>JAESFN010000963.1_pt1 | contig 17126 bp, 13 predicted proteins | sample 9269411 | NCBI WGS metagenome assembly JAESFN01 (sample SAMN14505399, study PRJNA617100) | algae metagenome | isolation source: Iphinoe sp. HA4291-MV1 and co-occurring heterotrophs from trail next to... | place: USA: Maunawili Falls, Hawaii | collected 2009-07-25
CACCCCACATCGTCCGCTTCATGGTCGAGGAGCTCGGGCTCGATCGCGTGCTCTTCGGGACAAACGCTCCCCAGAGCTGCATCCAGCCGGCGCTCAACGCGGTGTTCGTTGCGGATCTCCCGGAAGCCGACACGCAGCAGATTCTCTCCGGCAACCTGCTGCGCCTGCTCGGTCAACAAAACCCCGTGCTTCCCGCGATCGATGAGAAACCGGCATTTCGCAGCTATGACGGCCCCACGATCGATATGCACGCGCATCTCGGACCGTGGCGATTTCCCATCCTGACCCAGGACACGAAAACGATGCTCGACTACGCACACCGCTACAACCTGGAGAAGATCATCATCTCCTCCGCCGTGGGGATCACCTACAACATGGCGGATGGGAACCGGGAACTGAAAGAGCTGATCGATCCGCATCCCGAGCTCTTCGGCTACGTTGTCACCAATCCGAATGCCGTCGAAGAATCGGCGGCAGAGATGGACCACTACTACCGCTATCCGAATTTCGTCGGCGCGAAGATCCATGCCGAGTATGCCGGCACTGCGACATCGTCAGAGCAGATGGCGAGGCTCTTCGCTGAAATCGCTAAGCGCGGCAAGCCGGTCAAAATCCACAACGCCGGTCCCGATTGGCTCCACGCGTTGCGCGAGCTGGCGCGGAAGCATCCCGATCTGCCGATCATCCTCGCGCATGGCGGCAGCTTCGGCACCGGCGCCTTCATCAAGGACACGCCGAACATCTACCTCGAATACTGCCGGAGCAGCTCGGTGCGTGGCCTGATCGGCGAAGGACTCGCCACGCTCGGCCCTGGCAGGCTGATGTTCGGCAGCGATCAGGATCTCTTCGATCCCGGTTACGCCCTCGGCACGTACTACGACACCAAATTCACCCCCGCTGAAGCGGAGCAGGTGATGTATTCGAATGCCAAAAATCTCTTCGGGTTGCCCTAACGCAGCTGCAACCACCCAACTGAATCGTCGATTGGAGCTTCCATGGATCATCCCAATGCGGGCGTCTTTGTTGACGGCCCGGTGGTTCACCATTTCGAAACCGGGGGCTGGCGCGGCTATCGTCCCGGCGCAAAGGAGATGCAGCAAACGCCCTGGGATATCTGCGCCGGGCAATCGCCGCTCGATCCGATGTGGCTGGCCACAGAAGGCGGCGGAGCCGAAGGAACCGCCAGCTATCTCGCGCACGCCGCCAAAGATTCCGACGAGTTCTATAACGAATCGACCCCAACCTGGTGGATTCCGGGCCGCTACTACGATCTACGCGACACCTGGTGCTCGTTCTACTTAAAGGAAATCGAGCCGATCAGCGTCGCCGATGGCTATCTCCCGTATCTCTTCATCGCCGCCTATATGCCCGGCGGGCTGCCCCGCCCCAATCACCGGCTGTCCTGCTGGTACCTGCCGGAGCCACTCACCGTCGGGCAGGGCGAATGGGCGTACAACGAGCGGCAACTCGTGAACGATCCCGAGCTGTGGATCAATTACCACTCCACCGATGCCTCCGATTCGCTCGATGAGGTGCTCGCGCACTGCGGTTTCATCGGCTGGATGTATTTCAATCCTGCCGCGACACGCCAGCCGTACGTCGGTGTCCGGGCAACCGGCGTGATGGGCTGGGATGAGATGCGCTTCAACTTGAACGCCGCCGATCTCGACGACCTTCGCGCCGGACGCCCGCTGAAAAACGCGCTCGAACTGTAAAAACACAGACGTTTCCGACAGACGCATTCACCTCTGAATTGACGGCACTGCAATGCAGGCAAAGGAGGAATGTTGTGACGGGACTCATCAACCGGCGGCAGATGCTCGGCGTTGTGCCGCTTACGGCGCTCGGACTCTCCACCCTCAGCTCGACGCTATTCTCTGGTTCAGTGAGCGCGCTCCAGGCCGAGCTGGCCGAGGATCAGACGCTGCGGCTGGCAAGCTGGGCGCTCCCGACCTACATCCGCCCTTCGAATGAAGGCGGCCCATTGAGCATGATGACCCTGAACACCTTCATGTCCCCGTTCTATGAGGATGAAGCGGGGAACATGATGCCGGGCATCTGCACCGACTGGAGTGTCAGCGAGGATGGGCTCACCTACACCCTGACCATGGATCCCGCGGCAAAATTCTCCGATGGCACGCCGGTCACCGCCGCCGATCTCAAGTTCTCGTGGGAATACATGACCTGGCCTGAAACCGCGAGCTGGGCCTCGTCCTATCTCACCGGCCCGATCGTTGGCTACGCCGATGTCGTGGCCGGAACCACGAAAGAACTCGCCGGGCTCGTTGTTCCTGATGATGCCACCCTCGAGATCACGCTTTCCGAGCCGTACACACCGTTCAACAAGGCGATCACGCTCAATGTCGGTGGTGTGGTCAAAAAGGAGAACGTGCTCTCGGGAGATGATTGGGACACCAACCCCGTTTGCTGCGGACCGTACAAGCTCGAATCGTGGAACAAGGATTCAGGCGAGATCAACTGGGTGGTAAACGAGCACTGGTGGAAAACACCGCCAACGATTCAGAAGGTCAACTACCGTTACGTACAGGATTCGAACACCCAGGGGATCATGTACGACAACAACGAAGTCGACGTGATTCAACCGAGCGACATCCTCGCGGCACAGCTGAAGGTGGGTCCGAACGCCGCCGAATTGCTCCCGATCCCACAGGGTGGCACCGTCTTTTTCGCCTTCGACACTACCCGCGCGCCATTTGAGGATGTCGATGTCCGCCGCGCCCTACTCAAGGCGAGCGATATGGGCACGATCATCCAGGCGGTTTTCCAGGGAGGCGCCCGTCCTGCCTTCGGCCTGACATCGCCCAATCTCGCCGGATTCGCCGATCCCGGACCGTATTTCGATCCCGAGGGAGCAAAAGCGGCGTTGGCGGCATCAACCTACGGGTCTGCCGATAAGCTGCCGCCGATCTCAGTACGGGTGCCCACGAATGTCACCGAGTACGTCCGCGTCGCTGAGGCGCTTCAGCAGATGTGGAAGGAAACGCTCGGCATCGATATAACCATCTCGCTGCGAGCGCAGGGCGAAGAAGCCGATGACGGAATTTCGCAGATCTTCAGGCTCAGCTTCGGCACCCTCTTCAATGACCCAGCCGTGATCGTGGCCGGTCTCGGTCTCAGTACGAATTCCTTCATGGTGAATTGGGTGAAAGCGAAGAATGCAGAGCTGGACGCCATTCTGCTCGACGCCAATACACGCCCAGCCGATGAGGTTGAGCAGCGAATCGCGCTCTGCCAGCAGGCCGAAACGATGCTGATGGATCAGGCCTACTACATCCCGATCATCTGGGTGGAGTACTACTTCGCGACCAAACCTTGGGTCAACGGCTTGAAATCGAACAGCGTGCTCTCGCTCTACACCCTGCCGGAAATGACCATTTCGGCGCACTAGCCGCAAATCCAAGCGAAGCAAGCTCGCAGGATTGCGATAATCGTCTACTGATAGATCTCCAATTGAGACCCCAGGGCGGTGTGCCGCCCTGGGGTCGCGATCTTCTAGCCAGCCCGAAGGAACGTTCCCAATTTGTTGAGGTTCAGGTTTTCGATCAGCACGCTGTCTGCCTGCCCGTCCGCATCAACGGTGAAGGTGACGGCGCTTTCGCCGAAGGCATTCTCTCCCACTGGCTGGTAGAGAAAGACATCGCGATCGAAATGACGCGCGGGGTACGCGGTCTGCTCAGGCCCCAACCGGAGCACCAGTCCCTCCCTCTCGGCTTCGACCGTCGCGTCGCCAAAATAGCTATTCGAGTAGGTACCGGTGTAGGCGGAGAGATCGAGCGCCGGCGCGGCATCGGCGGGTGGTGTGGAGTAGTCCACCGCCGTTCCGTAGGGAGCGCTCAGCATCGGCCCCATCACGTTCCCCATGAGGGTGATGTAATCGGTATTCACCGCGCCGGTATCGACGAGGTCGAAAAAGCTAAGCGAAATCCCCTCGGCCACTCCGATCGGAGCCGCGTTGGTCAGCACGACGATGCCGAGCTGCTCGGCGGGCATCAGCGTAACCGTCGTCCCCGCTCCCTGAAGAAATGCCCCGGAGTGGCTGAAGCGAACCCGCCCGCGAGCGTCGTACCCCACATTCCATCCCAGACCGTAGAAACCGGTCCGCTCAGTAGCCGGGTTCGCCGGATGTCCGCTAGCTATGTGCGGGCGATGGGCTTCGTTCAGCGCTTCCACCGCAACGATTTCCGTACCGTCTACGGTGCCGTTGCCGAGCTGCAGGCGCACCCATTGCGCGAGATCGCGCACCGTCGAGCTCACCCCACCGGCCGGAGCCTGCGCCTGGGGTTGCCGCTGGTACTTGGCAACGTAGGCGCCATCGAGGAGCACGTGCCCGTGAGCACGATTGCTTCTGGCCATGAAATCGTCGAAGCGCGAGCTGGTGCTGGTCATCCCCAGCGGTTCGTAGAGACGCGCGGCAATGAGATCCTCCCAGGTTTCGCCCGCGGCGGAGGCGGCCGCCTCCGCCCCCGCGGTTAGCAGGAAGTTCGTGTAGGCGTAGGTGGAGCGGAAGCTGCTCGCCGGTGGCAAGTAGCGGAGCCGGTGTAAAACCTCAGCCCGCTCGTACCCCAGATCCTCCAGATCGTCCCCGGCAAAAGCGGGCAGCCCGGTGCGGTGGGAGAAACAATCGCGAATCGTGACCTCGCGCGTTACCCAGCTATCGAACAGCGCAAACCCCGGCATGGCATCGCAGAGCCGGGTATCCCAGGACACGATCCCGTCACCGACCAGCGCGGCCATTGCCGTTGACGACACCGACTTGGAAATCGAGGCGAGCTGGAAAACCGTGTCGGGATCGATCGGATCAGATTTACCTACTTCGCGCACCCCATACCCGGCGAGATGAACCACCTCGTCCTGAAACACGACGGCCACCGCGATCCCCGGCACTCCGGTGCTGGCCATCGCATCCTGGATCACTCCCTCCAGTGCAGCAATCGCGGTGGTGACGCTTTCGATAGTCACTCCCTGCGTGGCGCTCGGTGTGGCCTGCTGCCTGGCGGACGCGCCCAAATGCGTCCCGGCCACCGCGGTGGCGGCGAGCCCGGTAGCGCTCCCCTGAAGCACCTGTCGCCGAGAAAAACGTCGTGTGACCATGTCTCATCTCCCCGGACTGCAATCGAAATGCGCGAGTTCAAGTGCCTACAAGCAGGTACCGCGCGATCGTGACTTAGACGCGTTCGAAGACCGCCTCCAGCAACTGACCGTGCGTTGTGATGACAGAGAAGAGATCGGTGCCGTCCAGCGGCACATTGTTGAGATAGAGCCCGAAGATCACTTCTCGGCCGCTCTTGCCGGTCATAAACCCGGCGAGCTCCCGGGCCATCAGCAACAGTCGCTGGTTCATCTCGTCGAACGCGGTGCTCGTTCCGGATTTGGCGAATGCCTTACCCACCAGGGGGCTGGTCAGCGGTACGGTGACGACCTCCGCGCCGTCAACGCCAAGCCCCGGAAGCGCCGCAAACGCGACATCGAAGTCGGGTCGCGTTTCCAGATAGGCCAGGAGACTTGTGATGATCCGTGGGCTGAAAAGATCGCTAAAGGTGTTGCCACGACCGTCGCCGAGCGAGACCAGACTGCGATCGATCCCCGCTCGATCGAGGAACGCTCCGATCGCCTGCATACCGTCGGCGAATTCAGTGCTTCCCTGTGCCGCGGCCATCAGCATGACCAGCATGTCGGCATGCTGGTTGTGACTGCACTTCCAGATCAGCTTCAGGTTCTCGGAAAACGGCAGGGAGCGGTGCAGCGCGACCTGGTCGGCATCCGCATAACTACCCGAAGCCGGCAGGCGATCGACCGGATTCGGGCCGGTCGCCGCTGCATCGACGGTCACACCCGCCCGGGTGAGCGCTTCGATCAGCAGGGTCCGGGCGAAATCTGACGGCGTCTCGACCTGATAGGCCGCCACGTAGTGGGGAGAATCCGCCGGCAGCGTTCCGCTGATCACGATGCGGCCCGGTTCCGGTGAGGTGACCTCGATCTCAGCCGTCCCACCGGCTGCGATGGTGCTGACCTTGGCCGTGACGTCGTATGCCGCCGTCATCGGTCGCCACTCCAACGTGGCCGCCTCCCCTACCTTTCCGGGTGTCAGGGAGAGATCGATCAAGTTGTCGTTGATCCAGATCGGGGTCAGGATGTACTGATCCTTTGGCAGGGCCGGGAAGAGGCGATCGTCGATGATCACCTCTCCGGTGATCCGGGTAATGCCGGCGGCCGAGATTTGGCCGGCCAAATCATCCAGCCCGGCAAGCGGGTCCTCCGGCGTGAGCTCCACGAGATCCGGAAAAACGTAGGCATAGGTGTGGTCAATCGTGGGGTAATCGATCGTGCCATCCGGCGTATCGCGACCGCCCATCGTCGGGTCGCCGCTGGCGACCAGAATGAGATCGCCGTCTAAGGTTCCATCCGCCCCGATCGCTGCGGTGCGGTAAACCGGTGTCTCGAAGCGGTGGTCAGCACCGAGGATATCGAGCGCGGCTGATCCGGGCCAGAGCTTGGTTGATGATCCCGCCAGGAACCACTCGTTGCCACGCATATCGACGATGACGTCACCGGTCGCTCGGTCCACCACGTGCAACCCGAGACGGGACGAGCGGAAGCGGGGATCCGCCAGAATGCGCTCGAAGGCTGCGGCGAGATCGTCGGACGCCGCGACTGGGGTGCTCTGAGCGGAAGCGCGGGTAAGCCCGGTGGTGGCCAAACCTGCCGCGGCGATACCGGCTCCGGTGTGCCACAACGCCTGGCGCCGGGACATACGACGAGGAACGAGCGGCGTACTGTTTTCGGCGTCCATGGTGATGTGCCTCCAATGATCTCGAACCGGCGGTCAAGCGATCGCGGCGAGGGTTTCGTCGAGCCAGTCGAACGCGCGCTGGGCGAAGAGCGAGGCCGCGCCGGCCTCGTCGTGCTCTCCACCGCCCTCTGCGTTGGTAAAGAGGAGATAGTCCTTCGGCGCCACGATCGCGTCGTAGAGCGGTTTGGCATTACCGCCCCGGACATCGTTTTCCGCTTCGATGATCAACGTTGGGCAGGTGATGCGGTCAGCCAACCCCTTGATCGTGTAGGGGGCGAAGCCGCGCACGTATTCGATCGGGGTGGCAAACCCGTGGGTCAGCATGCCCCGGTTCAAGGCAAAGTTGATATACGGACTTTGCTTCATCGCCGTCAGCAGGACCTGATTAAGCTCGTCCGCGCTGCCAGTCTGCAGTTGCTCCTGGTACTCGGCCGGGAGTAATTGAACGACCCGCGAACCTGGATCGTACTGCGCCGCGTCGGCAATCAGGGCGGCTATGCGATGCTCGGCGGTGGCGGCGCGCGGCGCCAGATACCCACCCCAGCTGCGGCCGATTAGCGCGATCCGCTTCGGATCCACCTCAGTCCGGGTCAGCAGCCAGTCGATCTGGGGCGTCACCACCGCTTCCCAGTCCGGACGGAACACCAACCCCTGCTCGATCAGAGCGCCACCCTGCCCCGGTCCGTCGATCATCAGCACGGCGTACCCGCGCTTAAGGGCATCTCTGCCGGCAAAGAAGAGCTCTTCCATCGTGCCGTCGTAGCCGTCAACTATCACCAGGGTTGGAAAGGGACCTGCGCCGGGAGGTGTCGCGAAGTACGCCGGGAGCGTTGTTCCTTCGTATGGAATTGCGACCTGCTCGATCGACCACTCGGATAGCTCGGCGTAGCGGCGAAACGCATCCCGCTGCCGCTCGAAGGCATCGACAAAACGGGGATCGAGCGGTGGCCGGTAGAGAAAAACGCCGGAGGTGCGATAGTAGGTGGCGGCGCGCAGATAGGCTTCGCGCGCGCTAACCGTGTGCCCGGCGGCGCGACTGGTCTCGGCAGACGCGAAGATGCGGTCCGCGGTTGCCCTCCACTCAACCAGCCAGCTCTCGTGGTCGCCCGGAACGATGCGGCGAGCGGTTGTGAAGCACTCGCCGATATCGGCTCCACCGGACACGATCAAATCCAGCGTGCGCAGAAACTGGCCGTCGAATTCGGGATTCGAGAACGCGAGTCCCGTGAGCCCGACCGGCGCGGTGGTGGTTGGTGTAGCCATGGGTGTTGCCTCCGCCGCGAATGCGCGACCGGTCGTTGCTCCGGCGATTCCGGCAATTAGCCCGGAGCCACCTTGCGCCAGGGCAGCTCGCCGAGAGATGCGGCGCTGGGCGAAATGTTTGAGAATGCTCCTGACACGTGATGTGCCCACAATCGGTCTCCATTGACTGCTTCGCTCGATCATGTTCGCGAGACCATGTCCCCGGCACGAACCGTGAGATTTCATACATGCGCGGCGCACCTATGTGATTGCTTTGTTTCCGCCCCTGGATACGCCGAACGGTTCACAAGCGCCATCGCATTTTGGAAATTCAGCGTTGCAGAGCTGTTCCCAGAAGCCGAATGCGTCGGTGGTATTGGGGTGCCAGGGCGTACACGGCAAGCACCATTGGTCCGTGCTGCTAAAACAGAAACCGCCGAATACGTTGGAAGCGAAGTCTCCGGCCGGCCCGGAGCGCGACTGGCAGGTAATGACGCCATCCGGGCAGCCGTCGATGAACAGGTGAGCGGCGCCAAAGGCCGGGGCAATCGCCGCCAGATCGCTCGGCGCCACGCTGAAGCCGATCTCCAGCGAGTCCTGCCAGTTGGCAAGCCCAACCGCCTCGTACGTTGCGGTGTGGCTCGCCTCGTCGTAAATCGGATTGAAGAGTTCGATCACTGCGATATCGGTTTCACCCGAAGCGCTCTCCACCACCAGGGCAGCGTTCGGCGGATCGTCCGAGGTAAAGCCCAAACCGTTCAGGAATTGCCCCGTCGGGCTTGCGCCGACGATCCGGTCGGGCCGGTCAGAGAAGTAGATCGTCTGCCCGAGCCCGTGCTCCAGCGTCACCGTAAAATGCCCATCCGTTCCAACCACCGGAGCGATGCTGCCCGATTGGAAACTCTGGACGAAGAGCATTTCCGGGCCGTTGCTCGCGTCCGGCTCGGGGCTCGCCTCCTGTGCAACCACCGGACGAGATGCAAGCCCCGTAGCGACCAGGCTCGCGCCGCCCACTGCCAGCGCCCGACGCGACGCGCGACGCTGAGCGAAGAACCGTGAAAGTGTGCTGAGTTGACGATCGCTCATATCACGCTCCTTCGCGGAATCCGGTCCGCGCATGACGCGAGAAGGCCGGGCCGCTACGCAAACTACTGATCGCCGCGATCCCAGGATGCTTCGCACTCGCCCTTGCAGTCCGCGACCACGTCATTGCAGTGCTGATTCCAGTAGGCCTGGATATCCGCATGACTGACCCCATTGCCGGCGCACGGCGTGCAGCCATACCAGGTCCAGTAGCAAAACGGCAGACCGTTGAAGGTGTAGATTCCCTGGTTCGACGGGATGTAGAAGCAGGTGACCGGGGCGTCGGGGCAGCCGTCGATGAAGAGATGGGCGGTCCCGAATGCGGCGGCTAATTGCGAAAGATCCGACGGCGCTTCAGTGAAGCTCATCTCGACCGATTTTTCGTAGTCCTGCAACACCTGGACGTCGTAGGTGGCCGTGTGGCTCGACTCGTCGTACCGCGGGTTGAACAGTTCGAGCACGGCGATATCGGTTTCCCCGGCAGTCGGTTCGACAACGAGCGCGGCGTTCGGCGGGTTGTCCGCGGAAAATCCGAGCTGCTTCAGGAAATTCTGCGTCGGCGCTGCCCCGACCTCCCGCTCCGGCCGATCGGAGAAATAGACGGTCTGCCCGAGACCATGTTCGAGCGTGAGCGTAAATGTTCCGTCCTCGCCGTCCTTCGGCGCGACACTGCCGGACTGAAAGGATTGGACAAAGAGTGTGGATCCCTCCGCGGCACCAGCCATGCTCTCGGGAGTTGCCTCCTGAGCGGATATGGAAGTGACGTGGCTCGCCGCCAGTGCTCCGGCAGCAAGCCCTCCCTGCGCCAGCACTCGCCGGCGCGAAAGACGCCGTTCCGCGAAAAGCCGGGAAACGCTATCGAACCGGGACGTGTTCATTGCCTGACACCTTTCCTCGATGGGGAATCGATCAGTTGTTGAAAACGGAGCTGCACCCGGTCTGGTAAGGAAGCTGACCGCATTCCGAAAAGTCGGCGTTGCACTTTTTGTCCCACCACAGGGCTATCTGGGCGTAGCTTGGATTGTCGTGATCGTACGGATCGCAGGGATAACACCCGGGAGTCGACCAGCTGTAGCAATACCCTTGGTTTGGGTACGAGCCGCAGAGACCGTCGTTCGGGCAGGGATAGTTATCGTCCGCTGAAATGCAGGTGATGTTGCCGTCGGCGCAATCGTCGATAAAGAGATGAGCCGCACCGAAGGTCGCGTGCAACTGGGCGAGATCGGTTGGCTCCTCCGCGAAGCTCAGCCCGGTCGCTTCTTCGTAGTTCTTCAGGAGTTGCACGTCGTAGGTCGCGGTGTGGGTCGCTTCGTCGTAGGTCGGGTTCGTCAACTCCACCACCGCGATGTCGGTATCGCCTGGAGCCGGCTCGATGACGAGCGCGGCATTCGGCGGATTCGTCGGAGTGAACGAAAACCCTTTCAGGAACTCAGCGGTCGATGCCGCACCTACTTTGCGTTCGGGTCGATCCGAAAAGTAGACCGTCTGGCCGAGCCCGTGTTCGAGCGTCAGGGTGTACTTGCCATCGTCGCTATCCTGCTTGGCCAGGCTGCCCGATTGGAACGATTGCAGGTAGAGGTAGCTCGGAAATACAGTCCCGTCCGATGCTACCGGCGACGCTTCTTGCGCCGCCGCATGGCTGATGCCACCGGCCGCTAATGCCCCGGCGGCCAGACCAGCTCCCCCTTTTCGCAACGCCTGGCGGCGAGAGATCCGAAGCTCGGCGAACCGCTTGGCAATTCCGTCAACTCGCGTGCGTTCCATGCTGGTTTCTCCTTTGGCCGATTCAGAGCGACGTTCAGCGAGCCCCGGGGATGCGACCCCGGGCTACAAACAGAGGAGCCCCTCCAGGGCTCACGAATGGTGGTGACCACGTTGCCCGGCACCCTGGAAGGGTGCATTCGTTTTTAGCCCGGGGTCGCATCCCCGGGAACTCTGGCGTCTACGGGTAGAAGATCGGGTAGCAGATCCCGTTGCATTCGGAGAACGTGTCGTTGCACTGATTCGCCCAGTACTTGTAGGTCAGGGCGTTGCCATCGCGTCCGCCGTCGTGGCAGTACGGCACCATTGGGGTGCAGTGCCACGCCCAGGCGTCATAGCAGTACCCCATGGTTGGGAAGTAGCCGACGTACGTGTTCTTGCAATACAGGTTGTAGTTGTCCCACTCCGAACAGCAGGCAACCTGTGCGCTTTCGCAGTCATCAATGAAGAGATGAGCGGCGCCGAATTGCGCCTGCAGATCCGCCAGATCGGTCGGCTGCTCCGCGAAGCTCATGTCGATCGCCTGCTCGTAATCCTTGAGCACCTGCACGTCGTACGTCGCGGTGTGGCTGGTTTCGTCGTAGCGCGGATTGAAGAGTTCCACCACCGCGATATCGGTCTTGCCCGGCTCCGGCTCCACCACCAGCGCCGCATTCGGCGGGTTGTCCTGTGAAAATCCAAGCCCTTTGAGAAACTCCGCTGTCGGCGAGGCGCCGACGGTTCGCTCAGGTCGATCGGAGAAATAGATCGTTTGGCCCAAACCCTGTTCGAGGGTGAGCGTGTAGGTATCCGCCTCGCCCGCTTTCGGGGCGATGCTGCCGGATTGGAACGACTGAACGAAGAGAAACTCAACCTTCTCCGCGTCGGTTGCGCTCGGAGTCGCCTCCTGAGCAGACGCCGCGGTGAGGCCGGTAGCGGCGAGCGCCCCCGCGCTACCCAACGCGAATGCCTGGCGGCGAGAAAGCCGGCGGTTGGCGAACAGTCGCGAAACAGTATCGAAACGCTTAGCGTCCATCGCGTTTTCCTCCCTTCGGAACGGTTGCTAGAACGTCGATGTGCAGTACTCGTCGATCCCCGCGTTACACAGCCCCTCCACCCGGCAGCCACCGCCGCAGCCGGGATAGAACTCCTGGCAACGAGACGACCAGTACCAATAGGCGGCCTCGACCGCATCCGGTCCATCGCCGTTCGGTGGGAACCAGGGATCGCAGGGGAAGCACCCGGCGTGCCGCCAGCTGTAACAAAAGCCGTCGTGCGCCGTGTACGGGATCGTGCCCACCGAACGCCAGTCGCCATCAGGGGAGTCATGGATCATGCACACCATCTCGTCGTTGCGGCAGTCATCGATGAAGAGATGCGCGGCTCCGAAGCTCGGCCCCAGATCGGAGAGATCGGTCGGGGCTTCGGTGAAGCCCAGCTCGGTGCTGTCTTCCCAATCCTTCAGCACGGCCACGTCATAGGTCGCGGTGTGGGTCGCTTCGTCGTAGACGGGATTGAAGAGCTCGACGACGGCAATATCCGTTTCACCCGGTGCGGTTTCGACCACCAAAGCGGCGTTGGGTGGGTTGGAATCCGAGAACCCCAGTCCTTGAAGAAATCGCGTCGTCAGGCTGGCGCCAACCACCCGCTCCGGCCGGTCAGAAAAGAAGACCGTCTGCCCCAGACCATGCTCAAGGGTTACGGTGTATCGCCCCTCCTCGCCCTGCTTCGGAGTGATCGAGCCGGATTGGAAGCTCTGAATGAAAAGCATCTCTGGTCCGTGCTCGGTACCCGGAACCGGAGTGGCCATCGGCGTGGCGGGAGCTTGCACGACGCGTTGGGCCTGCGCCTGGCTACGCGTCAGGCGGCGGTTTGCGAACAATCGGGATACCTGATCGAAGCGCGTCGATTGCATGGTCGCGATTCTCCTAGCGACAGCCGCTGGCAGAGCCTGTTAGTCCGCCGCGGACGCCTGTGTTGTCAGTGCCAGGACTGCCTGGAGCGCCGTGCGAATTCCGCTCGCACCGCGCGCCACCGGTGTCGCCACCCGGCCGCCGGCATCGAGCACCAGTGCTGCCGGCGTGCCACTCACGCCGAATGATTTAGCGATCGCTTCGTCGTCATCGAGCACCAGCGGTGAGGCGAAGCCCGCCGCTTGATTCAGCGCAATCGGGCCGCGTGAAACCACGACGGTGCGCGTATGCCCCGGCACTTGCTCGAACGCTTTGATCTCGGGCAAGACCTCCTGGCAGTGACTGCAGCCCGGGCTCCAGAACAACATCAGCGTCGGAGCCCCGCGCAGCGCGGCCAGATCGATGACATTCCCCGCAAGATCTGGACGGCGGATCGGAGGCGCGGCCTGACCGGTCCCGACGGCCTTGATCTCGCGCCGTGGTGCCTCGGGCAGAACCAATCCCAACGTGTCAGCAACGAGCTTGCGGACGGCATTCGCGCCGTACCGCGGCCCCGCGAGTACCCGGCCATCCGGCTGAATCAGCACGGCAGCAGGCGCCTGCACGAGTCCGTAGGCCAAAACGACCTCATCGCTCGCCTGAAGAAGCACGGAGCGGATGCCGTATTCGCCGGTCATCGCCAGATTGCTCTCCGGCGCTCCTGAACTGATCAGAGCGATGGTCAAGCGGTCACCGTAGACGCGCTGCCAACCGCCGATATCGGGCAAAAGTTCGTAGCAGGGACCGCAGCGCGGATCGGTGAAGACCAGCAGCAGCGGTTTGGCCGGGGCGAGAAGCGTATCGAGCGTGACCCGCCCTTCGCCGAGAACCGCCAGGTTGAAGCCGGGAGCCCGTTCTCCGGCCAGGGCGTTGAAGAGGCGGTCATGCTCTTGGGTTGCCGCATCCGGACCGGTGGGCAGATTCTGAGCCTGGGACCGGCCCCGATTGGCCAACCGCTTCGCGAGGGCATCAAAGCTGCGGGAGTTCATGACTCGCCTCCTCTGGAATCGTTCAAATCTTTTAGAAAAGGGATTGCCTGGTTGACCGCACACGTGGGCAGGGCGTGCCCACGTGTGCGGCCGGGAAGAACGGTATTACCCGCCGAATGTGCTCTGGCAATGGCTGCTGAGCCCCGACGTGCAGACCCATTCGACGAAGCAGTCGCCGGTGCAACCATCCACAATTTGGTTGCACTGATCCGACCAGTAGTCGAATGCGGCCGCGTCACCCGAATAGCCCGAGTACCAGGGTGTGCAGGGATAGCATCCGGCGGCGCCCCAGTTGTAGCAAAAGCCGTCATGAGCGGAGTCTGGGATATAGCCCACGGTTGTATTTGACGGGTTATTCATGTCGGTGATGCAGGGCATAGCGCCGCTGAGGCAGTCGTCGATGAAGAGGTGCGCACTGCCGAAACTGGCTGCCAGAGCCGCGAGGTCAGCCGGTTGTTCCTGGAGCGTTACACCAGTCGTTTTCTCCCAATCAGCCAGGCCTTTTACATCGTAGGTCGCGGTGTGAGTCGCCTCATCGTAGGTCGGATTGAACAGTTCGACGACGGCGATGTCAGTTTCGCCGTTGCCGGAGTCCACCAGCAGCGCAGCGTTCGGGGGATTGTCTGCTGGGAAGCCCAGCGTCCCCAGGAACTGAGCGGTCGGCGTAGCCCCGACGATCCGTTCCGGACGATCGGAGAAGTAGATGGTCTGACCCAGACCGTGTTCGAGGGTCAAGGTGTAGGTGTCCGCTTCGCCTGCCTTCGCGGCGATGGTGCCCTGCTGGAAGCTCTGGAGGAAAAGCGTCTCCGGGCCGTGCTCAGCATCCGGCGCGATCGGGGTCGCCTCTTGGGCGTTCGCCGATTTGGCGAGCCCGAGGCCGAGCGCCCCGGCTGCAATCCCAGCGCCCGTTCCGGCCAGCGCACTACGACGAGAGAGCTTGCGCTCCGCGAACAAACGAGAAACGACGTCGAACCGAGATGCGTCCATGATGAAATCTCCTCTTTGCTGAATCGTTGTTCCACGGTCGTGTACCATGGTTTCGCGGCAAACCGGTAGCAAGGGCGATCGGGCGCCTCCGAGTTCCAATCGCCTTAATGGCCGGTGATTCCGGCGGAAATCGCTTGTGAGACCCGGTTAGCGTGTTGGCGGTGCGTTATCCGGCGCCAGGTACGTCCCAATCGCCGTAAAGATCGCGTTCGCGCCGCTGCCGTAGGTGAAATTTCCCTGCGCGTCGGCCTCGAAGGCCTCGGCTCCGTAGGTGGCGGCGACCGCGATCGCGATCTTGCCGGACGGGAGGTAGCCCATCACCTCGTCGTATCCCGCGAGCGTGGGATCTTGAACGATCCAATCGCCCCAGAGCTTGACGCCGATTCCATACGTGTAGGCTGCGTCGAGGGTGTGGCAGGTCGGGCAGCCGTCGAGCTTGCTGCCGAAACCGATCAGATCGGTCGATACCTGTGCGGCGTGCGACTCCGGCGAGAGTAGCGTGCCCTCGCCGATTGCCACTGCCGAAGCCGCCATATCGTAGATATCGGTGGTTTGCACCGCGCCGACCGAGATGGTCCAGGATGGATTCCAGTAGGTCGTTTCCTCAAGGAACGGTGTGCCATCGGGAATCCCGAGCGACCCGCGTCGTTCCGCGGAAAAGGCATGCAGCGCCGGTTCGGGAATGAGCGCTGTCTCCGAGCTGACGGTGTTGCGCAATCCGAGCGGGGCGCTGACCTCTTCCTGCAGAAGCAGATCGAGCGACTTCCCGCCGATCTTTTCCAGCACCCGTCCGAGGATTACATAGCCCATGTGCGAGTAATCCCAGTTGGTGCCCGGCTCAAAGGTGCGCGGCTTGGCCAACCCGTAATCGATGCGCTCCTCGGCGGTCCACTGCCGGAAGGGATTGGCAACCAGCTCGGTGATGAAGTCGTCGTTCTTCAGGTAGTCGTTGTAACCGGAGGTCATATTCGCCAGCATGCGCAGCGTGACTTTGTCGGCATCGGGCAGGTCAGGCAGCCACTTCGCGATCGGATCATCGAGCCCGGCCAACCCGCGCTCCACCAGTCGGAGCATCACGGTAGCGACGTAGGCGATTGCCACCGCACCATTACGGAAGTGCATGTCTGTCGTCGCGGGGACTCCGGTCATCGACTCGCCGAGTGCGGTGGTGATAATTTCCTCACCATCAACCGTCACCCGCAGGATGAGCGCTTTGAGGTTGTATTGATCCATGGCGTTCCGCGCGATGGCGGCGATATCGACCGCCGGCTCACCGGTCAGGTTTGCCACTGGTGTTGCGCTCCCCTGCGCGGCGCCAACGCGAGGTGCGTTGCTGAGCGCGCCCGCGGCGAGGGCGGTGCCGCCGATCAGCGCTGTCCGCCGGTTCAGGCGGGAGGCCAGGGTCCGGGAAATCGTGTCAAAGCGGTTCGCGTTCATGCTCTCCTCCAAGTAACCAGATCCGGGTTCACCGGATTACCCCTCCGCGCCCGGCGCCAGAAGCGCGCCGATAGCCTGAAAAATTTTCATGCTGACGTTGTTGAACTGGCCGTTGGAGCTCTTCTCGCCATAGGTCGAGATCACCGCAATCGAAAGCTCCCGTTCCGGCAGGTAGGCCATGATCGAGCCGAATCCGCCAAAGCTCGGGTTCTGCAGCACCCACTGACCGTGGAGCACGATCCCAAGCCCGTAGTTGAAAACGGTGTCGAGCGTGCGGCAGCTTGGGCACCCGTCGAGCGGCGCGCCGAAGCCGAGGAGATCGGGGCCGATCTGCACCTGGTGCGCTTCGGGCGAGAGCAGCACGCCGGTGCCGATCGCCCGGGCCGAGGTCGCCATGTCGGCGATCGTCGTCGTCTGAATCGCGCCGTGAGCGAGCGTCCAGGATGGATTCCAGAAGGTCGAATCCTCGTAGAAGCGCACCGCGTCGGCGATCCCAAGCGCCGCTCGCCGCTCCGAGCTGAAGGTATTGAGCACGGGCGCGGGAACGGTCGCGTTCGTCCAGCTGGCGGTGTCGCGCAAGCCGAGCGGATCGAGCACGTACTGGCGCAGCAGCAGATCGAGCGGCGCACCACCGATCCGTTCCAGCGCCTGCCCCAGAATGACGTAGCCGGTGTGGGAGTAGTCCCAGTTCTCGCCCGGAGCGAATAGGCGCGGCGTAGAGAGACCGGATTCGATCAACTCTGCCGGGGCCCACTGCCGGAACGGATCCGCATACATCGCCGCGAGAAAGTCGGCGTTTTGCACGTGATCGGGGTAGCCCGAGGTCATATTGGCCAGCATGCGCAGGGTGACGCGATCGGCATCGGGGAGATCGGGAAGCCAGGT
>JAESFN010000964.1_pt1 | contig 17124 bp, 14 predicted proteins | sample 9269411 | NCBI WGS metagenome assembly JAESFN01 (sample SAMN14505399, study PRJNA617100) | algae metagenome | isolation source: Iphinoe sp. HA4291-MV1 and co-occurring heterotrophs from trail next to... | place: USA: Maunawili Falls, Hawaii | collected 2009-07-25
GGTGTAGATCAGCGCCGGCGGCATCCCGAGCAGCGGCAGCGGCAGCCAGACCAGCGTCTCGAACCAGAGGTTCCACTTCTGCCGCAGCGCGGTGGAGTAGTTGAAGTACTCGCTGCTGTGGTGCGACTGGTGCGCCGCCCAGATCACCCGCACCCGGTGCGACATCCGGTGGTAGCAGTACCAGAGCAGGTCGACGCCGAGGATCAGCGCGAGCCACGTCCACGGGCTGTCCGCCGGCAGCTGCCAGGGCGCCAGGTAGAGCCAGATCGCGGTGTAGCCGAGCAGCGCGAACACCCGGAAACCGAGGGCGATCACCGAGCCGATCAGCCCCATCAGCATGCTGGTGCCGGCGTCCCGGGGCAGGTAGCCGCGACGGGGCGTGCCGTCGTCGGCCAGCAGTCGCAGGGCGAGGATCTCGACGGCGATGAACAGCAGGAAGAACGGGATGGCGTAGCCCACCGGGTCGTTCAGCTGGTGCTTCAGCGCGTCCAGCACGTCGACACCTCCACACCAACAGGGTTACCCGCTGGTAAGTTACTCGGCCAGCAGCGCCTTGGCCAGCTCTCGGGACGCGATCCCGCCGGTCCCGTCGAGCACCCGCCACCCGCTGACCCAGCCGCGTTCGGCCAGCTGGTCGTACACCGCGGCGCAGCGCTGCTGGAGGCCGTCGTCGGATTCGAAGCTGTCCCGCGCCCGGGTGGCGTCCTCGCTCTCCCGGGAGGCGGCGCGCCGGGCCGCGACCTCGCGGGGCACCCGCAGCAGCAGCTGCACGTCCGGTACCGGGATGCCGAACCGGGTCAGCTCCAGCTCGTGCACCCACCCGACGAACTCCCCCGCCGCGTCCTGGCGCAGCCGGGCGGCACCGTAGGCGGCGTTGGAGGCCAGGTACCGGTCGACCAGCACGACGTCGTGCTCCCGCCGGGCGAGCCGAAGCGCGTCGGCCGCGGCCCGCCGGTCCAGGGCGAACAGCACCGCCATCCCGTGCACCGAGTCGCCGAGGTCACCGAGCCGGCCGTGCAGCGCGTCGGCCACCAGGGCGGCGTGCACGTCGGTGTCGTAGCGCGGGAAGGCGAACCGGGCGGTCCGGGCACCCTCCCGCTCCAGCGCGGCGACCAGCCCGTCGGTCAGCGTCCGCTTGCCGGCCCCGTCCAGCCCCTCGATCACCACGATCCGTCCCACAGCCGGCGAGCGTAGCGGGGCCTCACCCGGTCGGGCCGAACCGCCGCTGCAGCACGCAGGTGCTGGCCACCCGCAGCACGACCCCTTCGTACGCGGCCCGGTCGTCCGGTTCCAGGCCGTGCACGGTGTCCATCAGCCCGCGGACCCGCACCGGGTCGAAGAACGGCTGCTCCTCGACCACCGACGAGCGCAGCAGGTCCTGGCAGTACGCGGCCAGCGGGTCGCCGCTGTCCCGGGCCGGCGGGGCCATGAACGGGTGCTTGTGCCGCTCCCGGACCTCCGGCAGCACATGGTCGGCGACCGCCTCGCGCAGCACGTGCTTCTCCCGCAGGCCGCGGATCTTGTGCCGCACCGGGAGCCGGGCGGCGTACTCGGCGACGTGGTGGTCCAGGAACGGCACCCGGCCCTCGACCGAGTGCGCCATCTCCATCCGGTCGGCCAGGAAGGTGAGCACGTAGGTCGGCAGGTGGGTGCGGGTCCAGATGTACAGCGCCTGGTTCAGCGGGTCCCGGCCGGCGAGCCGTCCGCGCACGTCCAGCGAGTCGAGCAGCTCGGTGTAGGGGTTGGCCGGCAGGCTGGAGTGCAGGTACCCGGGGTCGAGCAGCGGGTAGATCTTGGCCGCCAGCGTCGACCAGGTGCTCAACGCCGAGGGCACCCAGCCCAGCCGGGCGTCGCACACCTCCAGCCCGGGGGCGAGGTCACCGTGCGCGCTGAGCAGGCCCCGCGAGGCGCTGGTCGAGTCGTCGAGCTCGGCCAGCAGCTTGGCGACGTGTTCGGGTGCCTGGTCGGCGGAGTTGTGCAGCAGCATGTCGCGGCGCAGCGGCGGGTACCCGCCGAGGATCTCGTCCGCGCCCTCCCCGGTGAAGACCACCTTGATCCCGGCGTCCCGGACCGCCCGGGACAGCAGGTACTTCGCCACCCCGTGCCCGTTGAAGATCATGGTCTCGGCGTGCCACACCGCGTCGTCGAACGACTCGGCCAGGTCCTGCTGGGACACCGGGACCGGGACGAAGCGGGAGCCCAGCCAGCGCGCGGTCCGCTCCGCCTGCTCCTGCTCGTCGTAGCGCCGCTCGCCGAACCCGATGGTGAAAGCCCGGATCGGCCGGTCGGCGTGTCGCTGGGCCAGCCCGAGCACGGCGCACGAGTCGATCCCCCCGCTGAGGTAGGACGCCACCTCGACGTCCGCGACCATCCGCTCGCGCACCGCGTCGTCCAGCACGGCCCGGAAGCCCTCGACGACCTCGCCCTCGGTGCGCGGATCGTCGGCCAGCTCGGCCTGACTCGGGAAGTCGGTGTCCCAGTACCGGCGGATCTCCACCCGGCCGTCCCGGACCAGCAGCATCGCCCCCGGTGGCACCGCGTGGATGCCCTCGAACAGGGTGCGGTCGGCGGTGCGGGTGCTGTGCACGTCGGCGAAGAAGCCGTCGCCGTCCCAGCGGGCCGGCACCCCGAGCGCGAGCAGCGCCTTGATCTCCGAGGCCAGGTACACGTCGCGGCCCCGGACGGCGTAGAACAGCGGCTTGATGCCGAACCGGTCCCGGACCGCGATCAGGCAGCGTCGGCGCTGGTCGGACAGCACCACCGCGAACTCCCCGCGCAGCTGGTGCACGAAGTCGCCGCCGAGCTTCTCGTAGAGCCGCAGGGCGATCTCGCTGTCCGACTCGGTGGCGAACCGGACGCCCTCGGCGCGCAACCGCTCGCGGATCCCCCGGTACCCGTACAGCTCGCCGTTGACCACGCACCGGATGTCACCGGACTCGTTGACCAGCGGCTGGTCCCCGTTGTCCACGCCGATGATGCTCAACCGGACGTGCCCCAGCACCACCCGACGATCGGGCGAGAACCACGAGTTCACCGCGTCCGGCCCGCGATGGGCGATGCTGGTCAACGCGGCCGCCACCCGGTCCGGGCCCAGCGTCGGCCGGTCGAGCATCGCCGCCACCACACCGCACATCGCGACCTCCCCCTCGGTCGGCTCCGGGATTAACAGCTAGCCACGGCCCGGGCGGGGCGGCAACATCATTTACGGGGCGGTCCGGTCATCCTTCGGAACGATCGACATCGTCTCCGAGCAGGACGACCCGGGTGTCCGGGACGTCCTAAGGTCCCTGGTGTGGCGCGGTTCGAGGGGTCCGCGCCGCTTCGACTCACGGGGTGTGCGGCGATGCGAGTGGTGGAGCGGGTGTCGGCCCGGGCCAGGGCCCTGCCCGAACCGGTGGTCGACTGCGCGCTCGCGGTGACGCTGCTGGTGGTCGAGCTCTCGGTGAAGACGCTCGAGCCGGGCTACGAGGGCTGGTCGTCCCCGGCCACGATGGCCGCCCTGGTCGTCGGGTCGCTGGGTCTGTCGGTCCGGCGGCGGGCGCCGAGGGTGGCCCTCGTGCTCGCCGCCCTCCCGGCCGTGCAGGCCATCTGGACGGGCTTCCCGGTCGGCGACATCGGGCTCTCGGTGGCGCTGTACACGGTGGCCGAGCGGTGCCCGCGTCCGCAGTCGGCGGCGGCGTTGGCGCTGCTGGTGGCAGGCAAGGTCGTGGTCGGGATCGTGCACCCGCCGAGCGCGGTCGGGATCCCGGTGTGGGGTTACTTCTTCGTGGTGGCCCGCTCGTTCGGCTGCCACCAGCAGACCGAGCGGGCGCTGCGCCACGAGCTGGAGCAGCGGGCCCGCGAGCTGGAGCACGAGCGCGAGCTGCGGGTACGCCGGGCCGAGGCCGACGAGCGGGCCCGCATCGCCCGCGACCTGCACGACGTGGTCGCACACAGCGTGAGCGTGATGGTGCTGCACACCTCCGCCGCCCGGCGCACCCTGAACCGCGACCCGCAACGGGCCGACGAGGCGTTCGCTCAGGTGGAGGCCACGGGCCGGCAGAGCCTCACCGAGCTGCGCCAGCTGCTCGGGCTGCTGCGCCGCGACGACCAGGGCACCGAGCTGCGGCCCCAGCCCTCGCTGACCTACCTGGACGACCTGGCGCACGGCTTCGCGGAGGTGGGCCTGCCGACCACGGTCCGGGTCGTCGGCGAGGTGCCGCCGCTGTCCCCGGTGGTCGACCTGTGCGCCTACCGGATCGTGCAGGAGGCGCTGACCAACACGTTGAAGCACGCCGAGGCGACCGAGGCCGTGGTGTGCATCGAGTACGGCCAGGACGAGCTGCGGGTGGAGGTGCTGGACGACGGGCGGGGCCCGGACGCGCGGGCCGAGCACGCCGTCGGGCACGGCCTGGTGGGCATGCGGGAGCGGGCCGAGCTGGTCGGCGGCCGGGTGTGCACCGGGCGCCGGCCGGAGGGTGGGTTCGCGGTGCGCGCCGTCCTGCCGGTGGGGGGCTGAGGGGTGGCCGATCCGATCCGGGTGGTGCTGGCCGACGACCAGGAGCTGATGCGCATCGGCTTCCGCATGATCCTGGACGCGGAGCCCGACCTGGTGGTGGTCGGGGAGGCGGCCGACGGGGTGCAGGCGGTCGAGCTGGCCACCCGCACCCGGCCGGACGTGGTGCTGATGGACATCCGGATGCCCAGGATGGACGGCGTCGAGGCGACCAGAAGACTGGCCGGGCCGGGCATCGCCCAACCGTTGCGGGTGCTGGCCCTGACCACGTTCGACCTGGACGACTACGTCTACGGCGCGCTGCGGGCCGGCGCCAGCGGCTTCCTGCTCAAGGACGCGCCGCCGGAGGAGCTGATCCGGGCCATCCACGTGGTGGCCGCCGGGGAGGCGTTGCTGGCGCCGACGGTGACCCGGCGGCTGATCGCCGAGTTCGTCGCCCGGCCGAGGGTGGCCCGGCAGTCACCGGGCCTGGACGAGCTGACCGACCGCGAGCGGGAGGTGCTGCTGCTGATCGCCCGGGGCCACTCGAACCGGGAGATCGCCCAGCGGCTGGTGGTCGGCGAGACGACGGTCAAGACGCACGTCGGACGGGTGCTGATGAAGCTGGGCCTGCGGGACCGGGTGCAGGCGGTCGTGCTCGCCTACGAGCAGGGCCTGATCAGGCCCGGCCAGTAGCGGCCCGGCGACTCACCGGGGCGCCGGGCCGGCCGCCCGGCGGACCGCCGGCCAGCTGGCCGCGAAGCCCGGGTGCAGCCGCAGATCGGCCAGCGCGCGCTCGGGCACCCAGGTGACCTCGGCGCTCTCCGCCGACACCTCGGTGACCGGGACCATCACCGGGGCCTCGGCGAACACCGTGGTGTACGACCAGCCGCCGTGGTCGTCGACGAACCGGTCGTACACCGCGTAGGCGTCGGCAGGCAGCCCGGCCTCCTCGCCGGCCTCGCGGGCGGCGGCCTGCTCGGCGGTCTCCCCCGGCCCCCGGGCGCCACCGAGCAGGCCCCAGGTACCGCCGTGATGGCTCCAGGCGGCCCGGTGCTGCATCAGCATCCAGGCCGTCCCGGACGGGTCGATGTGCCGCAGCAGCAGGCCGGCCGCCCCGTGCAGGCCCCAGTGCCGGTGGCCGCCGTCGCAGGTCACCCAGCCGTCACCGGGGCCGAACAAGGCCGCTCAGTACCGGTAGTGCTCGGGCTTGAACGGGCCCTCGACGTCCACCCCGATGTACTCGGCCTGTTCCTTGGTGAGCTTGGTCAGCTCCCCGCCGAGCGCCTGCACGTGGATCTTCGCCACCTTCTCGTCGAGGATCTTGGGCAGCCGGTAGACGTCGACGTTGTACTCGTCGCGCTTGGTGAACAGCTCGATCTGGGCGATCACCTGGTTGGAGAAGCTGTTCGACATCACGAACGACGGGTGCCCGGTGGCGTTGCCCAGGTTCAGCAGCCGCCCCTCGGACAGCACGATGATCGAGTGGCCGTCCGGGAAGGTCCACTCGTCGACCTGCGGCTTGATGGTGACCCGGCGGACTCCCGGGTACCGGGTCAGGCCGGCCATGTCGAGCTCGTTGTCGAAGTGCCCGACGTTGCCGATGATCGCCTGGTGCTTGGTGCGGGCCATCAGCTCGGCGGTGACGATGTCCTTGTTGCCGGTGGTGGTGATGATGATGTCGGCCTGGCCGATCACGTCCTCCAGCCGGGCCACCTGGTAGCCCTGCAGCAGGGCCTGCAGCGCGCAGATCGGATCGGCCTCGGTGACGATCACCCGGGCGCCCTGGGACTTCAGCGACTCGGCCGAGCCCTTGCCGACGTCACCGAACCCGCAGACCACGGCCACCTTGCCGCCGATCAGCACGTCGGTGGCCCGGTTGATGCCGTCGACCAGCGAGTGCCGGATGCCGTAGACGTTGTCGAACTTCGACTTGGTCACCGAGTCGTTGACGTTGATCGCCGGGAACAGCAGCTCACCGCGCTCGGCGAACTGGTAGAGCCGGTGCACGCCGGTGGTGGTCTCCTCGGTGACCCCGCGGATCTCCTTGGCGAGGCGGGTCCAGCGCTGCCCGTCGGCGGCCAGCGACCGGCGCAGCGTCTCCAGGATGACCTTGTACTCGTCGGAGTCGGTCTCCTCGGTGGCCGGCACCACCCCGGCGGTCTCGTACTGCACACCCTTGATCACCAGGAGGGTGGCGTCGCCACCGTCGTCCAGGATCATGTTCGGCCCCTGCTTGCCGCCGTCTTCCGCGGGCCAGGTGAGCATCTGCTCGGTGCACCACCAGTACTCCTCCAGCGTCTCGCCCTTCCAGGCGAAACACGGCACACCCTTGGGCTCCTCGACGGTGCCGTGCGGGCCGACCACGACCGCGGCGGCGGCGTGGTCCTGGGTGGAGAAGATGTTGCAGGACGCCCAGCGGACGTCGGCGCCCAGGCTGACCAGGGTCTCGATCAGCACGGCGGTCTGCACGGTCATGTGCAGCGAGCCGGACACCCGGGCCCCGTGCAGCGGCCGGGCCTCGGCGTACTCCCGGCGCAAGGCCATCAGGCCGGGCATCTCGTGCTCGGCCAGCCGGATCTCCTTGCGGCCGAAGTCGGCCAGGGCCAGGTCCGCCACGGCGAAGTCGATCCCGTTGCGGGTCTGCCACTTGTCGGTGCCGACCGGGTTCTCGGTCGTGGTCATGAGGGTTGCTCCTCGGATACGCAGAGGCGCCCTTCGGTCGAAGCCGGGACCGAGCGTGGCGGACCATTCCCGTCGGAGTCCGTCGCAGCGCCTCTCGACCACCGGCCGACGACCACCCTACCGCCCGATGCCGGACACCGACGCCGTTGGAAATGGTGACCGGGAGCACGTCACTAGTGGTTCGTCGCCGAAGCTCTTGACGAGGATCCGGTGATCCAGATGGATGCATCGCAAGGCCGAGGAGGGGCCGATACCGGGGTTGTATCGGCCCGGACGAGAACGCCGCGAGGCGCCATCTGGGCGCCGGAGACCGTCAAATGGCTTCGGCGACGGATCACTAGGCTTGTCCGGTGCCCGTTCTCGATCAGCTGCACGGCCAGGCCGTGCTCCCGGTGCTGCGCTCGGCGTCCTGGCGGGAGGCGGTGGACGCGGTGGTCGCCCTGCGCGCGGCGGGCTGCCCGACCGTCGAGCTGACCACCTCCACCCCGGACTGGGCGGACGCGGTGCGGGTGCTGGCCGGGTCGGACTCCACGGTCGGGGTGGGCACGATCCGCTCGACCGACGATGCCCGGGCGGCGATCGAGGCCGGCGCGGCGTTCCTGGTCAGCCCGTTCCCGGTGGCCGGGGTCGCGGAGGTCGCGGTGGAGGCGGGGGTGCCGTTCGTGCAGGGCGGGTTCACCCCGGGCGAGCTGCACACGGCGGCCGGCGGCAGCGGCATCGCCAAGGTCTTCCCGGCCCATCTGGGCGGACCGAGGTACCTGAAGTCGCTGGCTCCGGTGCTGCCCGGGGTGCGGCTGGTGCCCACCGGCGGCATCGGCTGGGACGACGTGCCGGCCTACCTGGCCGCCGGGGCGTTCGCGGTCGGCATCGGTTCCGGGCTGGACCTGCCGCCGGCCGAGCTGAGGGCGGCGTTCGACCGGGTCCGGCGGTGAGTCCGGGGCCGGCGGTGAGTCCGGGTCCGGCGGTGAGCGGGGCGTCAGGCGGGCTGCTCGACCGGCGCGGACTGCCGGGAGATCGCCCCCAGCACCATGACCATGGTGGAGATGCCCCAGGCGCCGAAGCAGATCGCCGGCAGCCAGAACGACAGCAGACCGTTCCAGGCCAGCGGCCCGGTCTCCACGAAGTACACCCCGGCGGCCGGCAGCGACCCGATGGCGCACCAGAGGTTGAGGTAGCCCAGCCAGCGCGGCAGCACCGGCCGCTCCGACTCGTCCCGCAGCACCGCGACGCCGATGCAGGCCAGCTGCAGCACGAACATGTAGAACGCGCCGACGATGAGGAACCAGGCCTGGTCGCTGAACGCCTGGACCGACTCGGCGTCCCGATCGACCCGGTAGGCCGCGACCATCAGCGACGACATGCCGACCACCAGCGCGATCGGCAGCATCGAGCCGAGCAGCAGCTGGGCGTAGGCCAGCGGGGCGAAGGGGCCCTCCACCCGCTTGAGCTGCACGGTGATCACCGCGACGAACGGCCCGGCGAACCCGGTGCCGAGCAGGCCCAGCAGCATCCCGACCAGGATCCGGGTCTGGTGTTCGACGAACAGCCGCTTGAGCGACTCGGCCGACTGGTGCGGCGTGGGCGGCGGGATGAACCCGGCGGCGGCCAGGCCGAGGAACAGCATCAGCACGAAGACCAGACCCGACCAGGCGCACCAGCGTTGTACCCGGTGGTCGCTTCCGAACCGCTCCATCGCGCCTCCAGCCCGTCGTCCGCCCCCACCTTAGCGACCAACGGTCACAAAGTCAGGAGTAGGCGTGGCTGACTTCGACGTGGTCGTTCTGGGTGAGCCGATGGTGGAGCGGCACGTCGACGCCGACGGCCGGCCGAGCGCGCCGGACGCGGTGTCCGGGGACGCGTTCAACGCCGCCTGCGCGGCCGCGCTGGCCGGGGCCCGGGTCGGGCTGCTCACCGCGCTGGGCACCGACGAGGGTGGCGACCGGGTGCTGGCCGAGCTGACCGCGCGCGGGATCGGCGTCGAGCACGTGGTGCGGGACGGCCGGCCGACCGGGGCGTACACGATCCACCCGGACCCCTCCGGGCAGCCGGTGTTCAGCTACCAGCGGGCCGGGTCGGCGGCCAGCGCTCTGGACCCGGCCGCGCTGGAGCCGGACACGCCGGCCGCCTGGGGGCCGGTACTGGCCGCCACCCCGGTGCTGCTGACCGGCGGCATCATGGCCGCGCTGACCCCGGGCACCGAGGCGCTCGTCCGGGCGGCGGTGCGGATGAGCGCCTCGGCCTGCTTCGACGTCAACTTCCGGCCCAAGCTGACCAGCCCCGGCGACGCGCTGCGGGTGCTGCGGGCGGTGGCCCCGGACTGCGCGGTGGTGAAGATCGGCAGCCCGGGCGACTCCGGGCCGCTGTTCGGGCTGACCGGGCCGGACGAGGTGGCCGCCGCCGTCGGCGCCCTGACCAGCGGCACCGTGGTCGTCACCGCCGGAGAGGACCCGCTGGTCACGGCCGGTCCGGACGGGCTCACCCGGCACCCGGTGCCGCCGTCGCCGGGGTTCGTCGACCCGACCGGGGCCGGGGACGTGCTGATCGGCACGCTGGCCGCCCGGCTGGCCCTGGGCGACCCGCCGCGCACCGCGTTGCCCGAGGCGATGGCGGCGGCCGCGCTGTCCACCGCGCACCGGGGTGGCGCCCCGCGAGCCACCCGGGCCGAGGTGCTCGCCCTGCTGGGCCGCGGATGAGCCGCACTATGCTCCCCGGCACGGTCGGTGAGCACCCACGGAAGGCGGCACCGATGGACCCGGGTCGGACGCTGAACCGGCGGACGCTGCTGACGGCGGGCGCGGCGCTGGCCGGCGCCGGTGCCCTCAGCGCGTGCGGGGCCCGGCTGGCCTCGCCCGAGGAGGACACCGGCCCGCCGCGCGGGGACATCACCCTGCTCACCCCGATCTTCGTCGGCCGGGACGGCAAGGAGCTGCTGGAGCGCAAGCTGCTGCCGAAGTTCACCGCCCGCTACCCCGAGGTGACCGTCCGGGTGGAGTACCTGACCGGGTACGACTACCTCAACGAGAAGATCACCACCGGGCTGACCAGCGGCGTCCCCGCCGACGTGATCATGCTGGGGGCCGGCTGGGTCGAGCCGTTCGCCTCCCGCAACGTGCTCTCCGAGCTGCGCACGCCGGCCCAGGGGCTCACCGGCTACTCCGACCAGATCCTCAAGGCCTGCCGGTGGGACGGGAAGCTCTACGCGCTGCCGGTGGTGCTGGACACCCGGTTCGGCATCGCCCGCACCGACCTGCTGGCCGAAGCCGGGTTCAGCCGCCCGCCCGGCTCGCTGGACGAGATCGTGGAGTACGCGAAGGCGCTGACCCGCCGCGACGGGGCCGGCGTGCTGCAGCGGACCGGGCTGGACGTGCTGTCCGCCGACACCCGCCAGGTGTTCGAGACGATCCTGTTCGCCTTCGGCGGCGACCTGTTCCGGGACGGCCGGCCGGCGTTCAACGACGACACCGGGGTGGCCGCGCTGACCTGGCTGACCGACATGCAGCAGCGGCACAAGGTGATCGACGCCGGGTTCTCCAACAGCAAGGCGGTCGCGGTGCCGATCGGCGACGGGCGGGCGGCGATGTGCGTCGGGCACAACAACTGGTGGGTCACCACCGGCAAGCAGCACCCGGAGAACCTCCGGTACCTCAAGCCGTTCCTGCTGAACCCGGCCAAGCCGTCGATCTTCGCCGGCGGCACCCTGGTCACGGTGTGCGCGGCGTCCCGGCACCAGTCGGCGGCCCAGGCCCTGGCCGCGTTCATGGCCACCCCGGAGGTGTCGCTGGCCGGGGCCCAGCAGTACGGCAACGTGCCGGCGCTGGCCCAGCTGCGGGACACCGACTACGTGCGGAACAACAAGCTGGTCCAGTTCGCCCTGGACAACCTCCGCTACGGCCGGGCGGAGGGCGGGGTGGGGGCCTGGTTGACCATCCGGGACGACGTGAAGACCGCCGTGCAGTCGGCGATGAACGGCCGGCAGAGCCCCAGGGCGGCGCTCGACCAGCTGGCCGCCTCCGCCGAGATCGCCATCGCCGACTTCGGGCAGGTGAACTAGTGACCAGCACCGACGTCGTGCCGGAGCGGGCGGCCGAACCGCCGAAGCCGCAGCACCGGCACCGCAAGCGCCGCCGCCAGGTCACCCATCGGCAGCGCCGTACCGCCTGGATGATGGTCGCCCCGGCCGGGCTGCACGCGCTGTTCTGGATCGCGCTGCCGGTGGCCGCCGCGTTCACCCTGTCGCTGACCAACTACAGCGTGCTCGCGCCGCTGCGGTTCGTCGGGTTGGACAACTACGCCCGGGCGTTCGCCGACCCGGTGTTCCGGCTGTCCATCTGGCACACCGCCGTCTACACGTTCTTCACCGTGCCGGTGGCCATGGCGGTCGCGGTGTTCCTGGCCGTGCTGCTCAACCAGCAGATCCGGGCCCGGGGGCTGTACCGGGCGGCCATCTTCCTGCCCGAGGTGACCGCCACGGTCGCGGTGGCCATGGTGTGGCTGCAGATCTACGACCCGCAGTCCGGGCTGGCCAACAAGATCCTCTCCGGGCTGGGCATCGGCCCGGCGGCCTGGCTGTTCGACCCGGACACCGCGCTGGGCTCGGTGATCCTGGTCGGCATCTGGCAGGGCATCGGCCTCAAGATGATCATCTACTTGGCCGCGCTGCAGAACATCCCGGAGGAGCTGTACGAGGCGGCCGAGCTGGACGGGGCGAACGCCTGGCAGCGGTTCCGCCGGATCACCCTGCCGATGCTGCGGCCCGCAACGCTGTTCGTCAGCGTGGTGTCGATCATCGGCGCGTTCCAGGCGTTCGACCAGATCTACGTGCTCACCCAGGGCGGCCCGGCGAACGCCACCACGATGATGACCTACGAGATCTACCGGAGCGCGTTCTCCAACTTCCAGATGGGCCTGGCCTGCGCGAAGTCGGTGATCCTGTTCGTCTTCCTGTTCGCCCTGACGATCGTCAACCGCAAGCTGACCGGGGGCGATGACGATGAGTAGGTCGGGCACCGACCGGACGCCGACCGCCGTCCGGGTGGCCACCTACGTCGTGCTCACCGCGACCGCCGTGGCCATGACCGCGCCGTTCATCTGGATGGCGCTGACCTCGTTCAAGACCCCGAAGGACGTGGCCACCTTCCCGCCGAACTGGCTGCCGTCGAGCTGGCGGCTGGCCAACTACCCGGAGGCGCTGCAGGCGGCGCCGTTCGAGATCTACTTCCGGAACAGCCTGTTCATCTCGGTCGGGCACGTGGTGCTGAACCTGCTGTTCGCCTCGCTGGCCGGGTACGCGCTGGCCCGCTACCGCTTCCGCGGCCGGGAGCTGGTGTTCCTCGGGTTCGTGGCCATGCTGATGATCCCGACCTACACCAAGATCGTGCCGCAGTTCATCATCGCCAAGACCATGCCGCTGTTCGGCGGCAACGACATCCTGGGCTCCGGCGGCTCCGGCTGGGTGAACACCTGGTGGGGTCTGATCATCCCCGGGGCGGTGACCCCGTTCGCGGTGTTCCTGTTCCGCCAGTTCTACCTGTCCATCCCGCGCGAGCTGGAGGACGCCGCCCGGGTGGACGGCATGGGCGAGTGGCGGATCTGGGCGCAGATCGCGTCGCCGCTGGTCAAGCCGGCGTTCATCACCGCCGGGCTACTCACCTTCCAGGACTCGTTCAACAACTTCCTCTGGCCGCTGCTGATCACCACCCGGGACGACATGCGGGTGGTGCAGCTCGGGTTGACGGTCCTGAAGAACTCCGGTGAGAGCTTCGGCACCCAGTGGAACCTGCTCATGGCCGGCACCACGTTGGCTAGTCTTCCGATGATCGTGTTGTTCCTGCTGACCCAGCGCTACTTCGTGCGGGGGTTGGCCACCACTGGCATCAAGTAGGGGGTTCTGAGCTCGTGACCTCGGATCTGACTGGCGCCCGCGCCCTGGTGACCGGAGCCGGACACGGCATCGGCCGGGCCGTCGCCCTCGCGCTGGCCGCCGCCGGAGCGGACGTGGCCGTGCACTACGGCAGCTCGGCGGACGGCGCCGCCTCGACCGCATCGGAGATCGAGAAGCTGGGCCGCCGCGCCGTGGTGGTGTCCGGCGACGTCCGCGACTCTTCTTCCGTCAACGCCTTCGTCGCTCAGGCCGTCGAGTTCCTCGGCGGGCTGGACGTGCTGGTCACCAACGCCGGGCACCTGGTCGGCCGGGTCCCGCTCGGCGAGATGAGCGACGAGCACTGGCACAGCGTGCTGGACGTGAACCTGACCTCCACGTTCCTCACCGTCCGGGCGGCCCTGCCCGCGCTGACCGAGTCGCGCGGCCGGATCGTCACCATGTCCAGCGTGGCCGGGCACAACGGCGGCGGGCCGGGTTCGTCGGCCTACGCGGCGGCCAAGGCCGGGGTGATCGGGCTGACCAAGGCGCTGGCCAAGGAGTTCGGCCCGAAGGGGGTCACGGTCACCTCGGTGGCGCCGGGATTCATCGCCGACACCGCGTTCCACAACACGTTCACCCCGCCGGAGGGGCAGAAGGCGCAGGTCGCGGGCATCCCGATCGGCCGGGGCGGCACCGTGGAGGACGTCGCCGAGGCGGTGGTCTACCTGGCCGGGCCGGGCGCGACGTTCGCCAACGGCGCGATCCTGGACCTCAACGGGGGCGCGTGGCCGCGGTAGTCGATCCGCTGGGGATCCCGGCCCGGCGGGGCGGCTGGTGGCACGAGTACGTGTGCCCGGTGCACGGCACGCAGCTGCTGGACTCCCCGGACACGGTGACGTTCCCGTGCCCGCACGGCTGCGCGCTGACCGGTGAGCCGTACGCCGGGGCCTGGGCGGTGCTGGCCCACCAGGCGGCGGCCCGCTCGTTGCGTGCGCTGGCGGTGTCGTCCTCGGGTGATCCGGACGCGGCCGACGCCTGCCTGGCCGGGCTGCTGCGCTACGCCGCGCTGTACCGGGAGCTGGCCGGGGAGCTGCGGGCCGACGCCCAAGGCTGGATGCTGGCCGGGCGGCTGTTCCAGCAGGCCCTGACCGAGGCGATCTGGGGCACCTCGATCGCGCTGGCCGTGCAGTCCCTGGCCCCGTCCGTGCCGGTGGAGAGGTTGCGACCGGTGGTGGGCCTGCTGGAGGCGTTGCGGACCGGCGCGGCCGAGGCCCGTGCCACGCTGCTGGCCAAGGATGACTTCCGGAACAACTACACCGCCTGGTTGAACGCCTGCGGGGCGACGACCAGCCGGGCCCTGGCCCTGCTCGGTTCGCCCGACCTCACCGACGAGTGGCTGAGCGGCCCGCACGGGGTCTCGGCCCATGCGAACGCGGCGGTGTATCCGGACGGCTGGGAGTGGGAGGGCAGCACCTACTACCACGTGTTCGTGCTGCGGGCCTACCTCCTGGCGTGGCGGGGCCGGCCGGTCCCGGCCGCCCTGGCCGACCGGCTGGCGTCGATGGTCGACGTGGTGGCCGCCCTGGCCACCTCCCGCGGCGGGGTGCTGCCCGCGCTGAACGACACCCCGTACGGCGATCCGGGCTGGGACGAGGAGCTCTACGAGCTGTGCCTGCTGGCGTCGTCCCTGCCCGAGGCTCCTGACCTGGGGTTCCTGGCCGCGCCGCTGGCCGCCCGGCTGCCGGCGGAGCTGGTGGCCTGGCGCCGCTCCGAAGCCCTTGCTCTGCATACGGATACGCAACGGCGGGACACCGGCCGGGGTAGCCGACTGTTCGGCGACGCCGGGTACGCGGTGCTGGCCGGGGACGGGTACCGGGCGGTGCTGGACCTGGGGCCGCACGGCGGGTCGCACGGGCACCTGGACAAGCTGGCGCTCTACCTCTACGGCGACTCCGCGCGCTGGCAGCCGGCCTACGGGGTACCGCCGTACGGCCACCCGTGGCGGAAGGGCTACTACCGGACCACCGCCGCCCACCCGACGCTGACCGTGGACGGTGCCGACCAGGCCGAGGCCGACGGCCGGCTGCTGTACTGGCGGTGCGCGGGATCGAGCGCGGAGATCGGCGCGGCGGCGGACGTGTTCGACGCGGTGCGGTTCGAACGGCATGTCCGGGCCGAACCCGGCTGGCTGCTCGACGTGGTCCGGGTGCGAGCCGACCGGGAACGCGACCTGACCCTGCACCTGCGCACCGACGTCGACGTCACCGTCCGGGCGGTCCCGGGCGGCGCCGTCACGCACTGGCCCGGCGACGCCGGCCTCACCGGCCACCACACCGCGGCCGGCTCGCCGGCTCAGACCGCGTTCACCACCGCCCCCGACCTGGGCCCGGCCGACGACCCGCAGCGCACCCGCCCCCACCTGCGCTGGACCACCCGCGCCACCACCGCGGTGTTCGCGTCCGTGTACGGCCCGGCCGGCACCGGCATCGAGGCGTTGCGGCTCGAACCGGACGGCGCCGTGCGGGTCGAGCTGACCGGCGCCGAACCCGTCCGCTGGTTCATCGAGGAGGACCCGTGACCGACGCACCCCGCCTGCTGCTCGGCGGCGACCGGCTGGAGACGCTGCGCGCGGCGATCCGCACCAGCCACCGGGCCCAGTTCGCCCGGCTGCTCGACCAGTGCGAGTTCTACGCCGCCGAGACCCCGCCGGCGGAGCACCCCGAGGCGTCGATCACCTACTTCGGGCCGGCGTCGGCCGGGTTCGCGCTGGCCCACCGGCTGACCGGGCAGCCGCAGTACCTCGAGCAGGCGCGCCGGTGGATCGCCGGGGCGGTGTCGTTCCCGCACTGGGGACGCGCGCACATGCCCGACCACGACCTGGACGCCGGCTGGATCCTGCACGGCCTGTCGCTGGCCTACGACTGGCTCGGCGAGGCGTTACCGGCCGACGAGCGGGAGCAGCTGCGGGACAAGCTGATCCTGCAGGGTGAGCGGCTGTACGAGTTCGCCGTCGAGACCGAGGGCCGCTGGTGGTCCTCGTCGTACTGGCAGAACCACAACTGGATCTGCTACGCGGGTCTGCTGACCTGCGGATACGCTCTGCGCGGCGAGCACGCCCCGGCGAACGACTGGGTGGCGCGCGCGGTCGAGAACTTCCGGATCGTCGCCGACGCGCTCCCGCCGGACGGCTCGGGCAGCGAGGGCGTCGTCTACTGGCGCTACGGCGTCCCCTGGCTCGCAACCGCGTTCGATCTCATCAAGGACCAGGACGGCGAGGACCTGTTCGCGGCCTGCGACTTCCTGCGGCACACGGTGTCGTTCCGGATGCACCAGGCCGCGCCCGGCTGGGAGCGGATCGTCGACCACGGCGACTGCCACGACCGGCGCAGCGGGCACAGCCTGGCGCTCTACCACCGGCTGGCCGCCGCCTACCGCGACGGGCACGCGCAGTGGCTGGCCACCTACGTCCGGGAGCACTTCCTCGGCCGGGAGTGGCACGAGAGCGGGGTCAAGCCCGGGGTCCGCGCCGAGGGGTACCTGGAGCTGCTCTGGTACGACCCCTCGGTCCCCTCCGAGCCGCCGGACGCGCTCCCGACCAGCGCGTACTTCCCCGACCTGGGTCTGGTCACCGCCCGCACGGGCTGGGACCCGGACGCCACGGCGCTGTCGTTCAAGTCGGCCCCGGGCGGCGGCCACCGGGCCTGGGACACCAGCCACCGGACCCGCCGTGAGCGCGGCTGGGACACCCTCAACGCCGGCCACCACCACCCGGACTCGAACACCGTGGTGCTGATCGGGCACGGCGCGCACCTGGCCGTCGACGAGGGCTACTCCAACCGCAAGCGCACCGACCACCACAACGTGGTGCTGGTCGACGGGCAGGGGTACGTCGGCGAGGGCCGCTACCACGTCTACAAGGACCTGCCGGAGCGGTACCAGGCGCGGACGCACAGCGTCGTCACCGCCGAGGGGTGGACCCACTGCATCGGCGAGGCCGGCGCGCTCTACCCGGACGAGCTCGGGGTGACCCGGGTGTCCCGGCGGGTGCTCTTCTCCCCCAGTGGCGCGTTGCTGCTGGTCGACGACCTGGCGGCAGAGGCCGAGC
>JAESFN010000965.1_pt1 | contig 17079 bp, 13 predicted proteins | sample 9269411 | NCBI WGS metagenome assembly JAESFN01 (sample SAMN14505399, study PRJNA617100) | algae metagenome | isolation source: Iphinoe sp. HA4291-MV1 and co-occurring heterotrophs from trail next to... | place: USA: Maunawili Falls, Hawaii | collected 2009-07-25
GCGAAGAGGTAGAGCAAACGCTCGATGGGCTCGCCGCAGCGCTCGAGACAAACGATATTCCGCAGGTCTTACAGTTCCTCGCGCCCGACGCGCCACGCATTAGGCACGACGCCGAGCAGCGTCTTCCCGCAGTGGAAGTGCAAGACGCCAACGTCGGCAGCGACCTGACGATCATCATCAACGAACTGACGTCGCCCCCTACGGCGCACGCCACCTTCACCGGGCGGCTACACATCAAAGACCAGACCGGCATGTTTCCCTACGAAAACTTCGTCCGCCGGTTCACCGTGCAACTGCAGAAGCAAAGCGGCCGCTGGCTGCTCTACGACTACGAGGAGAGCACGCCGAAGGGTGCGCTGCAGTAGGCGCGGTCTCTCGCTGACGCGAGTCGCATTGATATTAGCCCCCGGCGAGTCGCCGGGGGGACAAGGACGGCGATGCACCGAATGCGGTAAACATCGGTCATTCCCGCAACAAGCGCGTGCTCCCCCCCGTCATTGACGGGGGGCTAATAGGTGAGATGCCGGCTGGGGTTCCACGGCCAATAGCTCTTCCGTGGCCCGCCAAAGCGGAACTCCGCGCCGCCGGTGAGTGAGATGTTGTTCATCGTCGACAGGCCGCCTGGCGCTCCGAAGGCGATGTTGTCGAGCAGTTCCACGCGAATCGCCAAGCGATCGTCCCAGCGGTACTTCAAGCCCACGCCAAACGGCATGCCGAACAGCAGTTGGTTGAACAGGCGGTCGTCGGGGTCGTGGTATTCTACCTGTGTCACGCCCAGTCCGAAGAGCGCATAGGGGCGCCACTTGGCGTCGCCCCAAGGATAGTAGAGGAAGCTGAAGTCCCACACGACGAGCCGGCTGTTGTCGCGTACGCGGACGCTCGGCACCGGATAGTCGACGCTCGGCTTCGCCTGGCCGACGCGCATCTCGGCGCCCATGAAGTAGTCGAAGTCCCAACCGAGCCGCACGCCGCCGAAGCCGCCGGAGCCTTGGTTCACTTCGCCAGGCACGAGCCCCTGGGCAAACAGGCCGCCGAAATACCAACTGATGCTCCAGGGCCGATTCATCCAGCTCCCGCGGAGCAGTGGCCGCCCGGGACCGGTGAAGCGAGCGCCCTCTTCCAGCGGAGTGCCCCAGTAGTCGATGCCGAGCCACGAGATCAGCCAGTGGCTGTGCTGCGGCTCTTCTTCACCGGCGGTGAGCGGCCCGCCTTGCTGATTTGGGTTGGGGCCGATCCAATCGCCGGGCTGGGTATCCTCGGCCGGCGAGATTTGCGTAGTCAGGTCGGGCTCGTCGGCAAACACTTGGCCGGCGCCCATGTCTTCGGCGGCGTGTTGATCGAAGGTGCCGTCGTTGAGCTGAACGGTGCGGACGGGCGTGCCGCGATTGATGAGGAACGACGTGCCGCGGGCGAGGGAGTCTTGATGGGCCGCGTGCTGCAGCACCGCCTGATCGGCCATCACCAGCGTTTGGGCCGGCGCGCGGGAGGGCGCCGCGAGCATTGCGCAGGCAGCCAGCAACAGCGTTGGCGGGGCCAATCGCATCCTTGGCGAAACTGCTCCCAAAAGTGCGCCCTCGACGCCCCGTCACGGCCAGCTCGAGCCGGCCTCTGCGGGGTCTGCCCAGAAAGGCCGCGGATTGTCGTGAGACACCGGCCGCTATGTCAATGCAGGCTGGGGGTTTGCTTGTCGCTCCGAGCGGGTCCGACTAAGGTTAAGGCACCCCCCAAATCCCCCTAAAACTCCCGCCCTGTGAGTTCGCCGGCCTGTGAAACGTTTTCTCGCCCGATCGCTCGTTTGGTCACTGGCTGCTAGCGTCGTTCTCGGGCTGGGCTTAGCGGCAGTCAGCCGCGCTCAAGATGGCCAAGGCGCCGCGCCCGTGCCGAACGCAGCAACGAGCCAAGACCCCGACGCCCCCTACGATCCGCCGATCGCCGGGGAATCCGACGAGGGGGAGCGGGCCATTCAGCAGTTCCGCAAGCCTGAAGGGCTCGAGGTCGATCTATTCGCCGCCGAACCGCTGTTGGCTAACCCCGTGGCCTTCTGGGTCGATGCGCGCGGGCAGGTCTATGTGTGTGAAACATTTCGACACCACGCGGGCGTGACCGACAACCGCAGCCACATGAGCTGGCTCGACGACGATTTGGCCGCGCGCACCGTGGCCGACCGTGTAGCGATGTACCGCAAACACTTGGGCGACGAGTTCGCCTCCTACGGCCAGGAGCACGATCGCGTGCGGCTCGTGCGCGACACCGATGGCGACGGCCGCGCCGACACCGCGACCATCTTTGCCGATGGTTTCAAGGACCCGGCCGACGGCATCGGCTCCGGCGTGCTCGAGCACAACGGGCAGGTCTACTACACCTGTATCCCGGATCTCTGGCAGCTCGCCGATCGCGATGGCGACGGCAAGGCCGAAGAGCGTCGCTCGCTGCACCATGGATACGGCGTCCACGTGGCGTTTCTTGGCCACGATCTGCACGGCTTGCGGATCGGCCCCGACGGCAAGCTCTACTTCTCGATCGGCGACCGCGGCTTGAACATCGAGACGGAGGGGCGGCAGGTCGTTAACCCAGACTCGGGAGCGGTGCTACGCTGCAACCTCGACGGCTCGGAGCTCGAGCTCTTCGCCACGGGACTGCGCAATCCTCAAGAGCTGGCGTTCGACGACTACGGCAATCTGTTCACCGGCGACAACAACTCCGACGGCGGAGACAAAGCCCGCTGGATGAATGTGGTCGAGGGAAGCGACACGGGCTGGCGAATGTACTACCAGTACCTGCCGGACCGCGGGCCGTGGAACAACGAGAAGCTTTGGCATCCGCAGCACGAGGGGCAGCCGGCGTACCTGGTGCCGCCCATCGCCAACTTGGGCGACGGCCCTTCCGGGCTCACCTTTTATCCGGGCACCGGCCTACCGGAGCGGTACAACGGCCACTTCTTCATGGCCGACTTCCGCGGCTCCATCAGCGCCTCGGGCGTGCGGGCATTCACGGTGAAACCGAAGGGGGCCTTCTATGAACTCGATAAGTCGGAGCAATTTCTCTGGTCGATCGTGGCCACCGACTGCGACTTCGGCCCCGATGGCAAACTCTATGTAAGTGACTGGATCGAAGGGTGGGAAAAACCCAGGAAGGGCAGGCTCTATCGTGTCTTCGATCCGGCGCAGGTTGACAGCGCGATCGTGCGCGAGGTGCAGCAACTGCTGGCCTCGGGAATGGCCGATCGCTCGACGGATGATCTGGTGACGTTGCTCGCGCATCGCGATCAACGGGTACGGCAGATGGCTCAATTCAAGCTGGCTGACCAAGGCGCCGGGGCAATCGGTTCGCTGGCCAAGGTCGCTAGCGGTAGCGACAGCCGCCTCGCCCGCATTCATGCTATTTGGGGCCTCGGCCAGCTTGGCCGGAAGGATGCGGCCGCTTATGCGCAGGTCCTGCCACTGCTCGACGACCAAGACAGTGAAATCCGGGCTCAAGCGGCGCGGGTGCTAGGCGATGGCCGCGTGGCCGATGCCGGCGACAAGCTGATTCACGGTCTTGCTGATCCGGAGCCGCGGGTTCGCATGTACGCCGCGCTCGCGCTCGGCAAGCTCGGGCGGGCCGACGCCGTGCCGGCGCTCCTCAAGCTGCTGGCCGAAAACAATGACCAAGATCCCGTGCTGCGTCACGCAGGCGTGATGGGCCTCGCTGGTTGCGGCAACGAGCAGTCGTTGGCGGACGCCCTATCGCCATCGTCGTCTCGCGCAGAGCAAATGGGCGTTTTGCTAGCGCTTCGGCGGCTGTCGTCGCCGAAGGTGGCGGAGTTCCTGAAGTCACCCGAGCCGGCACTGGTATCGGAAGCTGCGAGAGCCATCTACGACACGCCGATCGAAGCCGCGCTGCCCGCGCTAGCCGGCTTGGTGGGCAATGAAAAGCTCGACGAGCCAACGTACCTGCGTGCCTTGGCCGCGAGCCATCGATTGCGCGGCGCAGAACAAGCGGCCGCCGTGGCAGCGATCGCGCTCCGGAACGACGCGGCCGAAAGCCGCCGTGTGGCGGCGCTCGAGGCCTTGGCCGATTGGGCCGCGCCTTCCGGTCGCGATCGATTGCTCGGTCGTTGGTGGCCGATCGAGCATGTCGATGCTCAGGTAGCCGCTCGAGCACTTAGCGGCCATGAAGCCGAATTGCTCGACGGGCCCGAGGCAGTTCAACGAGCGACCGTGAAGGCGGTCGTTGCGCTGAGCTTGAACGATGCCGGTGCACCGCTCGCCCAAGTCGTAACGAACCGAGACAACTCGTCGGCCGTGCGTGCGGCCGCGCTCGATGCCCTCGCGAAGCTCCGACACCCCCTGGCCGCCGAGCAAGTTCAAGGAGCACTCACGGATCGTTCGCCACGCGTTCGGCTGGTTGCCCGCGGCCTGTTGGCTGACACGAATCCTGAGTTGGCCGTCGTCGAGCTCGGCAAATCGCTAGCCGATGGCACCACGGCTGAACGACAAGCAGCGCTCGAGAGCCTGGCCAAGATCGAGCTGCCGAGCGCCGACGGCGTGCTCGCCGCGTGGCTCAAGAAACTGATCGCCGGCGAAGCGCCGCGAGAGATCGAGCTCGATCTGCTGACCGCGGCCGCAGCGCGGAAGTCGCCTGAGATCAAGCAACTGGTCGAGCAGTTCGACGCCGCGCGTCCGGCGAACGATCCGCTGGCCAATTACCGCGAGTCGCTCTTCGGCGGCGACGCCGAGCGCGGCGAAACGATCTTCTTCGAGCGGGCCGACGTTTCCTGCCAGCGTTGCCACAAGGTCGGTGAACGGGGCGGCGAAGTGGGCCCGGACCTGAGCCGCATCGGCGCGCAGCAGACGCGCGAGTACCTGCTCGCCTCGCTCGTCGATCCCAACCGCGACGTGGCCAAGGGCTTCGAGACGGTGGTGCTCGCACTCACCGATGGCCGCGTAGTGGCCGGCGTGCTCAAGCGCGAAACGAACACCGAACTCGAGCTAATTACGCCAGAGGCGGTCACGGTGCGGGTGCCCAAGGACGCGATCGACGAGCGGACGACCGGCAAATCGGCGATGCCGGAGCAGACGATCAACTTTCTCAGTAAGGCAGATGTGCGCGATCTGGTTGAGTTTTTGTCCGGACGCAGGTAGTGCGCGCCCCGGGCACACGTCAATTCCGTCATAGATTGCCAGCCAAAACGGACGGCGGCAGGCCGGACCGGCGTCGCGGCAAAACTTCGCTCCTGACGGGCTTGCAACCGGCCGATTCAGGCCTATAATCTTGTGTTTTGCGGCCTTCGCTTAGCTGGTTCGTCCAGTTGCCGGCGAGGTCGGACAAAGCGGGTGTAGCTCAGTTGGTAGAGCACCACGTTGCCAACGTGGTTGTCGTCGGTTCGAATCCGATCACCCGCTCATTTTCGTTGGCACTTCTCCTCCGCCCTATTACAGCGTGCGGAATCGGCCACCGCTGCCACGGCAGGAGTCTGCGGCTGGTCTCACCCGAAGGAATTCCACGAGCGCATGGCTGAATCTAAGTCTGATTCCCCCGAGGATGTCGACGCCGTCGGCGTGGCTGAGCAAGACGAGCAACCTCAACGTCTGGAGTTGGAGATCTCGGTCGCCAGCCCCACGGCCTGCGAGCGCAAGATCACGGTCACGGTTCCCCGGGCCGACATCGACCGCTACTTCAACAAGGCCTTCGGCGACATGATGCCGAACGCCGCCGTGCCTGGGTTTCGCGCCGGCCGCGCGCCGCGCAAGCTTGTCGAGGCCCGCTTCCGCAAGGAAGTCGCCCCGCAGGTGAAGGGCTCGCTGCTGCTCGACAGCATCACGCAGGTGACCGAAGACCAGAAGCTCGCGCCGATCAGCGAGCCTGAGTTCGATCTCGACAGCATCGAGTTGCCCGAAGACGGGCCGATGGTCTTCGAGTACAAGCTCGAGGTGCGTCCGGAATTCGATCTGCCGGAGTGGCGCGGCTTGTCGCTCGAGAAGCCGGTGCGGGATTTCAACGACCAAGACGTGCAGCGTCGCCGCGAGTCCCTGCTCGCGCAGCACGGCCGTCTGGCGCCGAAGGACGGCCCCGCCGCCGAGGGCGACTACATCAGCACCAATTTGGCCTTCTACGACGGCGACAAGCTGATTTCGGAGAGCAAGGAAGAGGTCATTCGCATTCGGCCGATCCTCAGCTTCCGCGACGGTCGGATCACCGACTTCGACAAGCTGATGAAGGGCGCCAAGGCGGGCGACACCAAGGAAGCCCCGGCCGCGATTTCGGCCGACGCTCCCAACGGCGAACTCCGCGGCAAGGACGTGCGAGCGGTCTTCGAGATCCTCGAGATCAAGAAGCTCGAGTTGCCTGAGCTGACTCCCGAATTGCTCGACGAGTTGGGCGGTTTCGAGACCGCGGACGAGCTGAACGCCGCGGTCAAGGCCGACCTCGAGCGGCAGCTCACCTACCACCAGGGTCAGCGAGCCCGCCAGCAGGTCACCGGTCTGCTCACGCAGGCGGCCGGCTGGGATCTGCCTCCCGATTTGCTCCGCCGGCAAAGCCAGCGTGAGCTGGAGCGGGCGGTGCTCGAATTGCGTCGCAGCGGCTTCAGCGAGCAAGAAATCCGCGCCCACGCCAACGACCTGCGGCAAAACAGCCTGGCCAACACCGCGCGGGCTCTCAAGGAACACTTCATCCTCGAGCGGATCGCCGAGTCGGAGAGCATCGAAGATGCTCCGGGCGACTACGATCAGGAAATTGAGTTGATCGCCGCACAGTCGGGCGAGAGCGTTCGCCGCGTGCGGGCCCAGCTCGAAAAGCGCGGTCTGTTCGACGTGTTGCGCAATCAGATCGTCGAGCGCAAGGTGCTCGACCTGATCTACTCGCAGGCCAAGTTCAAGGAAGTGCCCTTCCAGCCTGAGGCCACGGAGACCGAGGCCGTTGATCAATCGGCCACCGGCGACGAGCCGGAAAGCGACATTCCCGAGGTCAAGTCGGCCGACTCCGCCGAAGGCGGCGAGCGCGGCCCAGACCGGGAAGCTCGCGGCTAAGCAAAAGCAGGTTCAAGCGGGCGACGCATGCGTCGCCCGCGTCGTTGAACGGCCTAGCTGATTGGTCCCCCTGAATACCCCAGGGCTCCCGGCTTCACGGGCTGGATCGTTTCTTAGGGTCTTATCGTGCCTGCGGTGCCGGTTGCGCTTGCAACGGGCCATACGCGGGGGGCCATTGTCTGGCTAACTAGGCTGGCCTTTGGCGTGCTAGAGCGAACAATTGAGCGGGTGAGGACGCAGGCGGCCGGTGAGCGCCGCTTCTTGGTCCCCTCGCGAGCAGTCCGAGTTCAACTACGAGAATGGATCAGCACTCCATGACAAGCTTCGCTTCAGGCGGATTCGAGCCGCGGCTGTCGTCTTATCGCGATTATCAGCGGCAACGCATGCTCACTCTGGGCGATCTGCTGCTCGAGAATCGCATCATTCTTCTGCAGGGCGAGATTCACGACGGCAACGCCAACGACTTGGTGATGAAGCTGCTGTACTTGCAGAGCGAAAACCGCCGCAAGGACATTCACTTCTACATCAACTCCCCCGGCGGCAGCGTGAGCGCTACGCTGGCGATTTACGACACGATGCAGATTCTGACCTGTGCGGTCGCTACCTACTGCGTGGGCCTGGCCGCGAGCGGCGGCTCGGTGCTCCTGGCCGGCGGCGCCAAGGGCAAGCGGTTCGCGCTGCCCAACGCCAAGGTCATGATGCACCAGCCATACGGTCAGGTCGGCGGCCAGATCTCCGACATCGAGATCCAGGCCGAAGAGATCATCAAGACCCGCGACGTGCTCAATCAGATTCTGGCCAGCCACACCGGCCAACCGATCGAGCGGATCCGCAAGGACACCGACCGCGACTACTACATGTCGGCCCAGCAGGCCAAGGAGTATGGCGTCGTCGACGACATCCTCACCAAGCCGCCGATGCAGGCCGACGACGAAGACAAAGACTAACCGTCCGTCGCTCGTCAGTCGCTTCCACGAATACATCACCGCACCTTACAGCGGATCGCATCCATGCCACTGATTCCGTTCGTCATCGAAAAGAGCGGCCGCGAAGAGCGGGCGATGGACATCTACAGTCGCCTGCTCAAGGACCGCATCGTGTTCTTGGGCTCGAGCATCAACGACGAGGTGGCCAACTCCGTGGTCGCCCAGATGCTGTTCTTGCAGTCGGAAGACCCCAAGGCCGACATCCACCTGTACCTAAACTCCCCCGGCGGCAGCGTGACCGCCGGCATGGCGATCTACGACACCATGCAGTTCGTCACCTGCGACGTGGCGACCTACTGCATTGGTCAGTGCGCCTCGATGGCGGCCGTGCTGCTGACCGCGGGCGTCGCCGGCAAGCGCAACGCGCTCCCCAACTCGCGGATCATGATCCACCAGCCGCTGGCCGGCATGGAAGGGACCGCCGAGGAGATCGCGATCCACGCCAAGGAATTCAAGAAGATCAAGCATCGGCTCAACCAGATCTTGATCAAGCACACCGGTCACCCGCTCGACCAGATCGAGCGCGACACCGACCGCGATCGCTTCATGACGGCCGAGGAAGCCCTCGACTATAAGCTGATCGATCGCGTGCTCGAGCGGATCGAGATCGTGAAGGCAAGCTCGAACGACTAGGCCGAGCGTTCAGCACAAGTGAAGAACTAGAAGCGGCGGGGTCGTTCCCCGCCGCTTTTGTTTTAGGATCAGAGGGGCGGGCGATCGCGCGATACGGTTAAGCTAGTGGAAGTCTGCAACTCGCCGATATCGCATCGCATTCGACGAATAGTGTACTGAAGACCGACACGAACAGGCCGAACTCCTGCGGCGACGCATGCTCCACGAGGTCAACTACTGGTTCTGGGCAGCCCTCTTGGTGGCCGGCTCCGCCCTCGGCTGGGCCACGAATCTAGTAACGTTGCCAGGCAACTGGATCGTCGTGGCCCTGGCGGCCGTATTCGCCTTCTTCTTCCCCGATTCATCAGGGCACGGCCTGAGCTGGGCCACCGTGTTCGTGCTCGCGGCCATGGCCGGCGCTGGCGAGCTGCTCGAGTTCGCGGCCAGCGCGGCGACCGCTGCGCGCCAAGGCGGCAGCCGACGCGGCATGGCGCTCGCACTGGTGGGCGCGCTTTTTGGCAGCGTGCTGGGCGTGGGGCTCGGTTCGCCAATCCCGGTGCTCGGCCAACTCATCGGCGCCGTGATCGGCGGCGCCGTGGGCGCCTTCGCCGGCGCTTACGTGGGGGAAACCTGGAAGGGCCGCCCGGAAGATGAACGCGTGGCCGTCGGCAAAGCGGCCTTCTGGGGCCGACTCTGGGGCACCACCGGCAAGCTCACGATCGGCGCACTCATGGTGGTCGTCGTCACGCTGGCAGCGCTGCTGTAGCGATGGCTTGGCGGCCTGGTAGGTTATGCTTGAGCATAACGGAGCCGCGGTGACCTCGAGGGGCTTGGCCTTCGTCCGTGGCGTTATGCTGAAGCATAACCTACGTGACTACGTGACCTGCTGCGGTGAGAAAAACGGCTGCCGAGGAACTCAAAAGATCGCAGTCCGCCTGTCCGTCAAAGCGTCAGTACCTCGCATTGCTATGATGCGTCAGCCCCCAAGCGGGAATCCCCACCAAGAGTGCTTGATCAGCTTGTGGCTTACCGGGATTACCTGGCCTCGTCACTTGCGTTCGGAGCCGCTCAGCAGTGTCGCGCCGCGCTCGGACGGCGATTGTGAAATGCCGCTTCTTCGCCAGGGGATTCTCGCGCCCACGGTTGGCATTGCCATACTCGTTCCCGTCATCCTGAGCTTGAAGCAGCAACAACCTCGCGACCCGGCACTCGTTGCGCTACAAGCAGTCATGGTCGTAGCGTGCCTGCTCTTAGCCCATGCGGCAATCAAATCAGGAACGTACGCCACACAAACGGCCGATTGCCTGTCGGTTTGGTTCTGGGGCGTCCGACGGAAGCACTCACTGTCGGGCGTGCAGGCCGTGGCAGTGGTGCCTGTCCAACGAATCGTTCAAAAGCCCACCGTAATGGTCGGGCTCGCTGGATCAGGCCGTACCACGTTGGAGCTAGTCAACGATCAGGCCGGTTCATTTGCGTGCGACGCACTGATTCGCTCCTGTGTCAACGCAACGGTGTTAGACCTGCGTCATGGTGACTGGTATTCACCGCCCTCCGGAACGAACGCGAACGCATCTAGACGATTGGCAAGACGCTTGTGCTGCCGAGCCGCGATGGGCAATGCGATGGCATGCACCGCAAATGCCTTGATTGGGGCATTCGCCTGGCACAAAGACAGCTACCTCGTAGCTGCGATGGCCCTCACGGTGATGATCGCATACGGCGCCAAGGGCATTGCCTATTGCTCTTTCGGGCGTCGGCTAGGCGGAAACCATGGCGCAAAGTCCTGAACGAGGTAAGCCGACCTCGAGCGTGCTTGGCCTTCGTCCGTGGCGTTATGCTGAAGCATAACCTACGAATTCTTGCGAATTCCGCGGAATTACGAGACCAGGCGTGGCTCCGGCAGTGGGATTAGGAAGCTGCCGCGGAAGCCGCGTTCGCGGAGCTTGGGCATCAGCTCCTCGGCAATGTGCCAAGAGAGCAGCAGGGCGCAGTCAGGCTGCTCGTTGAAGAGCCGCGCCTCGTCGACCACCGGGATCAGCGTGCCGGGCACGTACTTGCCGAGCTTGCGCGAGCCGGCCACTTCGACCACGCAGTCGAGAACGCCGTGGTCGAGGCCGACGTAGTTGATCAGCGTCGATGCCCGCGAGGGCGCCCCCACGCCAAAGATGCGCTTCCCTTCCCCCTTGAGCTGATGCAGGTAGGCGTAGAGGGCCAGTTTCGAGCGGGTCACGTCGGCCTGAAAACCGCGTAGCCGCTCGATCGAGATTTCCGCCGCCTCGGCCGCCAGCAACTCGGCCACGCTCGAACGCACCGTGTGCTGTCCGCGGCGAGCGGCGTACACGCGAATCGACCCGCCGTGCGTGGGAATCCGCTTGGCGTGAATGATTTCGAGCCCATGCCGGTTGAACAGATACTGCAGCGCCGAGAGTGAGTAGTAGCGCATGTGCTCGTGATACACCGTGTCGTACTGCAGCGTATCGATGAGCGCGAGCAGGTAATGGCATTCTACGACGAACAGCCCGTCATCGACGAGCAGATCAAGCACGTTCTCGACGACGCCGTTCACCTCGTCGATGTGGGCGAAGCAGTTGGCCGCCGAAATTACGCGGGCCTGGCCGTCGGTCGTCAGCGTGTGGGCAACCGCTTCTTCATCAAAGAAGCTGATGTGCGTGGGAATGCCACGGCCGGCGGCCAAGAGGCCGGCGTTTGTGGGCTCGATGCCGCGCACGCGGTGCCCACCGGCCTGAAAGTTGGCGAGCAAGGTGCCGTCGTTCGAGCCGATGTCGATGCACAGGTCGGTCGGCAGCAAGTCGATGAGCGTGCGGCACTCTTGGTAGAGCTCGGCGAAGTTCTCGCGCAAGATCCGCGTGGTGCCGCTCGTGTAAGGATACGACGGCGGAAACAGCACTTCGGCCGCCACGACCGTGCTGAGTTGCACGAGCGTGCAGCGCCGGCAGTAGAGCCACTGTGCAGGAAACGCCGGCTGCTCGCGTGGCTGCTCGCCCACGGCCGGCATCGTGTTTACTGGGGGCAGATAGCCTAAGAACAGCAGCGGCTCGAGATCTTCGCAGCCGCACACCTGGCAGCAGGAAATCGTGTAGCTCTGCGTGCCAACGTCAAGCAGCTTGGTGGCCATGGCGGTTCTCCTGCAAGGCGGCGCTGCGCCGCTCGAAATCTTGGTCGTACCAATGAACGGTGGTCGCGAGGGCCTGTGCCCACGGCGTGCGGGGCGCGAAGCCGAGCAAACGCAGTCGCGAAATGTCGGGGCAGCGGCGCAGTGTGCCGCCGGCGGCCAGTTGGCCCGGCACGACCTCGAGCGTGCGGCCGAACACCGCGCCGATGTCGCGGGCAACCTGGCCGATCGTCGTCTCGTGGTCGCTGCCAATGTGGTAGATGCCCAGGTGCTCGCCGCGATCGAACACGCGGAGGAAGCCATCGACGAAGTCGTCGATGTAGAGGAATGCCCGCGTTTCTTGGCCGGAGCCCTGGATCGGCAGCCTCAACGGGCCGCTCGCTTGCCGCCGCAACTCGGCGACCTTCAGGCTCAGCTCCGGCACCACATGTTCGCGCCCCATGTCGGGGCCGAACACGTTGTGCGGCCGCACGATGGCCACGCGGCTGAAGCCGGTGCGGCCGAAGTTGATCGCCAGCAGCTCGCTAGCCAGCTTGCCGCCCCCGTACGAATAGCGCGGGTTGAGCACGTCGGGCACCACCAAAGGCACCGCCTCGGGCGTGGGCACGAGCGGCGGCGTTTGATAGGCTTCGGAGCTTGAGAAGACCACGAGGTCGCCGACGCCGTACTCTCGGCAGGCGTCGAGCACGTTGAGCATGCCACGCACGGCGACTTCGAGCACCAGTTCCGGGCGCTCGTAGAAGTGCCGGGTGCCGTTGACCGCCGCCAGATGACAGACCGCATCGACACCGCGTGTGGCGGCCGAGACCGCCGCCGGATCGCGAATGTCACCGACAACAAGCTCAAGGTCGTCGGCAACATTAGCCAGCCTCTGGGCCGAGCCGCGCGAGTCGTTGTCGAGCGACCGCACGCGATGGCCCGCGGCCACCAGCGCACGAACCACCGCGCTGCCGATGAAGCCGGTGCCGCCGGTGACGAGAATCCGCTTGGCGTTCATGCGGCCTCCCGGCGGCTGGCAGGTTGGTAGCTCGTAATCAAATCGCAGGCTCGATGCACGTCGGCGTCGGAAAGCTGAAACGCGGTCGGCAGCCACAGCATTCGCGGCCCCAACCGCGCGGCGTTAGGCAAGTCGGCCGCATCATGCAGGTAGGGCGTTTGCGTGTGCAGCGGATGCCAGAAGCGGCGGCAGCCGAATCCCCGCTCGGCGAGGTGGCGATCGAGGCCGTCGCGATCCGCGCACTCCACATCGACCCACAACGGGCATTCGCCACCGGCCAGATTGAAGCCTGGTAATCGCACGGCAGAGCAATCGGCTAGCCGCTCGGCGTAGATCGCATAGGTGCGGAGTTGGCGGGCGACTCGCTCGTCGAGCATCTCGAGCTGTGCAACGCCGACGGCCGCTTGCAGGTTCGTGAGCTTGAAGTTCCAGCCGAGGGCCGGATGGGCGTCGTCGCCGCCGGTGCCGCGCTGCGGCCGGCCTTGATCCTTGATCTCGCGCAGGCGGGCAGCCAGCAGATCGTCGTTCGTGGCGACCGCTCCCCCCTGCCCCGTGGTGATCAACTTGTTTGGTGAGAACGAGAAGCAGCCGGCGTGGCCCCAAGTGCCGAGCGGACGATGATTGCGGCAAGACAGCAACGCCTCGGCAGCGTCTTCCACCAGGGCTAGGCCACATTGCTCGGCAAGCGTCGTCAGTGCCGGCAAGTCGGCCGAACGACCGCTCACATGGACCGGCACGATCGCCTTGGTTGCCGTGGTCACTGCGCGTCGAGCCGCGGCGGGGCACATGTTGAGCGTTTGCGGATCGACATCGACCAGCACCGGCCAAGCGCCGGTCAACCGCACGGCGTTTGCGGTGGCAATGAACGTAATGTCCGGCACGAGCACTTCGTCGCCTGGGCCGATGCCCAAGCCGGACAGCGCTGCAAACAAAGCGGCGGTGCCGCTGGTGACACAGACGACATGCTTGCAGCCGAGCCGCGCGGCGAGTTCAGCCTCGAACCGTTCGACGACCGCGCCTTCGTTCAGGTAATTGCTCTCAAGCACCTCGCGCACGAGCTCCTGCTCGCGCGCCCCACACTCGGGCCGCCACCAAGGAATCGCCTGTGTTTGAAAACCGTTGCTCATTGGCTCAGCGTTGCGTTTTTTTACCACGGAGACACGGAGGCACGGAGACGAATCGAGAGAGACATGAGTATCGAAGCGCGTCGGTCCATGTGCCTACATCGGAAGCGACCAAATTGCATCTCTCTGTGTCTCTGTGTCTCCGTGGTGAGAACAACCCTCAGCATCAAAATGTTTGAACAGGCGTGCGGCTTGGGTGAGGACGCGGTCGCGGTTGCGGGGGCCGATGCGGCGGAGCGGGGCGCCTGCGTAGACCGTCCAGGGGTCGAAGCGAAACCGCGGCGGCACGAAGCTCAACGCGCCGATAACCGTGCCTTCGGGGATCTGATTGTCCGGCATGATCACACTGTTGGCGCCGGCGCCGGTGTAGCGGCCGAAGGTCACGTCGCCCGTGATCGGCTCGTCTCCCAGCTCAATCCCCTCCGGCACGATGCACACCAGATCGCGCACGAAGTCGTTGCTCGCGCACCAGACCTTTACGCCAGAAGACAGGCTCGAAAAATCTCCCAGCGTGAACCGGCGCTCGCGGCCGCCGGCAATGCTGCAGCCGCTGGCCACGTGGCAGCCGCGGCCAATCTCGATCTGCGTGGAGAAGTAGCAAAAATCATCCACGATCGAACCCACGCCCACCACAAACTGCTCTGGGCAGCGAATCCGCACATTCGGCGAGATGATGGGGGTCGACTGCATAGTCCACCACGGAGACACGGAGGCACGGAGAGGCAGTCTCCATGATTCCAAGGCTTCTCTGTGTCTCCGTGTCTCCGTGGTAAAAGATCAAGCGGCGCGGGTGTCGCGGTTAGCGTTTGGACGGTAGCGGTCGACGGGCACGGCGTGGGCCGAGAGCAGGGGCTGGATCGGGTTCTCGACGAAGTCAAAAACGTCGGCCAGCGGCTGCTTGATTTGCAGGTGGCGGTACTCATCGTGGCAGGCGCCGATGAACACCACGTCGGCGCGGTTGAGCGCCTGCTCCAACGAGCAGAACGAATCGTCGACGATGTACGGATCGGTGCAGAGCACGTCCTCGCACTCGAGACTCAACAGCTTTCGCAGCTTATAGGCGAGCGAGGAACGCGGGTCGTCACTGTCGCCTTTGAAGGCCATGCCGAGGATCGCGGCGGTGCTGCGCGAAAGGTCGCGGCGGGCTTTCACCAAGTCGACCACTGCGCGCGGCAGGCCTTCATTCACCATCATGGCCGCTTGGCCGAGGGCAAACGAATTGTGGTTAAAGGCGCCGAGTTGCATCGTGTCCTTGAGCAGGCACGGGCCGCCGGCGAAGCCTGCTCCGGCAAAGCCAGCCAGCCGTGGATACTGCGCGGTCACGGCTTCACGCACGCGCACGAAGTTCGCGCCAAACTTCTCGGCGATCAAGAAGAACTGGTTCGAGAGGGCAAAAGTCACATACCGGTGGGCATTGGCGAACAGCTTGGCCAATTCGGCTTCCACCGGCGTAGTGACCACTACTTCGACCCCGAGCCGGCCAAACAGCTCAGCCGCGCGATCGGTGGCCGCTGGCGAAACGCCGCCGACGATCTGCGGCAACTTGCCGAGTTCCTCGAGGGCATAGCCCTGCACGATCCGCTCGGGGCAGTAGGCGACCCGGATGTCGAGCCCGCGCCGATCGGCCTGGGCCGCCAGCCGCTCGGTAACGCCGGGGAATACCGTGCTACGCAGGATCAGCGTTTGCCCAGAATGCAGGTGATCGAGCAACTCGCCCATCGAGCGGTCGAACGAGCGAACGCTGGGGTCGAGGTACTCATCGACGGGGGTGCCGATCGTCACGACGACGAAGTCGCTATGGCCGACGGCGGCCGGATCGCTCGAGAGCTTCAGCAGCCCGGATTCGAGCACGGCCGCGAGCGCTTCTTCGCCCCCGCGTTCGAGAAACGGCATTTGGCCCGCAGCAACCTGGGCCGACCGTTCTTGATGGGTGTCGAGCAGACAAACGGGGCATCCGGCCTGCGCGAGCACAATGCCCAGCGGCAGTCCAACGTGTCCACATCCCCCGACGATACAGATTGACGGCGCCATCCTAGCGGTCTCCTGAGCATCCTTGCAGCAAGAAGCATGATTTCCGATTGGGCTAGGTGCGTCAATCGGAGTTGAGATTGGGGGCGTGCTAGCTGGCCGCACCACTCGGCAGCGCAGTCCCTGTGACCGAAAGCTTCGTTCGGCGGCGAACTGCACGAATCCCATGCGGCAGCTCAAGCCGCCGCGCAGGCAAGCTTCCCATGGCCACGGCCACAAGCCGGCGCCAATGCACGGCGCTCATCCCGCTTTCGGGCCACTGTTGCTGACTCCAGAGCTGCTGGAGCGCTGCCTGCACCAGTGGCGCAGGCTCTTGGTCCCAGGCTTTTACCTCTAGGTCTACCGACTCCGAGGAGCGGCCGATGATCGCCGCTGCTAGCAACCGCCCGGCCAGTAGGTCGATCGTTTGCTGCGCTTCGCCGGCCATTTGCCCGAGGCGATTGAGCGCTTCGGCCGCCTGTGGGTTGAATTGCTCGGCCAGGAGCGGTAGCAACTCGTGCCGCAGGCGATTGCGGGTACGGCGACGGTCGGAGTTCGAGGCATCGGTGCGGAAGTCCTGCCGGAGCATCCTGAGATACTCGAGCAGTTCCGTCCGGCGCACGGTCAACAGCGGTCGCACGAGTGTGATGGTGGGAGAAAGGGGCCGCTGCTGGCGGATGCCGGCCAATCCGCGCAGGCCTGTTCCGCGGACGATGCGATGGAGGATCGTCTCGGCCTGGTCGTCGGCCGTGTGGGCCGTGGCCACGAAGCGAGCATTTCTCGCTTCCGCAACGGCACGCAGAAACGCGTAGCGGGCCTGTCGGGCAGCAGCTTCCAAGCCGCCGACTTCCGGGCCCGGTGGATCTTTCCAGGCGGCGACTTCGCATTGCAGCCCCAGACCGCGGCTCACACTGGCCACGAATTCGGCATCCGCGGTCGAATCTGGGCGCAGGCGATGGTCGAAGTGGGCTACCGTGAGGCAGGCGCGCGCGTCGCCAGCCAGAGCGGCCATCCCGCGCAGTAGCGCCGTGCTGTCAGCCCCGCCGCTAACGGCAAGGACCACCCCGCCTGCCTGCCATTCCTCTGGCGGCCAGGCGGCGGCCAGCCTCTGTTCGACGAGCGGCGAATCGCTCGGGCGACTTCCTTGGTCCGACGCAGAACTTCTCCCTCTTGGCATGCGCGGCGTCCAAACTCGGATTGCTAACGTGAA
>JAESFN010000966.1_pt1 | contig 17074 bp, 5 predicted proteins | sample 9269411 | NCBI WGS metagenome assembly JAESFN01 (sample SAMN14505399, study PRJNA617100) | algae metagenome | isolation source: Iphinoe sp. HA4291-MV1 and co-occurring heterotrophs from trail next to... | place: USA: Maunawili Falls, Hawaii | collected 2009-07-25
CACAACAACGCCCACCTCGACGAGCGACGTGGCGACGAGCACTTGCGTTTCACCGGAGCGAAACCGCGCCATGGCGGCCTCTTTCTCGTCCGAGGTCATTCGCCCGTGGAGCAAGTCGATGCGGAATTCGTCGAGCTCGCCGTTCGACAGGCTTTCGAAGACCTCTTCCGCGCTCGCGCAGTTCCAGTTTTCGGAAGCTTCCACGAGCGGCGTGACGACATAGGCCTGGCGCCCTTCACGCAGCTTGCGGCGCACGAAATCCCACCAGCGGTCGCGCTGCTCGGGTTGACCGAGATACGTGTTCACCTTTTGGCGTCCGGCGGGCGCTTCGCGCAGAGAGCTGACATCGAGGTCGCCGAAGACGGTCATGGCGATCGAGCGGGGAATCGGCGTGGCCGTCATGACGAGATAGTGCGGCGCGGCGCCGGCCCCTTTCAGTCGCGCACGCTGCTCGACGCCAAACTTGTGTTGCTCGTCGATCACCACGAGGCCCAGGCGGCTGAACTCGACCCCTTCTTGCACGACCGCCTGCGTGCCGATCACCAAGTCGACCGAGCCGTCGGCGATGCCGGCGAGCGCCGTGCGGCGTTCCGCGGCCGAGAGCCCGCCGGTGAGCAGCGTGACGCGCGCCCGCGCGGCGGCCAGCAGGCCGGCGAGCGTACGATGATGTTGCTGGGCAAGGATCTCGGTCGGCGCCATCAGCACCGCTTGTTTCCGATGGGCCACGGTTAGCAGCATGGCGTACACCGCCACGGCCGTCTTGCCGCTCCCCACCTCGCCTTGCAGCAGCCGGTTCATCGGCACGGTCAGGGCCATGTCGGCCGCGATTTCCGTGATCGCTTGCCGCTGCCCGGCGGTGAACTCGAACGAGAATAAACGGCGAATGCGGGCATCGATGAGCGCGGTGGCGGGGAGCGCGGGCGCGGCGGCGGCGCGCTGCGCTTTGCGGCGTTTGACGGCCAGCGCTAGTTGCAGCACGAACAGTTCTTGATAGATCAGCCTGCGTCGCGCCAGTTCGAGCAGCTCGAGCGTCTCGGGATAATGGAGCTGTTCGATCGCCTGATTGATCGGCAGGAGGTTGTGGGCCAGGCGATAGGGTTCGGGGAAGACGTCGTCGAGTTGCCCGCCGCACTTCTCGAGCGCGGCGGCGCTCGCCTTGCGCAGATTGCTTTGGTTCAGCCCTTCGGTCAGCGGGTAGACCGGCACGATCTGCCCCGCCGGCGGAGTTTCGTCTTGATCGAGCGGCTGCACGCGCGGATGCGAGATCTGCCAGCGGCCGCCGTCGAACTTGGGCTTGCCGGTCAGCAACATGCGGTCGCCGCGGCGGAACTTGTCTTGCAGAAACGCTTGGTTGAACCAGAGCCCGCGCAGGTAGTCTTCGCCGGAGCGGAACAGAACGCCCAGCACCGAACGTCCGGAGCGGCCAGCACGCAACTCGACCTCTTCGACCGTGCCAACGATGCTGGCGACGCGTCCCTCTTCGAGTTCGGGGAGCGTGCGGAGTTGGCTGAGATCCTCGTAGTCACGAGGAAAATTGAACAGCAGGTCGCCTGCGGTGCGCAGCTCGAGCCGCGCGAACAACTCTGCCCGCTGCGGACCAACGCCGCGCAAGAACTGGATAGGGGTTGAAAGGGCCGCTGCCGCGGCAGTGCCACCAGCCATGCCGGCCATTGTAGCTGAGAGACAGCAGCGCTTGAGAGCCCGGTTGGCCTACTGACGGTTTTCAGGCGCGTAAACCGCGGGCGCCTGGGGTCGAGCCAGCAGGCGAGCCCCCAGCAAACCAGCTTCACCTAATGGGAGACGTACCTCGTAGGCACGCTGGGGCGAACCCTGAGGGCTCGCCCCAGCCACACCCAATGGAACGACACTAACGGCCGGGCGCTCGGGCAATCCGCGCGAAGCTCGAGCCGGACTGACCTTCAAGATTGCTCGCGCGCGAAGCCGCGCGGCGGGCAACCATGTCGGCGCGGCGCTGCTTGCGGGCAGCCAGCTTCTGCGCCGCTTGTTCGGCGGCCGCGAGTTGCTGAGCCTGAACCGCGGCTTGTTGTTGAACCAGCATGTTTTGTTGCAGTTGACGCAGCATCGCCATCTGCTGCATTTGCAACTGCATGCGGGCGAGCGAGGCCGCGCTGACGCCCGAACTCGAAGCGGAGTTCGTGAGTCCGTTCATGCCGCCCAGCGACATAGTTCGGTTGGTCGCCCCTTCGCCGCGCCCCTGGCAGCCGCCGCCCCCGCTGGGACCGCGCCCACCGCCACCGCCACCTGGCCCCTGAGCTTGCGCGGTCGTGGCCAGGCAAACCACGAGCGCAGCCGCACACCAGCAAGTCTTCTTCATCGCCGTTCTCCTCGAGTTCCGTCGCAGCGAAGCGTCTCCGAAACCGCCAAACGGACCGGTTGGCAAGCGAGCCGGGGGGCCGAAACCTTCGCTCCTCTCGATCCTAGGGCTCCAGGCGAAACGGCGTCAATCAATTTGCGCGGGCGGGAACTACGGCCAAACAAAAAACAGCAGAAGGGGGGAGACAAGCGTGTTACCATGCCGGCATGAATCGACATTGGCTATTGCGAGCGACGCCTGAGGGGCACGTCATCGATCGCCGTCGTTTGGCGGCGATGGCGGTCGGCGCTCTGCCCATTGGCTTGATCGGCGCCGCGGTGACTTATTGGACCTCGGGCGGGGCGTTCGTTTGGAGCGGGGTCGGCAGTGCGATTCCGTATCTGATCGTGCTCACCTGCATTGCCGAACTGCAGTACCAAGCGGCGCGGGGCCGGGCGCGGCCGCGATTTCGCCTCGGTGCAGTACTCGTGGTTTTTACGCTAATCGCCGTGTGGTGCGCGGCGCTCGGCGGACAGCGGCGAGCCTTTGTTGCCGCGAGCCGCCAGCGCGATCAACTCCGCCAAGAACTGCAAACCTTGGTAGGGCAAGGGACGGTCAGCGTCGGCTCTCAGACGTGTATGCTTCAGATCAAGCGGCCCGACTTTGGCGACGAAGACCTCGGCCATGTCGTGAAAGCGCTCCATGCGGCTGACCTCCGCGTGACGCTGCTCGATCTTGCCGACACTCAGGTGACCGACGCCGGGTTGCGGCTGTTCGACGCGGGGCCCCCTGTCGACCACCTGTGCGTCGACCGCAGCAGGGTGACGCCGGTCGGCCTGCGCAAGCTTCCTTGGCTGAGCGAACTCAAGTCGCTCTCGTTCTTTCGACTGGGCCTGACCGCCGACGACGTGCAAGAGATTCGCCGCCTTGCGCCGCGAACCAGCTTGGGGGCGCCTTGAACAGGCAGGGAAAAGCGGCCGGTCGGCAGTTTGCCTCGTGCATGCCGACCGACCCCTTCTTTCCCGGCTTGAAAATCTTTCGTGCCGCGTGGTCTTGTTGGCAGACCATCGCGCGGCCGTGTTTCGATTAGAGATTCGCGAGCGCGCCCTCGAAGTCCAAGCCCGTTGCCTTGCGGTCGGTCAGGCGATCGTTCTGGCCGACGAAGAAGAGGTCGCGGCCGTCTTCGCCGGTGAGCGTGTCGATCGAGGAGTCTTCGTAGGCGTCGAACAAGGCATCGACCGCGGCGACGCGGGCCAGGTACAAGCTCGGCGCCTTCCAGGCGGTAAGCGTCGATCGCAGCAGGGCCTCGTCTTCGTCCATGCTCGTGGTTCCGCCGACGAGCAGATCGTCGCCGGCGCCGCCGAGCAACAGGTCGGCGCCCAGTCCGCCGAGCAGCAGGTCGCGGCCTCCCTGCCCTGTCAGGTAGTCGTTGCCTTCGCCGCCGACGAGGGCCGTGGCGCCGACGGTCGAAGCCAACCGGTCGTTGCCGGCGCCGCCGAAGAGTACGGAATCGCCTGCACCGGCGGTGAGCAAGTCGTTGCCGTCGCCGCCGTAGATCGTCGCCGGCGCGGTCACCGTCGCGCCGATCGTCAGAGTATCGTCGCCTTCACGAAGTTGACCTGTAATCCGCGCGACGCTCGCCAGCGGGAACGTGCTCACGCCGACCTGCCGTCCGGGAACGAGCGGCAAGAACGTGGCTTCGACCACGATCTGTCCGAGCAAGCGATAGACATACGCGACATCGGTCCCGGTCGTCCCGATCAGTTCGAGCGTTCCGTCGTCACGTAGACCTGCTCCGGCAATGACGGCCACAGTGCTCGACGAAACCGCGGCGCCGGCGGCGTCGGCGAGCGTGATGGTCACCGTGTATTGTCCGCCGACCCCATAGGTATGCGCACCGGCCAACTGGCCGCCGGTCGCCGAGGGCGTGACGGTGAGAGCTTCGACGGGCGAGCCGTCGCCCCAGTTCACCGTGGCGGAGTGCGCTTGGCCGAGGTCGGCGTCGCTGAAGGTCCCCGTTAGCGCGATCGGCGTGCCTTGCTTGCCGTTGCCGCTCCACCCCGGCACGGTCAACGCAATCAACTCAGGCGCCGAGTTCGCCCGCGTGAAGCTGAAGGTCGTTTGACTCTCTCCGCCATCGCTGTCGGTGGCAATAATCGTCACCGTTTGCGATTGCTGAACGCCTGGGGCGAGCGTCCAGATCCACTCGCCGGGGGCCGACACGACGACCGAGCCGATCGAGGCCGACAAGGCCACGATGTCGTCGCCGGGGTCAGAGAACGTGCCGGCGTGGTTGGCCGCGCCGTTGCTGCCGCCAAGCACCTCGGCCGCATTCGCCGCGACGCTGGGGGCCACGTTGTCGATCTGCACCGTGTGGATCGCCGCGTCCAGATGCACGCCGTCTTCGTCCTCGAGCTGCAGAACGATCGTGCGCTCGGCAGGCCCATCGGCATAAACATGCGTCAAGACGCGATCGGCAGGCAACTCGCCGGCAGGAATCGAGGCGGACTGACCATCTCCCCAATCCACGTGATAGACGCTGATCGTGTCTTGACCAGGATCGACGACCGGACCGAGAGTGAGCGAGAACAGCGAGCCTTCGTCGACTCGATCGGCGCCGGTGACGGAAATCGTCGGCGCGACATTCAGCACCGTGAGCGCCGCGGAGGCGGCAGCACTGGCGCCGTCGTCGTCGGTCGCCGTCGCCGTGAGCGTGTACTCACCGTCGTCGAGGTAGGTGTGGTTGGCGCTGAAGGTGCGAGCAACCGGATCGATGGTGGCTAGCAAGGTGCTGCCGTCGCCCCAGGCGATCTCGACCGTGTGGGTATCGAGCGTGCTAGCGTCGGTGTAGCTGCCGGTGACCGTGACCGAGCCGTTCTCGTCGATTGTGGCCGAGCTCAGTTGGAAGGCCGTGATCACCGGGGAAAAGTTCTGCACGGTGAGGCCAGCCGAGGCAGTGCCGCTGGCTGCGTCGTCATCGGTCGCCGTCGCCGAAAGCGTGTAGTCGCCGCTATCGAGGTACGCGTGGCTGGCCGTGAACGTGCGGGCAACCGGATCGACGGTGGCGAGAGACGTGCTGCCGTCGCCCCAGGCGATTTGCACACTGTGGGTGTCGAGCGTGCCGGCATCGGCATAGCTGCCGGTGACGGTGACTAATGCGTTCTCGTCGACCGTGGAGGCGTCGATCTGCAGGTCAGCAATCAGCGGTGCTTGGTTCAGCACCGTGAGGTCGGCGGTCGCCGAGGCGTCGGCGCCGTCTTGATCGGTCACCGTTGTCGTAAGCGTATACTCTCCATCGTCGAGATACGTGTGGCTCGCCGCGAAGATGCCATCGAACGCAAGGGTCCTGAGATAAGACACGTTGCCGTCGCCCCAGGCGACTCGAAGGTCATGCGTGTCGAGCTGATCGGCGGTGGTGTAGCTGCCGCTGATCGTGACCGTGCCATTCTCGTCGATCGTGGTCGAGCTGAGGTCGAGGCCGGTGACCACGGGCGCCACGTCCCGCACCGTGACCACTGCGGATGCCGAACCTTCCGCATCGTCGTCGTCCGCAACGATGGCCGTAATGGTGTACTCGCCCCCATCATAGTACGAGGACAAGGCGGTAAAGGTCCGCGTCAGCGGGTCAACGCTGGCCGTTGAAGTGCTGCCGTCGCCCCAGTGGATCTCGACCCTGTGGGTGTCCAGCGTTCCGGCGTCAGTGAAGCTGCCGGTGACTGTGAGTAAGCCGTGCTCGTCGATCGTGGCCGAGGTCAGATTGAACGCCGTGACGATCGGGGCCAGATTCTGGACCGTGAGCAGCGCGGTCGCCGTCGCCGAGGCCGACGTGTTGTCGGTCACGGTCGCCGCGACGGTGTACTCGCCGTCGTCAAGGTACGTGTGGCTGACGGTGAAGGTGCGCGCCAGCGGGTCGATGGACGCGAGCGAAGTGCTGCCGTCTCCCCAGTTAATCTCTACACGATGCGTATCGAGCGAGCCGGCGTCGGTGTAGCTGCCAGTCACCGTGACCGAACCGTTCTCGTCGATCGTGGCAGAACTGAAGTTGAACGTCGTGACCACCGGGGCCAGATTCTGGACCGTGAGCACCGCGGTCGCCGTCGCCAAGGCCGACGTATTGTCGGTGACGGTAGCGGTGAGCGTATATTCACCGTCATCAAGGAAAGTGTGGCTGGCGGTGAAGGTCCGCGTCAGCGGGTCGACCGTGGCCAGCGAGGTGCTGCCATCGCCCCAGGCGATCTCTACGCTGTGGGTGTCGAGCGAGCCGGCGTCGGTGTAGCTGCCGGTCACCGTGACCTCGCCATTCTCGTCGATCGTGGTCGAACTCAGATTGAACGCCGTGAGCACCGGGGCCGAGGACTGCACGGTGAGTGCAGCGGTGGCGGTTCCAGTCGCACCATCGTCATCGCTGACCGTCGCCGTGAGCGTGTAGTCGCCATCGTCGAGGTAGGTGTGGCTGGCGGTGAAGGTCCGCGCCAGCGGGTCGATGGTGGCCAGCGAGGTGCTGCCGTCGCCCCAGGCGATCTCGACGCTGTGAGTATCGAGCGTGCCAGCATCGGTGTAGCTGCCGGTCACGGTGACCGAGCCGTTCTCGTCGATCGTGGCGGAACTGAGTTGGAGGGCCACCAGCGTTGGCGCTACGTTCCGTACCGTGACCATGGCTGTCGGGATCGCCGTGCCCCCATCGTCGTCGTGCAGGAAGAGCTCGATGGGGTAAACTCCGTCATCGAGGTACGTATGGCTCGCGGTAAAGGTCCGCGTCAGCGGGTCGATACTTGCGTCCGTGGCGGTTCCGTCTCCCCAACCCACCTGTTCCACGGTATGGGTGTCGAGCGTGCCGGCGTCGGCGTAGCTGCCGGTCACGGTGACCGTGCCATTCTCGTCGATCGTGACCGAGCTGAGTTCGAACGTCGTGACGACCGGCGCCAGGTTTTGCACCGTGAGCACCGCGGTCGCCGTCGCCGAGGCGGACGTGTTGTCGGTCACGGTCGCCGCGACGGTGTACTCCCCATCGTCGAGGTAAGTGTGGCTGGCCGTGAAGGTCCGCGTCAGCGGATCGACCGAGGCCAGCGACGTGCTGCCGTCCCCCCAGGCAATCTCCACGTTGTGCGTATCGAGCGAGCCGGCGTCGGTGTAGCTGCCGGTCACCGTGACCGAGCCGTTCTCGTCGATCGTGGCCGAGCTGAGGTTGAACGCCGTGACCACCGGCGCCAGGTTCTGGACCGTGAGGACCGCGGTCGCCGTTGCCGAGGCCGATGCGTTGTCGGTCACGGTCGCCGCGACAGTGTACTCGCCGTCGTCAAGGTACGTGCGGCTGGCGGTGAAGGTCCGCGTCAGCGGATCGACCGAGGCCAGCGACGTGCTGCCGTCGCCCCAGGCAATCTCCACGTTGTGCGTGTCGAGCGTGCCGGCGTCGGCGTAGCTACCGTTGACCGTGACCGAGCCGTTCTCGTCGATCGTGGCCGAGCTGAGGTTGAACGTCGTGACCAGCGGGGCCAGATTCTGGACCGTGAGCACCGCGGTCGCCGTTGCCGAGGCCGACGTGTTGTCGGTCACGGTAGCGGTGAGCGTATATTCACCGTCATCAAGGAAAGTGTGGCTGGCGGTGAAGGTCTGCGTCAGCGGGTCGATCGTGGCCAGCGATGAGCTGCCGTCGCCCCAGGCGATCTCCACGCTGTGGGTGTCGAGCGTACCGGCGTCGGCGAAGCTGCCAGTGACGGTCACCTCCTCGTTCTCGTCGATTCCTGAGGAGCTGAGGTTGAAGGTCGTCAGCACCGGGGCAACGTTCCGCACCGTGACCGCGGCGAATGCGGCGTTCGTCGCGCCGTCGTCGTCGCGGATCGTGGCCGTGACCGGGTACTCGCCGTCATCGAGGAACGTATGGCTGGCGGTGAAGGTGCGCGTGACCGGATCAACGGTGGCGAGCACCGAATTGCCGTCGCCCCAGGTGATTTCCACCGTGTGCGTATCGAGCCCGCCAGCGTCAATGTACGTGCCGGTGACGGTGGCCACGCCCTTCTCGTCGATCGTGGGCGCGTCAAGATTGAAATGGGTGATGGTTGGCGCGACATTTTGCACGAAGAGCGCTTCGGTGGCTTCCGCCGAGGCTGAAGTGTTATCGGTCACGGTCGCCGTGACGTAGTACACGCGGTCGTTCAGGTAAAGATGGCTGACGGTGAAGGTGCGCGCCAGTGGATCGATCGACGCGAGCGAGGTGCTGCCGTCGCCCCAGGCGATCTCCACGCTGTGCGTGTCGAGCGTGCCGGCGTCGGTGTAGCTGCCGGTGACCGTGACTTCGCCGTTTTCGTCGATCGTGGACGCGCTGAGCTGGAAGGCGGCGATTGCCGGGGCACGGTTCGAGACCGTCAGCGTCGTCGTAGAGATACCCGAGGCGCCGGCCGCATCGGTGACCCGCAGCGCGATCGTGCGTTCGGCGATATCGTCCTCGAAGCTGACCGAAGGCTGCATGCCGACAACGTCGACGTGGAAGCCCGTGCCGTCGTAGTCGAGATCCCACTCAAAGGTGAGCGCTGGCGTCTCATCCTCCAGATCGTAGGAACCGCTGCCGTCGAACAGAACCGTGTCGCCTTCAAACGAAGCATAGGGACCAGCGGGCGCCGAGAAAGGCGGGGTATTGGCGGTTCCACCCTCATAGCGGGCCAGCACTACGCTCGAGTATCCATCGGTTACGCTTCCGACGACCAAGATCTTGCCGTCGGCTTGAATCGCCAGGCCATGAGCTTGCCCGCCGTTTGGGCCGGGAAACGAAGTTGTCACTCGTCCGTCGGCGTCGAAAGAAGCGTCCAAACTTCCATTGGCCTCGAAGCGAGCCAATGCGAAGTCGGATCGACCGGCGACAACAATGGAGTATCCCGCTACGACGATCCGTCCGTCGCTTTGCTGCATGACGCGAGTCGCGTAATCATGAAAACCGAAATCGACCGTCGCTAAACCATCGTTAGCAAAACTCGGGTCGAAGCCACCATCGTTCAGCAAGCGGACCAAAGCAAAATCCTGAGTGCTGCCGTTAAATGACTGGCCGACCAGAAGGATGCGCCCGTCCGACTGAATCGCCACCATGTCGACTCTGCCAGAGGTGTTGTTTGGCAAGAGACCTTTCCGCATGCCGTCGGAGTCAAACGAAGCATCGAGTCTGCCGTCGGTATCGTAGCGAACGACGGCCATCGAACCGTCGGAGGACCCGCCCACCAGGATCTTGCCGTCGGGCTGCAACGCCACGGAGCGACCATAGTCCGATCCCCCAAGGTTCGTGGTAACGCGTCCGTTGTCATTAAACGTGGCGTCGAGGGTCCCGTTGGGCAAATAGCGAGCTACGGCGAAGTCGATGCCTGAGTTACCCGCCCGGCCAGCCACTACGATGCGGCCGTCGGGCTGGAGTACCACGCCCCAGGCCTCGCTGTTCGTTACGAAGCTGGTCGTTACGATGCCGTCGCCATCGAAAGTTTCGTCGAGGTTCCCATCGGGCAGGAGTCGGGCAACCGCAAAGTTGTATGCGCCGTTTTGCGAGTAGCCGGCGACAACGATTTTGCCGTCGGGTTGCAAGACCAGGTCGTTGGCCTGACCTTGCATAACGACCTTGTACCCCCCATCGCCGAAGGTCGTATCCAGGCTGCCGTCTGAGTTGTGGCGCGTGACTGCAAAACTGGGAATGTTGCCCCGGGCCACTCCAACAGTCACGATCTTGCCGTCCGATTGCTGAACGCTCGCGGCAATGCCAAGGGAATCACCGGCAGTTCGCGGAGCGGACACTGAGCGGCCGTCGAGGTCAAAGGCGCTGTCGAGGGCGCCATTCGACAGGTAGCGAACTGCGGCCACGTCGGCAGGTGCGCCGCCACGCTTCGCACCACCTGCCAGTACGATTTTCCCGTCGGGCTGGATCAAGCCCGACCAAGCTTCCGCGTTATATCCAGCGAATGCCGTGGTGACACGCCCGTCGCCATCGAACGAGGCGTCGAGGGCGCCGGAAGTCGTCAGCCGGGCCGCTGCGAACTCGGTTGCCGATCCACGAACCACGGATCCAAGAACGACGATCTTGCCGTCGGTCTGGAGCAAGAGATCGCGGGCGATTTCACCGGTCAGGCCGAAGTCGATGAACGTTCTGCCACCCAAACCGAAGCTCGTGTCTGGGCTGCCATTCGACAGGTAGCGCATAACCGCAAAGTCATCTTGGCCCCACAACCGGCCTGCGGCCACGATTCGGCCGTCGCCCTGAATGATGACCGACAACGCTTCCTCAAAGCCCGATCCGATAGCGGTCGTCAGCCGCCCGTCGCCGTCGAAGGTGGCATCCAGAACTCCGCTCGCCGTAAGCCTCGCCAGGGCAAGAACCGCTCCACCGCCGGTCTCGGCGTAGCCCGCGACCACGATCTTGCCATCGGATTGTAGGGCCAAATCCCGCGCGACATTCTTGACGCCCGGAAAATCGATGACCGCGACGCCCCCCACGCCGAAGCTGGTGTCGAGGGGGCCGTGCGACAAATGGCGAATCACCACGGGGTCCCACGTCGTGCCGTTGAACGCGGTGCCAGAGACAAGAAACTTGCCATCGGATTGGAAGGCAAGGTCCACACTTTCGGAAACCAAGTAGGGATAGCTCATCCCCAAAAAGTGCTGTTGTTGCATGCCCGAAGAGCTGAATCGACTGAAGTAGTACGTGCCGGCTTCCGAAGACATCGTCACGAAGCTGCCATCGTTCGCGCGCGCCGTCGCGAGAGCCGACCCGCGCGCGCTCAAATTGGGCAGTGTCGAATCCACGCTGCCATCGGAATTGAGCCTGCGCAGCGAACTGCCGCGCGGCCCATACTCGCTGACCACCAGTTTGCCATCAGGCTGCATGGCGATGGAGCTTCCCACTTGCCCCGCTGCACTGCCGACGTTCTCTACCGAATTGAACGCGAGCGACCCGTTCCAGCCGAACGAGCTGTCTAACGAGAAACTGGGCGTATAGCGGCTAACCAGTTGTTTGCTGCTTCCAGACGTGATCCCTGATCGCCCGGCAACCACAAAGCGCCCATCAGGCAAGACCGCCATGCTGGTATATTCAGCGCTGAAATCGGAGCTAGCGCTGACCGGAGTGACCGAGCCGCCGTTCGCAGAAATCCGCGTGATCTGCGCGTTGTTGCCGACGCCTGCGGTAAGAATGGTGCCATCAGCCAGCACGCGCATGCTGCGCGGGCCTTCATCGCCGCCAGCATCGCGCGTCACGAAACCGCTGTTTCCAAAGTACGGGTCAATAATGCCATTCGCAAAATGTCGGGTGACGGAAAGATCATAGTTGGTGCCATTGTGAGTCTGACTGGCGACCAAGATGCGGCCATCGGGCTGGATCGCCACGGCATAGGCTGCCTCGTCGCGAAGGGGAGACGAGATATCAGCGACGGTAGTATAAAGGTCTACCGTGCCGCTACTACTCATTCGCGCCAAAACTGGCTCCGACGGGGCTCCAAACCAACGCTGCCCCGCCAATAAGATCTGATTGTACGAATCCAACGCCATCGCGTTCACGGTGCTCGAGAATGCGTTCTCGACGACTCGCCGACCTCCCGTTCCAAAGCTGCCGTCGAGCGATCCATCCTGTGCTAGATAGCGGACGACCGCGATGTTGTTGTTGCTGTCGCCTCCAACGATAATCTTGCCATCCGGCTGCACGAGCACGGCCGACGCCCGATCGTTGGCGCCAAAGTCACTGATCAACCGGCCGTCCCCATCGAACGTAGTATCAAGGCTGCCGTTCGTGTTATAGCGCACGAGCGAAATGTCATAGTTGGCCCCGTTGAAATAGCTTCCGGCCACCACGATCTTGCCGTCTGCCTGCAGGGCTACGCCGCGAGCAGCCCCCGCATTAGCGGTGACGACTCGCCCATCGTTGCCGAAACTGGCGTCGAAGCTCCCGTCGGCGTTGATTCGTGAGACGCCGAAGCTGATCGTGCCGTTGACCGGGTCGATGACTTCGGCGGCGACGATCAGCTTGCCGTCGGGCTGCAAGACGCTCGCGCGGCCAATATCGGACGACAGGCGAATCGTCGCGTCGAAATTGGCGGTTACCACTCCTCCCTCGCCGAACGTCGGATCAAGCTGGCCAGCCGCCAGCAGCCGCCGGTCCTCGAGCGGTTCCATGCGCAGCACGCCACGGTCCAGGCCCTCGCCGGCCAGCTTGCGGAACAGCGAACGGGCGGGGGAGCGGCGTTGCTTGGGGCGAGACTGCGAGGTGCGGCGCATGAAAAGCTCGAGGTGCGTAGGACAGAAAGGCCAAAACCAACAGAGAATGGACCACGCCTGGAGATGCCGCGGCCCAGGCTTGCGCGGCGCTGGCAGCGCGCGGCAAGCCCGGTGTGGTCGCGACCCAACGAGGGCGGAAGGGCTCAAATCAACTCGAAGCCCAAGGGGGGAGGCCGGGTGCGCGCAAGAGCGCTCCCAACGCTGCCACGAGGCTCGTGCATCCTGCGCACAGACCGGTCCCTGCCCCATTGATCGCAGGCCGTCGACGTTCCGGACGGATTTCTTCAAGATTCTCTTGTCGCGCGGTTCCTTCCTCAGACCGAGCTTGTGCCCTTCGCGCCGGCAACTATCATGGAGGGGCGTTCTTCGTGCGGGCGATTCAGGCGGCGAGTGCTCGGCCATGGTCACTGACGAACCGAGCTTCGAGCAGCTCATGGCTGAACTGCGGGCCGGCGACCAGCAGGCCGCCGAGCGCATCGCCCGCGAATATGGGCGGCTGATCCAGATCATGGTCCGTGCCCGGCTCAGCGATCATCGGCTGCGGCGCGTCTTCGATTCGGTCGACGTGTGCCAATCGGTGATGGCCAGCTTCTTCCTCCGCACGGCCGCCGGGCAGTACGATCTGCAAACGCCGGCGCAACTCGTGGCGCTGCTCACGGCCATGGCGCGGCACAAGCTGCGCTCGCGCGTTCGCAAACTGACCGCTCGCCGTCGCGATATTCGCCAGCAGGTGGACGACGTGAACCTCGACACCGTGCTCGACGGCCGCGCCCATATGCCATGCCGACAGGTCGAGCTGCGCGAGTTGCTCGAACTCTTCCACGCGAGCCTGTCTGACGACGAGCGTTTGATCGTGGAAATGCGGCGCGGCGGCGCTTCGTGGGACGAAGTCGCCTTGCGCGCGGACACCACGCCCGAGGCGGCCCGTAAGCGGCTCAATCGCGCAACTTCGCGATTCTTGCGCGAATTCGAGCTGGAGCGGAGCGCGCTCTGATGGACGCTTTCGCGAGCCAGCGCCGGCCGCTGGAGACCGCTGATCTTGCGCGGCGTTGCGAACGCGCGCGCGAGGATCAGGAAGAGCGCTGGCGCGCGGGCGACCGGCGCCGCTGCGAGCAGTACTTCGCGGCCGATCCCGCGATAGCCGACGATTTCGACAGCGCCGTCTATCTGATCTACAGCGAATACCTGCTCCGCGAGGAGTTGGGCGAAGCACCGACGGCAAAGGAATACCTCGCCCGCTTTCCGCAATACCGTCCGCAGCTCGATCGATTATTCGAGTTGAACGCGTCGATCAACGGCCTCGCGTCGCCAGACGATTTGCTCGAGTCGGCGGATCTCGACTCTGCTGCGACGCCCATGGAGGCCGACTTCGAATTGTTCGAGGAACTCGGCCGCGGCGCCATGGCGGTGGTCTATCGCGCCAGGCAACGCAGCATCGATCGCCTGGTGGCGCTCAAGATGCTGGCCGATCGCTTCTTCGACGAGCAGGACACGCGCTTTCGCGACGAATCGCTGGCGGTCGGCCGGCTGTCGCACCCCAACATCGTTCACGTATACGCGGCAGGCGAACTGCGGGGACGGCCGTTCCTCGCGCTCGAGTTGGTCACGGGGCCCACGTTGGCTGCCGAAATCAAGCGGCGAACGTTCACCCCCAACGAGGCGGCGCAGCTCATTGCCACGCTGGCCAGCGCGATCGACTATGCCCACCGCCACGGCATCGTGCATCGCGATCTCAAGCCGGCGAACATCTTGTTCGCTGGGGACGGAACGCCCAAGATTGCCGACTTCGGACTGGCCAAGCTGCTCGACAAGCAGGCCACACATACGCACGCCGGCGCGGTGCTGGGCACGCCGGCCTACATGGCGCCGGAACAGGCCCTGGGGCGAGTGGCGCAAATCGGTCCCGCGGCCGACATTCATGCGCTCGGTGCTCTGCTTCATGAGCTGTTGACCGGAACGCCGCCGTTTCAGGCGGACAGCTCGTGGGCGACGCTCCAGTCGGTCATCTCGAACGATCCGCACTTGCTATCGGCAGCCAAACACGTGCCGGCCGACTTGCAGGCCATCTGTCTGCGGTGCTTGGAGAAGGCGCCTGAGCAACGTTACCCATCGGCCTTGGCGCTGGCCGAAGATCTCGCGCGCTTTCTCGAAGGGCGACCCACGTATGCCCGTCCGCTGCCGGCGGGGCGCAGGGCCGTGCGGTGGGCACGCCGCCACCCTTGGCAGGTCGCCTTGCTGCTCGTGACCTCCCTGAGCCTGGCCGCCATCACGACCGGCGGCTGGATCTATTCGGCGCGGCTGCAAACGCAACTCACCGAAAACCAATTGCTGAGAGACGCGGCCGAGAAACGCGCGCAGCTCGCGCAGCGCCAACGGCGCGCCGGGCAACTGCGAGAAGTGCAAAAAGCCTACGACAGCGGTGAGTTTCTCCACGCCGCCAATCTGCTCGCACGGATCGAGCGCGATCCAACCCCTCATTCGCCGGCCGATTTCGTTTGGCGGTATTGGCAGCGAGCGTTGAATGCGCCTCAACACACACTGAGGGGGCATCGCGATGTCGTCTATGCCGCCGAGTATTCTCCCAATGGGCGAACGTTGGCGTCCATCGACGTGACCGGGACGCTGATGCTCTGGGACGCGGACCAGGGCACGCCGCTTGGCGCGATCGACTGCCAGGCGGGGAATCTCAACGCCGTGGCGTTCCTGCCGGACGGAGGGCGCGGTCTGTGCGGCGGCCAGGACGGCACGCTGCGAATCTGGCAGGCAGCGCCCTTACGCGAGCTCGCGCAGTGGCAAGCTCATGCGGCAGAAGTGCGGTCGGTGGCCGTGTCCGGCGACAAGAAGCTGATCGCCTCGGGAGACGCCGCCGGAGAGGTCCGCCTGTGGGATCTCGAATCGCAGGCCTGCTTAGCCACGTTCCGCGGTCATACTGGTTGGGTGTGGGCACTGGCTTTCGCCGGGGATCAGCTCTTGAGCGGAGCGGAAGACGGAACGATCAGGGCCTGGGATCTGAATTCTCTGAGCGAAGCCCCGCCGTTCCCCGGTCATACCGACTGGGTCGTATCGCTCGCGGTGAGTCCGAATGGTCAATTGCTCGCCAGCGGTGGTAAGGACCGCACGGTTCGACTTTGGGAGCGATCCACCGGCCGCAACGTCGCCGTCTTCCGCGGCGGCGACGATTGGATGCGCTCGGTCGCGTTTGCCCCCGACGGCCGCACGCTCATCTCGGCGGACACCGGCGGCGTGGTGCGGCTGTGGGACGTGGAAACGCAGCAACTAATTCGACGGTTGCCCGTCACGCATGGGCGAGAATTGCGCGACCTGGCGCTGTCGCCCGACGGCCGGAGTTTTGCCACGGCCGGCGCCAACGGGACGCTCAAGACGTGGGTCTTTGCGGATCTCGAACCGATTCAAACCGTTCGCGGCAATTGGTCGAGACAGCTCGGCTACAACTGGCTGTCGTGTTCTGGCGATCGCCTCTTGGTCGTGAACAACGACTGTCTGCAACTTCGCAGGCAAGCCGATCTCAGCGTTGTGGTGAGCGTGCGGAGCGAGCCCGCCGGTTGGAGAGCCGGCGAGTTTCTTCCGAGCGGCCGCGCGATTGGGATCATCCGAGGCGAATCGTACGACGGCGCGTTTCAGATCGAGCTGCGCGATCCACACGACCTTTCTCTGCTCAGCCGGGCCGACGCCCCCGACGCGCTCACGGCGCTCGCGCTGCATCCTTCGGGGCAGGCAGCCCTGGCCGCGGACGCAAGTCGGGCCCTGCACTCGATCAAGCTGCCGACGCTGCGATCCGAATATGCCAGTCGTTCGCAGGGGGGGCAAATCACTCGCATGGCCTTGGCGGCCGAAGGCGCCCTAACCATCCTGAGCAGCGGGTCCGCGGATACGTTCGAGATTTGGCAAACGGCGCCCTGGAAGCAACGGCTTTCGGCGCGCTCGACGGGCGCGTTCGCAGTTTCCGCCGACCAGACGCTCTTGGCCTTCGGCTCCGTCGAGCCGGCAGTGCGCTTGGTGAAACTGCCTGAGCTGACCGAGAGCCAACCGCTGGTTGGCCATACGCGGCAAGTCGCGGAATGCGCTTTCGCTCAACAGGGATTTCTGTTGGCGACGGTCGACATCGAAGGCACGCTGATTCTGTGGGACACGGAGATCGGCGAGAATCTGTTGACCGTTCAAACGGGCAAGAAGTTCCACGATCTGACCTTCACCCCCGACGGCACAGCCCTGATTGCCGCCGTGGGCACGCCTGGCGATGGGCGGGATTGGGCGCTCTGGGTTTGGCGCGCGCCTGGCGACCTGCCTCGGTCCGATGCGGTCGCTGGCGAGGGGTAGGAACGCCTGAGCGTAAATGAGTTGGCGGCCGAACCCGCTGGGGCTCCCCTCGGTCGGCACAAAGCCGTTCCAAGTGGTATAGTTTTGAGGACTATACCGTCTTCTTCCCGCTCAACGCCGTTGAGCAAAGCGTTTTGGCAGGAAAGCATGTCGCGCAAGGCACAAATCGATCGCCGCACCGGAGAA
>JAESFN010000967.1_pt1 | contig 17070 bp, 13 predicted proteins | sample 9269411 | NCBI WGS metagenome assembly JAESFN01 (sample SAMN14505399, study PRJNA617100) | algae metagenome | isolation source: Iphinoe sp. HA4291-MV1 and co-occurring heterotrophs from trail next to... | place: USA: Maunawili Falls, Hawaii | collected 2009-07-25
GAACATGGTGATGATGTCGGACATCAAGGTGCCGAAGGAAGCGATCAGCCGCCAGATCGCGGACTCGGTCGACATGATCGTCCAGGTGAAGCGCCTGCGCGACGGCTCCCGCCGAGTCACCAACGTGACCGAAGTGATCGGCATGGAAGGCCCGGTGATCGTGACGCAGGAGCTCTTCAAGTTCGAATATCTGGACGAAAGCGCCGACGGCAAGATCATCGGCGAATACCGCAGCTCAGGCCTGCGCCCCTACACGCTGGAAAAAGCCAAGCAATTCGGCTTCGACCAGGCGTTTCTTGAGGCGTGTTTGTAATAAGCCTTTCGCGCCCGAACCGTCATTGCGAGGAGCGCGAGCGACGCGGCAATCCAGAGCGCCGGATACCGGACTGGATTGCCGCGCTTCGCTCGCGATGACGAAGAAATTGCGTTTCACGCCCGTATCCAGACCGGGCGCGTCGTCACGTTCGTTTGCGGATTGATGCAGCTCAGTTGCAGTTGCTGTCCGCCCTGCTCGAACTGCCCGTCGCAATTGACGATGCGCAGCCCCATCGTCCCGGCATCGGCCCGGAAATAATCGACCCACAGCCGCACCGTCCGCCCGCTGACCTGGCCTTCGACACTGATCCGCTCGATCCCTTGCACTTTGCTGGCGGTAAAGCGGTCGCCGTCCTGGGCGAACGCCCAATAGCTGCCGTCGTCGCCGCGCCACCCGCCCGCCATGCTGAGTCCGGCGACAGCAGGCAGAGGCGTCTCGCTGGGTGATGCGACGGGCGTCGGCGTCGCAGCGGAAGGCGAAGGCGCGGGCGCCGGGCTCGGCAACGGCGTAGGCGCGGGCGCGGGGCCGGCGTGCGCCCCGAACAGCCGGTCGGAGTGGCGATCAGTGCACTCGCGATCACCGCCGCAGCGCCGATCAGCGCGACCGTGACCTGGCCGCCAGACATTCCACCCCGTTCATCCGCCATGAAGCTCCTCCCGACCCGAGGGCGACGAATGTTTCTGTTGTGTGGCAACATTAGCATAAGCGGCGGAGGGCGGGAAGAACGGGGGTCCTCCCCCTTGTCATCCCGCGCCCGAGCCGGGATCCCGCTTCTTCTCCGCTTTCCGCGCCACCCGCCGGACCTGCCTCGCGCCTTCGCGTTCCAGCGGGTTCACGAGCGCTTCGTAGCGGCCGAACAGGTGCTCCACCCTGTCGCGGTCGCCGGCGAACGGCGCGGCGCGGTAGAGCCGGTCCACCGCCGCGTCGAGCGCGGCATGCGCCTTGCGCAGATCGCCCGGCATCGTGTCGGGATCGTAGAGGTCGGCAAGGCTGGACGTCGGATGCGCCGTGCGCGCGTCCAGCACCGCCTGCGCAAGCTGCTCGACGCGCGCGCGCTGCGCGGGCGAGGCTTCGGGCCAGGGAAAGGTGTTGTAAACGAGGCCGCTTGAGTAGCGGAAATCGTTCTTGAGGCGACCGCCGATATGAGACAGCCAACTCATGTGCATTCGGCTTGTCAGAGCGCCAAAATGCCAGAGAGTTGCACCTTCGACGACGAGCAACTGATTACTCGGTATCGTCGGCGGTTCAATCCAGCCGATCGGAACATACTCCCGCCGTTCTGAACTGACCTCGGGAATTACCAAGTAAGCCTCACCCGGCACGACCGTCACGTGATACCCCAGTGGATTGCTCGACAGGCTGTTCGCCAGCTTGCCACTGCTTGTCTCACGAAAAGCTCTGACGGCAGCGATCCGGTCGCGTACCAACTTCCAGTTCCGAAGCTGGTCGGGCGACGCTGCCTGGGCGTGAACGATCCAGCGCGGCTCATCATTGATGAACTCGTGACCGCCGAGGAAGGGGCGCACGATCACCTCAGCATCCGGCTCGGCTCTGAGCAACTGGCTGCGTTCGCGCGCGTCTAAAATGTAGTGTCCGTTGTCGACCGGCTTGGTCCCGACACAGATGGGCGGCTCGCCTGAGAGCGACCCGCGTTCGCGCGTTACAATGAGGTGGCGGTTGGCCACCGCGCGCGCGTCGAACAGATAGGCAGTCAGGGCGTCGTGCCGCGTTTCGACCGGCTCGCCCCTTATGTCGGGATAGCCAAATAGCCTTTTCGAAGCTGGCTCGTGTTCGCGATGGACGAGGCCAACGATGACGACGTGAACATTCGCCTTTCCGCGCGCCTCGCTTGTCCAGCTAAAAGTCCGATGGGCGAAGGCGATCTCCAAACCCCATCGCTGGAACAACGTGGGCCAGAGCTGCGCCACTTGTTCGCCCTGAGCGATCGAGTTTGTCGCGACGAAGCCGATCCTGATATGCCGGTTCGGCTGCACATACTCACCGGCCTTGAGAAACCAGGCGGCAACATAGTCAAGGCGGCTCCCCGACGCACCGAGTCTAGACGTAAGCGCAGCGAACTGATTCTGCTGCTGCGCGCCCCGGAACACAAAACCCACGAACGGCGGATTGCCCAGCACATAGCTGCAGCGCTCTGCCGGCAGCACCGCGTTCCAGTCCACCTCCAGCGCGTCGCCTTGGCGGATATGCGCCGACTCTTTCAGGGGAATGCGTGCATAGCTGCGGTTGAACGCCAGGCTCAGCTCGTTGTTGGCGATATGATCCATCATCCACATCGCCACCTTGGCGATCTCGGCCGGAAATTCCTCGAACTCGATCCCGTAGAATTGATCGACGGTCACGCGGGACAGCAGGGCGGCTTCGATATGCTGGTCGCCATAAAGCGCCTGCAACGCTTCCAGCTCCAGCTTCCTCAGCTCGCGATAGGCGATCACGAGGAAGTTGCCGCAGCCGCACGCCGGGTCGAGAAAGCGCAGACGCGCGAGCTTGTTCTGGAACTCCCCCAAAGCCGCCGACCGCCCGGTGCGCCGGTCCTTCAACCGCTCGAACTCGTCGCGCAGGTCATCGAGGAACAGCGGCCCGATCACCTTCATGATGTTGGTTTCGGACGTGTAGTGCGCGCCCTTCTTGCGCCGCTCGCCCGGCTCCATCACCGATTGGAACAGCGACCCGAAGATCGCCGGGCTGACCTTGCCCCAGTCGAACCGCGCGCAATCGAGCAGCATCTCGCGCATCGCCGCATCGAACACCGGCGTGCGGACATGGCCGGTGAACAGCTCGCCATTCACATAGGGAAAGGCCTTCAGCTCCGCGGACAGGCCCGCCTGCCGGTCCGGTTCCGGCGTGTCGAGCACGTCGAACAGCTCGTTCAGCACCCGGCCGATGCTGCCGCCATCCTCAGACGTGTCCTCGATCAGCTGAAGGAAGATGTCTTTGGGTTCGAAGATCCCGGTGTCGTCGGCAAACAGGCAGAACAGCAGCCGCACCAGCAGCCGTTCCAGGTCATGGCCCTTGTAGCCGCCGGCCTCCAGCGCATCGTGGAGCCGGCCGAGCAGTTCCGCCGCCTTGATGTTGACCGCCGCCTGCGTGGCGAAACTGCGCCGCCGCCCCAGGATGAACGCGAACAGCTCGACATGCTTGGGCAGTTCGGGAAGCGTGAATGTCCAGTGCTGGCGCGTCTCCAGATCGTCCAGCCGCCAGCGCTGGAAATCGCACGTCAGGATAAAGTGCGGCTGGTCCCGCTCCGGCAGCCAGTCGAAATAGTCGAGTGCCTGCTGGCCCGCCTTGAACAGGTCGCGGCCCGCGCTCTTTTGTTCGACGATCAGCGTGCCGGGCCAGAACAGGTCGATAAAGCCACGGCGATTGGCCTCGATACTGTCGACACGCTTCTCGTAGACCGCGACCGCGCGCCGCTTGACGCCGAAAATCTCGAAGAAGTCGTTGTAGAAGCTCTGCGTCTCGCCCTTTTCGTAATGGGCGTCCTTCCAATCCTCGGCAAACGCCTTGGCCTGCCGCCTGACTTCCTCCCAACTGCGACGCATTCGAACTCCCTCGCTCGCCCCCACCTAAGCACGGCCAAGCCGTTCGGGAACAGCGTAAAAAATCCTGTCCTACAGGGCCGCGCACGTGCAACGCTTCGCGTCGGCTCATTCTCACGCATTGACTGCGGGCCTCAGACCCGCAAGGCCCCTATGGCCAGTGCGACCTTTCGTGAACATTCGCGGCGATGGCTGCTTTGCATTGAAGCTTGCTGTCCGCCGGTCGAACGGCGGCGGGCGTTGATCGGATCGGGGTTGGCGGCTAGCCTAGGCTCGTGCGGACTGATGATCCGTTTTTCATGGGAGAAGAAGATGCGCGCCCTGCCCCTCGCCTTGCTTGTCACTGCCGTCGCCACCGCCCCGGCCTGTGCGCAGGCACCCAGCGCCGCCTTGAAGCAGGCGGTCGACGCGCCCAGCCGCACAGAGGCCAACCGGGCGCGCGACGTCTATCGCCACCCGGCCGAGACGCTCGCTTTCTTCGGCGTGAAGCCGACCGACACGGTGGTGGAGATCTGGCCCGGCGGCGGCTGGTTCACCGAGATCCTGGCGCCCTACCTCGCCAAGGACGGCAAGCTGGTGCTCGCCAGCGCCAAGGGCCAATTTGGCAAGACCATCTCGGCCGAGCTTGGGTCCGACCCTGCAGTCTATGGCAAGGTCGAGAAGGCGGCTTTCCCCAGCAATCTTGGCGGCACCGCGGTCGCGCCCGGCACGGCGGATGTCGTCGTCACCTTCCGCAACGTCCATAACTGGCGCGGCGGCTACATGGCCGACGACAAGCAGGACTACAGCGTCGCCGCGTTCAAGGAGATGTTCGCGATGCTAAAGCCGGGCGGCACGCTGGGCGTCGAGGATCATCGCCTGCCCGAAAAGGCGGACACGGCGCGCGAGCAGAGCAGCGGCTATATCAAGGTCTCGACCGTCCGCCGCTTGGCGGAGGAGGCCGGGTTCAAGTTCGTCGCCGCGTCCGAAGTGAACGCCAACAAGAAGGACACCGCCGATTGGCCCGACGGCGTCTGGACGCTGCCGCCCACCTACACCAAGGGCGACACCGACCGCGCCAAATACCAGGCGATCGGCGAAAGCGACCGCATGACGCTGAAGTTCGTGAAACCGGCTGCTTGAGGAGATCGCGCGCCCGTTACCCCTCTCCCCAGCGGGGAGAGGGCGATTCGCGCAGCGAGCGGGGTGAGGGGGTTCCGCGCTCGCGCGTCGAATTCCGAACCCCCTCACCCAACCCTCTCCCCGCCGGGGAGAGGGCTTAAGGCGCGCGATGCCCCCCGGCATCAAATTCGGCGCGATGAGCATTGCCTTGCTCATCTTCGCCGTTCAGGCGCTGGCCCTCGCCGCCGCCCTGCTGACGCGGCCAGCCAACCGCGCGGCCAACGCCTTTCTGGCGGGATTGCTGATCGTGCTGGCCGGCATGCTGACCCCGTTCGTGATCGGTTATGCCGGTTTCTACGACGCCTTTCCCTGGCTCAGCTTCGCCCCGTTCGCGATGCCGCTGGCGGTGGGGCCGCTGCTCTACGGCCATGTCCGCGCGAGCCTGGGCCGGCCGGCACCGGGCTGGCCGCACTGGCTGCTCCCGGCGGCGCAATTCGCCTATCAGGCGATCTGCTTCACCCAGCCGCTGGCGACCAAAATCTGGATCGACGGCCACATCCAGCGGCCCTTTCTGGACGCGCCGCTGACCGTCGCGATCGTGCTCTCGATGGGCGGCTATGCGCTGGCGAGCCTCGCGCTGCTGCGCGGCGCGCGGCGGGGGACGGCGCGACGTGACGCGGCGCTCGGCCAGCTGCGGCTCGCGGTCGGAGTCGTGCTGGTGCTGGTCGCGGCGCGGGCGACGTTCGACCTCTACGACGCCGTCATCGCGCCGCTCGATTATTTCGACTTGTTCGCGTTCTATGTGCTGCTCGCGTTGATCGCGACCTTCCTCGGCATCGAGGGCTGGCGCCGATCGGGCGATCCGCTGCCTCCGTTCGCCGAAGCCGGGCGGGACTGGCCGGCCCTCGCCCGCGATTGGGAAGCGCGACTGCGGCGCGAAGGCTGGTGGCGTGACCCTGAGCTTGATCTGGCCGGCCTTGCCCGCAAGCTCGGCACCAACGCCAGCTATTTGTCGCGTGGTCTGAACGAGGGGCTCGGGACCGGGTTCGCCGAACTGCTGGGCGCGGTCCGGGCCGAAGCCGTCGCCGCCCGGATCGACGCCGGCGCCACCGATGATCTGCTCGATCTCGCGCTGGAAGCCGGCTTCGGCTCCAAGGCCAGCTTCAATCGCGCCTTCGCCCGGCGGTTCGGACTCAGCCCCTCCGCCTATCGCGCGTCAAAGCGTCAAAATCTGCGCGAAGCGGCGATCTGAGGCGCTTCCACGAGTTCGATCGGTCAATCCGGCACGATGCTGACCGATCGCCGCACCTTCATCGCCGGATCCCTGGCCCTCGCCGCCCAGCCCGCCCGCGCGGCGCGGGTGCCGGACATCGCCATCCTGCGCCGCGCCTATACCGCGATGCATCCCGGTCTCTACCGCTACGCCTCGCCCGCGCAGGTGGAGTCGCGGCTCGCCATACTCGACCGCGAATTCCAGCGCACCGACGATCTGGCGCAGCGCTTCCTGGCGCTCAACCGCTTCACCGCCACAATCCGCTGCGGCCATACGTACGGCAATTTCTACAACCAGAAAAAGCGCGTCGCGGCGGCCTTGTTCGCGGGCCGCAACCGGTTGCCCTTCCGCTTCCGCTGGCTGGGCGAACGGATGATCGTAACCGCCTCGTCCGACCTGCCGCGCGGCACCGAAGTGCTGCGGATCGACGGCCGGCCGGCTCGCGCCATCCTCGCCGCGCTGCTGCCGCTGGTCCGCGCCGACGGCCACAACGACGCCAAGCGCCGCGCCCTCCTCTCGGTCGAAAGGAGCGACGAATATGAGACGTTCGACATCTTCTATCCGCTGGTATTTCCATTCGACGGCCGCTTCCGGATCGACGCGCGCCTGCCGAGCGGACAACGCCGGTCGCTGACGCTCGACCCGATCGACCTGGCACAGCGCCGGGCGGCGCGGCCCGTGGTCGGCGAAACGCGCGGCTGGACGCTCGATCATCGCGGCCGCACCGCCGTGCTGACCATGCCCGATTGGGGACTCTACGACAGCAAATGGAACTGGAAGGCGTGGGTCGCGGCGGCAATGGAGGACATCGCACAGCGCGGATCGACCGGCCTCATCATCGACCTGCGCGCCAACGAAGGCGGCCTCGATTGCGGCGACGAGATCATCGCCCGGCTGATCGACGGCTCCTTGCGCGAACGCGGCTACCGCCGCCGTGTGCGCTTCCGGACCGCACCCGACGATCTCGTCCCCTATCTCGACACCTGGGATCCAAGCTTCCGTAACCTCGGCAAGGACGCGATCGACACAGGCGACGGCTTTCTGGACTTGCCGGCCGACGAAGAGCTTGTCATCCAGCCCAAGGGCCCGCGCTTCACCGGCAAGGTGCTGGTGCTGGTCGGCCCCCAGAACAGCTCCGCCACCTTCCAGTTCGCGAACCGAATGCGGCTGAACGGTCTCGGCACACTGATCGGGTCGCCGACCGGAGGCAACCGTCGCGGAATCAACGGCGGCAGCTATTTCTTCCTGCGCCTGCCCGGCGGACTGGAAGCAGACCTGCCGCTGGTCGGCTATTTCCCCGACCAGCCGCAGCCCGACGCGGGGCTGATGCCCGACATCGCGGTCGCCGACACGGCGGCCGACATCGCCGCCGGTCGCGACGCGGTGCTCGAAAGGGCGCTGACTATGTTAGCGACTTGAGTACCATACCAGCCGCCGCGCAGGCGGCGAGCAGTGGGACCACACTGACCCGAAACCGGAAGGCGAGCAGGACCGCGAGTGCGGACAGCAGCCCCGCCCGCCAGTCGAAGCTCAGCAGGTCCGGCCACTGCAGCGCCAGCGGCCCAGGCAACAGCCGCGCGAACCAGTAATGGAGCGCGAACCACACAGCGAGGTTCAGCACGACGCCAACGATCGCCGCCCCGATCGCGCCCAGCGCCGCCGACAACGCGGCGTTTCGCCGCAGCCGCTCGACATAGGGAGCGCCCGCGAAAATCCAGACGAAGCAGGGCGCGAACGTCACCCAGGTCGTCAGCAGCCCGCCGAGCGTCGCGGCGAGCAGCGGGTCCATCGCACCAGGATTGCGATACGCGGCCAGAAAGCCCACGAACTGCGTGACCATGATCAGCGGCCCGGGCGTCGTTTCGGCCAGACCCAGCCCGTCCAGCATCTCGTTGGGGCGGAGCCAGCCGAAATGGTTCACCGCAGCCTGCGCGACATAGGCGAGCACCGCATAGGCGCCGCCGAACGTCACCACCGCCATGCGCGAGAAGAAAGTGGCGATGTCCGCGAACACGCCCGGGGCGAAAGCCGCCAGCACGCCGACTGGGATCAGCCAGGCCGCCATCAGGATCGCTGCCACGCCAAGCGTCCTGTGTCCGTAGGCGTGGTCAGGAAGCTCGGGGCCGAGCGCGCTGTCCTCATCGCGCAAGCCGTCTTTCGCCGCCCCATGACCGGCCGCGACGAACGCCCCGCTTCCCAGCCGGCCCGCGACATACCCGATCACGCCGGCGCCAAGCACGACGAACGGAAACGGGGCGCCGAAGATGAACAGCGCGACAAAGGCCGCGAGTGCCATCAGGCGCTGCGGCCCGCTTCTCAGCGATCGCGCGGCGATCCGAGCGACGGCCTGAAAGACGATCGCCACCACCGCCGCCTTCAAGCCGAAAAACAGCGCAGCGACTGGCCCGGCGCCCGCGTACAGCACATAGATCCAGCTGAGCGCCATGATCGCCGCCGCGCCGGGCAGCACGAACAAGGTTCCCGCGATCAGTCCGCCGCGCACACGGTGCAGCAGCCAGCCGATATAGATGGCGAGCTGCTGCGCCTCCGGTCCCGGCAACAGCATGCAGTAATTGAGCGCGTGCAGGAACCGGCCCTCGCCGATCCAGCGCCGCTCATCGACCAGCACGCGGTGCATCAGCGCGATCTGCCCCGCCGGTCCGCCGAAGCTGAGCAAGGCGATCCGCGCCCATACGCCGACCGCGACCGACAGCGGAATGTCATGCCCCCTCTGCATCGGGCCAGCTTGCGCGTGCGCGGCCTTTGCGCAAAGTCATTCGATCTAGGGCAGCTGCAAGCGGGGCTTGATGACCATCGCGTTCGACGACTTCCTCGCGGTCGATATCCGCGTCGGCACGATCGTGTCGGCTGAGCCATTCCCGGAGGCGCGCAAGCCGGCGTTCAAGCTGGTGATCGATTTCGGGCCTGAGATCGGCCGCAGGAAGTCCAGCGCGCAGATCACGCAGCACTATACGTCTGCCGACCTGGTCGGGCGTCAGATCGCCGCCGTCGTCAACTTCGCGCCGCGCCAGATCGGGCCTTTCATGTCCGAAGTGCTGACGCTCGGTTTCCCCGATGCCGACGGCGAAGTGGTGCTGATCGCGCCGACGCAATCAGTGCCGGACGGCGGACGGTTGTTCTGACGAAAGGGTTTTCACCACCAACCGAACCTGTTCTAATCGTCGGCAAACACAAAGAGGGGTTTGGGGTGGCGACAGTCGCTGAGCGGATCGAAGAACTGAAACCGAGCGACGTGCGAATGGTGATCGCCGCCTCGTCACTCGGCACCATCTTTGAATGGTATGACTTCTTCATCTACGGCACGCTCGCCGCGATCGTCGGCAAGGTCTTCTTCCCGGCGAGCAGCGAGGTTGCACAGCTGCTTCTGACGCTCGCAACCTTCGCGGTGGGCTTCGGAGTGAGACCCCTCGGCGCGGTGTTGTTCGGCTATCTGGGCGACCGGCTGGGGCGCAAATACACCTTCCTCGTCACCATCACGCTGATGGGCCTGGCGACAGCGGGCTTGGGATTCCTGCCCGGCGCCGCGGAGATCGGCGTCGCGGCACCGATCATCCTGCTGATCCTGCGTGGTCTGCAGGGGCTGGCGCTGGGCGGCGAATATGGCGGCGCCGCCATCTATGTGGCCGAACATGCCCGAGCTGACCGTCGCGGCTTCTATACCAGCTTCATCCAGGGCAGCGTCGCCGGCGGCTTCGTGCTGTCGCTGATCGTCGTGCTCGGCACCCAGGCGGTGCTGGGGCAGGAAGCATGGCTCGCCTGGGGCTGGCGCTTCCCGTTCGTGTTCTCGCTGGCGCTGCTGGCGGTGTCGCTGTGGATGCGGCTGAAGCTTTCCGAAAGCCCGGTCTTTCAGGCGATGAAGGAAGCGGGCGAGACCGCGCGCAATCCGCTCAAGGAGACGTTCACCTATCCCGGCAATGGCCGCCGCCTGTTCGTGGCACTGTTCGGCATCGCCGCCGGCCTGACGGTCATTTGGTATACAGCGATGTTCCAGGTGCTCTACTTCCTTCAGAACGCGATGAAGCTGGAACCGGTCGTCGCCCAAACCCTGATCGGCATCGGCGCGGGATCGGGGCTGTTCTTCTTCGTGTTCTGCGGCTGGCTATCCGACAAGGTCGGGCGCAAGCTGCCGATCATGGTCGGCTATGCGCTGACCCTGATCCTGCTGTTCCCCATCTTCACGATGATCGGCAATGCCGCCAACCCGCACCTGGCCCGTGCTGCCGACCGCACGCCGGTCGTCGTCGGCGGCACGGACTGCGCCTACAGCCCCTTCGCCAAGACGCAGGCGAGCGAATGCGGCAAGGCGCTGGATATGCTTTCCAAGCGCGGCGTTCCCTACAGGATCGACCGCGAGCTGACCGGCGTGATCGTAGGCGAAGCCCGACTGGTGAGCGCGACCAACTACCCGACCGAGGCGGAACTCGACGCGGCGCTTAAAAGCGCTGGCTATGACCTGGCAAAAGTCCATCCGACCGGCGGCAATATCGCGATCATCCTGTTCGGCGTGCTTGCGCTGAGCGCGCTCTCCGGCCTGACATACGGCCCGGTCGCCGCCCTGCTGTCTGAGCTATTCCCGCCCCGCATCCGCTACAGCTCGATGTCGATCCCCTATCACATCGGCGCCGGCTATTTCGGCGGCTTCCTGCCCTTCGTCAGCCAATATATCGTCGCCAAGACGGGCAATCCCTACTCCGGCCTGTGGTATACCTGGGTGGTAACGGCGGTGGCACTGGTGGTGACCGGCATCTGGCTGCGCAAGGGCGACCTGACCACGATAGACGAACCCCTGCGCGGCGGCTAACCGCCCAATCGTGACGATCCCACCGCCCCATCGGCTGCGCCTCGACGGCGCGGCGCTTGTCGCGAACTGGCGCTGGCTGAAGGGCCAAGGCGGCGGGGCGGCGTGCGGGGCGGCTGTGAAGGCTGACGGCTATGGGCTGGGCGCGCGCGAGGTGGTCGCGCTGCTCGCTGCGGCGGGATGCAGGGACTTCTTCGTCGCGACCTGGGCCGAGGCGGGGGCGCTGATGCCGTTGCCGAGAGGCGCGCGGCTGTCCGTGCTGCACGGCCTGCGGGCCGAAGACATGGAAGCAGCCGGAGCGATCGATGCGCGGCCGGTGCTGAACTCGCCCGAGCAGGTGCAGCGTTGGCGCGAGACGGGCGGCGGCGAGTGCGACGTGATGATCGACACAGGTATCAACCGGCTCGGTCTTTCGCCCGCCGATACCGGTCTGCTGGACGGTATTGAGATCGACATTCTCATGAGCCATCTCGCTTGGGCGGACGAAAATGCTGCACAAAATGCTGCGCAGCATAAAGTGCTGACCGAGGTCGCGGCGGGTGTGCCGCACAAGCGGCTCAGCCTCGCCAATTCGGCCGGGATTTGCCTCGGCCACGACTATGCGTTCGACCTGACGCGGCCTGGCCTTGCCCTGTATGGCGGCGTTCCGCGCGAAGAGGCGGCGGGACATATCCGGCAGGTGGCGTTTCCCGAGGCTCAGATCCTTCAGCGCCGCACCGTGCCGACCGGCGGGAGCGTCGGTTATAATGGCATCTGGACCGCCGATCGCGGCACCGACATCGCGGTTCTCAACATCGGCTATGCCGATGGCATTCTGCGCGGTTTTTCAAACCGTGGCAGTGCGAGCGCCGATGGACCTTCCCTGCCGTTTGTCGGCCGCGTTTCGATGGACCTGATCGCGATCGATATCACCGCCGCGCCCGAGTTGCGCGAAGGCGATTGGGTCACGATCGACTATGCATTACCCGAAGCATCGGCGGCATCCGGCATCGCGCAATACGAACTGCTGACCGCGCTCGGCAGCCGGTTCGAGCGCTACTGGGTCTAGCTTACCGCTCCAGGCACATGGCGATGCCCATGCCGCCACCGATGCAGAGCGTGGCGAGGCCTTTCTTCGCCTCGCGCTTGCCCATTTCGTGGATCAGGGTCGTCAGGATGCGCGCGCCCGATGCGCCGATCGGGTGGCCGATCGCGATCGCGCCGCCATTGACGTTGACCTTCGCCGCGTCCCAGCCAAGCTCCTTGCCGACCGCCAGCGCCTGCGCCGCGAACGCTTCGTTCGCCTCGATCAGGTCGAGGTCGCCGATCGACCAGCCAGCCTTTTCCAGCGCGCGCTTGCTGGCAGGCACTGGGCCGATGCCCATGATCGAGGGATCGACGCCGCACGACGCCCAGCTAGCGATCCGCGCCAGTACCGGCGATCCGCGCCGCTCGGCTTCCTCGCGCGTCATCACAACCAATGCGGCCGCGCCGTCATTCAGGCCGGATGCGTTGGCGGCGGTAACCGTGCCATCCTTTTTGAAGGCGGGCCGCAGGCCGGCGAGGCTGGCAACCACCACGCCTTCACGGATGAACTCGTCGCGATCGACCACGGTGTCGCCCTTGCGGCCCTTGACGGTCACCGGCGCGATCTCGTCGGCGAAGCGGCCCGAGGCGCGCGCCTTCTCCGCCTTGTTCTGCGAGGCGCAGGCGAAATCATCCTGCTGGTCGCGGGTGATCTGATACTGCTCGGCCAGATTCTCAGCGGTGATGCCCATATGATAGCCGTTGAAGACGTCGGTCAGGCCATCCTTGATCATCGTATCGACCAGCTCGACCGCGCCCATCTTGGTGCCGGCGCGCAGTTGCTGGGCGTGGGTCGACAGCGACATATTCTCCTGCCCGCCCGCGACGACGATGCGGGCGTCACCGGTCGCGACCATCTGCGCGGCGGTCGCGACCGCGCGCAGGCCGGAGCCGCAGACCTGGTTGAGGCCCCAGGCCGGCACTTCCTTCGGCACGCCCGCCGCCATCGATGCCTGACGCGCCGGGTTCTGGCCCTGCGCGGCGGTCAGCACCTGGCCGAGAATGACTTCGGACACTTCGTCGCCGCCGATTCCTGCCTGCGCCAGCGCCGCCTCGATCGCGACCCGGCCCAACTCGTGCGCCGGCGTCCCGGCATAATGGCCGAGAAAGCTGCCGACGGGGGTGCGCTTGGCGGCGGTGATGACGATGTCCTGCATGAGAGTCTCCTTTGGCGGCGCACCTATCAGCTTCGCTGCGGCTGCGAAAGCATGGCGGCAAGCGGCTCCCAAAGCTGTTCCCGGGCGCGCGAGCCGACGATCATGCCGACATGGCCAAGGCCCAGCAGGCGCTGGTTCGGCAGCCGCGCGGACGAGGCGGCGGGAACGACGCGATCGTGCAGCGAGACGAATTCGAGCGTAGGCGCGCTCACTTTGGCTGGATCGACCACCTCGCCGCCGACAGCCCAAACGCGCGTCCCGGTCACGTCCTTGCCGATCATGTCCTCGAACAGCTCGCGGCCGGCGCCATAGGAGAGCGGCGCGCCGGCATTGGCCCAGTCTTCCAGCGCGACAAAAGCTCCCGCCTCGGCGCCGTCGGGATCGAGGCGACCGAAATTCTCATATTTGGTCACCGTTCGCCACGGATCGAGCCGCCAGAAGCCCGATTGCAGCACTTCCACCGGCACCAGTCCCATCGTCTCGCAGGATGGTTTGGCGGTCGCCCATAGCTGGGCGATGTCGTCGCGCGCCTGGCCGAAGCCGGCATAGTGCCACGGCGCGGCGATCAAGGTGAGGCTGAGCAGTCGCGCATGCATCGCCGCCGCCAGCGCCATCGTCCCGCCCAGGCAATAGCCGACGAGATGCACCGGCTCATTCAGTTGATCGATCAGGGGCAATAGCAGATCGGTGACATGCTGCGCAACATCCTGTCGCGCCACGTGGGGGGTCGGCGCCCCCCAGTCGACGAGCAAAGGCCGCACACCTTGCTTGCTCAGCCAGCGCAGGAGGGAATTTTCCTCAGCCAGATCGAGGATGATCGGCGGATTGATAAGCGACGGCACGAAAACGGCTGGCGGGCCGCTGCCGCCATAATCGCGCAGCCTTGCGCGTCCTGCCTGCGCGACGACCGGCATCTCGGGCGGACGCGCCGGGCGCTCCGCCTTTTGATACGCGCGCAAGCCAGCCAGGATTGCCGCGCGGCGATCTGGATCGCCATCCGTCTGTTCGCGTACCATATCCAGGAACAACGGCAGCGGACGCGGCCCATGTTGCACTGCGGTATCACCAGGTGCTAGCGTAGGATTTTCCTTCGGGGGCGCGTTCATGGCCAAGAATCCCAATCGCGACGAAACCGGCGCGGTCATCATCAAGAAATATGCGAACCGCCGTCTCTATAATACCGAGACGTCCAGCTATATCACGCTGGATCATCTGGCGACGATGGTGCGCGAAGGCCGCGAGTTCCGCGTGCTCGACGCGCGCAGCGACGAGGACATCACTCGCAGCGTGCTGACCCAGATCATCATGGACGAGGAATCGCGCGGCCAGACGATGCTGCCGGTCAACTTTCTGCGCCAGCTGATCTCCATGTATGGCGATTCCATGCAGGCGATGGTGCCGCAATATCTGGAAGCCTCGATGGAGGCGTTCCGCCGCAACCAGGCCCAGTTCAATGAAGCGATGAAAGGCGCGTTCGCGGGCGGCCCCTTCGCGGACATCGCGAAACGCAACATGGAAATGTTCGAAGCGGCGGCGACAGCGTTCCAGCCGAAAAAAGGAGCTGGCGGCTTGGCGGGAACGCCCGTGTCCAAGGATGACGAACTCGCGGCATTGAAGGCGCAACTGGCGGATCTGCATTCGAAGATCGAAAAACTCGGCTGATCTTGCGGCCGCGCCCGTGCTGACGCACTCTCCCCGTCGACAAGGGGAGAGTGTTTCAAATGAACCGACGCCATTTCCTGAGCCTGGCCGCCGCCGCGCCGTTCGCCCTGCCCTATGCAGCCCGCGCCGCCGGCTATTCGGATGCCGCGTTCAAAAAAGCGATCATCATCGACGGCCAGGGCGTGGTGAACGATCCTTACGGCAAGGAGACCGACGTTCATTTCTCGCCCCGCGCGATTGCGGAAATCCGGGCGTCGGGCCTCACGGCTTGCAGCGTTACCGTCAACGATGTCGGCAACGGCTTCGACGCCTGGCCCAACACTGTCACCAGCATCGGCCAGCTCAGCCAGGCTATCGTCGACAATCAAGACGTCTGCACGAAAGCGTTGAGCATCGCCGACATTCGCGCGGCGAAGGCGGCGGGCAAGTTCGCCTATATTTTCAACACGCAGGACACATCGCTGGTCGGGCCGGAGCTCGACCGGATCGCTACGCTGAAGGGCCTGGGCGTGCGGATCGTCCAGCTGACCTACAATAACCGCAATCTATCCGGCGACGGCTGTCTGGAACCCGCAAATGGCGGCATTTCGAAGCTCGGCCGGGCGACGATCGCGCGGATCGAGAAAGAGAAAGTGCTGCTCGACCTGTCGCATTCCGGACAGCGCACGGTGGCGGAAGGCATTCAGGCGGCGACGCGGCCGATGGCGATCAGCCATACCGGCTGCCGCGACCTGCATGACAATCCGCGCAACCAATATGACGCGGAGATGCGCGCGTGCGCGCAGAAAGGCGGCGTGGTCGGCATCTACTGGATGCCGTTCCTGGTCGCGAACGGTAAACCGTCCGGCGCCGACCTTGTCCGGCACATGGACCACGCGGTTCAGGTGTGCGGCGAGGACCATGTTTCGATCGGCACCGACAATATCCTGTACAGGACTGTGATCGACGACAAGGCGCGCGAAGCGCAGAAGAAATTCTACGAACGCCGCTCCAACGCCGGCATCGCCGCGCCGGGCGAAGGGCCGGACATCTTCAACATCGTCGCCGAGTGGGACAGCCATATGCGCTTCCGCATGCTCGCGGATGGGCTGGCCAAGGCGGGTTGGAGCCAGACCCGCATCGACAAGGTGCTCGGCGGCAACCTGATGCGGCTGTATGGGGAGGCGTGGGGCTGACCGCCCGAGCCCCGTCATTGCGAGGAGCGAGGCGACGAAGCAATCCGATTGGCGCCGCGCGCTGGATTGCTTCGCCGACGGCTCGCAATGACGACAATCAGCCAATCAGCGGCAATCCCGGCTGAAGCGGCGCATCGTCCTCCTGCTCAATCCCCGATAGCGTCAGCCCGAGCAGCCTGATCCCCTGCTCGACCGGCAGCAGCGCCGCGAGGAGCGCCCAGCCCTCTCGGCCGAACGTCTCCCGATCCGCGAACACGCCGGTAATCGTGCGCGCTCGGGTGATGGTGCGGAAATCGGCATAGCGCAGCTTCAGCGTCATCGTCCGCCCGCGCGCGGCGTAGCGCTCGACCCGCGTCCATGCCGCGTCCGCGACGCGCTCCAGCGCCGCGCGCAGGTCGGCTTCGCGGTGGAGATCGGCGTCGAAGGTCCGCTCCGCGCCGACAGATTTGAGCGGACGGTCGGGACACACCGCGCGGTGATCCTCGCCGCGCGCGGCGCCATGGAGATAGTCGGCGCTGCCGCGGAAATGCTGCTGCAGGAAAGCAAGGTCGCGGTCGCGCAGATCGGCGCCCGTGCGGATACCCAGCCGCTCCATCTTCGCCGCCGTCACCGGCCCGACCCCGTGGAAACGCGACACCAGCAGGCTGGCGACGAACTCCGCTCCTCTTGAAGGCGGAATCACGCACAGCCCGTCCGGCTTGTTCTGGTCCGACGCGAGCTTGGCGATGAATTTGTTGTAGGAAACGCCGGCCGAAGCGGTGAGGCCTGTCACGTCCCGGATGCGCGCGCGGATTTCCTCGGCGGTCCCGCGCGCCGATCCTAGTTGTTTAGTCCCGAAGAGTGGCGGTACGGGTCGATCTTGAATCGGCCTGGGTCTTCTGTCCAGACGCGTGCGACGTATTCGTAGGGTGTAAGGCCACGGAGCGTCTTGAGCCTGCGGGCGTG
>JAESFN010000968.1_pt1 | contig 17054 bp, 15 predicted proteins | sample 9269411 | NCBI WGS metagenome assembly JAESFN01 (sample SAMN14505399, study PRJNA617100) | algae metagenome | isolation source: Iphinoe sp. HA4291-MV1 and co-occurring heterotrophs from trail next to... | place: USA: Maunawili Falls, Hawaii | collected 2009-07-25
TCGGGCTGGTGGCGCTGGCCACGGCCCCGCTGCTGTTCGTCACCGCGGCCCGGTACACCCGCCTCACCCGGCACTCGGCCCGGCGCCGGCGCGCCGCCGAGGGGGCGATGTCCGGCCTGGTCACGGAGTCCCTGCAGGGTGTGCGCACGGTGCACGCCTTCGGCCGGCAGGGCGAGCACGACCGCCGGTTCGCGGACGTCAACCAGCGGGTGCTCGGCACCGGGCTGCGCGCGGTCGACCTGCGGGCCCGGTTCACCCCGATCCTGGAGATCGTCAGCGCCGTCGGTACCTCGGCGCTGCTGTTCGTCGGCGGGTACGGGGTGCTGGCGGGCTGGTGGACCGTCGGGGTCCTGGTCGTCGTCACCAGCTACCTGCGGGACATGCTCAAACCGCTGCGGTCGATGTCCAGGCTGGCGCTGACCTTCACCAACGGCGCCGTCTCGGCCGAGCGGGTGGCGGCGGTGCTGGACAGCCCCCGCCGCGCGGTCCGGCCCCGACCCGACCTGCCGCACCGGATCACCGGGGCCGTCGAGCTGCGTGGGGTGACCCTCGACTACGGCCGGGGCCCGGTGCTGGCCGGGCTGGACGCCGGGATCCGGCCCGGCGACCGGGTCGCACTGCTCGGGCCGAACGGGGCCGGGAAGTCCACCCTGCTGGCCCTGATCGCCGGGCTCTACTCGCCGACCCGGGGGCAGGTGCTGCTCGACGGGATCCCGATCACCGAGGTCGACGACGGCTGGCTGCACCGTCAGGTGGCGGTGGTGCTGCAGGACACCTACCTGTTCGCCGGCTCGCTGGCCGACAACATCCGCTACGGCCGCCCGGACGCGAGCGACGAGGACCTCCTGCGGGCCGCCCGGGCCGCGCTGGTCACCGAGTTCGCCGAGCGCCTGCCCGACGGCCTGGACACCGTCGTGGAGTCCGGCGGGATCGGGCTGTCCGGCGGCCAGCGGCAGCGGGTCGGGATCGCCCGGGCCCTGCTGGCGGACGCCCCGGTGGTACTCCTCGACGAGCCGACCACCGGGCTGGACGTCGACGCCGAGCGGACGGTCGTCCGGGCGCTCGCCCACCTGGTGCACGACCGCACGGTGCTGATGACCACCCACCGGCCGGCCATCATCGAGCTGGCGAACCGGGTGCTGACGTTGCGGGACGGGCGGGTCACCGAGGCGCCGGTGCCCCGGCCGGCCGCCGTCGGCAAGCGCATCGGGCCGCCGCCGGCCCGCCCGGTCGGCCCCGTGGTGCGGGACCTCCGGGCGGTGCCGCCACCGGACCCGCACCGGCGTCGACCGGCGGCGGCCCGGCAGCGGGCGGCCGACCAGCGGACGGTCCGGTTCCGGCTCCCGTCGGCCCCGCCCGAGGAGCAGCACGGCCGACGACCCGGCGCCTGACCTGGCCTTCGGCGCCCCTGGGCGGAATCCCGTGTACGGTCAGCGGGAGCCCGATTCCGCCGACCGCGGCCGCGCCGCGGTGACCACCGCCGAGGGTCGGACACGGATCAAGGGCGACTAGCGGCCCGCTGACCAGCAGAGACGGCAACCGAGTGCGCTTCTTCTACGACTGCGAGTTCATCGAGGACGGCCTGACCATCGAGCTGGTGTCGATCGGCGTGGTGGCCGAGGACGGCCGCGAGTTCTACGCCGTGTCCACCGAGTTCGACGACCGCCGCGCCGGGCCGTGGGTGCGCGCCAACGTGCTGCCCAAGCTGCCCTCCCCGGCCGACCGGGCCTGGCGCAACCGGGCGGCGATCCGGGACGACCTGCTGGCCTTCCTCACCGACACCGACGGGCCGAACGACGGAGCCGTCGAGTTGTGGGCCTGGATCGCCGCCTACGACCACGTGGCGCTCTGCCAGCTGTGGGGGGCGATGCCGGCGCTGCCCCGGCCGCTGCCCCGGTTCACCCGGGAGCTGCGGCAGCGCTGGGAGGACGCCGGCCGGCCGCCGCTGCCCCCGGCCCCCGAGGACGCCCACGACGCGCTGTCCGACGCCCGGCACAACCTCGCCCGGTGGCGGGTCATCGAGGACGCGCTCCAGGCGCGTGCCGGATTGGTGCGCGGCAGCCGGGCGTGAAACTATTCGCACCGTGCGAATCGGAGTCCTCACCGGTGGCGGTGACTGCCCCGGCCTGAACGCGGTGATCCGCGGGATCGTGCGCAAGGGCGTCCAGGAGTACGGCTTCGAGTTCGTCGGGTTCCGGGACGGCTGGCGCGGCCCGCTGGAGAACTCGACCAAGCCGCTGGACATCCCGGCCGTGCGCGGGATCCTGCCCCGGGGCGGCACCATCCTCGGCTCGTCGCGGACCAACCCGTTCGCCGTGGACAACGGCGTCGACCGGATCCGCCGGACCCTGATGAACCTCGGGGTGGACGCGTTGATCGCCATCGGCGGCGAGGACACCCTCGGGGTGGCCACCAAGCTGGGCGAGGTCGGGGTGCACGTGGTCGGGGTGCCCAAGACCATCGACAACGACCTCTCCGGCACCGACTACACCTTCGGCTTCGACACCGCCGTGGGCATCGCCACCGAGGCGATCGACCGGCTGCACACCACCGCCGAGTCGCACCACCGGGCGCTGATCGTCGAGGTCATGGGCCGGCACGCGGGGTGGATCGCGCTGCACTCCGGGATGGCCGGCGGGGCGAACGTGATCCTGATCCCGGAGATCCCGTTCGACATCGACAAGGTGTGCGACCACGTGGAGAGCCGGTTCCGCAACCACTACGCGCCGATCATCGTGGTCGCCGAGGGGGCCACCCCGAAGGACGGCACCATGGAGCTGGTCTCGGGGGAGAAGGACGCCTTCGGGCACGTCCGGCTGGGCGGGATCGGTGAGGCGCTGGCCCGGGAGATCGAGCGCCGCACCGGCAAGGAGGCCCGGACGACGGTGCTCGGGCACGTGCAGCGGGGCGGGACGCCCAGCTCGCGGGACCGCTGGCTGGCCACCCGGTTCGGGCTGCACGCCATCGACGCGGTGCACGACCAGGCCTGGGGGCACATGGTGGCGCTGCGCGGGACGGACATCGTCCGGGTCCCGCTGTCCGAGGCCACCGCCACCCTCAAGACCGTCGACACGGAGCTGTACGCGGAGGCCGAGGTCTTCTTCGGCTGACGGTCCGGCCACACCGAGGGGCTGAGCCGGAGCTGAGGGCTTAGGCTGGGGAACCGTGAACTGGACCGTCGACGTACCGGTTGGCGAACTGCCCGAACTGCCGCCGCTGCCGGGCACCCTGCGCGAGCGGTTGGACGACGCGCTGGCCCGCCCCGCCGCCCAGCAACCCGAGTGGCCCGATCCGGACGCGGTGAAGCACGTGCGCGCCGTGCTGGAGAGCGTGCCCCCGGTGACCGTGCCCCAGGAGGTCGACCGGCTGCGTGAGCGGCTGGCCGAGGTGGCGCTGGGCCGGGCCTTCCTGCTGCAGGGCGGCGACTGCGCGGAGACCTTCGCCGACAACACCGAGCCGCACATCCGGGGCAACATCCGCACCGTGCTGCAGATGGCGGTGGTGCTCACCTACGCGGCCAGCATGCCGGTGGTGAAGGTCGGCCGGATCGCCGGGCAGTACGCCAAGCCCCGCTCGGCGCCGATCGACTCGCTGGGCCTGCCGTCCTACCGGGGCGACATCATCAACTCGATCACCCCCGAGCTGAAGCACCGCATCCCCGACCCGAGCCGGATGATCCGGGCCTACGCCAACGCGGGCGCGGCGATGAACCTGGCCCGGGCGCTGACCGCCGCCGGGATGGCCGACCTGTCCCGGGTGCACGACTGGAACAAGGACTTCATCCGCAACTCCCGGGCCGCCGAGCGGTACGAGGCGCTGGCCGGCGAGATCGACCGGGGTATGCGGTTCATGGGCGCCTGCGGGGTGGACGACCCCAGCCTGCACAGCGTCGAGTTCTTCGCCAGCCACGAGGCGCTGCTGCTGGACTACGAGCGGGCCATGCTGCGGCTGGACACCCGCGATCCGGACGAGCCGAAGCTCTACGACCTGTCCGGGCACTTCCTCTGGGTCGGCGAGCGGACCCGGCAGCTGGACGGTGCGCACATCGCGTTCGCCGAGCTGCTGGCCAACCCGATCGGCCTCAAGATCGGCCCGACGACCACGCCGGAGCAGGCGGTGGAGTACGTCGAGCGGCTCGACCCCCGGGGCGTGCCGGGGCGGCTCACGCTGATCAGCCGGATGGGCAACGGCAAGGTCCGGGACGTGCTCCCGCCGATCGTGGAGAAGGTGACCGCGTCCGGGCACCACGTGATCTGGCAGTGCGACCCGATGCACGGCAACACCCACGAGTCGCCCAGCGGCTACAAGACCCGGCACTTCGACCGGATCGTGGACGAGGTGCAGGGCTTCTTCGAGGTGCACCGGGGATTGGGCACCCACCCGGGCGGGCTGCACGTGGAGATCACCGGCGAGGACGTCACCGAGTGCCTCGGCGGCGCCCAGGAGATCTCCGACGCCGACCTGCACGGCCGCTACGAGACCGCCTGCGACCCCCGGCTGAACACCCAGCAGTCCCTGGAGCTGGCCTTCCTCGTCGCCGAGATGCTCCGGGGCTAGCCGACCGGGCTAGTTGCCGCCGCCGAGGAGGTCCTCGATGTGGCGGCGGATGATGCCGTCCAGGCCGCCACCACCCTCGCCGCGCCGGGAGTCGGAGTCGCGGCCGGAGTCGCCGTCGTCCTGGCTGCGGTCCGGACCCTTGCTGAGCACCAGCTTGACCGAGGCGCCGATGGTCAGCTGGGTACCGGTCGCGGGGACGGTGCCGATCACGGTGCCGACCGGAGCGGTCGGGTGGTTGCGGCGGGTCGAGGTCTCCGGGTCGGCCAGCAGCTCGGCGTCCCGGAGCAGCCCGGCGGCCGTGCCGACCGGCGTCCCGGCCGGGATCGGCGGCACCCGGGGGTGGCCGGTGGACACCACCAGCGTCACCTGGCTGCCCTGGCCGACCTCGACCCCGGCGGCCGGGTTCGACTCGGCGACCACCCCCTCGGGCACCTGGTCGTTGTGCCGTTCGGTGACCACCCCGACCAGCCCGACGTCGGACAGCGCCCGCTGCGCCGCCGGTTCCTCCAGCCCGACCAGCGGCGGGGTGGCCACCCCGGTGCCGCCGCCGAGCAGCCAGCCGCCGACCCCGGCCAGGGCGCCCAGGCCCAGCACCACGGCCAGCCCGACCAGTAGCCACCGGTGCCGCGCCCACAGCGGGCGGTCCGGCTCCTCCACCAGGTCGCCGGACCAGTCGTCCGCCTGCTGGTCGTAAGGCGGGGGACCGGGCTCGGGGGTGAACTCCAGGGCGGTCAGCGCGCGGGTGGGGTTGCGCGGCGGCGTGGGTGGGGCGGCGTGCCGGGGCGGTGGCCCCGCCGAGGCCGGCGGGCGCCCACCGGCCTTGACCGGCACCGGCACCGGAACGGCCGGGATGCCCAGCGCCGCGCGCAGCCCCCGGACCGCGAACAGCAGGGTCTCGGCGTCGGCCGGGCGGTCCTCGGCGGCCCGCCGGGTGGCCCGGGCGACCAGGCCGTCCAGCTCCGGCGGGATCCCCCCGACCAGCTCCGACGGCGCCGGGACATCGGTGTTGACGTGCTGGTAGGCCACCGAGAGCGCGTGTTCCCCGGTGAACGGCGGTTCCCCGGTGAGCAGTTCGAACAGCAGTACCCCGGCGGCGTAGACGTCGGTGCGCGGGCCGACGCCCTCGCCGAGGACCTGCTCGGGGGACAGGTAGGCCGGGGTGCCCATGATCATCCCGGTGCGGGTGGCGCCACCGCCGGCGGCGGCCGCCGTGACCAGCCCGAAGTCGACCACCTTGACCGCCCCGGTGTGGCTGATCAGCACGTTCTCCGGTTTGACGTCCCGGTGGGCCATGCCCTGGCGGTGCGCGGCGGCCAGCGCGGCCAGCACCGGCTCCAGCACCGCCAGCGCCTCGGGCACGGACAGCGCGCCGCGCTCCTCCAGCAGGTCACGCAGGGTGGCCCCGCTGATCAGCTCCATCACCAGGTACACCAGCGGGGAGTCCCCACCGCCGGCCTCGCCGTGGTCGTGCACGTCCACCACGCACGGATGCTCGATGCGGGCCATCGCCCGCGCCTCGCGCTCCAGCCGGCCGCGGAAGGCCGGGTCGGCGGCCAGCCGGTCGTCCATCACCTTGATCGCGACGGGTCGGTCCAGGCGGGTGTCGACGCCCCGGTACACCCGGGACATGCCGCCCACGGCGATCAGCTCACCGACGCGGTACCGCTCGTCGAGCAGCACCCCGGTCAGATCCTGCGCGCCGGCGACCATCCCCGCGATGGTACGCGGGGCGCGCCGCGCCGGATCTGACCCCTGCCCTTGGCGGTGTCGCTGTGGCATCGTGTCCGGGGTGAGTAATCCACCCGTGGAGTTAGGGGTTTCGGGGGTGCTGCCCGACGACGTCCAGGTCCTGCCCGTCGCGGAGATCGCCGCCCGGCTGGGCGTGCCGGTGAGCCGGGTCCAGCAGTTGATCAGGGACGGCCACCTCCTCGCGCTCAAACTGGACGGCGTGCTGGTCGTCCCGCTCGACTTCCTCGACGGCGGCGCGGTGGTGAAGGGCCTGCCCGGCACGGTCACCGTGCTGCGCGACGGCGGGTACTCCGACGAGGAGATCCTGCGCTGGCTGTTCGCCGAGGACGCCTCGCTGCCCGGCACGCCGATCGCCGCGCTGCGGTCCAACCGGGGCCGGGAGATCAAGCGCCGGGCCCAGGCCATGGCGTTCTGAGCGTCTCAGCCGCCCCGGTTCGACACCCGCGCCCGGTAGGCGCGGCCCAGCTCCGGTAACGCCACCGCCAGCCGCCGGCTGTTCGGGACCACCACGCGCCGGGTGAGCACGTCGTAGTCGGCGGCCACGATCCGGTCGAGGATGCCGCCGTAGAGCCGGAACGCCGCGCGCACGCACGGTCGCGAGGCTGGCGCCAGCTGGTCGATGCCGGGCGCCGCCCGCCGGTACACCGCCCGGGTGCGGGCCACCAGGTGGGCCAGCGCGGCCCGCACCCGGGGGTCCGGCCGGCCGGTGCGGCGGCCCGCCACCAGCCGCTCCCGGTCCACGCCGAACGCGGCCAGCTCGTCGGCCGGCAGGTACACCCGGTCGCGGTCGAGGTCCTCGCCGACGTCGCGCAGGAAGTTGGTCAGCTGGAAGGCCACGCCCAGCGCGCCCGCCGCCGGCTCGGCCTCCGCCCGGGGCACGCAGGTGCCGAGCACCGGCAGCACCTGCAGCCCGATCACCGCCGCCGAGCCGTACATGTACCGCTCCAGGTCGGCGTAGGTCGGGTAGTCGCGCACCTCGGTGTCGGACCGCATCGAGGTCAGGAACGCCTCGAACAGGCCCGGGTCCAGGTCGTACCGGCGGGCGGTGTCGGCGACCGCGACGACGACCGGGTGGTCCGGCGCGGTGCCGAGCGGGGACCCCGGTTCGGCCAGCTCCGCACGCAACCGGCTGCCCAGCCGGTCGAGATCGGTCGCCTTCTCACCGGCCGCCCGGGGGTCGTCCAGGTCGTCGACGATGTCGTCGCAGTACCGGGCGAAGCCGTACAGGGCGTGCACGAAAGGCCGCTGCCCGGGGGCGAGCAGCCGGGTGGCCAGGAAGTACGTGCGGCCGTGCCGGGCGTTGAGCTCGCGGCAGCGGGTGTACGCCGACCGCAGCGCGGCCTCCTCGATCCCGGCCGCGTCCAGTTCGCCGGCCGACCGGTCAGGCATGCCCGACGGGCTGGGGCTCCGGCGTGCGCGGTTCGACAGGCCGGGGCGGCCAGGGGCGCCGACGCAGGCCCAGCGGATCCACCCGGGTGAGCGAGCGCGCCGCGACCACCCCGCACCCGGCCATCAGCAGCAGGTAGAACCAGGCGTACAGGGCGACCTCACCGGACGGGAAGGCACTGACCATCAGGAAGATCGACGCGGCGACCACGACCTGCATCCGCCGCACCGACCACGCCGTGGCCGCGAGCAGCACCATGCCCCAGCAGTAGTACCAGGGCAGGGTGGCCGGGGACAGCAGCGCGAACAGCAGCAGCACCACACCGGCCCGGCGAACCGCGTCCGGCCCGCCGTCCCGGGCCCTCCACCACTGCTTCACCGCGATCCAGAAGAAAACCAGGATGCCCAGGATCCGGGTGACCGCGACGAACGGCCCCGACGACAGCCCGTGCAGGAACATCCCGGTGATGCCGGCCAGCAGCTCGCCGACCCCGGTGGGCAGGGACAGCCAGTTGACGATGTTCGACGGGGCGTTCAGCGCGGGCAACCAGCCGATCCCGACCCGGGCGGCCACCGAGATGGCGGTGAACACCACCAGGAACACCCCGATGCCCATGGCGGTGGCCCGGACGATCCGGGCGCGCTCGGAGCCCTTCAGCCGGGCCGCCCACACCAGCACCAGGAACGGCAGCGCGAACCCGGCCGTGGCCTTCACCGCCATCGCGCCGGTGACCAGCGCGATGCCGGCGACGTGCCGGCGGTCGAGCACCAGCAGGGTGCCGGTGGTGAGCAGCCCGACCAGTAGCAGGTCGTTGTGCGGACCGCCGACGAGGTGCAGCACCATCACCGGGTTGGCCACCGCCAGCCACATCGCCACCGGGACCCGTCCACCGAGGTGGCGGCACAGCCCGGGGATGGCGATCAGGAAGAGCACCAGGCCGGGCAGCATGGCCAGCCGCATCAGGATCACGCCGGCGATCATGTTCTCGCCGGTGATCGCGGCGACGCCCTTGGCCACCAGGATGAACAGCGGCCCGTAGGGCGCCGGGGTGTCGGTCCAGAACCAGTGCACGTTCTGCGCGATCGGCCCGAGCAGCTGGCTGGGGCCGCCGTCGTAGGGGTCGAACCCCCGCAGCGGCATCGTGCCGTAGGCCAGGTAGCTGTACGGGTCGCGGGTGAACAGCGGCGGCGAGATCAGCATCGGGCCGATCCAGGCGAGCGCGGTGAGCAGCACCCCGCGCCCGGTGACCCGCCGGGCGATGACGTCGCGGCCCAGCAGCACCCAGCCCCACAGCACCAGGCCCAGCCCGACGTAGACCGCCAGCACCGAGAGGTCGTAGCCGTGGCCGAACCGCATGGCGATCAGCGGGGTGCCCTCGAGGATGGGGTCGGCGACCAGCTTGCCGCCGGCGCCCAGACCGGCGACCGCGATCAGCAGGCAGCCGAAGAAACCCAGCAGCAGCGGCTTGCGCCGGGCGCCGCCGAACCGGCCCGCGGTGGCGTCCGGCCCGGCCGGATCCGCCGGCGCGGCGGGCGTACTCGCGCCGGCCGGTTCGACCAGGTCGGCGGGGGTGGCCGGCGCGGTGGCATCGAGGGTCGTCGACGCGGGGCCGGGGGCCGGGACGGGGGAAGCGCTCGGCGCGGCGGGCGTCGACAGCTGCGGCTGGGAGGTCATCTCGGAATCTATGCTCGCACGCCCGCTAGCGGCGGCCGGTCGCGGGCCTCGGTGACCTGCTCGTAGACCTGCTCAGCGACGGGCTCCCGGTTGGGCTCCGTGTCGGGCTCACTGACCGGCGGGTTCGCCGACGATCCGGTGCGCCGCGAGCCGCCCGGAGATCAGCGTGGGCGGCACTCCCACCCCCGGGGTGGTGCCGCACCCGGCGAGGACCACGTTGGACCAGCCGGGCGGCCGGTTGCCCGGGCGGAACGGTCCGGTCTGGGCGAACGTGTGCGCGGCCGAGAACGGTGTGCCCGCGGCCAGCCCCTGGGCGGCCCAGTCGTGCGGGGTCACCACCCGGCAGATCTCGGCCGGTCCGTCGAGCAGCGGCAGCCCGCGCCGTTCCAGCACCTCCAGCAGCTCCCGGGTGTAGACCTCGCCCAGCCGGGGCCAGTCCAACCGCCCCCGGGTGGTGTTGGGGCACGGCGCGAGCAGGTAGCGCAGGTGCTTCCCGTCCGGGGCCAGCGACGGGTCCGACACGGTCGGGGTGGTCAGCAGCAGCGACGGGTCGGACATCAGCCGGCCCCGGCGGAGGATCTCGTCGAAGGTCCGCGACCACTCCGCGCCGAAGGAGATGGTGTGGTGGGCTTCCGGGCCCGCCGCCGCGGTGCCGCCCAGGTGCGCGACCACCGCCGAGGGGGCCCAGCGGATCGGCAGCGGCCGGCGCGGCGCCCGGCCCAGCAGCCCGTAGGTCACCGGCAGGTCCGGGGTGAGCACCACGGCGTCGGCGTCCACCCGGCCCGGCTCGCCGTCCGCCGTCCGGAACCGCACCTCGGTGGCCCGGCCGCCGCTCCGGACCAGACCGGTGACCCGCGCGCCGTAGCGGAACTCCGCCCCGGCGTCCACCGCCGCCCCGGCCAGCGCCTCCGGGAGCGCGCGCATCCCGCCGCGCGGGAACCACACCCCGGCGACGGTGTCCATGTAGGCGATCACCCCGTAGGCGGCCAGCGCCCGGTCCGGGGCCAGCCCGGCGTACAGCGCCTGGAAGGAGAAGATCCGGCGCAGCCGCTCGTCGGAGACGTGCCGGCCGATCGCCGGCCCGAGCCGGCCGAACCCGCCGAGCACGGCCAGCCGGGCCAGGTCCGGGGTCAGCAGGCTGAGCGGGGAGTTCATGTTGGCGCCGATGAACCGGTCGATCTGCACCCGGTAGAGGTCGGTCAGCCAGGCCCGCAGCCGCCGGTAGCCGGCCGCGTCGTCGACGCCGACCTTCCCGGCGATCTCGGCCTCCATCGCGTCCGGGTCGGTGTGCACGTCGATCGTCGAGCCGTCGGCGAACCGGGTCCGGTAGGCCGGCTCCACCCGGATCAGCTCCAGCCGGTCGGCCAGCTTCTCGCCGACCGCGTTGAAGGCCTCCTCGACCAGGTCGGGCATGGTGAGCACGGTCGGCCCGGTGTCGATCCGGTAGGTCCCGGACGCTCCCTCCAGGTCCAGCCGCCCGGCCCGGCCGCCGGGGTGGTCGGCGGCCTCCAGCACGGTCACCCGCCGTCCGGACCCGAGCAGGTGCAGCGCGGCCGACAGCCCGGAGAGCCCGGCCCCGACCACCACCACGTGGTCGGCAGAGGGGCTCATCAGTACCTCCGGCGGGTGGCGCTGTGCGCCAGCTCGACCAGCCTGACGTCGGCCGGCGGGGCCACCGGCACGGCCGCCAGCGCGGCCAGGCCGGACTCGGTCAGCCGCTCGATCCGCCGCTCCACGGCCGCGTCCGCGCCCAGGTCGCGGAGCAGCTCACGGACCCGGTCGACGCCCGCGTCGTCCAGGTCCGGATCGCCCAGGGCGGCGCCCAGCAGGGCCTCGTCGCCGGCCCGGCCCCGGTCCCGGGCGGTGGTGAGGGCCAACGCGATCAGCAGGGTGCGCTTGCCCTCACGCAGGTCGTCGCCGGCCGGCTTGCCGGTGACGGCCGGGTCGCCGAACACCCCGAGCAGGTCGTCACGCAGCTGGAAGGCCACCCCGACGTCCGCCCCGAACCGGCGGTAGCCGGCGATCAGCTCGGCCGGGGCACCGGCCAGCGCGGCGCCCAGGTGCAGCGGCCGCTCGACGGTGTACGCGGCGGTCTTGAACCGGTTGACCCGCTGCGCGGTGTCCGGGTCGGTGTCGGCACCCGCCTGGGCCCAGGAGTCGAGGAACTGCCCACCGAGCATCTCGGTGCGCACCGCCGCCCACACCGGACGGGCGCGGGCCGCGGCCGGCCCGGCCAGCTCCGGGTCGGTCAGGGCCTCGGCCAGCATGTCGTCCGCCCAGGCCAGGGCCAGGTCGCCGATCAGCACGGCGGCCGCCGCGCCGTACCGTTCGGGCGGGCCCGGCCAGCCGTCGAGGCGGTGCCGGTCGGCGTACCGCACGTGCACGGTCGGGTGGCCGCGCCGGGTGTCCGAGCCGTCCATCAGGTCGTCGTGCACCAGCGCGGCCGCCTGCAGCAGCTCCAGCGCGCTGACCGCCCGGAGCACGGCCTCGGCGGCCGGGCCGGCCGGGTCGCCGCCGGCGCCGCGCCAGCCCCACCAGGCGAAGGTGGGGCGGATCCGCTTGCCCCCGGTCAGCACGAACCGGGTGAGCGTGTCCACCGCGTCGCCGAACGCCGGGTGCACCGCCGCGCACTCCGGCCGCCGCCCGGCCAGGTAGCCGGCCAGCGTCCGCTCCACGTGCTCGGGCAGCCGGGTTCCCAGGTCCTCCAGCGGCAGTCCCTCGGGCTGTGCCGATGGTGACCTCGCGAGCTCGGTCACGGGCCGCGGCCCGTCCGTCGCACGGGCGGGTTGCGGTGCGCCTTGGCCAGCAGCACGGCGCCGACGGCCGCGGCGGCCACCACCGCGCCGACCAGCAGCGCCCACCGGGTCACCGACGGCGCCGCCGGATCCGGCGAGCTCACCGTCGCGCTGAACTCGCTGACCACCCCGGGCGGGAAGCTCCAGGAGATCGTGTCGCCGTCCTGCTTGCCGTCGGTGCTGACCAGGTCGCCGACCACGGCGATCTTGAGCTGCACGTCGGTCCGGTCGGCGGGCACCGTGGTCAGGTCGGTCTGCCCGTTGAGCAGCACCCGGTTACCCATCCGGCGCAGGGTGAACTGGAACTTCCCCTTGGCCGCCGGGACGGCCGTGGCCAGCGAGTTCAGCTCGTCGAAGCGCAGGCCGCTGAACTGCAGCCGGGACCCTTCGTAGTCCTCCTCGGCGTACGGCAGCACGGTGACCCGGCCGATCAGGGCCGGGGGGAGCGCGATCGCCGGTGGGGGTCCGTTGAGGGCGGCGGCGACCACCTCGCCGGACACCGTGTCGTCGGCCTGTACGGCCAGCGCCGTGCGCACCCGGGTGCAGCCGCCGAGGAGCCCGATCAGCACGGTCACCAGCAGCAGCACCGCAACGGCGGTGCGTCGTGCTCCGGTCGGCCGGATCGGGTTCGGCCGACCGGCGGCCCCGCTTCGGGGCGCGGGAACGAGCGGTGCCGGCACCCCCTCATCGTGCCAGCCGCGGCCGGGCCGCGCGGTGTGAAAGCGGGGACACCGCCGTACCCCTTCGACCCGCGGCCGGGCGTCAGGAGACGGGTGGGGCGGGCAGCGGGAGGGTGCGGCCGAGGACCGCGAACGGCCGGGGGTCACCGACGAAGTGGTGCGAGCGCAGCACGTCCACGAAGCCCAGCCGGCGGTACAGCCGCCAGGCCCGGGCCGGGTGCCGGGGGTCGAGCTCCGGGGTGGAGAGCAGCACCGACCCGGCCGGATCGTCGCGGACCAGCATCCGCAGCATCCGCTCGCCCAGGCCGGCGCCCTGGGCCTCGGGCAGTACGTGCAGCTCGGTGAGCTCGAAGTAGTCCGACAGCCAGTCCGGCCCGTCCCGCCCGGCCGCCGCGAGCCCGCGCCGAACCTCGTCGTGCCACCACTGACCGGGGGAGCCCAGGTAGCCGTAGGCCAGCCCGATCAACCGGTCGCGCTGGTCGATCGCCCCGACCGCGCGCCAGCGCGGCCGCCGGACGTGCTCCCGCCACAGCGGGGCCCGCTGCCGCACCGTCGAGCGCGGGTAGCCCATCGCCGTGACGTACACCGACAGCGCCTCGGTCAACCGCGCCTGGAACATCGGGGCGGGCAGCTCGGCGACGGTGAACCGGGGCGGCGCGGTGGTCACCGGACGCTCGGCGGGACGGCCGGTACTGCGCTCGGCGGGGCGGTCGCGGTGCGCATGCGGCTATCAGATCACATCCCGGCGGGCCTGTGACCCCGACTTGACTCTCCGCCCGGAAAGCGGTCTACTGGATTCATCGAACATTAGTTCGAACGCTTGCCAGGGCGTCCCGGCGCCGGAGGGGGTTCAGGATAGGTGAGTGCGCTGACACGGCGGTTCGGTCCGCGACGGCCGACGCCGATCCAGGTGCGCTGGCAGGACGGTGAGCCCGTCCAGTTCGAGCGGAAGCCGACGCGCCGGGACGCCACGTTCCTGGTCACCGACGTTCGGGAGCAGTGGATCGAGGAGTCGCCCTGGCCCTTCCCGTCGCCGATGCCGGTCGGTGGAGACCGGGTCCGCTGCTGGCGGGTGCTCGCGCGGTCGGCCACCGAGCTCGACCGCCCGGCCGAGGAGTACGTGCTGCGGATGCGGGCCGGCCCCGGGGTGTGGGACCTGCTGCCCGTCGAGGACTGACCGACCAGCCGATCGTGACCGGACCGGAAGGACGTACCAGGAGGTAACCGATGACCATCGCCATGATGCCGCCGGCCGCGTGCGCCCCGCCGGGCCCGCCGCCGTCACCCGCCGCGCGGTCGCTGCTGCGCCAGGCCGACGAGGGGCTCCGGGAGGCCGAGGAGGCGGCGGACGCCTCCCGCCGGTTCGCCGCCGCCTACCTGGCCGCGCTGCGCGCCGGGGCGGCGGTGCTCGCGGTGCGGGCGCAACCGGCCGGCCGCCGCCGGGGCGGGCGCAGCGTGTGGCAGCTGCTCGCCTCGGTCGCGCCGGAGCTGGGGGAGTGGGCGGCGTTCTTCGCCGCCGGCTCGTCCACCCGGGCGGCCGCCGAGGCGGGGAACACTCGGTTGGTGAGCCAACGGTCGGCCGACGACCTGATGCGCCAGGCCGGTCAGTTCGTCGAGGTCAGCCGCTCGCTGGTGTGCTCTCGCTGACCAGCCGGACCCGGTCGTCGCCCGGCGCCGGTCCGGTACGGGTACGGGTGCGCAGGATGCGGCCCAGGAGGCCGTCGAAGACGACGGACACCTCACGGGCGCCGGGGGAGTCCCAGTGCTGGATCGGCAGGCCGGCTCCCTGGGCCTGCTGGACGGCCGGGCGGTCCGGAACCGTGCCGGCGAGTACCAGCGGGCCGAACAGGTCACGCAGCTCGGCGACCCGGAAGGCGTGCTCCACCGACCGGTCGCGGAACCGGTTGACCAGCACCCCGAGCGGCTGCAGGCGGTCGTTGCCCCGCATCCGCTCGTCCTGGACGGCCTCGAACGCCCGCTGGACGCCCGTCACGGCGAAGATCGTGGGGTCGGCGACCAGGAGGGCCCGGTCGGCCACCACCAGGGCGGAGCGGGTCAGCTGGCCCAGCGACGGCGGGCAGTCCACCAGTACCAGCCCGTAGCCCCGCTCGGCCTGGTCGGCTCCGCCGGGCGGCAGCGCGAGCCGGTCCAGGGCCTGGTCCAGCCGGGCGAGCTGGGTCGGGGTGGGCGACGGGTCGTTGTGCCGCTCGTTGTCCTCGGAGCCGACGAGCACGTGCAGGTCCTCGCTCCAGGCGCTGACCCCGATCGCGGCCCGCACCACCGCTTCCTGAGGGCGGTCGAGCACGTCGGCGATGGTCTTGCGGGTGCGCTCCGGGCGCAGCGCGATCGTCGCGTTGGCCTGCGGGTCCAGATCGACCACCAGGGTGCGCAGCCCGTGCTGGGCGGCGGCCCCGGCCAGACCCAGCACGACGGTCGTCTTGCCCACGCCGCCCTTGAGGCTGAGTACGGACACGACCTGCACGTCGACCACGGTACCGTTGTGCGCCCGCGACGGAAGGGCCGCCGGGTGGCTACGCTGCCCGCCGTGCGCACCGAGGACTACCGATGAACGTCGGCCCCGACCCCGCCGGAGCTGACCCCGCCTCCGATCCCGCTGGAGCCGACCCAGGCCCCGACCCTGCCGCGGAGGGTGGGCTGCCGGGCGCCGACGGGGCGGTGCGCCGGGTGTTGCGGGCCGAGCTGGCCCGGGCCCGGGAGCGGCGCGCCGGGCAGCCGGTGCGGGTGCTCGACGTGGGCGGCGGGACCGGGGTCTGGGCGGTGCCGATGGCCGCCGCCGGCTGCGCGGTCACCGTGGTCGACATCAGCCCGGACGCGCTGGCCACCCTGCGCGGCCGGGCCCTGCGCGCCGGGATGGACGACCGGATCACCTCCGTGCAGGGCGACGTGCAGACGCTCTCCGAGGTGGTGTCGCCCGGCGGCGCGGACCTGGTGCTCGGGCACAACCTGCTCGAGGTGGTCGACGACGTGGCGGCCGCCGTGGCCCAGCTGGCCGGCGCCGCCGCCCCGGGCGGCGCGGTCTCCGTGCTCACCGCCGGGCGGCACGCCGCCGCGCTGGCCCAGGCCCACGCCGGGCGGCTCGACGAGGCCCGGGCGGTGCTGACCGATCCGGCCGGCCGCTGGGGCGAGGCCGACCCCCTGCAACGCCGGTTGGACGCCACCGGGCTGCGCGGGCTGCTGGAGTCGGCCGCCGGGCTGGCCATCGAGGTCGTGCAGGGCGACGGGGTGTTCCACGGGTGGTTGCCGGCCTCGATCGAGGAGGACGACCCGGCCCGGCTGGAGGATCTCGAGGCGCTGGTCGCCGACCATCCCGAGCTGCTGGTCCTGGCCGCCCGGCTGCACGTGCTGGCCCGGCGCACCGCCTGAGCCACGCTGAGTCGGCCCGACGGGCCGTCGTGTCACCCGGGTGGGCCCCGGCGTGTCGCCTGATCGTGGCGGACGGTTCGCCGGTCCGGCTCCGGGTGGTCACGTGTTCATGTGAGACTGCGCACTCGGCCGTGTGGGGTCCGTGTGCCGTACCCACGGCCCGCGAGCGATGCCCACATCCGGCCCCCGGTGGATCACCACAGTGCCCCTGAGCTGCGGCGGGACCCGATCCGGCACCGGGTCCGCCCGCCGGTCGGTCGTGGACGATCTTGTTGTGGGCGCGGGCGAAGGTGGGTCGCGGGGCGGCCGGTGGACGGTTCGGGCCGCGCCGGGGGTGGCCGCCGCCGAGATCTTCCGACCCCACTTTGCCGGTCCGGGTAGTCGTTGCTTGCCCGGGCTCGTATCCTCAACGGTAACGCCCGGGTCTCGGGCGCCCGTCGGGTGATTTTCGGCACGCTCTGCACCCGATGCCAGACCCTGTGCCGGAGGCGAAAGAGATGCCACTCTCCGAGCACGAGCAGCGGCTGCTCGATCAGATCGAGCGCGCGCTCATCGCGGAGGACCCGAAGTTCGCATCGACGGTGCGGGCCGGGCGACCTCGGCCCACCCGTCGGCGGCGCATCCAGGGCGCGGCCCTGTTCGTGCTGGGTCTCGTACTGCTCGTCGCCGGGGTCATCTTCTTCAGCAAGGCGATGGCGTTCCTCGCCCTCAGCGTGGTCGGGTTCCTGGCCATGCTCGGCGGCGCGGTGCTGGCGATCACCTCGGTCGGGGCCGGCAGCGCCGGCCCGACGAAGAACGACGAGCCCGACAACAAGGGCCGGTTCGGCG
>JAESFN010000969.1_pt1 | contig 17034 bp, 16 predicted proteins | sample 9269411 | NCBI WGS metagenome assembly JAESFN01 (sample SAMN14505399, study PRJNA617100) | algae metagenome | isolation source: Iphinoe sp. HA4291-MV1 and co-occurring heterotrophs from trail next to... | place: USA: Maunawili Falls, Hawaii | collected 2009-07-25
GCTGCGCTCCTGGCTCTACCGGATCGCCACCAACGTCTGCATCGACATGCAGCGGGCCCCGCAGCGCCGGGCCCTGCCGGTGGATCTCAGCGGTCCGGCGTCGATGGGCCCGGGCTTCGGCCTGGCCGATATCGGCGCCCCGCTGGAGGAGACGGTGTGGATCCAGCCGATCCACGACTCCCGGGTGCTGCCGGATACCGCCGATCCGGCCGAGACGGCCGTGCTGCGGGACTCGGTGCGGCTGGCCCTGGTCGCCGCGCTGCAGCACCTGCCGCCCAAGCAGCGGGCCGTCCTGGTGCTGCGCGAGGTGCTGGGCTGGTCGGCGGCCGAGGTGGCCGAGCTGCTGGAGACCTCGATCGACGGGGTCACCAGCGCGCTGGCCCGGGCCCGGTCCACCATGGCCAAGCTGGACCGGTCGGCCGAGGGCACCCCGCTGGGCGACGACGACCGCTCGCTGCTCGACCGTTACGTCACCGCGTTCGAGGCCTACGACGTGTCCGCCCTGGTCGAGCTGCTGGCCGAGGACGCCCGGTTCTCCATGCCGCCGCACACCTTCTGGTTGCGCGGCCGGCCGGACATCGAGCGCTGGTACGAGGGTCCGGGGCGGGTCTGCGAGGGCTCCCGCGCCGTGCTCACCCGGGCCAACGGCGGGCCGGCGGTCGCGGTGTACCACCCCGGCCCGAGCGGCGAGTGGGAGCCGTTCGCGCTGCACCTGCTGGACGTGCGGGACGGGCGGATCGCCGGGATCTGCCACTTCCTGGACACGTCGATCTTCCCGGAGTTCGGCCTACCCGAGGTCCTGTGCGGGCCCGTCGCCGGCCGCTGAGCCGTCCACCGAGCCTTCCACCGAGCCGTCGAGGATCGCGCTGCCCTCGATGACCATGCAGTGACCGAGGCCGACGTAGCCGATCATCGCCAGCACGTCCGCCGGCGCCGCCTCGACGTACACCCGTAGGCCCCGCCGACGCGCGTCCCGTACCCGGGCGGCCAGCACCTCGAACACCTCGGCCGCGCGGGGCTGGTGGGCCCAGCACAGCCGGGTGCGGACGCGCACGGATCCGTCCGGCGCCCGCAGCGCCACCCGGACCTCACACGCAGGGCTCACCCTCATCAGACGGAACGCCCGCCCCGAACTGGTCGGTCGAAGAATCTTCCGTCCGGGCCGACCAGTCGTACGACACGCTGCCGTCCAACCCACGACAGCGCACCGCGAACCGGACGGAGGCCCGAAATGGGCAAGATCGTGTCGAGCTTCTTCATCAGCCTGGACGGCGTCGTCGAGGCGCCCGACCAGTGGCACTTCCCCTACTTCGACGAGGCCATGGGCGCCGTGATCGGCGAGAGCATGGAGTCGTCGGCCGGGTTCATGATGGGCCGGCGGCTCTACGACGACTGGTCGCAGTACTGGCCGGCCAACACCGACGACGGCTTCGGCCCGTACATCAACAACATCCCCAAGTACGTCCTGACCTCGCGCCCGCTGGACGGCGAGCCCTGGACGAACACCACGGTGGTCGGCGGTTCCCCGGACGCGGACACCGTTGCCCAGGTCCGGGCGCTGAAGGAGCGGGACGGCGACATCGGGATGTCCGGCAGCGCCACCGCCGTGCGCTGGCTGCTCACCAACGGCCTGCTCGACGAGCTGAACCTGCTGATCCACCCGATCGCCGTGGGCAAGGGTCAGCGGCTGTTCGAGCAGACCGGCACGATCCCGCTGCGCACCGTGCACACCACCACCCTGCCCTCCGGCGTGCTGCACGTGCGGTACGCCCCGGCCTGACCGGGCGCGACCCGGCCCCTGAGCGGCCGCCCGGCGACACCGGCCGGGCGGCCGCCGCCGACGTAGGGTCGGGGGCGTGACGAGAAGTTCCTTCGCCAGCTACGGGGCCGACGCGTACACCGTCGACGGGGGCACACCGGTCGGCGCGGCCCTCGACGCGCTCGCCGACCGTGACCCCGACGCCCCCGCGCTGACCTGCGGTGACGTGTCGTTGAACCGGCGGGCGCTGGCGTCGGCGTCCGACCGGCTGGCCCGGCGGCTGGCCGGGCTGGGGGTCGGTCCCGGCGTGCTGGTGACCATCGGGCTGCCCAACGGGGTCGAGCACTTCGTCGCCGTGGTCGCGGTGTGGAAGCTGGGCGCGGTGCCGCAGCCGGTGTCCGCCCGGCTGCCCGCCGCCGAGCTCGCCGCCTTGCTGGAGCTGGCCGACCCGCCGGTGGTGATCGGCCTGGAGCCACCGGACGGCCGCCCGTGGGTGCCGGCCGGTTTCCTGGCCGAGGACAACGCGCCGGACGGCACCGCCGCAACCGCCGTCGCACCCGTCGCCCTGGACGCCGGACCGCTCCCGCCGCTCACCCCGCCGGCCTGGAAGGCCCCCACCTCCGGCGGCAGCACCGGCCGGCCGAAGATCATCCTGTCCGGCGGCGCGGGGACCGCCGAGGTGATCACCGCCCGGGCGGCGGCGCTGCGGATCGAGCCGGACTCGGTGTTCCTGGTGACCGCGCCGCTCTACCACAACGCCCCGTTCATGTTCTCGCTGATCGCGCTGGTGCTCGGCGGGCACGTGGTGGTGATGCCCCGGTTCGACCCGGTGGACGTGCTGGCCCACGTCACGAAGCACCGGGTCACCTGGCTGTACGCGGTGCCGACCCTGATGGGCCGCATCCTGCGGCTGCCGGCCGAGGCGCAACGGGCCGACCTCTCCTCCGTGCGCACCCTGCTGCACGTCGGCGAACCCTGCCCGGAGCACGTCAAGCGGGCCTGGCTGGAGCGGCTGGAGCCGGAGCGGATCATCGAGCTGTACGCCGGCACCGAGTCGATCGCGGTGTGCATGATCGACGGCCGGGAGTGGTTGGAGCGGCCCGGATCGGTCGGCCGCCCGGCCTCCGGCGAGATCATGATCGGCGACGAGGAGGGCCACCCGCTGCCGGTGGGCGAGGTCGGCGAGGTGTGGATGCGGCCGCCGCCCGGTGTGCGGACCTACCGCTACCTGGGCGCGCAGGCCCACCAGGCGGCCGGCTGGGAGTCGATCGGCGACATGGGCCGGCTGGACGCGGACGGCTACCTGTACCTGTCCGACCGCCGCCAGGACATGATCCTGGTCGGCGGGGCGAACGTGTACCCGGCCGAGGTGGAGGCGGCGCTGTCCGAGCACCCCCGGGTGCTGTCCAGCGCGGTGATCGGGCTGCCGGACGACGACCTGGGCAACACCGTGCACGCGATCGTCCAGCTCAACGGGCCTCTGGGCGACGACGAGCTCCGGGCGCACCTGCGGGAGCGGCTGGCGCCGTACAAGCTGCCGCGCACGTTCGAACGGACCGACGAGCCGTTGCGCGACGACGCCGGCAAGGTCCGCCGCTCAGCCCTGCGCGCCGCCCGGCTGCCCTGACGTCCGCAGCCCCTTTGCTTTGCATACACATACGCAATCGCCACGGTGTTGCGTATATGTATGCAAAGCAAAGCGGTTCTTCAGGCGGGTAGGACCGCGCGCAGGCCGGCGGTGACCAGCACCGCGACCAGCACACCCACCAGCACCGAGCCGCGGCGCAGGAACACGATCCCCGCACACGCCACCCCGGCGGCGTTCGCCCCCACCCCGAGGTGGCCGTCCTTGGCGAACACCTGGGTGATCACCAGCGCGGCCAGCAGGGCCGGGGCGAGCAGCGCCACCACCCGGGTCAGCCACGCCGGCAGCTCACGGCCACCCAGCGCCACCGGCCCGATCGCCTTCATCAGCGCGGACATCACCGCGCACACCCCGATCAGCACCCACAGCGTCGTACTCATCGGCGTAGCCCCACCATCGCGGCGATGCTGGCCACCAGTACCGGCACCCCGGGCGGGGTGAACGGGGCCAGCGCCAGCGCGATCAGGCCGCCGGCCAGCGCCACCGCCCGGGAGCGCCGGTCGCGCAGCTCGGCGATCAACAACGCCAGGAAGAAGGCCGGGAACACCGCGTCCAGGCCGAACTTGTTCGGGTCGCCCAGCCAGTTGCCGGCCAGCGCCCCGACCACCGTGCCGCCCACCCAGAACACGTACTGCACGGCGGTCGCCCCGAACAGGAAGTGCCGGTCGAACCGCCCGTCGCCCTGGTTGGCCATCGCCCAGGACGCGTCCACCACCGCCTGCCCCTGGGCCGCCCGGCGCAGCGGACCCCCGGGCAGCGACGGGGCCAGCGCGATGCCCATCGGCAGGAACCGGGAGTGCACCAGGGTGGCGGCGCCGACCGCCGCCGGGATCCCGCCGCCCTGCAGGAGCACCGCCACCGCCGCGAACTGCGCGGACCCGGCGAACACCACCGCCGACATGACGATCGTGCCCAGGGCGGAGAACCCGGCCTCCCGGGCCAGTACGCCGAACGACAGCGACACCACCGCGTTGGCCAGCCCGTAGGGCAGCCCGGCGCGCAGCCCGGCCCGGAATCTCGTACGCGACTCGGCCACGAACCCCAGTCAAATCGAGCCGCTCGACGGAATGCAAAGGAGTTAGCCGGTGATAAATCGCTCGCGCCGGGCCGGGGGTCGGCCCGTAGCGTGGGATTACGTGAGCGAGGCACGGCTGGGCACCTGGTACGCCATCGGCGCCTACACCATCTGGGGCGGGCTGCCGCTCTACCTGCACCTGCTGGCCCCGGCCACCCCGCTGGAGATCCTCGGCCACCGGATCGTCTGGTCCTTCGTGCTGCTGATCATCGGGCTGGCCGTGCTGCGCCGCTGGCAGCGCTTGACCCGCCCCGCCGGCTCCGCGGGCTCCGCCGGCTGCCATCCCCCGGGGCTCGGCCGGGCCGTCCGGAGCCCGCGCACGGTCGCCGCACTCACGCTGGCCGCCGTGCTGATCGCCACCAACTGGGGCTTCTACATCTACGGGGTGGGCGCCCAGCGGGTGGTGGAGGTGTCCCTCGGGTACTTCATCAACCCGCTGATCTCGGTGGTGCTCGGCGTGGTGTTCTTCCGCGAACGGCTGCGCCGCTGGCAGTGGGTGGCCGTCGGCATCGGCACGGTCGCGGTGGGTGTGCTGACCGTCGACTACGGCCACCTGCCGTGGATCGCGCTGATCCTGGCGGTCAGCTTCGGCAGCTACGGGCTGCTGAAGAAGCTGGTCGGGGCGCCCGCCGCCGAGGGCATGACCATCGAGACCGGCGCCCTGCTGCTGCCCGGCCTGGCCTACCTGGCGTTCCTGGAGACGACCCACCGAGCCACGTTCGGGCACGCACCGGCGCTGACCACCGCGTTGCTGGTCGGCACCGGCGTGATCACCGCCGTGCCGCTGCTGCTGTTCGCCGGGGCGGCCAACCGGGTGCCGCTGGCCGTGCTGGGCATCTGCCAGTACCTGACGCCCACCCTGCAGCTGCTGATCGGGGTGTTCGTGTTCGGCGAACCCATGCCGCCGGCCCGGCTGGCCGGGTTCGTGCTGGTCTGGACGGCCCTGGCCGTCTTCACCTTCGACGCGTTCCGGCACCGTCGGGCATCTATCATGGCCGGATCAGCGTCCGACCAGACCCACCCCGCGCCGCGCTCAGCCGCGAGCGGATCGTGCGCGTCAGCATCGACCTGATCGAGCGGGACGGCGTCGAGGCGCTGTCCATGCGCCGGGTCGCCGCCGAGCTGGGCGTCGCGCCGATGTCGCTGTACAACCACGTGCCGAACAAGTCCGCGCTGCTCGACGCCGTGGCCGAGCTGATCATGAGTGAGGTCGACCTCGCCCTCGACGCCGGCTGGTGCGACCAGGCCCGCGCGCTGGCCCGCAGCTTCCGGGCGGTGGCCCGGCGCTACCCGCGCGGCGTGCAGGTGGTGATCACCCGGCAGCCGCGCGGCCCGGTCGGGTTGCGGCCGGTCGAGCTCGCCCTCGGAGTGGTCCGCCGCGCGGGGTTCGACGACCCGACCAGCGTGCGCCTGGTCCGCACCTTCGTCTCGTTCATCCTCGGCAGCATGCTGCACGAGTCCGGCGTCAACGCCGCGAGGATGACCAAGGCGAACCCCGGGCCCGACGATCTGGAGGCGTTCGCCGCCGGCCTGGGCGACGTCCACCCGAACGTCCGGGCGGTACTGCCGTTGCTGGTCGAGCACGATCACACCCGGGATTTCGAGTTCGGCCTGGAGCTGTTGATCGGCGCGATGCAGGCGCTGCGGGAGCGTTCTGACCCGCGGTGACGGCCCCGATGATCGACGCCGTAGGGTCGCCCCCAACATCATCGGGACGCGACGCGCGAGTTCGTTGCGTGTGATTGGTCACCCAGATAGGGTCCTGATCATCTTCAGCGTGACGGGGTGTGATCATTTTCCCCGCACGGGCTAACAAAGGGGTGGGCCGATGGACTGGTTGTGGTCACTTTTCCCCCTGGTTCACACGGACAACATGCTCGTCCACTACCTGTCCATCCCGCTGTTCACCGGAGTGATCGGCTGGATCACCAACTGGACCGGCATCCTGATGCTGTTCCAGCCCGTCCAGTTCAAGGGCATCCGGATCCCGGGGCTGAAGACGGTGGCCCAGTTCCTGCCGCGCAAGGTGCTGGAGGTGCCGGTCGGCCTGGTGCACGGCAAGTTCGGCTGGCAGGGGATCATCCCGTCGCGGGCGGCCAAGATGGGCAGCATCGCCGTCGACAAGGGCCTGACCAAGCTGGGCACGACCGGGGAGTTCTACGAGCAACTGGACCCGGAGGCGATCGCCGAGCACATCCTGCTGGTCGCGCGCAACGAGCTGGACCAGGTGATCGACCGGCTGATGCAGCGCTACTACCCGACGGTCTGGGCCAACGTGCCGCCCAGCGTCCGGCAGGCCATCCACGCCCGGGTGCAGGCGCAGCTGCCGGAGATCGTGCACGGCCTCACCCAGGAGATCGGCGCCAACATCGACCAGCTGCTCGACGTGAAGCTGATGGTCATCGGGTACATGGAGGAGGACCCGACCCTGGCCAACCTGATCTTCCAGGAGATGGGCCACCGGGAGCTCCGGCTGATCATCCACTTCGGGTTCGTGTTCGGCTTCGTGCTGGGCCTGCCGCTGCTGGGCATCACCCTGCTGTTCCCCGGCGTCTGGTGGATCGTGCCGATCCTCGGCGCGGTGATCGGCTACGTGACGAACTGGCTGGCCATCGCGGTCATCTTCGAGCCGGTCGAGCCCAAGTTCGGCTTCCAGGGCCTGTTCATCCGCCGGCAGAAGGAGGTGGCCGACGTCTGGGCCCGGATCATCTCCGAGAAGATCGTGTCGTTGCAGAACATCGGCTACGAGCTGTTCCACGGCCCGCGCGGCGACCGCACCCGCAAGCTGATCGAGAACGTGATGCGGCCGGTGGTGGACCGGGCGGTCGGGGTGGCCCGGATGCCGGTCCGCGCGGCGATCGGCCGGCAGACGTACGACACCATGTCGCTGTATGCCGTGTCCGAGGCCACCGACATGGCCAGCGCGTCGCTGCTGGACGAGGACTTCAACCTCAAGCAGAGTGCGGCCATCCGGGCCCTGGTCGCGGAGAAGACCCGGGAGATGGCGCCCGCCGACTTCGCCGACATGCTGCGCTCGGCGATCAAGGAGGACGAGTGGCTGCTGATCCTGCACGGCGCCGTGCTCGGCGTCGCCGCCGGCCTGGTGCACCTGATGGTGTTCGGCGCGTGATCGTCGTGCGAGGTGAGGCGAGATGACCCAGCCCCCCGTTCCCCGACCGGCCAGCCGCGAGGAGCTCCACCGGGCCGAGCTCCGGCGCGCCGAGATCGAGCGGGCCGAGATCCAGCGGGCCGAGGCGCGGCCCCGGTTCCCCGCGCTGCCGAAACTGCCCAGCCTGCGCAGCATCGGCCGGGTCGCGGACGGCATGCTGAGCCTTACCCCGACCAACGTGGTCCGGGCGCTGCCGGACGTCGCCAAGGTGGCCGGTGAGGTGATCTGGCGGACCAACCAGTGGACGATCAACGCCTCGCTGCACGTCGGTGACGTGGTGCTGCGCGGCGCGGTGTCCGGGCAGTCGGCGTCGATGCTGGTCAACCAGCTCGGCAGCGAGGCGCGGCAGTCGTTGCGCGAGGCGCTCGGGTTGGCCGAGGCGCCGGACCCGATGCCCCGGTCGCTGCGCGAGCGGATCGGCTCGAACGGCACGACCGACTCGTACTCGAAGATCTCCCTGCCGGACCGGATGAACGCGCTGCTGGACGCCTCGTCCGACCTGAGCTACCCCGACTTCGGTCATCCGGCGTACGTCCGGCTGCTCTCCGAGCTGTCCCCGGACGAGGCGCGGATCCTGCGGTTGTTCGCCCAGCGCGGGCCGCAGCCGTCGGTGGACGTGCGCACGAAGCGGCCGTTCGGGGCGGGCAGCGAGCTGATCGCGCCGGGGCTGACCATGATCGGCCGCTACGCCGGCTGCCGGAACGTGGACCGGGTGCCGGCCTACCTCAACAACCTGTTCCGGCTCGGGCTGATCTGGTTCTCCCGGGAGGAGCTGCCCGAGCAGAGCCTCTACGACGTGCTGGAGGCGCAGGAGGAGGTGGAGGAGGCGATGAAGAAGGCCGGCAAGGGCACCACGGTCCGGCGCAGCATCGAGCTGACCGCCTTCGGCCGCAACCTCTGCGCGATGACCGGCCTGCTCCCACCGTCCGACACCAAGGCCCTGACCAGCGACGACCAGAGCACCAACCAACTGCTCCCGCCCGACGCCCGCTAACCCCGGGAGCCGCACCCGACTCGACGGTAACAACCAGTGAGTTGCTCATCACGTTTCGTCGCGTCGATCGTTGACTAGGGGGTACGACGGCGTCTCCGGGAACTCCCTCGGCCGACCGTCCGGGGAGAGTGATCGCATGCAGGCCCATCCGGTTCCGGGCACCCGCTGGGGCGTGTTCGCGGCGGTGCTGCTGCCGTGCGCGGTGGTCATCGCCGTGCTGGCCACCGCCCTGCTCACCGGGGTGATGGCGGCGTCGCTCGCGGTGTCCCGGGTTCCGGTCCAGCTGAAGGTGTCCAAGCTGGACGGCAAGGAACTGACGCTGTACGCCAACGAGGTCGACCCGGTGGACGAGGATGCCAAGCCGACCGCCCGGGCCGGGATCAGTGAAGCCACCATCTCCGGCCTGTGCCTGGGCCTGGGCGCGGACCTGCCGGCGCTCGGCGAGGTCGGTATCAAGGTCACCAGCCCGGACAGCGTCAAGGCCGAGGACCTGCTACTGGACGCCAAGTCGCTGGACGGCGACCTGGTGGCCAAGGACGCCCTGGTCGGCCAGGACGCCAGCGAGTTCACCATCGGCACCTCCGGCTCGAAGGGCCCGTCCGGGCGGCCCGGCCTGCAGGCCAAGACCGTGGTGCTGGACGGTAAGGCCGGGGTCAAGGTGTACAACCTGATGGCGGGCAGCCTGCGGGTGACCAACCTTTCGGTCGAACCGGTCACCGGCACCAAGAACCCGTGCTAGCGAAGTTCCGGGCGTTCCGGCACAGCCGGCCGTTCTGGGGCGGGCTGTTCGCCATCGCCGGCGGGATCGAGATCCTGCTGCTGCCGATCAGCCCGATCGCCGACCTGGTGCTGCTCGGGGTGGCCGGGGTGTCCGGTGCGCTGATCGGCGTGGTCCTGGTGATCCTCGGCGCGTTCCTCTGGTTCTCCCCGCCGAACCGCACCCTGGCCGGCGTGCTGACCCTGGTGTTCTCCCTGGCCTCGTTCGTGGTGTCCAACCTGGGCGGCCTGATCATCGGCATGGTGCTCGGGTTGATCGGCGGCGGCCTGGCGCTGGCCTGGACCCCGGACAAGGCCGCCGCCAAGGCCGCCCGGGCGGCGAAGCGCGGCCGGGGCGACGGACCACCGGACCGCGACGCGGCGCCGGGCCGGGACGCGGGGCCGGGCCGGGACGCGGGACGGACGCGCGACGACCGGGACGACGGGCCGCCGACCACGCCGATCGTCGGCCTGCTGCTCCTGGTCGCGCTGGTGCCCGGGCTGCTGCTGGTCGGGGGCGGCCGGGCCGAGGCGCAGCCGCTGCCCACCCCGCCGCCGGTGCCGATCCCCGCTCCGGCCCCGGGTGCCGCGTCGATCCCCGGGCCCGCGCCGATCGACGCCCCGGCCCCGATCCCGCTGCCGATCCCGGGTGGCCCGGTCACCGGGTCGGCTCCGCTGCCCGCGCTGCCCGGCGTGCCCATGCCGCTGATCGTGCCGTCCCTGCCGGTGGCGTTGCCGCCGGTGCTGTTCTCCCCGATCCAGGTGTCACTGCCCTCGGGCCAGGACGGGGGCCAGGCCCGGACGGCCAGTGGCCTGGTCGGCGAGCTGCTGATGGACAGCCTGGTGGTGACGAACTTCCGCTACCAGGGGATCGTCGAGTACCCGATCCCGGACGGTGGCCGGCAGCGGGCGCTGCACATCATCGTGGACAGCACCGACATCGGGAACCTGCGGATCAACGTCCCGGGCAAGGACAGCAGCGTCCAGGTCGTCCAGCGGGGCGGCTCCGCGCACGCCAAGACCACCCGGCTGATCCTGGACTGCACCCGGATCAAGCTGAAGGCCTTCGGGATCATCCCGCTGGAGTTCTCGCTGGCCTTCCCGCCGCCGCCGAACATCACCATCCCGTTCCTCGGCGCCACCGACGTGGAGATCGACTACGTCCGGCTGGACACCCCGTCGCTGACCATCCCGGGGTTGTCCGCGAACGCCGACGAGCGGCCGGGCGGCAAGCGGGTCGGCATCGTCGGCGCCCCGGCCGGCCAGTCCCTGGCGATCCGGGCCGACCTCCCGACTCCCGGGCAGCGGCTGACCCCCGCGCAGGCGGCGCAGCTGACCGCGCTGGCCGCCCGCCTCCGCCAGCCCGAACTGCTCCGCCCCTACCAGCGCCAGGGCCGCCTCTAACCCGCCCGGTGCGCAACTCCGCAACTGCGCACTAGTGGTGCTTCTTCTTCTTCGGCTGCCTCGCGCCTTTGCCGATGATCTTGTCGCCGCGGTCGTCGCCGGCCCAGCCGCCGGCGTCGTAGCCCTCGAGGTCGAAGCAGATCTCGCAGAACTGCTCGCCGAACAGGGACAGGTAGATGCTCCGGTAGATCGTCTTGGCCTTCTTCACCCGCTCCATCGGCTCGGTCGCCTTGGGTTGGGCCTCGACGAAGGCGTAGCGGCGGCGGTCGGTGACCGGCTCCTCGGAGAAGCGGACCAGGCCGAGCCGGTTGAGGTTGGCCAGGTAGTGCCGGTCGCGCTCCGGCCAGGTGCAGCCGGCCATCTCGGCGATCAGGTTGATCCCGCCGGCCAGGCGTTCGGACCCGACCCCGAACGGCGTCTTGGTCCGGATGTCGATCGCCGGCTGGGGGCCGGCCACGGCCAGGAAACGCAGGATCCGGGCCTCGTCCGGGGTGAGCGACTGCAGCATCAACGCGAACGACGGGTGCTCGCCGCGCGGCTGGTTGGACGCCTGCCAGGAGTCCTTGAGCATCGCGGTGCCGATCGCCCGCAGGTCCCGCTCGGAGGACGCCCGCCGGCCCGGAGCCACCGGACCGGCCTGACCGTTCGCGGCGATGCCCAGCGCCTGCAGCACGGCGGACTGGGCCATGGCCACCTGGTGGTCGACGATGTGCGTGATCGGCTCGCCGGCCTGCACCTCCCGGGCCAGCTCGTTCACCGCGTCCACCGATCCCTTGGTGATCGAGGTGACCGCCCGCCACACGACGGTGCCGGCCACCTTGACCACCCCGACCACGTCGGCGGTGTCCGGGAACATGGTGCCGCCCGTGCCCTCCACCTGGCCGTTCAGATCCGGCCGCTCCGGCAGCCTCGGCTCGTCGACCATGATCACGCTCCGAAGATGAGAAGGTGCAGGGCGCCGACGAAGATGCCCAGGAACCCGCCGTGCGCGTACAGCAGCCAGGCGTCCTGCTCGATCGCCGAGTAGAGCATGTCCATGAACTCGCCGGGCGAGAGCGCGCGCAGCTTCTGGGTGCAGAACTTCTCCACCCGCGCCGACTGCGCCTTGGTGAACTCCTCGTCCTGGGCCAGCACCGGGGCCAGCTCCAGCGCGACCCCACCGGCCGCCCCGGCGGAGATGGCGTCGATCTCCCGGCCACCGACCGCCGCCCGGACCATCGAGTTGATCGGGCCGAGGACCGTCACGATCTCCTTGCGCAGCACGTCCTCCAGCACGCCGACGGTCTTGTCGCCCCGCGGGCCGGCCAGCAGCTCGTGGGTGACGTTCGGCATGGTGACGATGGTGTAGCCGAACACGTGGCCCAGGTCGGCGGCCGCCTGTGGCTGGCGCTTGGCCAGCTTCGCCTGCTTCCACAGGTACCGGTAGCGCGGCATCGGCTCGCCCGGGGTGAACACCACCTTGATGGCGATGATGTTGACCACGATGCCGATGATCGCCGCGCCGATCAGCACGATCAGCCAGTGCGGGAGCAGCGACACCACCGGAATTGCGTCGTGGACCTGCAGGTACAGCGCGAGCAGCAGGCCCATCGGCGCGCCGAGCACCCCGCTCTTGGTCATGAAGCGCAGCTCCGGCGAGCCCATGCTGTAGAAGATGTACTTGAGCAGCTCGGGGTGCCGGCGGATGTGCCCGACGGCCAGCAGCTTGACGTCGATCAGCTGGTCGATGTTGTCGCCGATCTGCGCGAACGCCCGCTGGGAGATCTCCGGGAAGCGCGCGTCCAGCTGCCGGTGCACCAGCTCCTTCATGTGCGGCGACAGGTCGTTCCACAGCTGCGGGTGCTCGCGCTCCATCAGGTTGTCCACCATCGGGCGCAGCAACGGCCGGCCCGCCGTGGCCAGGTGCGCGGCCAGCAGATCGGGGTCGAGCTCCCGGTAGAAGTCGTGCACGCTGCCGATCTTGCTGAGCGCCTTGTCGGTGATGAAGCTGGCCATCTTCTCCGCGCGGGCCGGGACGAAGCCCTGGAAGCCGAGGATCCCGCCGGGGGCGAAGGTGGGCAGGATCTGCAGCTTGCGCGGCAGGAACGGGAACAGGGTCTTCAGGCCGGGCACCCAGAACCCGGTGAACCGGGTCGGGGCGAACATCATCAGCACCCCGGTCCAGTTCGTCAGCACCCCGGCGATGGCGCTGAAGATCGGGATGCTGACGATGTCGATGACGAACTTCGACTGGCCGGTGAGCTCTTCCCAGTCGATCAGTCCGGGCGTGCTGGTCAACACTGACATGCGCTCGGTTCCCCTCGTCCTACGACCGCGTGGTGTTGGCCAGCAGCAGGTTGGTCCGCAGACCGTGGCTGACCTTGTTGGCCACCGAGCCGAGGAACCGCTCCGGCCCGGCCATCCCCCGGTTGCCCACGGCCACCAGCTCGTACTTCCACCCGGCGGCGATCAGCGCGCTGGCCGGCTGGGACTCGATCAGGACCTCCCGCTCGACCGCGACCTCCTGGGCCCCGAGGTCCAGGGCGTTCCAGGTGGCGTCCAGGATCCCCTCGCCGGCCTCCTGGGTCCGGGCCACAGTGATCAGGCGCCCGGTCGCGCCGAGCGCGGCGGCCAGCCGGAGACCGCGGCCGACCGCGTGGTGCGAGGACTCCGACCCGTCGGTGGCCAGGGCCACGAAGTTCCACACCGACGGCACCGGGTCCCGGGCGAACAGCACGTCGGCCCGGCTGTGGTGGGCGAGCCGGTTGGACGTGCTGGCCACCAGCCGGCTGGTCGCCTTGGACAGGCCGGCCGAGCCGATCACGACCAGCCCGTCGGGCTCGGCGTTGGCCCGGTCGAGCAGCACCTCCTGCGGCGCCCCGGTGACCAGCTCGACGCCGACCTCGGCCACCCCGAGCTCCCGGACCACCGCCTCGGCCTCGGCCAGGACGGCGCCCGCCCAGCGGTCGTCCCGGTCGTCGTCCTGGTCCGCGACGGTGACCAGCCGCACCGGCACCCCCGAGCGGGCGGCGATCCGGGCTCCGACCCACACGGCCGCCAGCGCATCGTCCGACCGATCGGTGCCGATGAGCACGAACGGGTATCGATCCATGACCGAGCTTCGCCTCCACCGCACGTTAAGGCCTGGTTACGGCCCGTATCAGCGTCGAATCGATGTGCACCCTATCGGTGACAGTCGGCATTCGCCCGTAAAAAGAGACACCATTGTTACCCCCTAATGGGGGACATCGAGCCGCTTATCGGATCAGCGCTGGGTGACCAGGGACGGCGGCGCGGGCAACGCGGCGGGCGGCCAGGCCCGACCGGCCACCACGGCCCGCACCGAGTCCGTCGTGATCCAGCCCATGGTCCGGGAGTCGACCGACTCGTCCGGGTTGTCGCCGAGCACGAAGTAGGCCCCGTCCGGCACGGTGGCCGGGGTCGGCCGGGCGGAGGTCTTGCCGTCGGGGGTGCAGCACTCGATCCGGGTCCGCCAGGCCATCGGGGCCGGCCGGCGCACGTCGAGCCAGCCGGACGTGCCGGAGGGCATCACCCGGATCCTCGGCCCGCCGGGCGCGGGGGTGATCTGGATGCGGTCGCCGGGCAGCCCGATCACCCGCTTCACCACCGACTGCCGGCCGGCCGACACCTGCAGCACCACCACGTCGAAGCGCTCCGGTTGGCGGGCGAATGGGTTCGCCGCGATCAGCTCACCGTCGGTGAGGGTGGGCACCATGCTGGACCCGTCCACCCGGTACGCGACCAGCGCGAAGGCCGACCCCCCGACGACCAGGACCGCGGAGAGCAGCAGGACCAGGACGATCAGCACCCGCCGCACGATCAACCGCCGCTCGTCATCGGCCCAGCGCGGAGCGCAGGAAGTCGACCTGGAGCAGCAGCAGGTTCTCCGCGACCTCCTCCTGCGGCGTCATGTGGGTCACCCCGGACAGCGGCAGCACGGTGTGCGGGCGGCCCGCCGCGAGCAACGCGCTGGACAGCCGCAGGGTGTGCGCGGCCACCACGTTGTCGTCGGCCAGCCCGTGGATGAGCAGCAGCGGGCGGGTGAGCCTGGGCGCGTCCTCGATCAGCGAGCTGCGGCGGTAGGCGTCCGGCTCGGCGTCGGGCCGACCCAGGTAGCGCTCGGTGTAGTGGGTGTCGTAGAGCGCCCAGTCGGTGACCGGGGCGCCGGCCACGGCGGCGTGGAAGACGTCCGGGCGGCGCAGCACGGCCAGCGCGGCCAGGTACCCGCCGAACGACCAGCCGCGGATGCCGACCCGGGTCAGGTCCAGCTCGGGGTGCTCGGCGGCGGCCGCGTGCAGCGCGCTGACCTGGTCGTCCAGCACCGGCGCGGCCAGGTCGTGGTGCACCGCGCGCTCGTACGCCGCGCCCCGCCCGGGGGTGCCCCGACCGTCGGCGACCACCACGGCGAACCCCTGGTCGGCGAACCACTGGCTGGTCAGGTACGCGTTCTGGGCGCTCACCACGCGCTGGGCGTGCGGGCCGCCGTAGGGGTCCATCAGCACCGGCAGCTTGGTCCCCGGCACGTGGTTGGACGGCAGCAGCACCACGGTGCGCGGGCCGTCCCCGGTGGCGATGGTGCACGGCGACGCCACGAGCTCCGGTATGTCGCCGAGCGAGGCGACCCGAAATACCTTGCCGTTGGGCGAGCGGCCGGGGGCCCGCACCCAGGCGACGGGGTCCGAGACGTACGGGCGCTGACCCGTGATCACGACGACACCGGCCCGCCGCCTACCGCTGAAGACGCCCGGCTCGTCGGTGAGGCAGCTGACCCCGTCGGCCCGGGACCAGGTGTGCAGCAGCACCGAGCCCGGGTCGTCGGCCGGGGTCGCGGTGAACAGCACGGTGTCGCCGTCCACCCCGAGCACCGAGCGCAGCCGCAGCTCGGCCGGGGTCACCGGGTCAGCGCCGACGACCAGCCGGCGGGCGTCGTCGACGTCCCGGGCCCAGACCAGCTCACCAGCCGCGTACGTCGGTACCCCGGGCACGATGTCCACCCAGCGCGGGTCGGTGTCCGCCACCACCGGCTCCCGGGCCCCGGTGACCGGGTCGACCCGGAGCACCCGCAGTGACCGCTGGTCCCGGGGTTGCGTGGTGATCAGCAGCGCGGTGGTGTCCCAGTGCGCGTCGACCAGGTACTCGTCGTCCAGCTCGACCCGGGTCCGCGAGCCGTCGGCGGCGTAGACGTACAGCTCGACCAGCGCGTTCGCGGTGCCGGCGGCCGGGTAGGGCAGCACGGTCGGGGTGCGGTCGGGGTTGGCCGGGTCGGCCACGTGCCAGCGGGTGACCGGGGTGTCGTCGGTGCGGGCGACCAGCAGCGCCCGGCCGTCCGGCGCCCACCAGTAGCCGCGCATCCGGCCCATCTCCTCGGCCGCGACGAACTCGGCGTAGCCGTACCGGACGGTGTCGGGATCTTCGGGTTCGGCCAGCGCGGTGGAGGTGCCGGTGGCCCGGTCGTAGAGCCACAGCGCGCCCTCGCTGAGGTAGGCCACCCGGTTGCCGTCCGGGTCCGGGCGCGGGTCGAACACCCCGGGCGGCGTGCTCACCGGGCGCGGGCTCGAACCACCGGGCTCGATCAGGTACAGCCGTCCGGCCAGGGCGAACGCCAGCACCTCCGCCGACCGGTCGGCGCTGTAGGCGGTGATCCCGCCGGCCTGCTCGCGGCTGCGTTCCCGGCGGGCGCGCTCCTCGGCCGGCAGCTCGGAGTCGTCGGCCGCGCCGAGCACCAGCGGGTCGGCCAGCAGGGCCTCGACGCCGGTGGCCAGGTCCAGCGACCACAGGCAGGTCACCGGGTCGGTGCCGCCCCGGCTGCGCAGGAACAGCACCCGGGATCCGTCCGGGGCGATGGTGAAGCCGCGCGGGACGCCGAGGGTGAAGCGCCGGGTCCGGGCCTGCTGGCGGGGAAAGCTCTCGGTCACGGCTCCCCATCCTGCCTTGCCGCGCCGCCCGGCCATGAGCGGGCGGCCGGGCTCGTGAGTGGTTACGACCGCCATAGCGGTCCTAACCACTCACGAGGGTCACTCCGACTTGGCCGGGCCCCGGTTCGACCGGCCGGTCAACGCCCGGCGGTCACCGCACATCACGTGCGCGGCCTCGATGGCGAACCGCAGGATGGATGCGGCGACGTCGACGACTTCGGCGGCGACGGTGAGGGGTGGTTCGAGTCGGACCATGCCGTCGGTGGGGCCGTCGTGGCGGACGATGAGTCCGGCGCGGAAGGCGAAGTCGCGGACGT
>JAESFN010000970.1_pt1 | contig 16984 bp, 12 predicted proteins | sample 9269411 | NCBI WGS metagenome assembly JAESFN01 (sample SAMN14505399, study PRJNA617100) | algae metagenome | isolation source: Iphinoe sp. HA4291-MV1 and co-occurring heterotrophs from trail next to... | place: USA: Maunawili Falls, Hawaii | collected 2009-07-25
GCACTTTTGGATTATTAAATCAGACAATCGGGAGCCGTATGCATTGAAAAACGCACGTACGGATCTAATGGAGAGGGTCGAGGGATAATACCCTCACTCGACTCCAACAAAGAAATACGGTTCGCGATTTAATAGACTCTGTTGGCGAATTGCGATCGCCATCCCAAAACCCTTGAAATGTCGTAGCCACTCACGCCAGAAATTGCCGCTATATGAATTCGCCAACAGAGTCTGAGTGAGTTGTGGCGAACCATATTCTTCTAGAACAAAGTCGAGTAACTAAAATCAATATATTGATTTTAGATTTTGATGCAGTAACCAACCTCGCCACAAAACTTGTATCCCAATAGGGCTATTCTTTCTGTGTTCGCGCGTATCCCCCAAGACGTGCAATTTTCGTTCACGTTTAAAATTGTCTTGAGCGAACGTACAGTTATGTGGTGCTGAAGTATGATTTTACAAAGATCTCGGCTCAATGCCAAATAGAGTCAGAAAATATAAAACTGTATTTCATACAGAAAAAGCCTTGAATTAATAGAAGCTGAATTTGTAAGATTTAAACAGTAAACCACAAACTTTTGAAAACGAACGTAAAAATAAGGATTTTAGCCCTTGCAAACAAAGAGACAAACGGCATTCATTGAAGAGCGAGTTTATATGGCAAGGCTTCTAAAAAACTTTTTGGTTTACTGTTAAAGCGAAAATTGTTTCTAGTTTATATTTTTGTACAGAATTCTAGTATTATCATGAAAACAAATTTTGAAGCACTGACACTCAAACCTTTCAATCCGCAAAAGATTCAAGCTAGAAATATCAATTTTAAATTCTCTACTGAGATTCCTAGACATTGGCATGATAACAGCTTAACTACGACTCACTTTATAAACGCGATTGGCTTATTTCTTCCTAGTTTTGAATCATTTATGGTTAGGGTATTGAAGAGCCAATTGGGCAATATCAAAGACTCAAAATTAGAAAATCAGATTTGTGGTTTTATCGGTCAAGAAGCTAACCATGGTAAAGCACATCATAAATATAACCAAATACTACAAAATCAGGGCTACAAATTTGAAACATGGTTGAAAACCATGGATTTCATTCTTGCCGAAATAATGGAAAAAAGATTGGGAAGTAAAATTTGTTTAGCCACAATTGCAGGTTTTGAACATCTTACAACTCTACTTGCAGGAATAATCCTCAAAGTAAAGATGCTTGAATCTGCTGACTCTAGAATACGCTCATTATGGGAATGGCACGCCGTCGAAGAAATTGAGCATAGCTCTCTTGCGCTTATTCTTCTACAAGAAACAGATAACAGCTACTGGCTGCGTGCAGTTGGGGGATTATTGGGAGCAGGACTTGTTATAGGTTTTACTACTTTAGGAATGTTGCTATTAGTTATACAAGAACCAGGATTTTTTAGTTGTAAAACATTGACAGATTTAAAACAACTTTTGTTTACAAAATACAAAATTCTTCCCTATAGTTGGAAACCGATTCTCGAATATTTCAAATTTAATTTTACTCCGTGCAATGAAGATATATTGCTGTTAGCTGAGAATTTGTCCCTTTCCTTATCTCAAACTTGGGTTAATTAATCTCCTAAGGAATGTGGATTAAACAACTTCCATGCAATTCTAAGCGTTGTTGAGATTTAGTCGCATAAATCTGCTATGACAAAAAACATTAAAGAAAATCTTCTTTATTTGTTTAATACCCTCAGCAATCCTTTTATCCAGCTCTCCAGATGTACGGATTCTTTTCAGCAATCAAATAGAAATTCCATCTCTCTTTTATCCAACGTACAAAAATGAACAAATCATCTTCTACAATCGATCAGAAAGTACTCCTTCAGTCGCCTAAACTACTCCTTCAGCCGCCTAAAGCAGATGAGCGACAACTATGGGAAATTATTAACACTGGCTGCGTGGGATATAGAACATTCCTTGTTGCCCATGAACTGGGACTCTTTTCTCTGCTCGCTGATCAGCCAAAAACAATAACAGAAATTTGTGAGAAATTACAGATTAAATGTCGTGCGGCTGAAGCTCTTCTGTTGATGAATGTATCGCTGGGTTTATTGCACACTTACAACAATGAAACTTATACTCTCACCCAGTTAGCCAAAGATTATCTTCTTGAAAACAGCCCTACATATATTGGCGGCTTCTTAGATCTTGCCATTGCAAACATTGAGATATATTCTTTTAACAGCATCAAACAAGCAATACTCACCGATACTTCCCAGGTTTATTCGGGTGAAAAACTCTTCCAAGCTCATGAAGAACAGATCGCTCTTGCCCGAGCTTTTACGAGAGGGATGCATAATCATAGCATGGCAGCGGCATTGGTTTGGCCGCAGGCGATTGACTTGTCGAAATACAAACGCTTACTTGACATCGGTGGCGGCTCAGGAGCCCATTCTATTGGCGCAGTCTTGAAATGGGCAAACTTAGAAGCTGTGATCTTAGATATAGAGATTGTGTGCGATATTGCACAAGAATTTGTGACACAATACGGCTTGCAAAATCGAATCACTACCGTATCGAGTGATATGTGGAATGATCCTTTTCCACCAGCCGATTTGCACTTCTATGCTGACATCTATCATGATTGGTCCCCAGAAAAATGTCGTTTCTTGACTCAAAAAAGCTTCGATAGCTTAAAGCCTGGAGGTCGCATCATCATCCACGAAATGCTCTATGATAACGAGCAAAAGCTCGGTGCACCAGCAGTCGCAGCTTACAACATGATTATGTTGATATGTACTGAGGGACAACAATATTCTGGCGCTGAGTTATCAAGGATGCTGAGTGAAGTAGGTTTTGTTGATATTCAAATATTACCAAGTTCTGGGTACTGGAGCATCGTTACTGGCTGCAAGCCTGATGTGGAATAGTTGCAGCCATGGGTGCGGAATGTTTGTAACCATCTGTTATTTCAGTTTAACTCTCTTGTGATTGTGCATGGGCAACTTGCAGAAATTGGGGTATTAACCCAAGTTGCTAGTTATCAAAAAGCGCTCCTTTTTAAGTACAAAACCTTAGTTTTTTGTAACTAACTATATTTAAAAACCAAGTTTTTGTATCTTAAGGATACTGTTTAGGGGTACTAACTAGCAACTTGCGTTATTAGAATCCTTGGGGCTGTCGCCTCAGACGCTCTTGCATAGCGACTCTCCGTGTCTCTACGCCCCACCTCTGTTTGATAAACAGTTTCAATTAATACGGAAACTAAACAACTATGAATACAATACTAATCAAAGAAGCAGACATAACAATAGCCAAAGAATCTGGCAACAACTTAGATGCATTACTCACATTGCGTGGATTTGCTTGTTTAATGGTTGTAATATATCACGGCATTGTTATTCCACGACTTTTTTCCTCACAACTTTCTTCTGGTGTACACCTTCCTTCCTTAAGGCAATCAATAATTTACAAAGGTTACGACCTTACTTGGGTATTGTTTAGTCATGGTCCTGCGGCGGTCTGGATTTTTTTTGTCCTTTCTGGTTATCTTATGGGTAAGGCATTTTACTCAGGGAGATATATTGCTAATGTGTCTGGAACAATTAATTTCTGGCGCAATCGTGTTCTACGGATTTTCCCGTTATATTATTTTGTTGCGTTAATTCTATCGATTTTCGTATACACGGATTATCTCAAACTATCAAATTGGGGTTATCTTTTAAGAGTTTTGACTTTCACATATAATCCTTACACTGGAGGACAGGCACTACAATTTAATATTCCTTTTTGGTCTTTGTCAACCGAAGTGCAATTTTATATTTTTGTTCCATTTATCTACTGCTTTTTGTCATCTCGATTGAAGAACGTTTGGAATGTTTTTACAACAGGAATAATTGTTAGTGCAGCAACTTTTTTAATAAAATCTGCCATTTGGATTTTCTTTCATAATCAAATTACAGAAGACACGGAGCTATTGACCATGAATATTATAAAATATTGGTATGTTGGGTTAATTAATAACATAGATTTGTTTTTGTGTGGTTTTCTTGTCAATCCGTTATTAAAATACTACGAAAATTCAAATATCAAATTGTCAGTGTTAAAATTATCAGTAATAAGAACTGTGGCAATTATTTTGCTTCTTGGATTCTATCTCTTCTGTGCATATCATGCATACTATGAGGAAAAATGGCTTGCATCTACTACATCAAGTGGCTTTATTCTTACTACAACAACGGTTTTTTTAATGCAGCCATTAACAGCGGTAATAACATCATTCTTTATATTTGCTTTTGAAGAAAGCAAAGAGCATAGTTCCATGCAAAACGAAAAATTATCATTTGCTGCTGTTTTGAAAAATCCCTTAAGAAGTTTAGAGATTTTTGGTGTTCTTTCTTATGGAATATATTTATGGCATTTTCCTGTAATGCAAAAAATCATTCCATTATTTACGAATCAAATGCCACTAGAATCTAGTTTTTTGATGATAACAGAATCATTAATTATAGTGATTACATTAGCATCCATAACCTATTATTTAGTCGAACAACCATTCACCAAACAGAAGAATTTCAATGGTTAATATGACCTAATATCTGTTTGATTTTGGTACATGCTTGAGCTAATCTTCATATCTTGAAAATTAGCCTAAGCCTAACGAGCAAAGGTAGACCAATTAGTTCCTGTAAAATATTTAACCTTGAACAAATGGAGGAATTTAATACATGATTAAACAAAATCATTTAATAGAGGTACCTAGACTCTATTTTTTACCAACTCAACACCTTGCACCTGGCTTAAAAGTGCGTGAAATCGATCTAGCTTCTTCAATTTCTCCATCTCCTCCTTTTCAAAGTTCACGTTTTACAGTTGATTCAGGTTGCTCCTCTCCTCCTGAAAAGCATGAAGTACACGAAATGTGGTTTATTTCTGAAGGAAAGGGTAAACTCTGTTATGACAACCAAGAAATGCAGATTCAACAGAATGACTTTGTTTATTTTGAGCCTAATAAAACTCATCAAGTCATAAATGACAGTAGTGATATGATGGTCATCTTTTCAATTTGGTGGAGTGATTGACAGGAATAGAGAAGTTTTATGACTCAGATCTTGCACCTACATCAAAAACTGGGTTTCTTGCAAGTCGATAAGTTTAGAATCCTTTATTCTTCGTGTTTGATACCCGGTTTTTCTGCAGAATGTTGACTCCGAGCTTGCACCTATCCGTATAAGCTTGGGCTTAGTCAAAAACAGCGCAATAAAGTTACATGCTTTTTATTGGCTTTTCCTGGTAAAATAAGGGCTTTAGGCTTTGTACTGAGTGACAAAATGCCATCAATTTTTCTTGATGCAAGATGTGAGCGTCTTACTATCGCGTAATCGCGATCGCAACGAATGAAAGAAGCACATTTTTCCTCAATTTCTGAAAGTTTTGCTATATAAGGGTTATAAAATGTGCTTCTTAAGAGGTGAGGAATAATTAGTGTTGCTGACTTGCACATTCAAAATCCCTAATCTGGCGTTTATAAAAACATTTCGACAGCTAGAAATCTCTTTGAATAATGATGTACGGGCGCAATGCCTTGCGCCCCTACCAAGGATTTCAACGAACGCATAATTAATTGCCGGAGATGTCTAAAAGAGATTAGGTTTGCGCGCCAAATTCTTTAATCACCAGCTTTGGATAAATACTGTGGTGAAGGATATATGCCAGATATATATATACAAAGTGATTGAGGTGTGAAGAGATGAAAATCACAGTTGTAGGTGCGGGCATTATGGGTCTTTCTGCTGCTTGGGCACTTCAACGCAATGGACATCAAGTTACTGTGTATGAACAAGGAGAAATACCCAATTGTTTGGGATCTTCAGTAGACCAACACCGCCTCATTCGCTTTCCCTACGGAGATCAATTAGGCTATACTCGTATGGTGTCAGATGCTTACCAGGCATGGGAGCAACTATGGAAAGACATTGGTACAAAACTATATGTGCAAACTGGGACCTTAATACTAGCAGGGACAAGTACTGGCGAAGGCTGGGCATATTCATCAGCAAGAACTCTTGAACAGCTTGGTTTATCAGTACATTGGCTTGACGCTGATCGACTTAAAGCCAAGTTTCCACTGTTCTTATTTGATGATAATGAGAATGGCTTTTATTTGAGCAGTGGTGGTGTTTTACTAGCGGAGCGGATCATTAAAGAATTGTCACAACATCTCACTAATCAGGGAGTAGCACTTTATGTTAATTCACTTGTTGATGAAGTTGATACCGAACGTGCTCGAGTTGTGTTGGCAAATAAAAAAGTTGTAGATGCTGATATTTTGATCATAGCTGCTGGTCCTTGGGTGAAACGTTTACTACCAGAATTTTGCGAGCGTGTTATACCATCGCGCCAGGTGATTGTATATATCGAACCTCCAGCTTCCCTTGCAGCTAAATGGACTACTACACCAATGGTTCTGGATGTCGCTTCATCAAATGGCTTTTATTTAGTTCCCTCTGTTATGGGAACTCAGATCAAGCTTGGCAACAATAGTTTTACAATGAGTGGTGAACCTGATTCTGAGCGCTTAACTAGTGCAACTGAGGCACTTGCTACTTATAAACTGTGTCAGCAACGATTAAGGGAATTTAAGGAATATTCTTTAAAAGATGCAAGAACCTGTTTTTATAGCGTCGCACCTGAGAAGCGCTTCATTGTTGAGTCAATAGGTAGCTCATGGATCATGTCTGGCTTCTCTGGTCATGGCTTCAAATTTGGCCCATTGCTTGGTTTAGCTCTAGCAGAAACGATAGCAGATCGCTTTAACAAAGATGAACTTAATCGATGGGCAGCAGGATATCACTTAACCTAGAACATCAATTGAGAATGGAGAATTTAGAATTATGACCATATCAAATTTATTGACGACATTACTTCCAAAGCTTGAAGCACCCAGAATTTCAGCCAATTTTCCCTATAAATCCAAATTTATAAACGTGCTGGGGATGCGTATGCACTATGTTGAGGAAGGTCAGGGAGATCCTATATTATTTTTACATGGTAATCCGACATCTTCTTACTTATGGCGCAATATTATGCCCTATCTGCAACAACAGGGTCGTGTAATTGCTGTGGACAATATTGGCTTTGGCTTATCAGATAAGCCCGATCCTAGCTACACTTTTGTCGATTATGCTCACTACATAGAAGGTTTTATAGATGCCCTTGGGCTGCAAAATATAACCTTGGTAACCCACGAGTGGGGAGCAGTTCTTGGATCTGAGTACGCCCTTCGCCATGAAGATAATATTTGTGGGGTAGTTTTCATAGAAGTTACAATACCGCGCTCCTCTGAGTTTCCTAGGTCTGAAGTCATAGAGAATATTACACCTATTTTTGAGTGTTTTCGAGATCCAATTCAAGGTCCGAAGGTTGTGATTGAAGAAAACCAGTTTATTGAAACTTTGCTACCAGCAGCGGTGGTTCGCTCCTTAACAGAAGCAGAAATGAAGGCGTATCGAGCACCTTTTACAGAACGTGAATCCCGCAAATCGATATTCACTTGGTCAAACCTGCTTCCTATTGCTGGAGAGCCCAAAGATATGCTTCAGGTGATGGAGAACTACGATAAGTGGCTGTTACAAACAGATTTACCTAAACTGCATGTATATGGTTCACCAGGAATTGTTAATCCACCATCGGTCGTTGAAGCCTTAACAAAAAAACTCAAGAATTATGAAACAGCCTATGTAGGAACAGGTTTACACTATCTTCAAGAAGATGAGCCGGAAGCTATAGGTCGCGCAATTGCCGACTGGCATCGACGTTTAAAAAATTCACTCTGATTGTGTTCATGAATTTAGGATTTATGCAATGCCGACAGAGGTAGATCTGGCCGGAGTGCACCATTCTCAACAAGCCCAAAGAAACCCGGTAAATACAGCAATTTTCAGTTAATTAGACCACAAAGAGTGCTTTCTTCTTTGCTTCTTTGCGCCTTTGCGTGAGATAAAAAAAACGTGGTTCATTTACCCGAAAATAGCTGTAACTGCGAAAAATCAAAGTTTTCAGGAAGAGTTGTTCTCAAGAAACCGGGTTTTTGACAAGAGGTCGATAATTGACAAATCCTACCAATTTTTAAGCTAATGACTGACTTATTTTTTCAAGCATCATTCGGTCAAATCACTGGCGTTTTACAAACAAAAAAAGGTGAGATATGTTTTTAGCTAAAGAACGAACAATACTCGAAAAATTCTTCCCAGGATTGGACGAAGCCCTTCTCAGGATTCCCTTGATGGAAATGGAAAATCAACACAATTCAAGCACTCAAGCGAATCCAACGCTCAAACTTTTTAGTAATTTTGGTGGACCAAGGCTATTAATACCTGCAAAATATGGCGGTATGCAAGTAACACCGCTCCATGCGATCCAAATTCAACGTGCACTTGGGAGTCGCTCTCCTTCATTGGCAGTTGCAGCCACGATGCACCATTTTACAGTAGCTATCATTCAGGAAATGATATCTGACGAGTCGGGTTTTGATTTATTCGAGCGTGTTGCAAAACACAACCTCTATTTCTCTTCTGGTTTTGCCGAGGGACGAACAGGCAGTAGTATCTTTAACTCACACATGCAAGTTAAGCCTGTGTCTGGTGGTCTAATCATTAGCGGTAGCAAAAAACCCTGTACTTTGTCTATGTCGATGGATTTGATGACTGCGAGTGTCATACTCCCAACAGTAGATGGTCAAGCAGATGAAATAGCATTAGTGATCATACCTGCTGATTCTCCAGGAATCAAACGTCAGCCCTTTTGGAAAAGCTTCGCTCTTACAGGTACAGAAAGTCATGAAGTGATACTTAATGAAGTTTATGTGCCTGAAAAATATATCTATAACATGGGCGCTCCAAGTAAGTTCGATAAGGTAGTGGCTCGATCATTTATTTGGTTTGAACTATTGGCTTGTGCTGCATATCTTGGCGTTAGCAGTTCTTTAGTTGAGCGTTGTTTTATCGCTAACAGAGGAACACCTTCAGAGCGTGTTGCACTTGCAACCGAATTGGAGGGTGCGATGTCTGCGCTTCAGGGTTTAGCTTGTTCAATCACGGATGGTGAAAAGCATGATGATTTAATCGCACAAGCAATATTTGTACGTTATTTCGTGCAGGATGTTATTGAGCGTGTTGCGATGGGTGCAGCAGAACTATTAGGTGGGATGGCTTTTGTCAAATCACCTGAAATTGCTTACCTTCTTGCATCTGCACGTGCTCTTGCTTTTCATCCCCCATCACGGCTGAGTGCTGGAGCGGGATTGGATAAGTATTTATTTGGCGAACCTCTGCAGATCGGCTGAACCACATCTAATTTTTCGGAACTACCCGAGCCAACGACGGTTGTTAGAACAGATAGTCTGGAATCTCACAAATCCATATCGATTAATGCCTTGTGCACAGTTAATCCTATGGGCGGCGACAAGAATGACGAATACAGAAATTGCATTGTCAGTAGATCACAAACTTTCCGAAACTGACGTAAGAATGAGGGTTTGTGCCCTCGCTGACAAGGAGACAAACAGCTTTAGTTTAAGAGCGATCGCTTTGGGGCAACTAACGGTATTGGCTGAAATGTTGATTAATAGGTTCTTTTATTGTGTCCGAGTGTTTTGGTGGAATGCTGATGTGGCAGGGCTTCTAAAAAACTTTGTGATCTACTGATTGTCCTTAGGATTAACACGAGGACACGTGTTTCCTGGCGATCGCATTTTGCAGCCTGTTCAAAATAACCGACGTTGCTGATTACAAATATAACTCACTTTCCGCACCCTCAAGTGTCACACTACGATTTTTTAGGGAACAGGGAACTCTTAACAATCACTATTAAAGTGAAGCCATAACAGTATCCTCATACCGTTTCACTTTAAGGTTGATACATTTGGTGACAAGGGAAACAAGGGAGAGTATTTGTATCAAGAATTTTGTGAAATGGTATCACTTGATGAATTCAAAATATAGAGAAAGGAGTTGAGCTTAATGAGTAACGATTTTCAATTCAAACCCTTGTCTTTTGCTCAGAAGCGCCTCTGGTATCTTGTTCAGCTAGAACCTGAGAATTCAACCCATAACATTTCAGTAGCGTATCGCGTGAGCGGTTCAATCAATATCAGCTTGCTAGAACGAAGCTTAAATGAAATGGGTAAACGTCATCAAATCCTGCGAACTACCTTTGCCTTAGTTGATGGAAAACCCCAGCAAGTTATATCCTCTGATATAGACGTTACCTTACCACTCATAAACCTTGATAAACTTCCGAGAGAACAACAGGAAGCTGAAATTCGACTACAAGCTGCTAGAGAGTTCCAAAAGCCTTTTGCTCTGGCACAAAAACCATTATGGCGTGCTACAATTCTGCGGTTGTCTCAGTATGAACATATATTACTAACAACAGCACATCATATCATTTTTGATCGGGAAAGCTTTAATGTATTATTTGAGGAAATTGTAGGTTTGTATGAAGCTTTCTTGCAACAAAAATCCTTACCACAACCAAAAATATCTGCTCAATACTTTGACTTTGTTGAGTGGCAGAATCAAAAATTACAAGATGAAGCCTTACAACCTAAGATTCACTACTGGAAGCATCAACTAAATAGTCAATTACCAATACTACAATTGCCTACCGACCATACACGACCAGCAGTACATAAATATCAAAAAGCAAATCAAGTTCTAGCACTACCTAAGACTTTAATTGCGGCACTTAAAGCTTTAAGCCAGCAGGAAAATGTTGCTTTGTCCACAACTTTATTAACAGCATTTAAACTGCTACTCTATCGCTATTCAGGACAGGAAGATATTAGTGTAGGCTTTCCTCAGACTAGTCGTGACCAATTGGAAGCAAATGGTTTGATGGGATTGTTTACTAAATATTTTGTTCTACGTACACATATTGGAGGGAATCCAAGTTTCAAAGAATTACTCAGACAAGTACATGAAGTAACGTTAGAAGCTTATACCAGTCAAGACTTCCCCCTTGAGCAGCTTATTGAAGAACTACAGCTAGAAAAGAATCAGAGCTTTTCATCTCTATTTCAGGTGATGTTTAGTTTTCAGCAAGACCAAATTGCTGTTCACAAATGTTCTAACCTAGTGTTGGAACCTATTTTTAACCTAGTGTCAAAACCTATGGAGGTTGATAGTGTAACAGCTAAATTTGACCTAGCTCTCGAACTACAAGAAGAGGCTGAAGAAATCAAAGGTTGGTTGAAATACAGCACAGATTTATTTGATGAGGCTACCATTGCAAGGATGGTGGGTCATTTTCAGACGTTACTAGAGGGTATAGTTGCTGAGCCACAAGCTAGCATCTCAGATTTACCAATTTTGACGGAAGCAGAACGTTATCAGGTATTGGTAGAGTGGAACGATACTAAAGTCAATTATCCTCTGAATAAATGTATACATCAATTATTTGAGGAGCAGGCAGCGAGAACTCCTAATGCAATCGCAGTCGTCTTTGAACATCTAAAGCTGACCTACCAACAGCTAAATTCTCATGCAAATCAACTAGCACGTTATCTACAACAACTAGGAGTTAAACCAGACACTTTAGTCGGTATCTGTGTAGAACGTTCCTTAGAGATGGTTGTCGGTCTGTTAGGGATACTTAAAGCAGGTGGAGCATATGTACCATTAGACCCAGATTATCCACCAGAACGCTTAGCTTATATGTTGGAAGATTCTCACGTTCCAATCTTACTAACTCAGGAACATTTGCGTAGCCAACTTCCAGATCATCAAGCAGAAGTCATTTGTCTAGATAAAGATTGGCAGAAAATTGCTTCACAAAGCAAAGAAAATCTGGTAAGTTGCGTAACATCAGATAATCTAGCTTATGTTATTTATACTTCTGGTTCAACTGGTAAGCCTAAAGGAGCAATGAATATCCATCGAGGTGTTTGTAATCGGCTACTTTGGATGCAGGATACTTATAAACTTGATAGTAGCGATCGCGTTCTGCAAAAAACTCCTTTTAGCTTTGATGTTTCAGTATGGGAATTCTTCTTATCACTACTAGCTGGAGCATGTTTAGTAGTTACCAAACCCAAAGGACACAAAGATAGTGCTTACCTAGTTGATATCATTGCCCAACAACAAATTACAGCTGTGCATTTTGTTCCCTCAATGCTGCAAGTTTTTCTAGAAGAGGAGAATGTGAAACGCTGCTATTCCTTGAAACAAGTTATTTGTAGCGGTGAAGCCCTTCCCAGGACACTTCAAGAACGTTTCTTTAGCTGTCTAGAATGTGCATTACATAACCTTTATGGTCCAACAGAAGCAGCTATTGATGTTACATATTGGCAATGTAAACGAGAAAGCCCTTTGAGAACGGTTCCGATTGGACGACCCATTGCTAACACCCAGATTTACATCTTAGACTCCTATCTTCAACCAGTGCCTATTGGCATTACAGGAGAATTGCATATAGGAGGCGTACAAATTGCCAGAGGTTATCTTAATCGTCTAGAGTTAACAGAACAAAAATTTATACCCAGTCCTTTTCAGGATTCAGAAAGATTGTACAAAACAGGAGATTTAGTTAGATATTTACCTGATGGTAATATTGAATACTTGCGTCGCCTTGACCACCAAATAAAAATTCGTGGGTTCCGCATCGAACTAGGAGAAATTGAAAGTGTTATCTGTCAATATCCAGAGGTACGAGAAACGGTAGTTATTGTCAAAGGAGAAACATTAGAAGAGCGTCAGTTGATAGGTTATGTAGTTTTTCACCAAAAAGCATCTCTTAGCCTTTCAGGCTTACGTCGCTTCCTCAAGGAGAAACTACCAGATTATATGATTCCTACAGTCTTGATGGTGTTAGATACTCTTCCCTTGACTTCCAATGGTAAAGTTAACCGTAATGATCTACCAGCACCTGACCTATCACGACCTCAAGTGGAATCTGACTTTGTCAATCCTCGAACTTCTATTGAGCAACAAATAGCAGATATATGGGCTCACGTTTTAAAACTGGAACAGGTTGGTATTCACGACAACTTTTTTGAGTTAGGGGGATACTCTCTAATTGCTATTCAAATTATGACCCGCTTACGCCAAATTTTTGGAGTTGAATTACCTCTGCATATCTTAATGGAAGCAGCAACAATAGCTAAATTAGGCGATCGCATTGAAAAGATTCGCCTGGCTACGCGAGAGTTACAGTCTTTATAAGGCTAAATGAGAGTCATTGTCTCAAATTTCTGCCTTCATTGCAAATAGCAACCATTAACGTTCTCCCAAGAAAAGTCTATTAGATTTGGCTGATGAATCTTACAACATTGACTTCTAAAAATCTTCTAAAGCTATCTCGAAAAGAGATGCAAACCTTAGGTTACCAAGTGATCGATCTTCTTATTGATCATTTTGAGACTATACACAGCAAATCTACTACTCCGAAAATAGAATCTTCAGTAGTGAAAGAGCGGCTATATGAATCAATCCCAAAAAAAGGCATCAGTCCTCAGCTTGTGATGCAACAGTTGCAAAACGATGTTTTCAGCAATGTCATGCATCATAACCATCCTCGCTTCTTCGCTTATGTTCCAAGTCCCAATAATTTTATAAGTGCTATGGCAGATACCTTAGCATCTGGTTTTAATATCTTTGCTGGGTCATATAAAGCGGCTCCGGCAGCAGCAGAAATTGAACTGATAACAATAGATTGGTTACGACAACTATGTAATTTACCAGCTGGAGCTGGAGGCTTGTTTGTAAGTGGTGGAACGATGGCTAATTTAACAGCACTTACTGTAGCACGCCATATAAAACTTCAGAATCAAATAAAAAATGCAGCTGTTTACTACTCAGATCAAACTCATTCATCAATTGAAAGAGCCTTATACATTCTAGGCTTTGACCATACGCAAATCAGAAAATTGCCCTCTGACGAAAACTTTTGTTTGAGAGTATCAGATCTTAAAAATGCGGTATTAAAAGACTGGGCTACAGGAAAGTTTCCTTTTTGTGTAGTTGCGAATGCAGGTACAACCAATACCGGAGCCGTAGATCCTCTATCTGAACTATCAAATTTTTGCTTGAGAGAAGACCTATGGTTGCATATTGATGGTGCTTATGGAGCAGCCTCGATATTGTGTGAGCAAGGACGCTCTGTATTAAAAGGACTAGAACTTTGTGATTCGCTATCATTAGATCCTCATAAGCGGCTTTTTCAGTCTTATGAAGCCGGTTGTGTATTAGTCCGCAACGGTAACTGGTTAAAAGAAACTTTTTGTATGCGACCAGAATATCTTAGTGATTTAGAGCCACAACAAGAGGAAGTCAACTTTTATGATTATGGAATTCAGTTAACTCGTAGTTTTCGTGCTCTAAAACTTTGGATGTCACTCAAAATATTTGGACTTGAAGCATTTGAAAAAGCAATAGAGCAAGGAATTGCTTTGGCTGAACTAGTTGAACAAATTTTAAGATTATCAACTGTTTGGAAAATTGTAACTCCTGCTCAGCTAGGTGTTATTACTTTTCAGTATATCCCAGAATTTGACTTGCCTTTAAAAGAGATAAATTTGATCAATTCCAAAATCATGGAGAGAATGGCTAAAAATGGCTTTGCGATGCTAAGCACCACTAAACTAAAAAATAGCATTGTCCTCCGTATGTGTACAATTAATCCTTGGACAACGGAAGCGGATATTAGAGAAACGCTTCAATATCTCGAATATTTTGGTAGACTCGAAGAAATTTTATCAAGAAACATACGAGGCATACTGCGGAGTGCGTAAGAGATTTATCCCGAACCTCAAAAGCAACTTCCTTCTCCCGGATTTATCACAAAGATTTAAACGACTAGCCCAAAACGTTTATGCCACTTAGGCTTGAGATAAAATACCACGCTCACATACTGTTGTGATTCGTGCAGTGTCTAAAACGCTCAAAATCTAAGCTTGATAAAGGTTTGGGTAATAGCGATTGCGCAGAGCGCACTGCCCCTTGGGCAATCGCACCCTTGTGAGAAATGCGGGTTCTGCGCTCCTAGAGAGAGCAAAAGTTTAAAACCCCCACTTTATCGAAGATTGAGTGGCTTCTTTTGAGGAGGAGTCACCAATCCCCAACTGAGGCGCATTGGTGACAATTTAAGGTTATAAGCTATTTGTCAATAAGCAATAGTACTTAAAATATTGTCCAAAATCGGGGTTAGAAACACAATTTTTCAGCCAGCGAACCCGTCATCTTTAAAAGCATCGTTTACCTTTGTCCTCAAAAAGAGTATTAAGTTAAATTTGATACTCTTTTTTTCTAGAATTATCGCTTAATTACTGTTGACAAAAATAAGTTTGTCTTAACATGTCACGAATGACTGAGGCGCAACATCCCTGGTTCTTTGCCCTCGCTTGCCTGCCTGCCTTTTTCAATTGTGAAAGCATAGTTACACTTACTGCAAGTCAAACTTGTTTAAATGTGTGTTGCACCTACAAAATACTCAATTAAGGAATTAAAGACCGTGAAAGAAAATTCAAAAATTTACTTATCTTCAATAGCCTATGAATTAGGCAATTTATACAGTCTTGAGGAAATAGATGAGCTAAGAGAAAACTCTCAAGTTTTAGAAACATTACTAACTCTTGGTTTAAGCAAATACAGTAAAAGCGATTTCACAACGTTAAAAATGGCTATGAAAAGTGCTCTACGCACTTTAGAAATAGCAAATATTTCAAGAAAAGAAATTGATGTTTTAGTATATGCTAGTTATAGCTTATGGGATTTACAGTCTTCTGCATTTATAGAAATTGGTCATCTAATTAACGAGCTAGGTTTAGAAAATGCTTATCCAATAGGGACATTTCTTTCTGGATGTGGTAATCTACAGACAGCTATACGAATTGCAACAAATATGATACGAGGAGAGGAATGTAAAAATATTTTAATAATTACTGCTGATAGATTCTCCGAAAAAAGTTCAAGACTTGTTCAACCAAGTATTTCTGTGTTAAGTGACGCATCAGCTAGTTGTCTTTTAACTAACTCTGAAGTCAAAGGAGAATTTGAAATACTTTCGAATAGCCAAGTCATGAATTCAGAAATAAGTTATCTTGATCCAATACAAGATTCTTTTGAAATTTTTGAGAAAATATTAGATGGAACCCAAAAAGCTTTTCAAAAAGCTCTACAAAATCTAAAAATAGAATCAAATCATTTTCGTCAAATAATTACTAATAATTATAATTTATCTGTGACGAGAACTTTTTGTGCCAATTTGAATTTTCATCCTAATCAGGCTTATACTAAAAACATCTCTAGATTTGCTCATGCAAGTGCAGCAGATAATCTAATAAATTTGTATGATTTCTCATTTAATAATCCTCTTGTTGCAAATGATTTGATTTTGCTACTTGGTACAGGACCAATTACCTGGGGATGCACTGTATTGTCTAAAACCTAATTTGAAACCTTAAACCTACATTCCGCAGGTTGAAATGGAGATTTCGGTATTTTTTTAATAACGCTAAAATCTTTATCCTGTAAGGATTTTACCATAAATAGCCCACACCGATATCAGAGCTTTGAAAATCACCACTGTGGCGTAGATAAGCGCGAAGCTGTCACCAGGGGCAAGATAAGCTGAAAGTATTACCAATAAAGGGTTTTAAGTTTAGGAGTTATTTCCCGTTTTAGCGATTTTGACGGACGCTTTATAAGGATAGCCACAAATTGGGCAAAAACGATGTCTCAATGACGACACTAACTCTCCGCAATTGGTGCAACTAGTCCTTAACTGAGTACCGCAGAGATAACAAAACTTGGCTCTGACATGACTCCATATAGGGTCAGCCGCCGCTCCTGGGTTCCAACATTGGGGACAAAATTTAATCCCTTGAACCTGTTTAACTAGAACTTACGCATTGACAATCAAGACAAAAAGTGCGTAAGGAGAATTCAGAAAAAAACTAGCGATCGCTATTTACCAGAGGCGTGAAAAACAGATAATTTACTTGTTTGTGTTTAGGGTTC
>JAESFN010000971.1_pt1 | contig 16976 bp, 12 predicted proteins | sample 9269411 | NCBI WGS metagenome assembly JAESFN01 (sample SAMN14505399, study PRJNA617100) | algae metagenome | isolation source: Iphinoe sp. HA4291-MV1 and co-occurring heterotrophs from trail next to... | place: USA: Maunawili Falls, Hawaii | collected 2009-07-25
ACCTCCAGCCACGGCATCGATCGCCCTCCAAATGGAACGATCAAGCCTGTCCAAAACTGTCAGCTATGTCTCCGAACACCTGTAAGCGATGTATCCGGACTGAACAGCAAGGGGGGAGGAGACCAGAACACTAGCGTCGGTGAGAGCGTCTCCCTCCCCCTTGAGGGGAGGGGACAGGGGTGGGGGAACTCTTCCCGCACCGGCTCCTCAGTACCTTTTCGCCATATGCGATAGCCCTGCGCTTGCGGGGGAGGGAGCGCCGACCGCCGGCTCCCGTTCTTGTGCTAGTACTTCGAAATGTCCAGCCGCTGGTCGATGAAGGCGCGCTTGCCGCCGCGGCCGCCGGCCAGGGTGTCGACGCGCTCGACGGTGAAGCTCAGGCGCCGGCGCAGCCGATCCTCGAGATCGGCGACAACCTTGAGGGCGTCGTGCTCGGAGCCGCCTGCGGCAGCGACGTAGCGCAGTGTCACCTTGCCCGGCTCCTCCTGCCTGAACTGGAATTCGTCGAGGCCGGTAAAGAAGCGCGAATGTTCCGGGGTCAGGTCGGTGGTGACGATGCGGCCTCCGTCGGCGGCGATCAGGTAATTGGGCTTGCGGCGCGGCACGATGTTGGAGACCAGCATGCGCCGGCCGTTGGCCTCGGACGGCAGCGCCACGAGGGCGGCGCGATCATTGGTGTCGTAGCGGATGAACGGCATGCCGGTGGAGAGGAAGCCGGTGCCGATCAGCCGGCCCTCAACGCCGGGCTCGGTGATGGGCTGGCCGGCTTCGTCCACCAGCTCGGCGAGACCGTAGAGCGGCTCGAACGCATAGAGCCCGGGCTCGGTCATGCTCTCGCTGGCGAACAGCACCTTCTCGCTCATGCCGTAGAAGTTGGCGATCGGCGTATCGCCGAACGCCGCCCGGATGGTCTGGCGCTGATGCAGCAGGAGCGGCTCCGAGATGGGCAGGATGCCGAGCAGCGGCTGCTTCAGCCGGCGCTGCAGCGCCACCAGGTGCCGGGCCATCAGGTCGATGGCCGAGGGGTAGCCATGCAGGTAGCGCACGCCGTGCCGGTCGATCAGGTCGGCGTAGCCGGCGACGTCGGCACGGCTCATCGGAAACACCGAGAGGCGCAGCTCGCGCAGCGCCGGTTCCCATTCCGAACTGACGCGACCACGGCGATCGACGCCGACGCCGCGCAGCACCACCTTGCTGTCGCGCTCGGTGAAGCCGGCCCGCTGCCAGCTGTCGAGCACATAGCCCATCTCGCGCGGGCTGCGGTCGCGGTCGAGATAGAAACCGAACGGCCGCTCGGCGTTGGAGCCGCTGGTGTGGACACGGTCGACGCTCGCCCGCGGCACGGTCAGCACCGCGTCGCCGGCCGCCTCGAGGTCGGCCTTGCTGAGGATCGGCAGCCGGCGGAGGTCCTCGGGCTGCGCCCGGTCCCAGTCGAAGCCCGCGCCGAGGTTTTGCTCGAGCAGCTCGCGGTAGAACGGGCTCGCGTCATGCGCCTTGCGCAGCAGGGCGCGCAGCGCCTTGAGGTGCTCGGCATTGGCGTAGGCGGGGTCACTGGCGCTCAGCGCGATGCGCTCGCGCCAGGTGCGGTAAGTCCCGCCGAACTTCGCCCCTGTCGGCACCAGCGACACCAGCGGCGCCAGCGAGCGGCGCACGAAGCGGGGGGCCCGTGCATAGGCGCCGCGCGCCACATCGATCATTCCCATCGCAGCAACCTCATATGCTGATCCACTCGCCGGCGAGCTCGTACTCGACCGGCCGCATCGTCTTCTTGAACTGGGTGTAGCCGTCGCCGCTCCTCAGGCCGCCAAGGTCCAGGCTGACGACGCCACGGCGCTTCATCTCGCGCATCACGCTCCACATCAGCAGGTTGCCGGCGTTGGCCTTGCGCCCTTCCGGCCCGAACCATCCGACGTGGTATTCGGCGGTGCGGCCGAAGCGCAGCACCGACATGCCGGCAACGGCGATCCCGTCGCGCAGCAGCTGGAACACCAGCATGTTGCCCGGTTCGGCCTCGCGCAGGGCGTGCAGCAGGTCAGGTCCGGCGGCCTTGAACTGCTTGTCGCGCATGTTTTCCAGATGGCGGTCGATCATCCACTGATAGGTTGCCGCATCGTCGGCGATGCGGAGCTCTGCGCCGGATCGCTCGCCGTTGCGCAGCCGGTTGCGGAAGGTTGAACCGAGGCTCATCCAGATCTGCCGTTCGTCCGGGCGCAGGTCGATCCGCCCCGAGCGCCAGGAATCGGCGTGGCGGCGGATGTAGCCCGCCTCGCGCAGCAAGGCGAGGTTGTGGCTGGTCTTGTCGAGGGCCGGGGCGATCAGCAGCGGCGTGGTCCATAGCCGCCCTGCGGCGCGACGCAGGGCGCGATAGACGCCGAGCACCAGTTCGTCGCTGGGCGCGGCGTCGAGCAGCACCGGGCCGCGGTTGACGCGATTGAGCAGCTTGATGCCGAAGCGGCGGAACTCGAGCACCACCGCGAACGCCACCGGACGGTCGCCCGAGAAGAACACCAGGCGCCGCGACGGCCAGCCCGAAGCGGCCTTGCCGGCGGCGTAGCTCAGATCCTGCGGCATGTGCCCCACCGGCGCCGCGTCCATCAGAGCGCGCCATTCGACCTCGTCGGTGCTCACACGCACCACAATCGCGTCGGACAGGCTGTGCCTGGCCACCGCCTGGGGCGAAGTGTTCGGAGCGACGTCAAATGCCAAGGCAGTCATCCCAAGCCACGAACCGGGCCCGGGGCTATCGATAGAGCGTGGGCGGCGCCCGCTGAACCGAAAGGTTAGTTTAGTATTAACGTCGCGCCGCGTCGCGCCACAGGTTGCGCGTGGCTTCCGCGTAGGGCGCCAGATCCAGCACCCGGCGGTGGAACTGCTGTGCCGCCGCGCCGAGGCGCGCCCGCAGCGCGGCGTCGGTGACGACGCGGGTCAGGGCGCGGGTCAAGGCATCGACGTCGCCGGGCGGCACCAGCAGCCCGGTCAGCTCGTCTTCCATGATGTCCTCGACGGCGCCCACCGGGGTGGCGACCACGGCGAGACCGGCCGCCATGCCCTCGATCACGGAAACCGGCAGGTTCTCCGAGAAGCTGGGGAGCACCAGGATGTCGGCCGAGGCAAGCAGATCCGCGACGCCCTCGGGCCCGACCCAGCCCGGCAGGTCGATCCGGTCGGCAAGACCGAGCTCGGCAACCCTGGCGCGGGTCTCCTCCACTTCACCGTCACCGGCAATGGTGGCGCGCCAGTTCGGCAAACCCTTGATGCGCTGGAGCGCCTCGCTCAGTTGCGGCACGCCTTTGCGTTCGCCGATGCGGCCGAGAAACAGGATGTGCACCCGATCGCCGCCGCCACGGTGCGGCAAGCTCGGACGCGCGCTGGCATTGGGCAGCACAACGATGCGGCCGGCTGCTTCGGGCGCCTGCCGCGCAATGAAATCGGCCCAGACGCGCCCGAGCACGATGATGCGCGCCGCATGGACGAACATGGTGTGGATGCGTCTGGCCAGCCACGGCGAGATCTGTTCCTCCCAGTATTCGCGGTAGTCGGCGCCATGCAGGTGGATGACGTAGGGCACGCCGAGCGCACGGCACCAGGCGGCGATGACCAGCTTGCGGTAGGTGCTGCCGATGCTGGCAAGGTTGATGTGCACCACATCGAGCTTGCCCGCAGCCTTCAGTGCCGCGACGCGCGCCAGGAAGGCGGCCAGGTAGAGCGGGGAGAAGACGATGTGCCGGGGGCCGCGCGTGGCGACGAAATCGACTTTGAAGCCGGGCGCAGCGTCCTCGTCCAGCTGTTGGCGGAGCGACGCCATGACGCGGTCGATGCCGCCCTGGTCGGTGCCGGGAGTGGCGACGAGTACGCGCGTGGTGTTCTGGTCGATGAGGCGCTGCAACATGCGCCCGTCTTAGACGCAGCCGACGGAGCGCAAAAGCAAACACTGCCAAGAAGGTTTATGCCGCGAGATTTAGATACAATTGCTGCCATTCACCTTAGGCAGCCGATTAACTATCAGTGCCGCCAAAACTGACGTAGGCCGGGCTGCCGACCCATGCGGAAAAGTGCCCGTGCTGCTCAGATCAACACTCATTTACGCTCCGGCGATCCTGTTCACCCGGCTCTCGGCGCTGCTGCTACTGGTCATTGCCACGCGGCTGATCGACCAGACGGAGTACGGCTTGCTGGCGCTGGTGGTGACGGTTGGCGAACTCACCGACTCCGCCGTCACCAACTGGCTGCGCATCGCGCTGCTCCGGCTGGGCGGCAAGGGGGAGATCAGCCGCGGCAGCCTGCTGCTGGCGGCGCGCGTATTGGCCGTCACCACGGGCATCGGGCTGGCCATCTCGATCGTCGCGTCAGGGCTGGTGGTGCCCGAGCGCTGGGCCGACTTCGCCGTGGCGGTCTGCACCTACCTGGTGGTGGGCGCGGTGAGCCGCTTCGCGCTCACGGTGCTGCAGATGCAGCAACGGCACAGCGCTTACTCGCTGCTCGAGTTCGTGCGCGCGGTGCTGCAACTCGTCCTGCCCATTATTGCGGTGATGCTGGCGCCCCACAGCTTTCTCGTCGTTTCGCTGGCGTCATCGGCAGCGACGCTGCTTGCCGGGCTGATCGGGCTGCGGCTGGCTTTGCCGCGGACGGTGAACGGCCCGGCCCGCTTCACCTATGCCGAGTTTTTCGCGCTCGGCGTGCCGCTGATCGCGCTGGCGATCGTCAGTTTTGGCCTCAACAGCGCCGAGCGGGTGCTGCTCAAGTTCTACTACGATGCCGGCGCGGTGGCGGTGTTCGCCGCAGCCTATGCGCTGGCGCGGCAGCCGATCGACACCATCGCCAATGCTATCAACATGGGTGGCTTTCCCGAAATGGTCAGTCGCTTCGACGAGGAGGGACCAGCGGCCGCGGCGGCCTTTCTGTCGCAGCAGATGGGGCTGCTGGCCCGTCTTTGCTTCCCCGTCGCGGCGCTGCTCATGGCGCTCAGCACCGATATCGCCGGCCTGTTGCTGCCAGCCGACTACCTTGGTCCGGTCGGGCAGCTCTTCCCGCTCATCGCAGTTGCCGTCATGGCCGCCAATTTCTCGGCGTTCGTGTTCCAGAACATGATCCATGCCCATAAGCGACCGTGGCTGCTCACCCTGGTCGGCGCGCCGGGCTCGATCGTGACGGTGGCGCTGTCATTGCTGGTGATACCGCCTCTCGCCGAAGTCGGCGCCGCCCTGGCGCTGGCCGGCGGCATGATCACCAACCTCGTCACCGCCATTATCGTATCGCGGATGCTGACGCCCATTCCCGTCGATTGGCGCGGCCTCGCGACCTCCGTCGCCATCGCGGCCGCCACCGGCGTTGCCGCATACCTCGCCAGCGGGGCGCTCGGCGGGGTGGCGCCGTTCTTCAGGCTGGCGGCCGGCGGTATGGCGGGGGGGCTGGTCTTCCTGGGCCTCACGGCGCTGCTTTATCCGCGCGAGACCCGGGCGATCGCCAATAGGCTCAGGGCTCGACTGCGCCTTGCCTGAGCGCGCTAAGCGTGCCGGTTAACGATAGCCCGAGTTCGCGCAGGCGTCCCGCGCAGCGCTGTGTTAAGTCCCTGTTAACGCCAATGGGAACGCCGCTTCCTGAGGTCTTCGCGCAGCTTCGTCATCGCCTCGCCGGCCCGCTAGTCGCGCTTTCGAACCGGAAAAGTCTGCAACTTTTCCTGAAAGCGCTCTAATCGAGCCAGCAGCGGTAGCGTACAGCGCGTACTGAAGGTGGCGGGCACACGAGGCCAGCTTCGAGGGCATCGAACGATGACCATCTCCCCCCGTGAGCTTTCGCGGGCGGATGTGGTGATCCTAGAATCCGAACTGCCCGTGTGCCCGCCATCGACCAGCGCCGCACCAGCATGATCGATCGCACCGCGGCGTGGACGAGGGCCTGGCCCGCGCGCCTGCGCGCTAAGGGTTGGTGGAGCCGGAGTCGACGGCTCTGTCACCGGTGTCCCCTTGCCCGCGGTGTCACCCCGGCCTGCGCCCATATGCGCAGAGTTGCGGTCGTGCCCTACCCACCGGCTGTCATCCCTGCGAAAGCAGGGACCCCGCGGCGAGGGCTTTTGCCCTCGTCCGCTCGCAGCCCGCGCTGGCGGATAGCTGGGTCCCTGCTTTCGCAGGGATGACACCGAGTTTGGGGCGATGTCGAGCGGCGAGCCCGCTGGAATCTCGTAACTTAGCGCGCATGGGCCTTCGCCGGGATGACATCGAGTTTGGGGCACTGTTCAGCGCGTTCGAAAGCGCGACCAGAGCCCAGGCCTAGGCGACCAGCAGCGCCTCGTAGGCGTCCCCGATGATCGGCAGCTCGAAATCGGCGGCCCGCGATCGCAACAATTCGGCCGACGGCGGATTGTCGAGGACACGCGCCATCGCTTCGGCCAACGCCGGTGCATCACCGACCGGCACGAGCGGACCGAGCCGTCCGCCATCGAGGATCTCGCGCGGCCCGTACGGGGCGTCGGTGGAAACAACCGGGACACCGGCGGCCATGGCTTCGACAAGCACGTTGCCGAAGCCCTCGCTGGTCGAGCTCAGCACAAACAGGTCTGCAGCGCGATAGCAGGCGTCGAGGTCGTTGACGTAACCCGGGAACAGCACGCGCCCGGCAATCCCCAGCGCCTCTGCTTCGGCCTTGAGTGGCGCGAGCAGCGGTCCCTCACCGAAGATCGCCAGCCGGGCAGGGCGCTCGGCGGCGAGCCGGGCAAAGGCGCGCAGCAACGTAGAGTGATCCTTGACCGTGGTGAGGCGGCCGGCAGTGATCACCACCGGCCCGGGGCCGAGCTCTTCGAGTTCGGCCTGCCAGGGGTAATTGCGCCCCGGCCGAGCCGTCGCCGGCGGCAGGGGATTGTGGATCACCGCGACCCGGTCGCGGGGGGCGCCACGGTCCACCAGGTCCTGTCCAACGCCGTGCGAGACCGCGATGCCCTTGGTGGCGCGCGCGGCGACCAGCGAACCCGTCACCCCGGCGATGCGGGAGCCGAAATCCCTGGTCGGCAGCGCGATGGCGGCGTGGAAGCTGGGGAAGAATTTCGCCCGGCTGAGCGACAGGTAAAGCGCCACGGCAGTCACGAGGTTGGCAAAGTCAGGGCCGCTGAACACCACGTCGGGCTGCATGCGGCGATAGAGGGCGGCGCTGCGCAGCAACCCGCGGATGGTCGGCAGCTTGCCGAAGCGGCCGCCGCTGGTGATCGGCATGCCCAGGTCGACAAGCTGGACGGGGTCGGAGCGCAGCGCGGCGTTGGGCCCGTCGCCGTTCCACACGAACAGCGTCACGTCGTGCCCGCGCGCCGCCAGTTCATTGGCCATCAGCACCCAGACCCGTTCGGCGCCGCCGCCTCGCAGGCTCGGGACATGGAAGACGATCCGCTTACTCCGCATCGCCGGCTCAGGTGGCGACGGAGGGCGCAGCGGCACGGCGTGCCGGAGCCTTCAGGTCGCGCCAGATTCCCAGCAGCACCGCCAGCACCACACCCAGCAAGAGTCCGCCAACCGTCCCGGCCATCAGCAGGACCAGGGTCTTGGGCGGCGAGGCGCGCTCGGTGGGGGGGACGGCCGGCGAGATCACCCGCACGTTGGTGGTGTCGATCTGTTCGCGCTCGGCAACCTGTTTGGCGCGGCTGAGGAACGCTTCGTAGATCGTGGTCTTGCTCGTCGCGTCGCGCTCCAGTTCGCGCAGCGCCACCAGCGCTTCGTTATCGGAGAAGACGTTGGTCTTGAGCGCATCGGCCTTCCGGGTCAACGCATCGAGCCCGGCGGTGGCCTCGTCCAGCGTGACCTTGGCGGCAGCTACCACGCGAGCGATCTCGGCGCGCAGTTCCGACTGCGCGACGGCCATTTCGGCGTTGAGCTTGGCGATGGTCGGGTGGCGCGGGCCATAAATGATCGACTGGCTGTCGAGTTGGGCACTCAGCTCCGAAATCCGGGCCCGGATGCCGGCCAGCGCGACAGAGGCCTGGGTGTCGGCAGTCGAAGCCTTGCTGCCTGCGGCAACGAGTTCGTCATAGGCCGACTGTGCGGCGATCACCCGCGACTGCGCATCGACGACCTGGGCGTTGAGCTGAGTCAGGGTCTGGTTGCTGACCAACTGGCCGGCGCTGGCCGACAAGTTGTTGTCGCGCTTGTAGGCTTCGACCTTTTCTTCGGCAGTCTTGACGGCGTTCTTGAGCTCATCGAGCCGCTGGTTCAGCGACTCCGCGGTGCGCGAGGCGCCGGATGCTTCCGCCATCGCCAGCTCGCTCTGGAACGCAGCGACGATGGTGTTGGCGATCGTCACGGCCTTGTCAGGCGTTTGCGCCGAGACCAGCAGGCTGGCGACGAAGCTTTTCTCGTCGGCTTTGGTGCTGACCCGCTTGGTCAGCGCATCGAGTGCGGCGAGGCGCGGGTTCGGCTCAGCCTTGTGGCCGCCAAGCGGCAGCAGCGAAGACAGCGAAAAGCCCGGCGTCGGGTCGTAGAATTCCTTGTCCGCCGAGAGGTTCAACTCGTCGACCACACGCAGCAGCACGTTGCCCGAGGTGAGGACACGCAGCTTGCTGCCGGCGTTGAGCAGCGCGGCATCTGCCTGGCCGGGTTGCTGGAACAGGTCGTCCGAGACCACCTGCAGGTTGGCCGGATCGATCATGATATCGGTCGACACCGTGAACTTGGGGGTGCCGAACACGCCATAGAGGCCGCCGCCAACGGCACCGACCAATGCCAGGGCGAGCGCCAGCTTCTTGCCGCGACCGATCCAGGTGAACAGGCGGCCGAAATCCAGCTCCAGGAAGTCGCCGATCCTGTTGAGCGTCACCGTCTCCACGCCGACCGACCCAGGCAAGTCGGAGGCGCCGGCGGGCTGCGGCTGGGCCGGCCTCGCCTCGACCGGCCGAACGGCGGGATGCAGCCTCGCCATCACGGCCTGGCGGTGCGCATTCGCTTCGTCGCCAAGGCGCGCAAAGGCGCGGGCGCCGGAACGGGAAGGGTCGGAGACGGGCCTGTCGGTGACATCGGACATAATGTCGATACCCAGCTTGTTGGGGTTGGTCGGTCGTCCGCGTCTTATACATTGAGGTTCGCTGGCGGCTCGCGGAATGGTTTGTTTTGGTTAAGTCTCGTGCCAAGTAGATACAAGTTTATGCATTAGTATTAACACTTGCTTCAGGATGTACCAACCCGCATGGTCCTATAGAGCTCCCGTCATCAGGTTGAAGAGAGTTGCTGAGGCCAGAGCAATTTCGGCGTCGGCACCTGGATGCCTAACGATTATGCGGGTGCATTCCATGAAGATTGCGGTTTTCGGGCTGGGCTATGTCGGCAGCACTACGGCCGGCTGCCTCGCGAGCCAGGGCCACCACATCATTGGTATCGATGTCAGCGAGAGCAAGGTGCTGGATTTCCAGGCCGGCATCCCGCCGGTGCTCGAGCCGGGGCTCGCCGAGTTGCTGTCCGCAGCACGCGACAATGGGCTGCTGCAGGGCTCGACCGTCGTTGACGGGTTGCTCGATGACGCCGACGTCGCACTGGTGTGCGTCGGGACCCCGAGCGCGACCGATGGGTCGCACAACCTCAGCCACATCGCCGAAGTCACCCGGCAGATCGCCGTAGGGGTGCGTCGCAACCGCCCCAGCCGCCTGACCGTCGCCTATCGCTCGACGATCCGTCCCGGCACCATTGACGGGCTGATCGCCCCGATCTTCCGCTCGATCCTGGGCGAGAATTTCGGCGACCTGATCGAGCTCGTCTACAATCCCGAGTTCCTCAGGGAATCGTCGGCCATCGCCGACTTCTTCAACCCGCCCAAGATCGTGATCGGCACCATCGATGGCCTGCCGTCAGCGGCGATGGACCGGATGCATCAGGGCATCCAGGCGCAGACTTTTCATGTCGGCTACCGCGAGTCCGAACTCACCAAGTTCGTCGACAACTCGTGGCACGCGGTCAAGATCGCCTTCGCCAACGAGATCGGCCGCATCTGCCAGCAGCTCGATATCAGCGCCGCCAAGGTGCACGAGATTTTCGTGTCGGATACCAAGCTGAACATCTCGGCCTACTACACGCGGCCGGGTGGGGCGTTCGGTGGCTCCTGCCTGCCCAAGGACGTGCGGGCGCTGCAGCACATCTCCTCCGATGTGGGGGCGAACACCCACCTGCTGGATGCGGTGCTGCGCACCAACGAGGCGCACAAGCACTACCAGTTCGACAGCATCGTCAGGAACCTGACCCCAGGGGCCAAGGTGCTGCTGCTCGGCCTCGCCTTCAAGGCGAACACCGACGATCTGCGCGAGAGTCCCAATGTCGATATGGCGCGCCGGCTGATCACCGCCGGTTTCGATGTGTCGATCTACGACTCGGCGCTGGATGCTACCAAGCTGATCGGCCAGAACCTCGGCTACGCCTACTCGCAACTGCCCAAGATTGGCGAGTTGCTGATCGGCAAGGACGAGGCCGAGGCCGGAGACTTTGACCTGGTTATCGCGGCGAACGGCCTGCAGCGTGGGCTGGACCTCAGGTCGAGCAACGTTGTCGACGTGAGCACTATGCCATGAGCCTGATTGCCGAGGGATCGCTTGCTCCGGCCCTGGACGTTGCGCCCGCGAGGAGCGATCTCCTTGGCGACGCTCCGCTTGCCGGCAAGAAGGTGCTGATCATTGTCGAGAACCTGCCGGTGCCGTTCGACCGCAGGGTGTGGCTCGAGGCCACGACGCTCAGCAAGGCCGGAGCGCAGGTCAGCGTCATCTGCCCGGTCGCCAAGGGCTATACCCAGCGCTACGAGGTGATCGACGGCATCCACGTCTATCGCCATCCGCTGCCTGCCGAGGGCAACGGACCGTTGGGCTATCTCAAGGAATATGGCGCGGCGCTGTTCTGGGAGGCGCTGCTGGCGTTCAAGGTACTGCGCAAGCACGGCTTCGATGCCATCCACGCCTGCAATCCGCCCGATCTGGTCTTCCTTGTCGCCATGCTGTTCAAGCCATTCGGCAAGCGTTTCGTGTTCGATCATCACGATATCAATCCCGAACTCTACGAAGCCAAGTTCGGCCGGCGCGACCTGTTCTGGCGGCTGATGCTGCTGCTCGAGCGGCTGACTTTCGCCTTGGCCGACGTCTCCATCGCGACCAACCAGAGCTATCGCGACATTGCCATCGAGCGCGGCAAGAAGCAGCCCCAGGACGTGTTCGTGGTGCGCAGCGGGCCGGATCTCAACAAGATCAAGCCGGTGCCGGCCAATCTGCGGTGGAAGAACGGGCGGGCGCATCTGGTCGGCTATGTCGGGGTGATGGGCGCGCAGGAAGGCGTCGACCTGCTGCTCGATGCCGCCCGCGAAATCGTCGTGGGGCAGGGGCGCCAGGACATCCAGTTCTGCATCGCGGGCAGCGGGCCGGAGCTCGAGGTGCTGCGGGCGCAGGTGGAGAAACTCGGCCTGACCGATTTCGTCACCATGCCCGGCCGCATCAGCGACGCCGATCTGTTCGAAATGCTGTCGACCGCCGACGTGTGCGTCAACCCGGACCGGGTCAACCCCATGAACGACAAGTCGACCATGAACAAGATCCTCGAGTACATGGCGTTCGGCAAGCCTATCGTGCAGTTCGAGGTCACCGAGGGCCGCTATTCGGCGGGCGAGGCGTCGCTCTATGCCACGCCGAACGACCCCGCGGACATGGCGGCCAAGATCGTCGAGCTCTTGGCCGATCCGGCGCGCCGCGCGCTGATGGGTGAGGTGGGACGCAAGCGGGTCGAGGAGCGGTTCGGCTGGAACCATCAGGTCCGGCCGCTGATCGCCGCCTATCAACGGGCGCTGTCCGGGAAGTAGCGCATGTCGCTGGGCTGGTACCTCAGTCGTCTGCGCGCCATGAGCCCGGGCGAGATCGCGCACCGGGTGGGCGAAAAACTCAGGAAGGCCCGCGCGCGCGGCCGGCTCGAGGGCTGGGCGCGCTATCCCGGTGCAGAGCTCGTGCCACTGCCGGGGCTCAGGGTACGCGGGCTCACGGCATCGGCGGAGGTCCGCAAGAAGATCCGACAGGCTGCCGAACTGACGTTGTCGGGCCGGTTCAGCGCCCTCGGCGTGACGTGGCCGCAGCGGACGACCACCGAGCTCTTTCCAGCACAGCTCTGGCGGCTCGATCCAGTCACCGGCCAGCTCTGGCCGGGCGCCGACCAGTACTGCTTCGATGTTCCCTATCGTCATGAACGGCAGCTCGGCGACATCAAGTACGTGTGGGAGCTGAATCGGTTGCAGTTCCTGCAGCCGCTGGCGGCCCATGCGCTGCTGGCCTCGGATGCGGCCAGCGTCGCTGCAATCGAAACCGCCATCGCCAGCTGGTATGCGGCAAATCCACCGTTTCGCGGCCTCGGCTGGAATTCCGGTATCGAGCTGGCATTGCGCGCGATCGCGCTGCTGGTGGTGGTGTCGCTGGTCGGCGACCGGCTGTCGGCAGATTGTCGGGGGCAGATCGGGTCGATCCTCCACGCTACGGCAGTCTGGCTGAAGCGCTATCCGTCGCGCTTCTCATCGGCCAACAACCACCTGATCGCCGAGCTTGCCGGGGAATTCCTCATCGCTGAGGCCATGCCGGGCCTGCCCTTCGCGTCCGACATGGCGGCAAGCGCTCGCGACAAGCTGGTCGAAGAAGCCGGCCGCCAGATTCTGGCCGATGGCGTGCCGGCCGAGCAGTCGCCGACTTATGGCGCGTTTTCGGCCGAGTTCCTGCTCACCTGCTGCGTGGTCGCACGCGACGCAGGGCGGGCATTTCCAGCTGCCGTGGGAGAACGGCTTTCCGCCTTTGCCGACTTCATCGGCTGGATCGCGCTCCCGGACGCTACGGTCCCCGCGGTCGGCGATGACGACGAGGGACGCGTCGTCACCCTTGGGGCGCTCGAGCCCGGCTACGCCGTCTCGGTTGCGCGGGCGATCGGCGCTTATGTGGGCAAGGCCGGGGTGCCAGCCGGCGAGGACGACTTTCGCGGCCTTCTGCTCGGGCAGGCCGCCGCGCAGCCGCAAGCGCCGAGGGGCCTCAAGAGCTTCGTTGCGGGTGGCTACTCGGTGGTGAAGGAAACGATCGGCGGCCGCAATGTCAGCCTGCTGTTCGATCACGGTCCGCTCGGTTACCTCTCCATCGCTGCCCATGGCCATGCCGATGCCCTGGCCGTTACGCTCGCCGTGGACGGCATGCCCGTGCTGGTCGATCCGGGCACCTATCTCTACCATTCGGGCGGCGCCTGGCGGGATCGCTTCCGCGGCACGGCCGCACACAACACGCTGATCCTGTCTGGAACCGATCAGAGCACGATATCGGGGGCCTTCAACTGGTCGCACAAGGCAGAGAGCCGCCTCGATCAGCAAGATGGCGGCGAGCGCTGGCGCCTCACCGGCAGTCATGGCGGCTATCGCAAGGCTTTCGGCGTGACGCATCAACGGAGCCTCGCGCGCTCGGCTGGCGGGTTCGTCATCATCGATCGGTTGTTGGGCGCCGGGCGAGCCCTCCCGGCCGAGGTGAGCTTTCAGCTGGCACCGGAGCTTGGCGTCTACCTCGATGGGCAGACCGCCCAGGTGCGCCGGGGCGATGTTGCCGTGCTCTCGCTCGGGTTCGATGCCGGAACGCTCGAGGTGCAGCGTGGCGGCGAGCCTACCGGTGGATGGGTATCGCCGCGCTTCGGGATCAAGCTCGAGGCGGACAGGCTGATCTGGACCGGCATGGTAGGCGAAGCCGGCAGCACGGTCACCGTGTCGCTGTAACGGCGAATAGGAAACAGTGAGTAGTGAGTAGCGAGTAGTGAGTGGAGTTCTACTCGCTATTGGCTACTCGCTATTCGCTCCTCTAAAAGCCGACATACTCTCCGAGCAGGAAGTACTCCGCCCCGTTCATACCGCTCTTGAAGTTCGAGAACCCCTTATTGCTGTTGATGCCGCCGACATCGTACAGCCGGCACCCGCGGCGCTGCATTTCCTGGATCGCCCCCCAGGTGATGGCGTTGCCGGCTTTGACCTTGCGGCCTTCATCGCCGAACCAGGCGACGATGGAGTCGGCGACGCTGCCGAATTGCAGCATGACGAGGCCGGCTACGGGGCGGCCTTCATGCATTGCTTGAAGCAAGACGTAGTTGGAGCCGCTGCTCTGCCTGAGGTTGCGCAGGAATTTGGCATCGTGGCCGTGAAAACCCCTTTCGGCCATGTTCTGCAGGTGGCGTTCGATCATCCACTCGTGGTCGGCCTCGGTCTCGGCCACGCGGACGGTCACGCCCGCCCGCTCGCTGGCGCGGATCGACTTGCGCCAGTTGTGGTCAAAGCGCTGGAACACCTCTTCGATGGGCTGGCCCAGGTCGAGCCGGGCTGAACCCCAGCCATTACCCTTGCGGGGCCGAAGCCCGGCCCTTGCCATGATGGCGAGATTCTCGGGCCGTTCCTCAAGGGCAGGGGCGAGGAGCAGCAGGCCGAACGGCAGCCGGCCCCAGCGGTTGCGAACGGCGCGATAGACGGCAGTGACAAGCTGGTCCGCCGGATCGGACACGAGGAACATCGGGCCGCGATTGATGCGCGTCACCAGCCGCAGCCCCATAATCCGCAGCTCCAGCGCCTGCACAATGGCAACCGGCCGGCCCTGCAGCGACAGCAGCTGGCGGCTGACATGCCAACCCTTGCTGGCCTTTGCCTCGCCGTAGCCGAACGCCTGGACGCTATGAGCGCGGTCGGCCTGCTCGAGCAGGTGTTCCCACTGCCCGATGTCCCGAACGGTTGTGAAGGTCACTTTTCCGCCGCCGGTGACGGGACGCGCTCCGGCGTCTGCACGGCTGAGCGGGGCAAGGCTGGGGATCGAATTGGGGAGTGTGTCGGACATCTGACGTTAACCATTTGACAGTGCGAAAACACTAGACCCGCAAGGGGGATGCGGCCAACGGCAAGTGCCCGAATGATTAACGCGGGAGGTGCGCTGGCGCGCCTCCCGGGAATTAAGGATACCGCCACGTCCGACGCTCTGTGCGGGGCCCGGCATGCTAAGCCCGCCGGCAAGCAGGACGCACAGCGAACGAGCGAGCCTTGAGTCACTCCGCCACCGGACCCGATACCGTCAGCGATGCCGCCCGGCACGCCAATGCCGTGTCGTTCGCGCTGTTCCTCGTGACGCTCATTGCCCTCGTGATCCGCATCTGCGCCACGCCCGCGGTGCTCGACCAGTTCTACGACTATGTGAGTGAAGGCGGCGCCTTCTATGAGAAGATCCACATCGGCACCTATTTGTTGCTGATGCTGCTGCCGGTGGCGCTGTTCACGCGGCCGGTGTTGCTGCGTGGGGACGAGATCGTGAAGTTCCGCGATCTGGTGCGGTTCTCCGGTCTGCTCGGGCTGCTGATTGTCTTCCTCGTTGCGACCGGCCGGGCCGGCTCGATCGGCAACCTTGTCGATACCTACCTGGTGGCCGGCGTCGTCGGCCTCATTCTCCTGGCGCAGAACCCATCCTACCGGCGCTCGCTCGGCGACATGGTGATCCTCATCAACCTGCTCAGCGCGGCGATAGCGCTGTTCGAGGTGGCAACCCGCATTCGCATCTTTCCATACTGGGAAGGGGAGGCGGCGTTTCGGCCAATCGGGTTGGCTGGCCACCCGCTGACGCTTGGTCTGCTCTGCGCCACCACCATCGGTTTCGTGCCGCTGACCAACTGGAAACCCTGGGTCAAGATCGCCGCGATCCTGCTGCTGTTCGTCGCGACGGCGGCCGCCGGCGCGCGGCTGGCCCTGATGGTTGCCACGGTCGAGGTGATCGCCCTGCTGCTGCTGATCCCGTGGACATCGCTCAGCCGAGGTGCAGAGCGCAAGGCCAAGCTGGCCGTGCTCATCCTCGTGCTGCTGGGGGGCGCCGTGCTGTTGGCGCTGCTTGCCTCCGGTGGCCTCCTGTCACGCTTCTCGGGAGGCGTCGTCGACGAGAACTTCCTTGCCCGAACCGACGTCTACAAGGTGTTCGACTATGTCAGCTGGCAGGATGTGATGTTTGGCGCCGAATCCGCCGAGATCACCCGGATCGTCAACGACAAACTGCACCTGCCGTTCATCGAGTCGTCGCTCATCGACCTGACTTTCCAACTGGGATTGGTGCTCGCCGTGCCGTTCGCCCTTTTGGTGTTCTGGCTGATCTGGCGGCTGCTTCGCCATCAGCCGCGGGCCGCCTGGATCGGTACGGCCGCCTTCCTGCTTGCCGCATTGTCGAACAATACGCTGAGCCAGAAAACGGCGGTGGTCAGCGTCCTCGTGGTGCTGCTGGTCGCGTATGCCAGCGCCGTGCCGACCCAGCGCCACAGCCCACGCCGTTGATCGCAGACGGCGCCACCGTCAACACCCGGCGCTGACGACGCTGCGCCTCGCCGCGGGCTCGCCGCTCGGTGAAGTCGCGGCAGAAAGCCGAGTCCCTGGAGTCATTTCCAGGATGTTGTTCGCGGACCAGGTGAACCACCGGGCGGTCCCACAGCTCGACGCGGCTAAAGCACCGTCACCTGGAACAGCCGCACCAGGATGCGCTGCTGCTGCAACTCGGCTTCCAGCGCTTCCCGATAGTGGCGCCACCAGGCGGTGTCGACATCGGCCACCATCACCTCGAAGATGGCGATGCGATCGTGAATCGGCTCGCCGCCGCTGGGTTTCCAGGCGCCCTCGGCCGGCGATTGCAGGAACGAGGTCACCCCGCCGAAGCGGTCGGTCAACTCGGCCTTGGTGCGCTCGAACACCGCCGGCGGGATCAGGGTACCGTCGGGCAGCTCGAGCGGCAGGTAGATCTGGACGACGAACATGGTCAGGGGACGTGGTTGGGGTGGGGCAGGCAATTTGCGATGCCGGCCGTTGTTCGTCCAGCCCGGAGGCGGTCGGACCGTCGTGCCCTCCACAAACCCCCTCTCTTGCAAAATCTAAGGCTTAGCCAAACGGCTAAACCTAAGAGCCTGACTCAAAAGTCATTTGGGATTGGTTTTGCGGCGATCCTGCGGATGATAGTCCTGAGATGGGCGATA
>JAESFN010000972.1_pt1 | contig 16930 bp, 12 predicted proteins | sample 9269411 | NCBI WGS metagenome assembly JAESFN01 (sample SAMN14505399, study PRJNA617100) | algae metagenome | isolation source: Iphinoe sp. HA4291-MV1 and co-occurring heterotrophs from trail next to... | place: USA: Maunawili Falls, Hawaii | collected 2009-07-25
TGTAGACGTCGCGAACCGCGGCCAGCGTCGCCTGCGAAAGCTCAGGCAACACGCGGTTGCCGAAACCGCCCGGCGTGGTGACTCCTTCGCACGGCAGCCCGGCGTTCTTCAAAATCTTGAGCGTGAAGGCGAGATACTCGGTCAACTCGTCGACCGACTTGCCAACGCTGTAGCCCCAGTTCTCCATGAACCGCTCGCTGCGCTCGGAATAAGGCCGGCCAGTCTTGGGGTCGACCGCCCAAGTGTGGCTGACCATCTCGGGATGGATGTCCCAGTCAGGCACGATCTCGGTCCGCACGAGTTCCAGACTCTGCTCGAGCTCGCGACGCGTCCAGCCCGGCAGATCGCGATCGACCCAGCCGACGCAGGCCGGATAGGGCACGATGCTGTACTTGCCGCGCACCCCGTGCTCGTGGCACCAGTGAGCGAACTCACGCACGAAAGAATCAGGGATCTCGCGCGGCAGGGCTCGCCAGTCCTGCTGGTAGCGATCGGGAAACACCTCGGCGAACTGCGGAATGGCGAAGTGCGCCAAGTTTACCAGGCAGGTCGAGTCGTCGATGATCAGACTCACCGGCACCCGATCGCGCGGGTTGAGCACCTTCGCGCCCCGCTGAGTCGGCCGAACGCCTGGCACTTGGGCCAGCAGCGGCGCGGCGGCCATGCCGGCCAGCGCGCTGCCCGAAGTGGCGAGAAAGCTACGGCGATGCAAGAGTCTCAAGGTGCGTCTCCCTGAATTGCTGCCGGGGGAGGTGGGATGGGGCGAGAGCCTGGCGGCGCGTGTTATCTTGGCATGGGCAATGGCCGGTTGCCAGAGGACAAGTGAGACGCCTCCTGCGAGCGCCCTTCGGCCGTAGCGCCAGGCGAAAAGGTTTACATACGCCGGCGGTAGAGGGACCGACGTGAGGCGCCAACTTCGTGCAGTGATTCGGAAATGACGCGAAAGTACGACCTCAAGACGCTGGCAATTCTCGTGCTCATCGTCGCAATTTGCTGCGCATCGCTCAAAATCGCCACGACGTCTACGGCCACGATTCGACCAAGCCAAGCCCTGCATCGATTCGACTACTACTTTACAACCTTCGATACAAAGCAACGCGTTGCCGAGCGCCGGCCAATCTTCAAAGTCGATGGGTACATAATCAGCCGCGACGATGTGCTCTTTACGCTAACCGCCATCAACGACGGTTCGATCGCCGAGGCCTGTAGCCTCAACGTCGCGCCTGCAACGTCGTCCTGGTTCCGCGAGGCGTTTGAGCTGCACGTCGCTTTTTGCCAAGCGGCTACGTTGCCGCCAACGGTTGCCTTGGGAGTGGCTGGACCCAAGCGATGGGGCGCTGGGAGCGGAACTTGGGCGGCCGTCACATTTGAGCGGCGCGACTCATGGCTTCGAGAGCAAGCTTCTCTCAATCGACGTCCGTCAATTGTTTATGTCGAAGGAGATCAGGCCATCAAGCGTGCTGACGAGCTAAGGAGCTTTGCGTCGAACAACCCCAAGGGCAACTTTCTGGTGGTGTCTGCTAGCCTCGATCGACCACAGTGAGCACCGAGAGCTTTGTCGTGATGGTGTCAGGTGCAGCCCCGGCAGGGGCGACACGAAAATAGCCCCGGGCAAGGCCGGCGCTAGCCGGTCGCCGCCCGGGGTTACGCGCCGAAAGAAAACATGAGCCCCAGCGGGGCGCTAGAAACAGAATGGCCGATCCGCGGTGGCAAGCAGGTCGTGTGTCGCCCCTCCGGGGCTTTGTCTTTGCATTGATGGATAAACCCCGGGCTGCGGTCAGCTAGCGCTGTCCTTGCCCGGGGCTATTCTCGTGTCGCCCCTAACGGGGCTGCCCCCGACACCATCTCGTGCCTTTCTAGGTAAGCGGCTCTCTGACTTCATCCGCCCTCAACCAAGGCAACTCCTCAGCAGGCAGCTTGCCGGTCTCGGCCACCGTGCGGTCGATCGTCAGCTCCAGCCGATCGACGTACTTCACGTTCACGCACTCATCGATCTCGGCCGTCTTGCAAATGGCCGCGTCGAGGACGAGGAAGCGGAATGGGCCGCCTCGCTCCACGGGGAGCGGCTGGCCGTCGAGTTCGTAGATGACGAGCGACCGCTCGCGCACCGCCTCGAGCGGCACGCAGGCATGAAAGCCATCGCGGCCGGCATGCACGCTCAGGTAGCGGGCGACGCCGCGAGCACCAAACGCCTCCAGCAGGCCCGCTAGCCACACACCTCGGCCCCGGCGGCGGCGATCGTGCTGGCTCACGTCCGCAATCTGCCAACGCTCCGGCAGCGCGGCCAGCATTTGCGCCGTAAGGTGTTCCGCCCGTTCGACTTCCCCACAAATCTGCAAGACGGGCGGTCGATCGGCCGATGTTTCGGGAGCGGTGGTCATGATGAGGATTTCGTGACCCAAGGTTTGCCCGTTGACCGAATTGCGGGCCGATTGATACGATTACGGGTTCTTCACCGCGAGCGGTCTGCGGTGGTAAGTGTAGATCTGACCGAAACTTGTTTCAACGCTGGACGTGTGTCGGCCTCTTTGAAGAGGGGGCGACCGCGAGAGCGCTGGCAACCCTGACAGCAGGCGGCTTGTGGCCGCGTCTGGGTTGGCGGCCTCGAGTGCCGGTGTGCCATTAGGAGTGCAACTTGTCTACTGTTCTTGCCAAGGATCTGATCGAAGCGGGCGTCCATTTCGGCCACCGTGCGAGCCGTTGGAACCCCAAGATGCGGCCGTACATTTACGCCCGCCAGAACCTGATTCACGTCATCGACGTTCGCGAGACCATTCGCGGTCTGCTGCGTGCCCGTAAGTATCTGAGCCAGGTCGCCGCCGGCGGCAGCTTGATCCTGTTCGTAGGCACCAAGCGGCAAGCCAGCGAAACGATGGAGCGCGAAGGCCTGCGGATGGGCATGCCCTTCGTCAGCGATCGTTGGCTCGGCGGCACGCTCACCAACTTCCGCACGATCCGCAGCCGGCTGACCCGCCTCGAGGAGCTCGAGCGCATCCGCGGCGGCGAAGAGATCGAGACCTACTCGAAGAAGATGCAGTCGGCCCTGGCTCGCGAGTACCGCAAGATGTACCGCAACCTGAACGGCATGCGGACCATGAACCGGCTGCCCGAGTGCATGGTGGTGATCGATCCGAAGAAGGAAAAGAACGCCATCACCGAAGCCCGCAAGCTGGGCGTCACCACGGTGGCCCTGATCGACACCGACTGCGATCCAGATGTGGTCGATCTGCCGATCCCCGGCAACGACGACAGCATTCGCTCGATCGAGCTGATCATGAAGCAACTGGCCGACGCCGTGGTCGAAGGCAAGGGCTCGACTGCCGCTGCCGCGCAGATGGCCGCCAAGGACGGCCGTTAAGGCCCCGTCCGCCCCGATTCATTCGAGTCGAAGCTCGAACCTAGCGTGGTTGCGAGCCTTTCGTTGCCCTTAAGGCGGCGAAAGAGCGCGCCCGGCGAACTCGGCTCTTTTCCAACACAGAACTTCCCAGCGATGGAGATCGATACCCATGGCAGAAATTAGCGCTGCGGCGGTCAAGGCCCTCCGCGACAAGACGGGCCTTCCGATGATGGAGTGTAAGCGCGCCCTCACCGAGGCCGGCGGCGACGAAACGGCCGCCATCGAGGCCTTGCGCAAGTCAGGCAAGAAGACGATGGAGTCGCGTTCAGACCGCGAAACTTCGGCCGGCCGCATCGGCGTGTATGCCAGCCTGAACCCGCCGGTCGGCGCGCTCATCGAACTGCAGTGCGAAAGCGCACCCGTGGTCAACAACGAGGAGTTCATTCAACTCGTAGCCGACCTGGCCAAACAGCTCGGCACTGGTCCGGGCGCCAAGACGCCTGCCGAGCTGCTCGCGCAGCCTTCGCCCAGCACGAAGGGCGAGACGCTGCAGACGCAGCTCGATGACCTGAGCAACCGCATTCGCGAAGTGTTCCGCCTGAGCCGCGTGGCCCGCGTCGAGGCTGCGACCGGCGGCTATGCCCACCACACGGGCACCAGCGGCGTGCTGGTGGAAGTGGAAGGTACCAGTGTCGAGGCGGCCAAGGACATCGCCATGCACGTGGCGGCCATGAAGCCGGCCGTAACGATCATCGAAGAACTCGACCCGGCCGAAGTCGACAAGGAGCGCGAGATCCTGTCGGCCGCCGCCAAGGGCGAAGGCAAGCCGGATGCCATCATCGCCAAGATGGTGGAAGGCCGCCTGCGAAACTTTTATGCGGCGCGGGTGCTCGTCGAGCAGCCGTTCGTCAAGGATGAGGCCCAGACCGTTGGCAAGTATGCCAAGGACGCTGGCCTGAAGGTCAAGCGGTTCCATCGCTGGGAGTTGGGCAAGGAGTAGTTGCTCCGCTTCCATCGGGTGGCGGGCCGGGCAGTTGGTTCATTCCGCTGCCCGGCCCGCCTTGTTCCCAAAATGCTGCTCGAAGTCGCAGTGAGCCCCTAGCACCACGAAGACCGCCATGAGCGCCACGCCTCTCAAGCCCCGCCGTGTGATCCTGAAGCTTTCGGGCGAGAGCTTTAGCCATGCCGGCGAGCGCGGCATCAGCATGTCGGCTGTCGTTCATGCCGCGCAGCAAACCGTGCAGGCGGCGTCGCGCGGCGCGCAGATCGGCATCGTCATCGGCGGCGGCAACATCCTCCGCGGCGCTCAGTTCACCTCGGGCAACTCGAGCATTCAAGAAGCCACGGCCCACTACATGGGCATGCTGGCCACGGTGATCAACGGCCTGGCGCTGCAAGACGCGCTCGAAAGCCTGGGCGCTGATACGCGGCTGCTCTCGGCGATTCGCATGGACGGCGTGTCGGAGCCGTACATCCGCCGCCGTGCCCGCCGGCACCTCGAGAAGGGGCGGATCGTGATCCTGGCGGCCGGCACCGGCAGCCCGTTTGTCACCACCGACACGGCCGCCGCGCAGCGGGCCCTGGAGCTCGAGGCTGACGTGCTGCTCAAGGCCACTCGCGTGGATGGCGTCTATAGCGATGATCCGGAAAAGAACCCCCACGCGGTCCTCTACCGGGAGCTAACCTATCAACAGGTGCGCGAGCAGAACCTACGGGTGATGGACCCCACGGCGATCACGCAGTGCATGGAGCACGACATGCCGATCCTGGTGTTCAACTTCCGCAAGGCGGGGAACATCGAGCGGGCAGTGGCCGGCGAGCAGGTCGGCACCTTGATCTCGAGCCAAACGCCCGCGGTCCGCTAAGCAGCATTCCTGGTAGGGTGCTGTCGAGCAAAGCGAAGACGCACCACCCATCCCACGAACAACCCTCTGGCCGGCGTCGCACAGGTGGCTGGCCGAAAGCGCTATCCGACGGAAAGCCAATCATGTCTGCCGACGAAATTCTGCTCGACGCCGAAGAGCGCATGGAAAAGGCGCTCGACGTTTTGAAGCACGCCCTGCAAGGCATTCGCACGGGCCGCGCGAACCCCGGCCTGGTCGATTCGCTGCGGGCCGAAGTCTACGGCTCCTCGACGCCGATCAAGGCGCTCGCCACGGTCGTGGCGCCCGAGCCGAATCAGATCCTCATTCGCCCCTTCGATCCGAGCACGATCAAGGACATCGAAAAGGCGATTCAGGCGAGCGGCCTGGGCTTCAATCCCCAAAGCGACGGCCGACAAATCCGCGTGGTGGTGCCGCCCCTCTCGACCGAAGTGCGCCGCAAGATGGTGACTCTGATCAAGGAGCGTTCCGAAGAGGCCAAGGTCTCGATCCGCAACGTCCGCCGCGACGCCAACAAAGCGGCCGACTCGGCAGAGAAAGACAAGTCGCTCACCGAAGACGACTGCAAAGGCGCCAAGGAAACGGTGCAAGAACTCACCAAGACCTTCGAAGGCAAGGTGACCGACCTGGCCAGGACGAAGGAGAATGAGGTGATGGAGAACTAGGGGCGGGCGGCGGGTCTACGGCGACAGCAAGCGGCTGATCGCAGCTTCTAGTTCCGCCTCGCGGCTCGTTGAATGCCCAACTAAGATGTCGCGCACCTTTCCCTCCTGGTCGATGAGCACGAGCGTAGGGAAGCCATCTACGCCCAAGCCCGACGCGATCTCGTCGGTATGCAAGAGCACGGGACCGGCGAGTCCTAATCGCTCAGCGGCAATGCGTGCATCTTCCTCATTCTCGTCGGTGTTCATGCTCAGCAGCACGAACGGCTTTCCCTGGAAGGTCTGCTCGACACGATCCAGTTGTGGAACCAGGCGGATGCAGTACGAGCATTGCCGAAACCAAAAGTCGAGGAGCACCACTTGCCCTCGATACTGGCTCAGCGAGTGCTCTTTCCCTGCTAGGTCCTTGGCCGACCAGTCCGGCGCAGACTGATCGAGCCGCGCCGCACGTTCGGCAAGTGTTTGCGTTCGCTCCTCGGTCGACTTCGTTGCGCTTGCCAGCTTGCGCTCCGCCCACTCCCGAATTTCAGGCGACTTGATCTGATCAACCGCCACCCGCAGCGATTCGATCGCGGCAGGCAAGGTTGGCGCGCCCTCGAGGCGAGTTGCGCGAATCCCTGCACCGCCATGGGCAAGGCGATAGGTCGAGAGCGCCGACAAGGTGCGATTCCAGTCTTCACGGAACTGCCGCAGCTCTTCTGCCGAAAGCGAGCTGCCGGGCTCCAGTTTTCCGTGATTCGCATAGAACTCTTTGTAGCTCAGGTAGCGCTCGTCGGACTGAACGCTCGACAGGCGGCCTTCGTGCGGGTCGAATGTGAAGATGAATTCGGACTGCCCGCCTGCCACGGACTGAAGCGCTGATTGGCGGGCGCCGCGGAAGCGAACGAGCGCGCCGTCGAGCGCTGGAGCGGAGTAGGTCCAGCGAACTGCATTGCACACGTCCTCTTGCTCCCAAACGCCCGCTAAAAGCTCCTTGGCGTCCGGCAAGCGCGGCCAAAGCTCTTCGGGACCGATATGCGCAGGCCATTCGGGGCGCGATTCGTCCCAGCTCACGACGCCTGTCGGGGACAACCAGAACGACGCCATTTCGACGCCCGTAATGCCCGATGTCGGCGCGACCTCGACGTGTCGAACGACGATGCGCGAACCCAGCTTGTCGTTCTGGTCGATCACCCAAAACGTCCAGCGATAGACCACCCTCGCTTCGGGGTCCGGCTTTTCGGTCGCCTCGGGCGATTCGAGCCCCTGGCAAACGACCTCCGCCTCGATCCGCTGCCCCACTTCGAGCCGATAAGTAGGCGGCGCAATCGCCGTGGGGTCTGCGGCAATTACGGCCCAGGCGCAAACGATCGAGAGCATGGTCATACAGTACCTCGCGGAGAATACAGCTCTGGATAGCCAGGAGCGACGCTACGTCAGCGGAAATAATACCATGAGCCGCAGGTCGCACCCCGCTCTTGCGCGAATTAGAATCGAGCCATGAGCCGATTTTGGCAGATCAACGCTGCGGTCCTGTTCGTGGTCTTCCTCTGCTTTCAGTGGCTAGGCGACAGCTTTCCCTGGGATGCAAAAATGTACCGTCCCTCCCTGGGGACGGCGGTCGTCGTCTTTGCGGCCGCAATCGCCTTGGTGGCCGTGGCGTGGGCGGTCGGCTTCCGGCGGCAGCTCGAGCGCGGCAGGCCTAGCGCAGTCGCCCTCACGTTCTTAGTGATCATGGAGGGTTGTTTCGTGGGGATGGCTTGGATTCTCAACCCAGCCTTGCTCCCCTGGCTCCAGCGAGCGACGCCATGATCCGCATCGGCACCTCTGGCTATCAGTATCCCGAGTGGAAGGGGAGCTTCTATCCCGAGAAGCTCTCGACGGCCAAGATGCTGCCGTACTATGCCGAGCGATTCCCCACGGTCGAGATCAACTACACCTTCTATCGCTTTCCCAGTGAGAAGGTGATGCTTGGCTGGGCCGAGGCTACGCCCGAGGGATTTCAGTTCACGCTCAAGGCGCCGAAGCGGATTACCCACGATGCCCGCCTCCGCGATTGCGGCGAGCGCGTGCAGGCCTTCACGCGCGTGGCCGGGGCGCTCGGCGATAAGCTGGGCATTTTGTTCTTCCAGCTCCCGCCGAACTTAAAGCTAGACCTTCCGCTGTTGGCTGATTTCCTCGCCACGCTGCCGCCGGGGGCGCGGGCGGCGTTCGAGTTTCGCCACGCCTCGTGGCACGACGACGCAGTCTACGGTGCGCTGCAGGCGAGCAACGCCGCCCTATGCATCGCCGACAGCGAGAAGATGTCGACGCCCGTCGTGATGACGGCCGACTTCGGCTACTTCCGCCTTCGCGACGAAGGCTACGACGCCGCGGCGATCGACAAGTGGGCCGGCATCATCCAGCAACAAGCGCCCGCCGAGACCTACGTCTACTTCAAGCACGAAGACTCCGGCAAAGGCGCCGAATTCGGCCAACAGTTGCAAGCCCGGCTCGGCGGCGTTTGAGCGGCGCTCTCTTCCAAGGCCAGCCGCGAACTGCCTTCGCAAGTCGTTAGGTCGCCCTTGGTCCCAGGACCTTTCGAGGGTGCTAGCTGCAGAACCTCGTGTTCTTTCGCCAAGGCACGAAATCTTGTTGCCGTTTTTTCGGCGGCCTGCAGTTCTCTCTATGGTCCTTTGCAAATCTTAGGGGACGACCGACCCCTTGCTGCACTTTCCCATGAGTACGAACATGCACTCGCGCCGCCGTGCTGCCGCAAACAGAATCAAGCGACCGCTTTCTCGCTATCTCGAAGCGCTCGAGCGGCGGCTCGCCCTGACCGGTGCGCCGTCCGCGCTGCCTGACGCATATCAAATACTTCAGGACGAAACATTGCTCACGCGACCTTCCGTGCCGGACACGGCCGAGGTCGAGTGGCTCAACGAGGACTTCTCGGACGGCGCGTCAGAGCTCTGGTCGTCGTCGCTCAGGTCCGAAACGCCCAGCGGCGAGGATTTCCTGGGCCGCTTCGGCAACGACGAACTGCGTTTGTCGCTCGTCGATTTGCCCAGACATGGGCAAGTGCGCCTCGAGTTCGATCTGTATGTGATCCAGTCGTGGGACGGACCCGGAGACGAATTTCGTTTGTCCTCCGAGAACGGAGCCTCGCTGATCGACCGCAGTTTCAACAATCACGGCGGCGCTCCGGACGCGGTGGCGATCGACACCCTCGGCTACGCGCACCAAGGCGACGCGATCTATCATTTCAGCTTTACGCTCGACCATAAGGATGCGGAGCTGGCCTTCGTCTTCGCAGGGCAAGGCCTACAGCACCTCGATGACGAGAGTTGGGGGCTCGACAACGTAAAGGTGATGCTCGTGGGGACGGAGCCCGCCGGCCCCGTCGGGGTGCTGGGGAACGACGCGCCCGCGGACGGCGGCGAACTTACGGCTGAGCTCCACTCCGCCCCATTGCACGGAGAGATCGTGCTCGATTCCAGCGGCGCTTTTGCCTACGTCCCCGACGAAGGCTATAGCGGGACAGACCGCTTCTTCTACGTTGCTCGCGAAGGCGATCAAGTGTCCGCGCCGACGCTGGTCACGATCGAAGTCGCGAGAGCCACTCCACCGGTTGCTGAGCCAGACGAGTATTTCACTCCCCAAGGCGTCACACTACGAACGCAGTCGACCGAAACGGTGTTGCTGTTCGACGACTTCGAGCAAGCCCCTTCGACCGCATGGTCATCGGACCTCGTCGCGCGCACCCCCGTGGGAGATCGTGGCTTTCTCGGCCGATTCAACAATGATTCGGTTTCGTTGCAGCTCGACGATCTGCCTGCCCATAGCTTCGTCGTCGTCGAATTCGACCTGTATCTGATCGCGTCGTGGGATGGTTCGGACGGGCTCTATGAGTTCGATCGCTGGTCCTTCGGCCTCGCCGGAGAAACGCCGCTCGTCGACTCGACCTTCAGCAATCATGATCCGGCTGGGTTCCAGTCGCCTCGGCAGCATTACCCCGATCCGTTTGGCGGCAGCTTGCATCCGGCAGGCACCGGCGCCGTCTCCAGCGACACGCTTGGTTACCTTCATCAGGGCGATTCCATCTATCACTTCCGGTTTGCAATTCCCCACGTCGACGACGCGCTGGAGCTGGTGTTCGCCGCCAGCGGGCTGCAGCATTTCGACGATGAGAACTGGGGGCTCGACAACGTTCGTGTAACGCTCAATACCCAAGGAGTTCTCGCCAACGACCATGATCCCGAGGGCGCAACGCTGCAAGCTTCGCTCTTGCAGCCGCCGCGGTTTGGCACGCTGGCGTGGAATGCCGACGGCACGTTCGAGTATCTGCCAAATCCAGGTTTTGTCGGCGCCGACTCGTTCACTTACCGCGCCTTCGATGGAACGTCTTATTCGAGCGCCACGCCGATCACGATCCAGGTGCTTCCCATTGCGCCCGAGGCGCTCGACGACCAGTTCGTGGTTGCCGTGAACGGCGCGTTGAGCGGGCAATCGGTGTTGAGCAACGACGAGCCCCTGAACGACAGGCCGGTGACTGCGCAGCTCGTCGACGAACCGCTCAACGGCGAGTTGTCGCTGAGCCCCGAAGGTCTCTTCACTTATATCCCTCGACCGGGATTCAGAGGCACAGACGTTTTCACCTACCGACTGAACGACACCATCGCCCAGTCGCAGCTCGCCCGGGTGACGATCGACGTGAGCCAACCGCGGATCGTCGTCGGCTCACACTCGCTTGCTCCGAACACCGCTGGGCAGCGCGTGCCCATCTTGGTTGACGGTCCGTTCGACATCAGCTCGCTCAACTTGTTTGCTCAGGTCGGCGATGGCGGGCCGGAGCTCAGCGAGCTCGGACTTCCCGCGGGAACGCGCGGCCCCAAGATCACGCATGTAGAGCTGGCCTCGGAAACGATCTTCGGAACAGGCGAGCTCACGGTCATTCCGCAGCCTGGTTTGCCGCAGGTGGCGATCGTTTCCGCATCGAGTTCCGTTCCGGTTCGGGCTGCCGGAGTTTTGGCGGTGCTGACCGTGGACACGACGGGACTCGTCGAGGGGACTTGGGAGCTGAAGCTCAGCGACGTGCTCCCCGGTCTGCCCAGCGGCGGGCTCGACACCAACTTCGGCGCGATCGCGGCCGATTTTGTTGCCGGCAGCCTGACGGTGGGACCGGCGCGGGTCGTGGGCCGGCGGCTGTTCTACAACAACTCGAGCTTTGATGGCTATGATCCAGCGGCCAATCTCGCCGACATCGCGGCGATCGCGCCCGACAAGACGGCGATGTTTCCTGGTCAAGCCGCGGGACCAGCCCAGGTGTCGAGCTATGTTCACGGGATCAACGGCGTCGCCATCGACATCAAGGGCGCGCTGCGAGCGCCCCTCGCGCAAGACTTCGTTTTTCGTGTGAGCCAGCGCGAAACGGCCGGCAATTGGGCGATTGCTCCAACGCCCAATAACGTCGTCGTCTTGCCAGGTCAGGGCGAAGGAGGCAGCGATCGCGTGTTGCTCACCTGGCCCGACGGCGCGATCAAGAACCAATGGCTGCAGGTGACGCTGCGCGCTTCGCCCTCGCTGGGCCTCGTGTCCGACGACATTTTCGTCTTCGGAAATCTCGTGGGCGACACGTTGCAGCACGGGTTCGGTCAGATCGATAACACGGACTTGGCCTATGTGTCGGCGAACCCGCATGGCCCTCTGAATCCCGCCGAGTTGACGGACCATGCCGACTTCGACCGCGATGGCCTGGTCAACGCCACGGATCTGGCGATCGCCCAACTCAACTTGAACGCCCAGTTGCTCTCCCCCTACTCCGCCATTCCGCCTCTGGCAGGCGACGCCAACGGCGACGGGCAGGTTTCACTGACCGATTTCGCGATCCTCAAAGCCAACTTTGGCAAGTCAGGCGGCGCCGGGGACTTCAATGAAGATGGGATCGTCGATCTCAACGACTTCCAGTTGCTCAAGACGAACTTCGGCTTGAAGCGTCCCGGATAAAGCTTGGGTGAGCGGGGGAGGAAACTCCCCCGAGTTGGCAGAATGCCGTTTCGGCGCGAAGCATATAGCCGCGGCCAAGCAACTCCGCCGGGAGTCCGCACGGCGGGCGAGTCTCGTGACAAGCTACTCCGTGGCGGAGGGAGCTGAAAAGTTGGTAAACGTCTTGCCGTCGTAGCGCGATGCTCCAAAGCCCACGCTACCGAACCAGATGCGCCCGTCGCGGTCTTCCTGCAGGCAATAGACGTTCTTCGTCGGCAGCCCTTCTTTCTCTGTGAAATGCGTGAAGGTCAGGCCGTCGTAGCGAGTGGCGCCGCCCCTGTGGTTCTCCGGATGTCCAAACCACACGCTGCCCTGTTTGTCGACGATCATCGAACCGACGAAATCGTCGAGCAGGCCATCCTTCGCGGTCAGCATCTTTCCTGTCTTGCCATCGTAGCGATAGACGCCAAACTGGCCGCCGAACCACAGGTTGCCCTCCTTGTCCTCCACGATCGAACGGACGTTAGGGAATTCGCGGTTGGCGATACTAGAGAAATTCGTGAAGGTCTTGCCGTCGTACGAGGCGATGCCTCCTTGCGTGCCGAACCAGAGCTTTCCGGCGCGGTCTTGGACAATCGCGTAGACGGAATTGTGGGGCAGCCCATCCTTGGTGGAGTAGTTGGTAAAGGATTTGCCGTCGTACCGGCTCACGCCGGCGTCGGTCGCGAGCCAGACATCGCCGTCCTTATCTTCGAGAATCCAAAAGACATCGTTTCCGGCCAGGCCGTCTTTGGTCGTGAATCGCTGGAACCCTTTGCCGTCGTACTTGGACGCTCCGCCGGTGATCGAGCCAAACCACAGCGCGCCCGCCTTGTCGATGGTGAGCGAAAAAATGCGCCGACCGGCCAGGCCAGCTTCCTCGCCAAAGTTGGTGAACGTTTTGCCGTCGTAGCGGAGCGGTCCGCAATAGCTGGCGAACCAGATATTGCCATCGCGATCCTCGCGGATGTTCCGCAGGATCACCACCGGCATCAGGGGAGTCGACTTCTCGGCGATCGGCTGGAAATAGGGATCACGCGGTAGCTCCTGAGCCAGGGTGGATTCGCAGCGCACCGCCGCGAGCAAGGACATGGCCACGAGAGTGGCAAATCGCACCGGTTTTCTGAAAGTGCGGGACATGCTCGGTCCTTTACGGCACGGGTTGGAGCGGGACGCCTGGAACTGCTTGCTGTCAGGTTTAGCTTCGATCGTGGTACGCGAGCCCGGCCTCGAAGGTTCAAGCCTGCCTCGCGGCGATCTGATCGTTCTTGTCACCGCCGCGCAAACCCCCTACATTCATCGCTGGCGCGCCAGCCAAGCATGAACATGGATTTGTTAGCGCCACTTTCCCTCGAGCGCGGCCGATTGCGGAGGCACGGATGGCCAAGTACACCCAAGTCAATCGTTGGCTGCGGGTTTACACGCCGCTAGGGGCCGACAAGCTGCTGCTGACCCGCTTCGAAGGGACCGAGCGGCTGTCCGAGGCCTTCTGCTTCCGGCTCGAGATGGTGGCCGAGCTCGCCACTGCGGTCGAATTCGACAAGCTGCTTGGGCAGCAAATCTGTGTCGAGATCGCGCCTCCCAAGCGGCCCGCCCGCTACGTTAGCGGCTTGGTCGTTTCCTTTACTCAAGGACGCCGGGACGACACGTTTCAATACTTCTCGGCCGAGCTGCGGCCCAAGTTTTGGCGGCTGAGCAAGCGCCGGCAATCGCGCATCTTTCAGCAGCAGTCGGCGGCCAAGGTGCTCACCACCGTGCTCGATGGCGTGGAGCAGCAGCCGCAGCTCACCGCGCAGTACCTGCCGCACAACTTTTGCGTGCAGTACCGCGAGTCGGATTTCGCCTTCGCGAATCGACTGATGGAAGAGGAAGGCATCTATTACTTCCAGGAGCACACGCGCGACAGCCATAAGCTGCTGCTGGCCGACGCTTCGACGCAGGCCAAGAAGCTGGCCGAAGGCGCGACGTTGCGGTTCGACCCCTCGCGCGGCGGCCGGCGAGACGACGTGCGGATCGGCGCGTGGACCAAGACGCAGCGAATCGTCGCCACGAACTACCAGCTCTGGGACCATCAGTTTCAGTTGCCAGGGCAAACGCTCGAGGCCTCGCAGACGCTCACCACCACGGTGCAGGCCGGCAGCGTAGCGCACACGTTGGCCGCGAAAGGAACCGAAAAACTCGGCGACTTCGACTACCCCGGCGACTACGCCCATCGCTTCGACGGCATCGACGCTGACGGCGCAGAGCAAGCCGACGACGTGCAGCACGTCTTCACGGCGAACACGCGGGCTGCCCGTGTGCGTATGCAGCGCGAAGCCTGCCGCGCGCTGACGATCGCTGGCGAGAGCAATGCCCCGCATCTTGCGCCGGGTTACCAATTCACGCTCGCCGGTCACTACGACGGCGATGGCGATTATTTCCTGGTCGGCGTCACGCACCTGGCGACTCAGTCGTTCTCGCGCCCAGGGCAAGACGAGGAGCCGCCGACCTACGAAAATTCGTTCGAGTGCGTGCCAGCGAGCCTCGCGTGGCGCCCGGCCGCGCAAACTCGCGCCCCGCGCATCCGAGGCACGCAGAACGCGGTGGTCGTGGGCCCGTCCGGCGAGCAGATCTTCACCGACAAGTACGGCCGCATCAAAGTGCAGTTCCTCTGGGACCGCGAGGGGAAGCACGACGTGCACAGCTCGTGCTGGCTGCGCGTGCAGCAGTACGCCGCCGGCAATAGCTGGGGGCAGGTGCATGTCCCGCGCGTAGGCCAAGAGGTGTTGGTCGCCTTTCACGAAGGCGATCCCGATCAGCCGCACGTGGTGGGCGTGAACTACAACCCACAGCAGATGCCGCCATTCGACTTGCCGAGCGAGCGAACGATCACCGGCTTCAAGTCGCACTCGAAGAACGGCAACGCCAACAACTTCAGCGGTCTGCTCTACAACGACGCCGACGGCCAAGAGTATGTGCAGCTCCACTCCGAGCGCACGATGACCCATAGCGCCGAGCACGACTTCTATGCCAACACAGGGCGGCAGCATCATGTGAACGTGGGGCAGCTTCATAGCTCCCGCATCGGCGGGTTGGGCACCAATCACTTTTGCACCTCGGGCACGGGCTCGGGCAGCGGCGCGGCCTTCGATGAGGGCCTGCTCGAGTCGCTCGAACTCACAATCGCCCCCGGCGGCAGCGGCCAGGGTGGCGACGCCGCGCCGCCTTTCTCATGGGAGTTCGACCTGTGGGGCACCTTCGGCGCGGTGGTGCTCAACGTCTACGGTATGAACGCCGCGAACACGGCCGGCCTCTTCAGCACGGTGACATTGGGCTGCGCAGACAATACGGTGATCAATCCGCTGGGGTATTTGTTCGGGCTCAAACGGGGAGCGATCGAAGGAGACGCCGCAGCAAAGCTGCTGCAGGAAGCAACCCCCTTCTCGCTCGCGCCAGCGGCTCTCAGCGCCTCGATGGGGTGGGCCCAGGTCGTTTACGGCACCAATACGGCGGTCAACTACGGCCCGCAGACGATCATCAATAAAGGCACTACTTGGGAAATCAACGCTACGCAGTTCAAGTCAGGCGCACCCAGCGTATTCGCCACGCTGCATGCCTTGGGCTGCGCTTCGCTGTTCTTTATCGAGCAGCTCAAGCAGAACTGGGCCGGCAGCGTCGACTTTGCGCTCATCAGTTTATTGCCGGCGATGATGCTCGACTGTTGGACCGCAACGGCGGTGTTGCAGCAGGTTGAGGCGTCGTCGCTCAAGATCGTGCAGGAGTCGGTCGAATCAGGAATCGCGGCCGCGCAACGAGAGAACGCCGAGATTGCGGTCAAGATCCAAGCCGTCAACCGAGAAGCGCAACTCGAACTCGACGACGCCTGGGACGAGGCTTTTGCATCTTTTGGGCGGGGCCTGGGTATCGATTTTGACGCCTACGACGCAGCCGCCGACCAGATCGAGGCCTCGCGGACCGCGCAGATCGCCGCCCTCAATGCACTCAAGCAACCCACAGACCCCGTGGCGGTACAAGCACTGCTGGCGATCAAATTGGCTTGGGCCATGCAGGCGAAGACGAAAGGGGCCATGACCACGCTCATTGCCCTGGGCGCTATTGAGGCCGCCGCCATCATCGCCTTCTTCATCGCCTCGGAACTCACCACAGACGGCAGCGGCTCAGGCAGCGGCCTGCTCGAGGAAGCCGACATGCCGGACATGTTCTTATACGACTCCGGCAATATGTATCGGGTAAGCGTCCCCGAGATTTCGTTCACCGCTACGCCGAACAACGAGACCGATGGCGCCGGCATCTACCTCACTGCTTCGGGCGTGCCTGGCGAGAGCGGCGACATTCAATTGACCGCCGCCAACAGCACGCTGCTCACCGGCGGCCCGCTCGCCACCATGCTGCTGCAGACCACGGAAGAAGAGATGGGCGCCATCTCAGCCAACGCCGGCCCCGACGGCAACATCATCCTCCAGTGCGGCGAGGAAATGGAGCCGGCCGGCATCACGATCAGCGCCGAAGAAGGCATCATCGTAAATGCCCTCGAACAGATTTCGCTCCGCTGCATCGAGAACTTGATCGAGATCACGCCCGAAGGCATCACGCTGATGGCGGGCGAAAGCCTGATCGAGATCACGGCCGAAGGGATCACGATCGAAGGCCCCATCATTACGATCAGCGGCGACGGCGAGATCTCGGTTGACGCGGGCGAAATGAGTGTCGAGGCGGGCTCATTCAACCTCGAGAGCGGCGACACGAATATGGACGCGGGCGAACTCAACGTGACGGCCGGCGACGCCAACGTCGAAGCCGGCCTGGTCAACTTCCTGTAAGCGCGGGAGCGAATACGTGTCTGCTAGAGATGCTCGGCCGCCAAAGTGGAGCAGTCAGCCAGTTCAGCCGGCGCTGGCCGAAGTCGCCGGCGTGGACGAAGCCGCGCAAACCGCGGCGGCCACTGCGCCGCCGCTCGCCACTTGGTGCGGGGCGGTGCTCGCCACGAAGCAACCAAGCGACGCTCTGCGATACCTATCTTATGCCTTGCCGACACAGGCGGCCGTGTGGTGGGCCTGCTTGTGCTT
>JAESFN010000973.1_pt1 | contig 16915 bp, 18 predicted proteins | sample 9269411 | NCBI WGS metagenome assembly JAESFN01 (sample SAMN14505399, study PRJNA617100) | algae metagenome | isolation source: Iphinoe sp. HA4291-MV1 and co-occurring heterotrophs from trail next to... | place: USA: Maunawili Falls, Hawaii | collected 2009-07-25
CCATTGATCGCAACGCTTCCGGCCAGTATCAGGTCCTTGATCCGGTTGCGCGAGAAGACCGGTACGGCACGGGCGAGTGCGGCATCCAGCCGGCTGCCGGCGTCGGCGGCATCGACCAGCAACTGCCACTCCTGTTCCTCGCCGGAAATTTCCTGCATGAGCGATCCTCAAGACAAACCCGCAACCACCCCGGAACTGACGCCGGAAGCCAAGGCCGTGCTGGCCCGGGCGCGAAAATCCTTCATGGTGTCGATGGGGCTACTGGTGGTGGGCCTTATCGCCATCGGCGGCGCACTTGTCTACCGCGCATCGCAGAGCGATGGCAAAGCCGGCAGCGACTACGTGATCGCGGCGCTGAAGATTCCAGCCGGCGGCGAAGTGGTCTCGGCGGTCGCGGCCGACGGGCGGGTGACGGTAACCTATCGGCTCGGCCCAATCACCAGCGTGCGCATTTTCGACGGCAAGTCCGGCGAAATGATCCGCGAAGTGCCGGTGGTCAGCGAGTAGTTCCTCGTACCGGGAGCGGTAGTCCACCGCGCGAGGCTATTGGCCTCATGCCCCATACGCTCCACCCACTCGATGTCATCCCAGCGAAAGCTGGGACCCATCTATCCACCTGCTCTAGCTGCGAGTTGGGTCCCTGCTTTCGCAGGGATGACAGCCGGTGGGAAGGTGAGGTCGTGGTCAGTCTCGGCCAAGGACCCTTCGCTGGCGGGCCAACCTTCAGTTCCCCTCCTGCAGCTCGCGTAGCGCCTTCAGCCGGTCCGACACCGCCTGGCCTTCCGGGGCGCCGCCCTTCCGTGCCCTCGGCCCCTTGACAGGAGCGGCTTCGGCTTCTTCGGCGTCGACGAATTTCTGCATGCGCGAGGCGAGGCTTTCTTCTTCGTCGATCGGCCCGTTGCCTTCGAGCGCATAGACCAGCCGGCTGACGTCGGAGGCAATATCGTTGAGGCGCTCGCGCAGGTGCGATTGCTCGATGCGGTCGCTGTCCCAGTCCGCCATCACGGTGCCTTCGACGCTCGCCACCTTGGCGCGGAGCTTTTCCATCTCTTCCTCGAGGCCGAGCTTTTCGGCCAGCAGCATGTCGCGCTTTTCTTCGCCGTCGCCAACCAGCTTGGTGGTTTCGGCGAGGAGCGTCGACACGCGGCTTTCGGCATCGGCGATGCGGGCCTCGGCCTCGGCGAGATCGGCCTGGGCGTCGCTCACCACATCGTCGCGCTTGGCAAGCTTTTCACGCAGTTCGGTGGCCGCGGCCCGGGCTTCGGCACCGCTCTTGTCGGAATTCTCGAGGCCCTCGATCAGCGTGCGGTTCTGCGTCTCGAGGAATTCCGAGCGCTTCTTTTCGATCTCGAGATATTGCAGCAGCTCGTCGATATCGGTGTTGTAGTTGCCGCTCAGCGCCTTGCCATCGATGGCGAAGGCGCGCGGGGCGCTGCCGCGCAGGGTTTCGCGGGCAGCGTCGAGCTGGCTGGATTTCTCGCCCAGTTCGCGGTCGCGCATGCGCAGCTTCTGCGCGAGGTCGGCGCCTTCCTTTTCCAGTTCGAGGATGCGGCGGCGGGCTTCGGCTTCGCGCTCTTCGAGCTCGCGCACCACCTGCAGGTGGCTGTCGCGTTCGCCCTTGATGCCGCCGAGTTCGTTCTTCTTGCGATTGATGTCGCGCAACTGGTCGGAGAGCCGGCGGCGCAGCGCCTCGACATTCATCTCGAGGCGCCGGGTGGACAGGGCGAACTCGGCGCGAAGCTGATCCTTGTCGGCGCGGAACTCCGCCATGGTCATGGGGGTCGCCGCTTCGATGCGCTTCTTGGTGAGGCGGACGGCGCGGCGCCAGACCGCCGGCATGATGATCAGCGCCAAAAGCCCGGCCACGAGCAGGCCGAGCACGAAATACATGATGTTTTCAATGACCATAACTCAACTCCGCCACCGGAAACTGCCCGGTCCCGGGTGTTCGCGCCCGTCACGTTGGCAGCAAAGGCCGCCCCCGGCTATCGCTGTCAGGCCGTAACCTTACCGGAAGACGGGCACGCGGTCACGATGCGCCGCCGCGATGAACGACGGTTGAATGGATTGCAGACGGTTTTCGTGATCGCAGCGTGCCGGCTGCTCAGAGCTGGATTGCGTTTCATTGAATCGCACTCCAGCTCCGGTCCTTGGTGGTCGCGAGATCGAACCGGAAAAGTCTGCAACTTTTCCTGATCACGCTCAGAAGGGATTCCAGGTCGGTTCCTGGGTGAACTTGAGGTAGCCGACATTGACGCCGAGACGGGCCCCGACACCAGAGCGGATCGGCACCATCACCACGTCGCCGTACTTGATCACCGTCATGCCGAGACCGCCGATGACATAGGCGGAGCCGTCGACGCCGGGATAGCGGCCGTAAACGTCGGAGACCGAGTTCAGGTTGTAGACCAGCATCATCACCTTGGAACCGTCGCCGCCGAAATCGAGGCCGACCGTCGGGCCTTGCCAGAACAGCGAATGTTCACCCTGATTGCGGGTGTACATGGTGCCTTCGCCGTAGCGGGCGCCGGCGAAGATGGCGCCGCCGGCTTCCTCGCCAAGAATATAGGCGTTGGGCAGGCCGAACTGGCTGACGGCGCGCTCGACCAGCGAGGCGAGCCCCTGCGCCACTGAGCCGAAGAACTGGTGGCCGGTATCGACGAGCTCATCGCCCGAGAAGGTGTCGGAGAGCGAGCCTTGCTCCTGCGCCTGGCTGAAGGTCGGGGTCAGCACGAGCGTAGCCGCGGTCAGCGCGACGAAGGCGGCAAGAATGAGGTAGACCATGCGGTCGAGCATGAGGGCACTCCGGAGGGGCTTAGTTCGAGCGGCAGGCCATTTACGCGGTACTTACCATGACGACGCTAGGTTCGACGCATCCGGCTTGCCTGAGGTGTTCTCAAGCTAGGCGTTCATGGCGGCAATGATGCGGCAAAAGCGTAAACAAAACTTAACCATAACCCGGCTTCTTGTAGCGCTATGGTTGACCTTGGAGCTTCTACTTAGTGCGCCCGCCAACGCCGCCGCGCTGGTCGATGCCATCGTCACCGATCCGCTGACCGGGGTGGCGCTCGAGGGCTACGATCCGGTGAGCTACTTCACCGATCCCGAGCCGGTGCTGGGCCTGGCCGACTTCGAATACCAGTGGGGCGGAGTGCCATGGTACTTCGTCTCGGCGGCGAACCGGGACGTATTCATGCGCAACCCGGAGATTTATGCTCCCCAGTTCGGTGGCCACTGTGTCACCAGCCTCAGCCGTGGCTATCTCTCCGACGGCAAGCCGCGGCTCTACGTCATCTCGGGAACGAAACTCTACCTGTTCTACTCGGTGGCCAACCGCGAGGCGTTCTTCACCAGCGAGGAAACTTCGCTCAACGACGCCAATGCCGGCTGGGCCAGGCTCAGTGGTACGCTGACCGGCGAAGAGGGGAGCGTCGCTGACGCGGTCGGCAAGGCTGCGGACGTGGTCCCCGCTGAAGCGGAAGCTGCGCCACACTAGGGCCAGCCGCAGGTTGCGGTTAGGCTACGCCAAATTGATTCGACCCCAAGGACCCAAGCAATGGCGGATTTCATCGAGCTCAAGGCGACCGACCTCGCGGCGATGCTGTGTTCTCGGGTCTGCCATGACCTGATCAACCCCGTTGGGGCGATCGGCAACGGGCTCGAGGTGCTGGCCGACCCGACCCAGACCGCCATGGCCGATGGCGCGCAGGAGCTGATCGCCAACGCTGCCAAGCAGGCGCGGGCCAAGCTGGAGTTCGCCCGCCTGGCCTACGGCGCGTCATCGACGGCCGGCACGGATTTCGATACGCGCGAATGCGAGCGGGTGGCACGGATCTATTTCGAGATCGAGAAAGCGGACCTCGACTGGCAGGTGCCGCTGATCCTGCTGCCCAAGCACAAGGCAAAGCTGTTCATGAACATGCTGCTGATCGCCGCCATGGCGGTGCCGCGCGGCGGTGTGGTGACGGCCAAGATCGAGGGCGCAGCGGGCGCCGAGGTGTTCTCGTTGACTTCGAAGTCGGACCCGGAGAAGCGGCAGAAGACGCTGATGCCGTCGGGCGCCGAGGGGCTGCTGTCGGGCTCGCCGGAAGGCGGCGTCGATGCGCGGGGCATACAGCCGTTCTACACCGGCATCCTGGCACGGATGACCGACATGGAACTGAAGATCGGCATCGAGAACGACGTGTTCGAATTCTCGGCGACGCCGAAGGCTATTGCGGCCGCCGCGTAGCGGCTATTTGGGTTCCGGCAGCGGCCGGGCTCCTGACAGCATCATGCCCAGTTCGGCCTGCCGGCGGGTGCAGGTCTTGGCCAGCACGGCTTTCAACTGGCTGCGCACTGTCTCGCGCGACAGCGCCAGCGTCACGGCGAGGTGCTGCACGTCGAGGCCAGCGGCAATGCCGCGAGCAACCCGGGCTTCGGCCGGAGTCAGGTCGAACAGCCCCATCAGGACCTGTGTCAGCGGCGCCGCAGGAGCCGCTACCGGCGTCACGACGATGACCCCCTCGGCCTGAACGAAGATATCGCCAGCGGCGCGCCGCACCGGCAGCAGGTGAACGACCAGCGCCGGGGCGTCGGGTGCGGCATGGATGGGGATTGATCGGACCGTCGGTTCGGCCTCCGAGCCGATCGATGCCAGCGCCGCCGTGGTCAGGCGCTCGACTTCGGGGTCGGCGAAGGCGAGGCGCCCAAAGGCGGCGAACTGCACGCGGGGCGCCAGTGCCTCGAACAGATCGTTGGCGGCGAGCAGCCGGCCCGATCGGCCCCAGACAGCACAGGGCAGCCCTACCAGTTGCATGGCCGTCGCCTGGCTGGCAGCGGCGCGCCGGCCCAGCCGATGCGACAGCAGGGCGGCGCGCGCCAGGTGGGGGCGAATACGGTCCAGTAGCACCATCGCCTCGCGAGTGAACCGGCCAGCGCCAGTGCGGGTGGCGAGGTCGAACACCAGCATGTCGCCGCTCGGCACCGGGATTACCGTGCCCGCGGTCCACTCCAGCCCGTGCGGGCGAAGGAACCGGACATAGAGCGGATCGGTGATGAGTTCCGCTTCGGAGCAGAGTTCGAGATCGGACGAGAACGCCATCGGGTAGTCGCGCAACGATCGTTCCAGGCGGACATTCTCGAGGCCGTTGCCGTGCTGCCAGTAATCCCGATAGGCCGCCTCGTAACGCTCGGTAGCGACGTAGCCGGCGAGGCCGGACGCATCCATGGAGGTCAGTGCCCCGGCGTGAGCCCCAGCCATGCCGCACAGCTGCAACAGCACGGCGGGCCAGAGTTCGGGCACGGCTGCCGCCTCATAGATCAGATCGACCAGATCGGCGGCGGTATCCATGGCGCGTCCGGCACGCGGCGTTGCCACACTGTCGGTTGGGATGCGCGTGCGGCCCCGCATAGAAATATCCGGATCGTCCTTTGTAATCGATTTCACCTTATGTGTAATCGATTGCATATTCTGCACAAGAACATGCAATCCGACTCCTTGTCAGCCAAGAATACGTAGTCGATCGTGCGGACGCATCAATATGGCATCCAAGATAGTGCCTATGAAAATTGGATTCTGTACGATCGATTTGAAGAAATACGGATCTCAAGGACGGCGTGATCGAATGATATCTATGTATCACGTCGATTTCGTCGCCGTAATACCCCATTTGGGTGATGCGGATGAGCTGCTTGTCATGGATTCTCTGAATGCGGCACCGCAGGGAATAAACTCATGCGCGACAGGTGGGATCGATGCCGTGCGCTGCTGGCTGCCGGTCTGCTGGCGACTGGCACGGTGGTGACCTCGGGTGCAGATGCGGCGGAATACAGCTACCGAACGAACGAGCGCGACGAGGTGGTGATGCGGCTTTCCGGCCGGATCACCCCGATCGACGGCGCGGCCTTCCTCGCCGCGGTGCGCAAGCACGAGCCGCGGATCATCGAGCTCGAAGGGCCGGGCGGCGACATGCTGAGCGCAGTGCGCATCGGCGTGATCATCCACGAGCGTTACCTCCGGACGCATGCGGTAGGCACCTGCCTCTCCGCCTGCGCCTACATCTGGATCTCGGGCCTCAAGATGATCGCCGACGAGGGCGTCGAGATCTCGAACCACCTGCCGGTGGCGATCGAGGGCGCCAGCATCGGCCGGCCCGACGACAAGACCATCGCGATCTTCGGCTGGTACCTGGGTAAGCTCGACATCAGCGTCGAGATGATGTCGGCTTTCCTTGACGAGGCGAGCGGCCCCGGTCGCGGCGACGACGGCTATTTCGATATGCTGGCCTTCGCCAGGTACTGGAACGCGCCGATCGAGATGCGCGTGCCGGCGCCAACCTACGCCCAGATCGAGCGCTGAAGCGCTCGGGGCTGTCACCGGATGATGTCGTTGTCGATGGACACCGGCGTGCACTGCATTGGTATTGCCGGGATATCTGCCGTGCACTGGCGGAGGGTGATACGAGACGAAGCTCGCGATTGACCTGCGCAAGTTTTGTGCGGGCGTGCTACTGGCGTAACTCACGCCACTCAAGCAGGCACGTCCGGCGTTGCTACAAAAAACTCGCCGATGCGGAGAAGGGTTCAAGTTTCGCTAACCATTCATACGCAGATTTGCGGGATAGTGTGAGCGAACGACAAGCGTCGGTCAGTCTGTGTTGCGAGCTGTCGCGGTATGCGGACGGGATGAGCGCTGGTCGCGCGGTGGATCGGGGAGGGCGCCTGTCGGGGTCTCTCGTTTTCGCCGAGTTGGGAGAAATGCGTCATGAAATCCTGCCTCGTGGTCGATGACTCCAGCGTGGTGCGCAAGGTGGCGCGCCGCATCCTGGAGGATCTCGACTACATCGTCGACGAGGCGGAGGACGGGCAGGAGGCCTTCGACAAGTGCCGCCAGGAAATGCCCGACGCGATCTTGCTCGACTGGCAGATGCCGGTGATGAGCGGGCTCGAATTCCTCAAGCTGTTGCGCGGTTATGTCGGTGGGCACACACCGCGTGTCGTCTACATGGTCACCGAGAATGATATCGGGCAGATCGCGCTGGCGCTGAAGGCCGGGGTCGACGACTACATGATGAAGCCGTTCGACCGCGACCATCTCGAGGGCAAGTTCACCGTTTCGGCCACTGAGCGCGCCAGCGTCGCTTGAGGCCAACCCGGGCCGGTCGATGCGTCAGGCGTAGGGTCGCCACTCCTCACTGATGAACTGCCGCGTCGAATTGAGGCGCGGGAACGAGATGCCGGGTATCGGGCAACCGAGGAAGGCGCAGAGCGGCTCCCAGCCTTGATGCACGTCGAAGACGAGCAGCCGGGAGGCGGGAATGGTCGCCTTCACCTCAGCCACGTGGGCTTTGAACACGCCGACAGCGTGCTCACGATCCGACATCCGTTCGTCAAAGACCCCGGCGACAATCAGCCGGTAGGCCATATTGGCAACGTCGTTGATGTGGCTGTTGTCGTAGCTGCCGCGGCCGGCCATGAACGGCATGATGGTCTTCTGCACGCTGTCGAATCATTCGTCGGGATCGCGGACGGTGAGCACAACCTTGGCGTCTGGATAGTGCACGGCCAGTTCGCGCCAGTAGCGGGCGCCAGGCCAATCCACCTGGGCGCGATAGCTGCGGAAGATGGCATCCCAGTCGCCGGCGCCACCGCGCGACAGCGCCTCCCAGGCTGGCAGCAGCGCAGGATCGTCGCGGACCTCGAACATGTGGTGCGCCGGGCCGTAGCCCAGGTGCTCAAGGGCCACTTTCAGCGAATTGGTGCCGGTGCGGCCGAAGCCGGGTCCGATGATCTGAAGTGCCATTCGTGTCTCTCCCCTGCTTGCCGGTATCAGGCGTGGCGTGCTGCGGGTGCGCGCCGGGATGCCGGCTGGCTGTCGCGGCGGGCGAGAGCGAGCAGGAGGCTTATCCAGGCCGGCACCACGAACCTCACTATGTGCCGTGCGTAGTAGGCATCCTCCTCGGCCGGCGTATGCAGACCGTACTCGGCGTTCATCGCGCGACGGGCCAGTGCATCGGCGGCGGCTGTAAGCATGATGTCCATTTCGATTTCCTCGGCTGGCGCCAGGATGGGCGCTGATGAGGAGAAATCTGGCGGATCGAGCACCTTTGGGTCCTTAGGCCGTTCCAAATCAGTTGCTAAACTGTCGAAAGCCGGCGCCTGCTAGCTGAGGCCGGCTTTGCGCAGGCCCTCGACGATCAGCTCGAACCGGCCATCGGAGCGTTGGCCGACGATGCGCACGCCGGCGATGCTGGTGTATGGCGCGAACTGGAGCAGGCGCTGCAACACGGTGCGGGCGTCGTCGAGCCGGCCGAGATGGGCATAGGTCGCGGTGAGGATCCAGTAAGTCGGCGGCCAATCCTGCTGAGTGGCGCAGGAAGCCTCCAGCGGAGCAAGGGCGTTTTCGAAATCGCGCATGAAGAAGCGGGCAAAGCCGATGCCGGCGAGGCTCTCCGACGCCTCCGGTGCACCGGGGCTCAGGGTATAGGCGCGGCTGTAGCAGGCTTCGGCCTTGATCGGATCGCCGGCCAGCATGTTGCAGATGCCGCCGAGCGCCTGGACGACGATGTTGTGCGGATTGGCGGCGATCGCCCGGTCGGCCATCGCGAGGCCCTCGGCGCGCATCTGGCCGATGGCGAGGAGGGAATGGCTGCAGATGGCCAGCACCACCGGGTCGTCATCGCCGTGATGCAGCGCCGATCGCGCGAACTCCAGACAGCGAGCGGTTTGTGCTGGGGTGAGAGCAGCCAGCGCCACGGTGCCGCGGCGAGCGAGGCTCCATGAGGCATAGGCCAGCGCGGCGGCATAGCCGGGCTGCAGCGTGATGGCCCGTTCGAGATGCTCGAGGGCAACGAGGTAAGCGGCGGGATCGCGGGAGGTGAAATAGGGCAGAGCGCGCAGGAAGTGGTCATAGGCCTGCGGGTTGTCGGGCCAGCGGCGGCGGGTGCGCTCGATCTCGGCGCGGCGGAGCTGCGGCTCGACGAGGCCGACGACGGACTCGGTGATCTTGTCCTGGAACTCGAAGATCTGGCCGATCTCGCCGTCGAAGCTCGAGGCCCAGAGATGTGTCCCGCTGGCAGCATCGACCAGTTGCACGGTGACGCGGACCCGTTCGCCGGACAGCCGCACGCTGCCCTCGAGCAGGTAACGCACGCCGAGTTCGCGGGCAACCTGGCGTACGTCGGAAGTGCGGTTGCGATAGGCGAAGGAGGAATAGCGCGAGACGACGGCAAACGATTTGAACCGGCTGAGGGCGGTGATCAGGTCCTCGACCAGACCATCGGCGAAATAGTCGCGGCTCGCATCGCCGCTGAGGTTGACGAAGGGGAGGATGGCGACGCTGGGTTTGCCGCCGGCATCGGCGGGTGTTGCAGCCGCGGGGACCGGAGTCGAGGTGCGGACCAGCCGATAGCCGACGCGCGGCACCGTGACGATCCACTCATCGCCGCCGGGACGGAGGCCCAACTCCTTGCGGAGTGCGGCGATCTGCACGGTGATATTGCCTTCCTCGACCGTCACCCCGGGCCAGACGCGCTCCAGCATCTCGGCCTTGGTGACGATCTCGCCGTGCGCATCGAGCATAGTCTCCAGCATCATCAGCGCCCGCGGGCCGAGCGCTACGGGCTGGCCGTCGCGCCGCAGTTCGCGGCCCGGCGTCAGAACAAAGGGGCCGAAGGTGTGCTGCGGCGCGTCCATGGCGGGATGTTGTACACCGAAGCGCTGGGCTTTCGTAGAGCTGGGCCATCGTAGCCGTGAAGGAAGCATTGCCTTTCATTTGCGAGGCATGACGAAACTGGCTAGCAGTACTGCCGGGCGCAATCACTGGACGGGATATCATCGATGTTGACGACGCAGGATCTGGCGGCGGTGCCGATGTTTTCGCCGGAGGCGGAGCCGGTGCTGCGCGAGTTGTTGCGCGGATCCGGAGATATCCAGCTGGGAAGCGGCGAATTCTTCGTCCACGAGGGCGACGAGCCGATGCTGTTTGCGGTGCTGTCGGGCAAGCTGGAGGTGATCAAGCGGGTCGACGGCATCGAGCGCAGGATCGGTGAGCGGCTACCCGGGACGTTCCTGGGCGAAGTGCCGTTGATCTACGGTACACCGTTTCAGGCCGGCGGCCGGGCAGTCGAAGCGGCTCGGGTGGCGCGCATCGATCCACGTCAGTTTCACGCTGCGGCCGTATTGTCGCCGGAGCTGGCCCGCCGCATGGGCGAATTGGCGCGAGAGCGGGTTGGCGGGCTGCAGAGCATCATGGCCAATGCGCGCCGCTCCAAAGTGGTGATCGTCGGCGAGCGCTGGGATCCGGAGTGCCTGGCGCTGCGGCGGTTCCTGGCCAGCAACCGCATCATCTTCGATGCCTTCACGCCCGATGCTCCGGAACTACCGGGGCGCTGGGTTGGCGAGCTGCCCACGCTGCTGCCGGCGGTGCAGATCGCCGATGGCCCGACGATGACGCAGCCGCAATTGCGGCAACTGGCCGAAGCGCTCAATCTCGATACGCGGGCCAAGGCTGATACCTACGACACGGTGATCGTCGGCGGCGGGCCGGCGGGATTGGCCGCGGCGGTCTACGGCGCTTCCGAGGGATTGAAGACCCTGGTGATCGAACGTGAGGCGCCGGGCGGGCAGGCGGGCACCTCGTCGCGCATCGAGAACTACCTGGGGTTTCCGGGCGGTATCTCGGGCGACGAACTGGCGAGCCGGGCGTTGCAGCAGGCCAAGCGCCTCGGCGCCGAGGTGGTGATCACGCGGCGGATCGAGCGGATCGATCCGGCCGTCCGCACGATCGAGCTGGATGGCGGTGAGCAGATCACGGCAAAGACCATCATCCTCGCCACCGGAGTCAGCTGGCGGCGCGTCGCCATCGAGGGCTTTGATCGGCTGATCGGCAAGGGCATCTATTACGGCGCCGCGCGGAGCGAAGCCGCCACCACGCAGGGGCAGGATATCCACCTGATCGGGGCCGGCAATTCGGCGGGGCAGGCGGCGATGTTCTTTGCCAACCACGCGCGGACGGTGACGTTGCTGGTGCGTGGCGACGCGCTCGAAAAGAGCATGTCGCAGTATCTGATCGAGCAGGTGCGCGGCAAAGCCAACATCAAGGTGGCGTTGCACAGCGAGGTGCAGGCCACCCATGGTGAAGGCCATCTCACCGCAATCGACGTGATCGATAGGCGGGACGGGGCAGTGCGGCGCGAGGAGAGTGCCGGGCTGTTCGTGTTCATCGGCGCCGACGCCGAAACCGAATGGCTGCCGGCTGAGGTGGTACGAGATACACGGGGCTATGTGCTGACCGGGGAGGAGCTGAAGCGGGCTGGCCACTGGTCGGCGGAGCGCGATCCGTACCTCTTGGAAACCAGCGTGCCGGGAATTTTCGCCTGTGGCGACGTCCGGCTCAGCCCGGTCAAGCGCGTTGCCGCGGCGGTGGGGGAGGGCAGCATGGCGATCGCCTTCGTGCACCAGTACCTGGCACAGCTGGCGGCGGCCGGGTCGCGGGGCTAGGCGGCGACATTGGCGAGCATGCGCCGGATGATCAGCTTGTGGAACGGTAGCACGCCGAAAAGGTAAAGCCGCCCGCCCAGATTGTGCGGGCGCACCCAGGTTGAAATCGCCGCCAAAGGCTCGGGCCCCGCGGTCTTCAGCACGGAAACGCGGAAATCGAGATGGTGATCGTCTTCGCCGAGGATCGCCTCGTTGGGCGACACCTCGTCGAGCTTGAAGAAGCTGACATAATCGCCGACGCCCGGGTCGGGAGGTGGCGGCGGCAGGCCAGCGCCAGTCTTCAAACCGAGGGGGGAAACCAACCCGTTGCGCAGCCAGAGCAGGCCGTTGACCCAGCCCGGCATCACCGTCAACCGCTCGGCCAGTTGCAACGGTGTAAGCTCCGGCTCGGCCAGCGGGACGGCGTAGGAGTCGACGAAGTCACCCGGCTCGATGCGCTTGCGCAAGAGACTGGTGAGCGGCAACTGGAATGGACGGGCGCGCATGAGTTCAATGTGTGCACGTCCGGCCCGGCATGCGATGCGACATCGGCGCGCGGCGGGCGGGTAGCTACCAGCGCGCCTTCAGGCCGGCATTGGCACCGAGGCTGTAGCTCTCACCCGGAGCATTGAGCCCGGTGCGGAACGACGCCTCGCCATAGAGCGAATATTTGTCGTCGCCCCAGTTGTAGCTGCCGCCGAGCCCCAACCCGCCGGAAAGCTGGTCGTGGCTTGCAGTCAGCCTTGTGCCGGCGACATCGACGCCCGTCGTGTTGTCGAAGTCGTAATAGAGGTTGGCGATGCCGTAAAAATGGCGGCGTGCCAGCCCGTCATCGCCCGGTTCCGCAGTCTCGTGGTCGATGGAAACGCCAAGCCGGCCGGAGAGCCCGCCGCCGTCGGTCAGGCCGACCGCCGTGCCGAAGGCGTCAGCAAAGTCGTTGAAGGCAACCTCGCTGTAGACGATCTGCCCCTGCGGGGTCAGCGACCAGCCGTCGCTCAGGCTGATCTGGCTGCCGGCCTCGAGGCTGACCGCATAGCCGAAACCGCCATTGCCGGCGACCAGGTCGAGCCCGGCGGTGCTGGAGTTCAGCGTGCTGTCGAACCACTGCACCTGGGCGACGCCGTCGAGGTAGAAGCCGCTGGCGTCGTACCAGGTCAGCGTGCCGCCGACACCGAGGCCGGAGCTCGTGATGCTGCCATTGCCGAACAGCGAGGCGACATCGGCACCGATCGTGCCGTAGCTCACATAGGCGCCGCCGATCAGCGCGCTCCGTTCGCCGTGCTGGACGACCCCGTCGAGGCCAGCCTGCAGCCGCCAGAGGCTGGCGTCATAGTCAGTCCCACCGGAGGTGGTGTCGAGTTCCTGGTGCGCATAGGCGCCCTCGATCCGCGCCCACATACCGCCGGCTTCGACCTGCCGGTGCGTGAGGTCGATGATGCCGGTGCTGTCGCTACCGATCCAGGAGCGGTTGCCGACGCGCTGCTGCAGGGTGCCGAGCTGGTTGAGCATGGCGAGCACCTGCGGATAGCTTTCGTAGAGCGGCACGCCCGCCTGGTAAAGTGGGTCGGGACCATCCGGGAGCAGGGTCGAGCGCAGGTACCAGTCGCCATCGCCCGGATTGTTGGGGCTGCCCTGGTATAGCCGGTAGGCGTAAGCGCCACCGACCACCGCCTGGTCGCCCTCGAATTCATAGTCGCCCAGCAGCGCGAACTGGGCGCTCGAGGTTCCGGCAACATTGATGATCCGGATGCCTTGGTCCGTCTGGGCCCCGGTGCCGCCGACATTGGTGACCCGGACACTGCCGGTGCCGGTGGCGTTGCCATCGACATCGACCCGGTCGGTGAGCGAGTTGTCGTCGCCCAGCGCCGTGTTGATGAGGATGACGCCGTCATCGCCCTGATAGTTGCCGGTGATGGTGAGCTGAGTGCCGGGAGCGCCGCCCAGGCTGACGGTGCCGAGGTTTTCGAGCGAGGCAATCGTCTGGTCGAACCCCTGCAAGGCGAGCGTGGCACCGGCCGACACGTGATGGTCGGACGCGGCGCTGAAGGTGTTGGTGACGCCGGCGGCAAGCGTGCCCTTGGTGACAAAGGTCGCCCCCTCATAGGTGTTGGGGCCGGTCACGGTGAGGGTGCCGAGGCCCTGCTTGGTCAGCGCGCCATTGCCCGACATGCCGCTCTCGGCCACCACGTCGAGACCGTTGGAATCGAGGAACATGCCCTCATCAGCGAGGACGAAAGTGCCCGGATCGAAGCCGTGGATCAGCGACCTTCCGTTGCTGGTGGCGCGCAGGGTGCCGTCGTGGAAGGTTGCGCTGCCGGTCCCCAGCTCGGGGGCCAGTTCCCCGGTCGCCAGGGTGCCGCCGCTATCGACGAGCAGCTCGCCGGTAACGCCGGCATCCGGGCTGGCGTTGCCGATCACACCCAGCAGCACCCGGGAGGCGGAGACGAGGCCGCCATTGCTGATGGTCAGAGCGCCATCGCCTACTCCAGCGTCGGATATCCAGGAGCGGCGCTCGCCGACAGCGAGAGTGCCGGAAACCGCCAGGGTTGAGCCGGAACCGGTCACCAGCATGGTGGCGTTGCCGTTCCTGCCGATGCTGGCACTACCAGCTTTGATGAGGGCGCCACCCGACAGCGTCACATCGACATTGTTCGTAGCGCCCCCGGCGGCAAAGTACTTGGCGTCCCAGACCGTTCCCTCGCCGTCCACCAGCACGGTGATGTTGGCGGCGTAGGTCGTGTTGGAGTCCTCGCCCAGGGTGGCGCTGCCCCTGGTTATCACGTGCGCGCCATCGGTCACGGTAACGGTGGTGTTGTCGTTGCGCCCGGCCGCGAGGTGAGTGGATGTCACGGTCGTTCCGTCGCCGGTGACCGTCAGAATACCTGCCCCCATGTCTAGGATGTCGGCGGAGCTGTCGCTGATCGTGAGCTGGGCGCCACTCGAAACGGTCAGCCCGCCACTGGTCGATCCCGTGACGGCGAAATAGGTGTAGCTGCCAGCATCCCAGACCGTGTCCCCGCTGAGCGTCAGGGTGTGGCCACCGCTGGTGTAGATTGCCAGCGTGGCCGGCTCGATCGCCTCGGTGAGGACAGTGTTGTTGATCGTGATGTCGTTGGTCAGCGTGATGTCGGTGTTGTTCGGGTCGGTGCTGGCGTCGGTGACCGCGTTCTTGAACGCTGTCGCGTCGTTGACCACGAAGCTGCTGACGGCCGAAGCGGTGGGAACCGTGCCTGCGAGGGCGCCCGCCAGCGCCAGCACCGCGGCGCTCACTCGCGGCAGCGTGCCGGCATTCCAGCGGCTGCGACCTACCAGGGCATGAGAGGAGGCGCCGGCGGTATCGGCGTTGCAAACAGTGTCAAACAACCTGCAACTCCAAAAAAGCACAAATCAGTATCGAGCCTAGAGCAGCATCGCCTCGAATTCTTCCCGACACAATGACACTTCCTTTCACTCCCCCAGCGAGGACCGCGGAAAAATAGCGCCGGCGCGCTGCCGCCGTCGGAGGGCTAGCGGCTGGCGCGCGCCAGCGCCAGGCGGGTCCAGCGCAGGTCTTCGGCCAGTGTTCGGCCGGCCGGTTTCTCGCCAGGCCCCGCATCGCCCCGGAAAGCGAGGAAGGCGACCGCCGAGGCCGCGTTGAGCAACTGGATGCGGCTGATCTCGATGGGCTGGCCACCTGCAGCCTCGTAGGCCTCGATGGCGGTGAAGAGCAGCCTGTCGTCGGGGTCGTCGAGCAGCAGGTAGCGGAAGTCGTAATGTCGGTCAGTGAACGAGGCTTCGTCGTAGTCGAACACGCCCGTCACCGCGCCGTCCGAGGTCAGCACCATGTTGTGAAAGCCGAAATCGGTATGGGCCAGGACGCGGTCGGTGATCTGCTGCTCGGCGGCCTCGTGCCGGGCAAGCAGCGCCAGCGCGTCATCGATCAGGCCTCGATCGTCGGTGACGCGCGGCAGGTCCACTGCGACCTCGGCGATCGGCGGTGGCCAACCGGGGCGGGGGAGCAGCCAGTCGCCGAGTTCGGCACGCGGGATGCTCAGGTGCTGGTTGGCCAGCAGGCGGCCGAGATGGCCACCAAGCGTCGCCGCGAATTGTCGGTCCTCCAGAACGCGCTGGTACGCAGCGAACGGATCGGACGCCCCAGGGACCTCGCGGCGCAATTGCCAACCAGCGTCAGACTGGTAGATCGAGCGAGGCACGAGGAAGCGGCAATGACGCTCGATCAGGGCTAGGGCACGGCTCTCTCGCGCCAGCCGCTCCTGCCCATGCGGATCGGTCGGGAACCAGGCGATGCGATGGTCGGGCAGGCGGGCGGCGAAACGATTGTCACGCGGCAGGAGCTTCACCTCAACCGGATCGACGGAAACGCCAATGCCGGCAAGAGCAGCTGCCACGGCATCCGGATCGGGCACTATCCACTCGACGTCGCTCATTGGCGTGACGTTGCCATTGACCGGTGGCTCCTCAAGCGCCTCTGCCCTGGTTCTCGCTGGCGCCCCGCTTCAAATAGCGAAAACCCCGCACCTTCTGGTACGGGGTTCCCCAGGTCTGCCGCAACGCAGGACTGAATCTCTTAGGCGACGCTCGATTCCGCGAAGCTCTCGTTCTCGTCGGGCTCGCGCAGCACGTAGCCGCGACCCCAGACGGTCTCGATGTAGTTCTTGCCACCGGTGGCGACCGAGAGCTTTTTCCTCAGCTTGCAGATGAAGACGTCGATGATCTTCAGCTCGGGCTCATCCATGCCGCCATAAAGGTGGTTGAGGAACATTTCCTTGGTGAGCGTGGTGCCCTTGCGGAGCGAGAGCAGCTCCAGCATCTGGTATTCCTTGCCGGTCAGGTGCACGCGGGCCGACTGCACTTCGACGGTCTTGGTGTCGAGGTTGACGCTCAGGTCGCCGGTGTTGATGACCGATTGCGCATGGCCCTTGGAACGGCGGACGATGGCATGGATGCGGGCGACCAGCTCGTCCTTGTGGAACGGCTTGGTCATGTAGTCGTCGGCGCCGAAGCCGAGGCCGCGCACCTTGTCTTCGATGCCGGCAAGACCAGACAGGATCAGGATCGGGGTCTGCACCTTGGCCACGCGCAGGGTGCGCAGCACTTCGTAGCCCGACATGTCGGGAAGGTTCAGGTCGAGCAGGATAATGTCGTAGTCGTAGAGTTTGCCTAGGTCGACGCCCTCTTCACCGAGGTCCGTCGTGTATACGTTGAAACTCTCTGATTTGAGCATCAGCTCGATGCTCTGCGCTGTCGCGCTGTCGTCCTCGATCAAGAGTACACGCATGCCGTCAATCCCCTTAAACCGTTCCCTGCTGGAACTATGGATGAGGCGCCCTGCGCGTTCACCCTTAACCGAACCCTACTGGATATGACCCAAACCTAAGCGCAATTAGTTAACAAAGTTTAATTCTGATCCGCAAGATGCAATGGGTCTCCCGTTAGTGATATGTTAAATCGTTGA
>JAESFN010000975.1_pt1 | contig 16875 bp, 16 predicted proteins | sample 9269411 | NCBI WGS metagenome assembly JAESFN01 (sample SAMN14505399, study PRJNA617100) | algae metagenome | isolation source: Iphinoe sp. HA4291-MV1 and co-occurring heterotrophs from trail next to... | place: USA: Maunawili Falls, Hawaii | collected 2009-07-25
GGACCAGCGTGTAGCCTTTGACCTGCAGCACCCCGTTGAGTAGGTCGATCGCTTCGGCGGACGTGTAGTCGCGGCTGTCGGTGTAGTTGAAGGTGCCCGGCGGCGGGGAATCCATCACCAGAGACAGGTCGGCGTTGTCAGCAAACCACTCCAGCACCGAGCTCCAAGGCTGGTGGCGGAAGGTGAACCTGAGCGCGCGTTCGCCGGTGGGACGCGGCTCGGCGCTGGCCACGGGCGCGGACGCTGCAGGCAGGTCGGGAACCGGAGCGGCACGCTCTTCGCCCGGAGCTGGGCGATCGCCCTCTCCGCGGCCAAAGCGGCGTCGCTCACGGCGTTCGCCGCCGGGCTGCTGGCCGTCGGTTTGCGTCGCAGTGGCTTGGGGCGCCGCGGCCGGCTTGCCGGTGCGGGCAGCCAGCTTTTCACGCTGCTCCGGGGTCAAGATTTCGAGGCCCAGCCGCTCCGACTCTTGCCGAAACGGCGCCAGCTTGGCCGCCCGCTGGTCGGCAGGCAGGTCCTTGTACTGGAGCGCCTGCTCGAGCACGTCGTTTTCCCGCTTATCGATCAGACCGAGCAACTCCGCCATCTGCTCGCCCGAGAGCGCAAGCTCTTTCGCGGTATCGTCTTTGACTACTTCGGCCAGCACGCCGACAAACTCGGCTTCGGCCGCCAGCGCGATACTCGACGAGCCGGCCGCGAACAAAGCGCAGCCCAGAATCACAGCAAAGGCGAGCCAATTTCGGGCAGAATTCAAGCCACGCATAGAAAGGTGCGCTTTGCCTGGATAGAGAAGAGGGGAGCCCTCGAAGCGGTCGACGCAAATCGTTACGCTAACCGGGCCTAGTTCATCCTAATTTGGAACCCCGCGAATCGCTATACGGGCCGGGCGGGGGTAGAAATGCGGGCGCGGACGGCTCACCCGACCGCGACTTCCTCCACCCCCTTAGTCACCGCGGAAGTGTAAATACCGTCATGCACCGCCAGTGCTTTGCTAGCGGCAGCCCGTGGGAACCCGTGGTCGGCTATTCCAGGGCGGTTCGCGTGGGGCAGCAAGTCTTCGTTTCCGGAACCACGGCCTTGGGCCCGGACGGCCAGGTCGTCGGCCTGGGCGACCCCGCCACTCAAACCCGCCAATGCCTGCAGAACATCGAGCAGGCATTGGAACGGGCCGGGGCGAGCTTGCAGAATGTCGTCCGCACGCGGATCTTCGTGGTCGATATCGACGGCTGGGAGGCCATCGGCCGGGTTCACGGCGAGTTCTTCGGCGCGATCCGCCCCGCCGCCACGATGGTCGAAGTCCGCCGGCTGATTGCGCCGGAACTCTTGGTCGAGATCGAGGCGGACGCCGTGATCGACTCGGCGGGTAACGGGTAATGTCTGCGATGAACCAAGCGTCCGCCGAATTGGAACTGCTGTCCGAAGCGTTGCGCGAACTCCAGGCGAGCGGCGCAACGCTGGACGGGGTGCAGACGGCGCTCGATCACCCAGGCATTCGGGCAGCGCTGCTAAAGGCCACGGAGCAACTCAAGGGTGAGCTGCCGTACGGCCACCCGCTCTACGTCGGGCAAATGCTCAAGCCGCCGCATCCGGTGGCCCGCTTGGCTTACTCGCTCGCTCTCTGGATCAACCCCAACAACCATGCGCTCGATGGCGGCCAGGCGAGCTCGCGCATGGAGAAAGAGGCGGTCGCTCGGATCGCGGCCATGTTTGGCTGGCGCGAGCATCTGGGGCATCTCTGCAGCGGTGGCACGATCGCCAACTTCGAAGCCCTCTGGATCAGTCGCGAGTTGCGGCCAGGCAAGGCGGTCGTCGCCTCGAAGCAGGCGCACTACACCCACGAGCGGCTCTCCACCGTGCTACAGATTCCCTTCCGTAAGATCGCGACCGACGCGCGCGGAAGGATGGACGTGGCTGCCCTCGAGGCAGAGCTTAAGCGTGGCGAGATCGGCACGGTGGTGGCAACGCTTGGCACGACGGCCATCGGCGCGGTCGATCCGCTGGCCGAGATCGCGGCGCTCCGCGAGCGCTACGACTTTCGCCTGCACGTCGACGCGGCTTACGGCGGCTACTTCACGCTGGCGCGGAATCTCGACGCGGAGACCTGCCGGACCTTCGCTGCCTTGCCACTGGCCGACTCAATCGTCGTCGATCCGCATAAGCATGGGCTCCAGCCGTATGGCTGCGGCTGCGTGCTCTTCCGCGATCCAGCGGTCGGAGGATTCTATCGGCACGAGTCGCCGTACACGTACTTCACTTCAGACGAAATGCACTTGGGCGAGATCTCGCTCGAATGCTCGCGGCCGGGGGCGGCGGCGATTGCGCTGTGGACCACGCAGCAAGCGCTGCCACTCGAACGCGGCGGCGCTTTCGCCACCGGGCTCGAGGCCGGACGAAATGCCGCCCTGGAACTCGTTTCGGCAGTACGACAGCAGCCTTGTTTCGTGCCGCTGTTCGAGCCGCAACTTGATATCGTCGTGTGGGCAGTCGCTGCCCGCTCGGCGAGCGAGAGCAGCGCGGCCGCCCGCCGAGTCTTCTCGGCCGCGGCAGAGCGCGGTCTGCACCTGGCGCTCGCGCAGATTCCGCGAAGCTTGGCCGAACCAGCCGGCGCCGTCGGCGAGTGGGACGCGGATCAGCTTACCTGCCTGCGAGCCTGCGTGATGAAGCCCGAACACGGCGAATGGTTGCCGGAGATCGTGCGCAGACTGCGAGAAATCGAAGTCTGACGCGGCACCAGGTGCGAGGTCCGCGCCGTACCCGCTCGATGGCGTGGTACAGCGCGACCTCAGCCTGCGGCGCTGCTCCGCGCTGGGTTATTTCGCCTGAACGGTGATCTTTCGCGGCTTGAGCGCCGCGGCCTTCGGCAGGTGCAAGGTCAGCACGCCATCGTGATAGTCGGCCGAAATCTGGCTGGCGTCGATCTGCTCGCTTACCCGAAAGGTGCGAAAGAAATCGCCCACGCCGAACTCGGCCTGCAAGCTCCGCACCTGTTCCGGCTGTCGCGGCTCGACATGGCCGCGGATCGTCAGCAGTCCGTCTTCGAAATGAACTTCAAGGTCGCTTGGCTTTACGCCTGGCATGTCGGCCAGCACGACCAGCTTTTCTGTCTGCTCGAAGATGTCGACGTTGGGGCGGAAGAAGTGCGCGCCCCGCGTCTCTTCTTGGCCGCGACTGTGTTGGCTACGATCGCGCTCATGGCCACCGGCCAACGTGCTTTCAGTCATTGCAGTCCCTCGACAAAAAGAAATGTTGGAACGATAGTCGGCCGCGTCAGCTTGGGCGGGGCGAGATCGGAATCTTCCGCGGACGCACCACTTCGGCCTTCGGCAAGCGGACCAGCAGCACGCCATTTTCCAGCGTCGCTTCGACCGCGTCGGCGTTGACATCGACGGGCAGCTTCACCGCGCGGGCAAATTCGCCCTCGCCGCGTTCCCGACGATGGAATGCCTGACTGCCATCTCGCGGCGGCACCCGCTTGCCTTTGAGCAAGAGCTCGTCGCCGGTCACGGAGAGATCGAGATCGGCCTGCTGCACGCCAGGCAACTCCGCCTCGACGAACACGGCGTCGTCCTGCTCCCAGAGATTGACGGCCGGAAACACCTGCGGCTGGACGAACCGCCGCATCACGTCGCCCGGCTTGGACAAGGCGAAGGAATCGAACAACCGATCGACTTCATCTCGCAGCACCCGCACGGTTTGCGGGCCAAACGCTTGAAAATGCACCATATTCTTTCCCCTTGATCTAGTTTCACGGGTCAGCACGAATCGTGTGGCCCCGATTTACGCTCTATTTCATATCTGGCCGGAATAACAGCAAGAGCCGTGCCGGACTTCGCCTGTGAGTTGCAAGCCATTGCCCTGAATCAACTTGAAGATTCACTGTCGGCTTCGGCCGGCGAGCGTGAGGGCTGTCAAAGTGACAAGCCCGAACGGTAGTTGAGAGGCGACCCCAAGCGAGAGCTCAGCGGGTGGTGCCCCCTCCGGCGACAAGGCCGACAATGGCCGTTGAGTCGACTTTGCCGCCCCGCTATACTCCGTGGCTTACCTTCAAGAGCGAAATACCCCCTCTCAGGCGAATTGGGGGCGTCCTGAAACCATTGCGCCCATGCGTTTTACTCTTATCGATCGGATCGTCGAGCTCGAGCCCGGCGCTCGGATCAAGGCCATCAAAGCCCTGTCGATGGCCGAAGAGTATCTCGGCGATCACTTTCCCATGTTCCCGGTGCTGCCTGGCGTCCTCATGCTCGAGGCGCTGACGCAGGCGGGAGCGTGGCTGGTGCGGTCGTCCGAGGATTTCGCCCACAGCGTGGTCGTGCTCAAGGAGGCCCGCAACGTCAAGTATGCCGACTTCGTCGAGCCAGGCCGGATTCTCACGGTCTCCGTGGAGATCACCAAGTGGGAGCCCCGGCTGGTGCATCTCAAAGCGCAAGGCATGCTCGATGGGGTCGTGGCCCTCAGCGCGGCCCGGCTCGTGATCGAGCGCTACAACCTGGCTGACGAACGAGGAGACGGCGCGGCGGTCGACGAATATACAAAGCGGTACCTCCGCAACCTTTACACGCTGCTCTACCATCCTGACCGGCCGGTAGCCGATGGAAACGAGCAGCCCGCAACCGCCGCTTCCTAGCCGGCGGTTCATGAAACGCCAAGCAACCGCGCGGAACTAAGCGCCGCCTGGTAACAGCTTCACCCCGTGGGCGTGCGACACCCCACCCGTTCAAACACACGATAACCCCTAGTCAAAGGTCCGTGCCCGATGCCCACGAAAGAAGAGGTCTTCACCAAGGTTCAGAGCATTCTGGTCGATGCGTTGGGCGTCGATGAGGAAGAGGTCACCCCCACGGCGACGCTGATGGGCGACCTGGGTGCGGAGTCGATCGACTTTCTCGACATCGTGTTCCGCTTGGAGAAGGCCTTCGACATCAAGATTCCGCGCGGCGAGCTGTTCCCCGAGGACATTTTGACCAACGCCGAGTACGTGCAAGACGGCAAGCTGAACGCCGCCGGTCTGGCCGAGCTGCGCAAGCGGATGCCCTTCTTCGACTTCACCGCGCTCGAAAAGAATCCGCTGGTGAAGAACTTCGGCGATCTGCTGACCGTTCAAGACATGTGCCGTTACGTCGAGACGAAGCTCGGCATGCCGGCTTAGTTGGGCTCTCGTCCCCCAAGAGTGGAACGCGCCCATGCGCTGGTTCTGGATCGATCGCTTCACCGAGTTCGAAAGCGGCCGTCGCGCGACGGCCGTCAAGAATGTGTCGTTGGCCGAAGACCACCTGCACGACCACTTCGCGGGTCAGGCGGTGATGCCCAATACGCTGATCATCGAAGGATTGGCGCAAACGGGCGGGCTCTTGGTCGGCGAGAAAAACGAGTTCAAGGAACGCGTGGTGCTCGCCAAGTTGTCGAGCGCCAAGTTTCATCGCCCGGCGTTTCCGGGCGATCAACTCGTCTACCGTGCGGTGATCGAGGACATCCGCGAAGACGGCGCGCTCGTGCTTTGCACGAGCCACATCGGCGACGCCCTGCAGGCCGAGGTGGAGATGTTCTTTGCCCACCTTGACGACCGGCAGGATCAGATTTTGTTCGAGCCGGCCGATTTTCTGGCGATGCTGAAAATGCTGCGGCTCTATGAGGTAGGCAAGCTGCCTGACGGCCAGCGGCTGCCGGTGCCCCGGCACCTGGCCGAGGCCGAGGCGGCTGGCTCGGCAACGAGCTTCTTGCCGCGGGGCCCGCAGTTGCCGGCCCCCTATGCGAACGCGAGGAATGCGCCATGAGACGCCGCGCCGTGATCACTGGAGCCGGTTGGGTCACCCCAATGGGCGTCGAGCTCGAGTCCGTTTGGAAGCGCCTGCTCAACGGCGAGTCCGGCGTCGGCTGGACGACCATCTTCGACGCCAGCCAGTTTCCCACCAAGATCTCGGCGGAAGTGCGCAACTGGGACATTGCCGACGCCGGCGAGGACCCGGCGCTCTGGAAGTACCGCGGCCGGCACACCAAGTTCGCCGCCGGCGCGGCCAAGGCCGCCTGGCGCGACTCCGGCCTGACCGAAGACGGCGTCGACCCGGTGCGCTTCGGCGTCTACCTGGGCGCCGGTGAAGGTCAGCAAGACTTTAATTGCTTCACGGCGATGATGGCCGACGCCTTGCAGGGCGAAACGCTCGACGTGGCCAAGTTCTGCAAGAGCGGCCTCGAGCGGCTGCATCCGTTGGCTGAGCTCGAGCAAGAGCCGAACATGCCGGCCGGGCACTTGGCCAGCATGTTTAACGCTCAGGGCCCGAACTTCAACTGCCTCACCGCCTGTGCGGCCAGCAGCCAAGCAGTGGGCGAAGCGGTCGAAATCATCCGACGCGGCGACGCCGATGTCATGCTCGCCGGCGGCGCGCACTCCATGATCCACCCGTTCGGCGTGACAGGCTTCAACCTGCTCACAGCGCTGAGCGTAAGCAACGACCCGCCGGAAAAGGCCTCGCGGCCCTTTGACCTCGAGCGCGACGGCTTCGTGCTCGGCGAAGGCGCGGCGATGGTGATTGTCGAAGAGCTCGAGCACGCCTTGGCCCGCGGCGCAAAGATCTACGGTGAACTGAGCGGCTACGGCTCGACGGCCGACGCTTACCGCATCACCGACACGCATCCCGAAGGCCGAGGCGCGATCAGTTGCATCCGCATGGCGCTCGACGACGCCCGGATCAACCCCGAGCAGATCGGCTACATCAACGCCCACGGCACGAGCACCACGGTCAACGACAAGGTCGAGAGCCTGGCGGTCAAGCAGGTCTTCGGCCAGCGGGCGTATCAAACGCCGATGTCGAGCACCAAGAGCATGATGGGACATTTGATTGCGGCCGCCGGCGCGACGGAGCTCATCATCTGCCTGCTCGCCCTGCGTGATCAGGCCCTGCCTCCCACGATCAACTACGAGCACCCGGACCCCGAGTGCGACCTCGACTACGTGCCGAACGAGGCGCGGCCGGGCAAGGTCGACCACGCCCTCACCAACAGCTTCGGCTTCGGCGGGCAGAACATCGCGCTGGTGGTCAGCCGCTATGCGGGCTAGCCGCGCGGCCGCCATCTTACGCCGCCCGAATGGCTCATCTACACTACGTAGCTTTCCCCACGCCGCTCAGCCCTTTGCTTCGCGGGCGGGTTGAAGAGCGAAGGAGTTCTGTGTGACCCAAGCCATTCTCTCGCACACGTTCGCCAACGGGTTGGTGCTCGTCGCCGAGCCGATGCGCAACGTCGAGTCGGCCGCCTTCACCTGCCTCGTGCCCTCGGGATCTTGCTACGATCCTCCGAGCCGCAAGGGGCTGGCCACGCTGACGTGCGAATTGCTGCTGCGGGGCGCCGGCGAGCGCGACAGCCGGACGCTGACGCAGGATCTCGATTCGCTGGGCGTCGAACGCGGCGAATCGGTGTCGGGCGCGCACATCAGCTTTGGTGGCGCCACGCTGGCGGAGAACCTCGCCAAGGCGCTGCCGCTCTACGCAGACATTCTGCTCCGCCCGCACTTGCCGGCCGATCAGCTCGATCCCTCGCGCATGGCCGCCCTGCAAGAGCTGCGGGCACTCGAGGACGAACCGGCCCAAAAGGCGATGCTCGAGCTTCGCCGACGGCAGTACCCCGATCCCTGGGGCCGCTCGAGCCTGGGCGAAGCGCCCGATCTCGAGGCGACGACGATCGAGGACGTGCAGAAGTTTCACGGTCGCTTGTTTCGCCCCAATGGCGCGATCTTCGGCGTCGCGGGCCGGATCGATTGGCCGGCGCTCGTCGACCAGATTGGCGCGCTGTTCGCCGATTGGAAGCCGCAAGACGCGAAAATCGTCGAAACGCCTCCGCCGGCCACCAGCTACGAGCACCTGCACCACGAATCAAATCAAACTCAGGTTGGCATCGCCTACTCGAGCGTTCCGTATCGCCATCCCGACTACTTTCAGGCCTGGGGAGCGGTGGGCGTGTTGTCGGGCGGCATGAGTTCGCGGCTGTTCACCGAGGTGCGCGAGAAGCGCGGCCTGTGCTACAGCGTGTACGCCAGCTACCACACGCTTCGCGAACTTGGCAGCGTGCTCTGTTATGCCGGCACCACGGCCGAGCGGGCCCAGGAAACGCTCGACGTGACGCTCGGCGAGCTGCGTCGCCTGGCCGATGGCATCGAAGATCGCGAGCTCGAGCGGCTCAAGGCCCGCATCAAGAGTTCGCTCATCATGCAGCAAGAGTCGAGCTCGGCTCGCAGCTCGGCCATTGCCCGCGACTGGTATCACCTGCAGAGCGTCCGCACGCTCGATGAAGTCAGCCAGATCATCGATCGGTTGAGCCGCGACAGCATCAACGCCTATTTGCGTTCGAGCCCGCCGGCCGGTTTCAAAGTCGTCACGCTCGGCCCCGCCCCCTTGGAGGTTCGCTGATGGAGTTCCGCAAGCGCACCCTCGACAACGGCCTGACAATTGTGGCCGAGTGCAACGAAGAGGCCCACAGCGCGGCGCTCGGCTTCTTCGTCAACACCGGCTCGCGCGACGAGCACGACGCCATCTCCGGCGTCAGCCACTTCCTCGAGCACATGGTGTTCAAAGGCACGGGCTCCCGCTCGGCCGAAGACGTGAACCGCGAGTTCGACGAGATGGGGGCGCACTACAACGCCTTCACGAGCGAAGAGAACACCGTCTATTACGCCGCGGTGCTGCCGGAGTGCCAGGAGCGGGCGGTCTCGCTGTTGGCCGACTTGATCCGCCCGGCGCTTCGTAAGGAAGACTTCGACACCGAGAAGCAGGTGATCATCGAAGAGATCAAGATGTACGAGGATCAGCCGCCGTTTGGGGCCGATGAAAAGGCCAAGGCGGCGTACTTCGGCGCGCATCCGCTCTCGCGCAGCGTGCTCGGCACGGCCGAAAGCATCACGGCGCTGCACGTTGAGCAGATGCGCGAGTACCTGGAGCGGCGGTACAGCCCGGGCAACATCACGCTGGCCGCCGCCGGCCGAATCGACTTCGACAAACTCACCGCCGATGCCGAGCGCCTTTCGCGCGGCTGGAAGCCGGCCCCCGCTAAGCGCGAGGAGCCGCCGGTGGCTTCGGCCAATGCGTTCGTGGTGCTGCATCGCCCGACTTCGGCCCAAGAATACGTCATCCAGTTTGCGAACGGCCCCAAGGCCACTGACACCGATCGCTACGCCGCCAAGCTGCTCGGCGTCATCATTGGCGACGAGCAAGGCAGCCGGCTCTTCTGGGAGCTCGTCGATCCGGGCCACGCCGAGCAGGTCAGCCTGGGGCATCACGACTATCAAGGCGCTGGCCTCTTCAGCGCCTACATGAGCTGCGAGCCGGAACAAACGGCCGACAACCTGCAGCGGATGCTCGAGGTCTATCGTAAGGTCGAAGCCGAAGGCGTGAGCGAGGCCGAACTCGAACGCGCCAAGAGCAAGGTGAACTCGCGCGTGGTGCTCTCGAGCGAGCGACCGCGGAGTCGGCTGTTCGCCGTCGGCGCGAACTGGATGCAGCGGGGCGAATACCGCTCGGTGAGCGACGACCTCAAGGCGGTGGCCAAGCTCACGGTGGCCGAGCTCAACGCCGTGCTCGAGCGTTATCCGCTGTCGGCGAACACCACGGTCGCGGTGGGACCGCTGGCCGATATCGCGCGACCCTCATAACACCAGACGACTCAACGCACGGCCTGTTAGAATCTCTCGCCATGGATGACGAAGCCAGCTATCTCTGCGACGCCTGCGGCGAGGAGATCGTGATTCCGATCGACCTTTCCGCTGGGAACAGCCAACAGTACGTGGAAGACTGTCCCGTCTGCTGTCACCCGAACGTCATCCGCATCGAGGTCGACCGCAAGGGCCGCGTGCGCATCAGTGCGGAAGGCGAGTAGTCGCTTCGGGGCGGCGTCTCGCCGAACTCCTTCACGCAAGGTTGCGATTTTCTCAGCTTTCGCACGGCCGCGCCAATCGCTTGACCTGCGCGAAAGCGTGCAGATACAACAATGTGAACGTCGTGGAGTTACGCCCCTTGCTCCAGGAACTCACCCGATGCTGCGCACTCTCTCGTTGTCGGCGCTGCTCGCCGCCTTTCCGCTCGCGGTGCAGGCCCAACTCACGAACCCCATCCCCGTCCCGATCGCCAAGGGTTCGATCGCGATTGAACTAGAAACGGTTGTTTCGTCCGGCATGGCGGCGCCGGTCTATCTCACGCCTGCGCCGGGAGACGACTCGAAGCTTTATGTCGTCGATCAAGCCGGCGCAGTGCGCATCGTGGACAACGGCGCACTGCTGCCGAGTCCGTTTCTCGATGTGAGCAGCCGGCTCGTCGACCTCGGGTTCTTCGGCACCCAGGACGAGAACGACTACGACGAGCGCGGTCTGCTGGGCCTGGCGTTCGATCCTGGCTATGCCGATCCCACCAGCCCCGGCTACCAGCGGCTCTACACATTCACCAGCGAAAAGGCCGGCAGCGGCCAGGCAGACTTCACCGTACCGCTCCCCAGCGGCGAATCGTTCGACAATCAGATCGTGCTGGCCGAGTGGAAGACCGACCCAGCAAATGTGAACGCAGTCGATCCCAGTTCGCGTCGCGAGCTGTTCCGCATCGACGATCCGCAGTTCAACCACAACGGCGGCGCGATCTCGTTCGGCGCCGATGGCTATCTCTATGTGGCGATCGGCGACGGCGGCGCGGCCAATGACCTCGGCCCCGGCCACAGCACAGGCGGCAACGCTCAGGACAAGTCGAATCCGTTCGGCAAGATTCTGCGGATCGATCCACGCGGCACTTCGAGCGCGAACGGGCAATACGGTATCCCCATCGACAACCCGTTCGTCGGTGCTGCGCCCGGTCTCGATGAGATCTATGCCTACGGATTCCGCAATCCGTTCCGCTTCAGCTTCGACGAACCTACCGGCGGCTTGGTGGTGGCCGACGTAGGGCAGAACAACGTTGAGGAGATCGATGTCGTGCCATCCGGCGCGAACTTCGGCTGGCCACTCAAGGAGGGAACGTTCAAGTTCTTTCCCGACGATGGCACGGTCAGCGACGATCTGACCGGCTTGCCGGCCGGACTAGCGGAGCCCGCGGCGCAGTACGACCACGACGAAGGCATCTCGATCATCGGCGGCTTCGTCTACCACGGCTCGGCCATCCCCGAGCTCGAGGGCAAGTACGTGTTCGGCGACTTCGCCAAGACGTTCGACGGCCCCACCGGCCGCCTGTTCTACGCCGACCTGGGCACCGGCTTGATCAACGAGTTCCAACTGGGCGCGATCGACCGGCCGCTGGGACTCTTCGTCAAAGGTTTTGGCCAGGGCCCCGACGGTGAGATCTATCTGCTGGCCGGCAAGAACCTGGGCCCCTTCGGCAGCGAAGGGCATGTGCTGAAGATCACGGCCGTGCCTGAGCCGGCCGCGTGGCTGCTGCTGACGCTCGGCCTCGCGATCCTCGCGCGGCGACGCTACACCGGCGGGCGTTTCAGCGGTTGTCGCTGTTCATAGCTCGCGCTCCGATGCCACGCGGGGATCGAAGGATCAGGCTTTCGTCGCGAGCACCGCATCGAGCGGGGAGCTTGTCGACCGACCCTCGACCTGGCTGAAGCCGGCTTGCTGGAGCAGGGCTCGATACTCGCTCAGGTTGCGCTCCTTGCCTTCGGTGCAGGTCAGCATGTTCAGGCTTTGCATCTGAGCCCAGCGCGGGCCCAGCTTGTCGTCATCGAGCACCTTTTCGGCAATGAGCAGCGCGCCGCCAGCCGGTAGCGCGGCGTGAATGCGCTTCAAGAGCGCGATCGCCTTGTCTTCCGACCAATCATGCACGATGCGGCCCAGCGCGAAGAGGTCGGCCGCGGGGAGCGGGTCGCTGAAGAAGTCGCCTCCCTGCACTTCGATACGAGCGGCGACCGGCGTCTCGGCGATCATTTCCTTCGCCAAAGGCACGGCGTCAGGCAGATCGAACACCACGGCCTCGAGCTGGGGATATTGCTGGCAGGCAGCAACCGCCAAATGTCCCGTCGCGCCTCCCAGATCGCAGAGCCGGCGGAAGCGCCCCAGATCGAACGCGGCCACCACCTGGGGCGAACTGATCACGCCGAAGCCATGCATGCCGAGCAGGAATTCTCGCTTGGCGTTCTCGTCACGAAAGAAGTTCTGAAAAATCGGGCCGTCCCAGCCGTACACCTGTTGCCAGCGATGAGTGCCTTCACGGACCGCGTCGTCGAGGTGCTCCCAGAGCTTCCACATCACGTCGTTCGAATAGTTGAGATACCCGGTGAGGCGGCGCGGACTATGGCGGCAGAGATAAGCCTCGGAGGCCGGCGTGTTCGTATAGCGCCCCTCGCGCCGTTCGAGCAATCCCAGGCCGACGCAGGCGTCGAGCAGACGCTCGAGACCATCGGCGCTCGCCTGCAGCTCGGTTGCCAAGTCAGCCAGCGATTTCGGCCCGGCGGCCAGCGCGTCGAAGGCGCCGAGCTTCACGGCGGCGAACATCGTCTTCGAGCGGCGAAAGGCCTCGAGCAAATCGAGGACGATGGAAGGATCAGGCGGTTGAGCGGTCATGGCGATGCGTGCATTGCTGGGAGAAGGGGATCCCGAAGCACGCACGATACCCGAAGCCGCGCGGAAGGCACAACTCGCTGGAAAAGGCCGTGAGCGGAAAGCTGGCGAAGCCGCTAGCGAGAATCGGCCGAAGTTGCCGGCTTCTGCCGCTCGTCGATCACTTCTTGGTCTGCGTGGATCGAGTTGCCTTCGAGCCGCACTTCGCCGGCCTGGGGGCCGATGCGGACACCGACGAGTTGCCGGCTGCCGTCGCCGGCGTCGATCGTGTTTTCGCGGAGCACTGCGCCGGTGGTTTGACCGGAGATGAGTACGCCGTACCGCTCGTTGTCGCGCACCGTATTCTTTTCGAAGGTCACGCGGTGGGCGGCCATCGGCTCGGCCTCATCGCGCCAGAGCACTCCGCCCCGGCCGTTGCCGGCGATCAGATTGCTGCGAATCAGGTTGTCGCTGTCCTTATGGCCAATCGAAAGGCCGTGGCCGAAGTTGCCCTCGAGCTCGTTGTTTTCGGCGACTCCGCCGCGCACTCGCCAGCAGAAGAACAGGCCATCGTCGCCGGAGCGAGTGGCCTTGCAGCCGACAACCGTCGGCCGCTGCGATCCGCTGCCGGGATGCAGCCCGTGCCCCGCGCAATCCTCGACCGTGCAGTCGGCCACGCGCACGTCGTTCGATTGCTGGAAGCTGATGCCGTCGCCGTTGTAGCCGCGGACCGTGCAGCCTTCGATGACCGCCCCATCGGCCTGATAGCAGAAAATGCCGGCGGTTCGGCAGCCATCGATCTTGAGCTCGTTGTGGGCACGGGTGCCGTCGATCGTCAGGTTTTCGATTCGCACGTCGGGGGCGTGGTAGGCGCTGATCACCGGAAACACGGTGGTGGCGAACGCCTTATCGCCGACTAAATAGTCGGACATGAGCGACCGGCTGAGCGTGAAATAGTTGTCCTTCGAGTTAAGCACGGTGGCGCAGACGCCGTGAAAGCCGCTGGCACGGTTCGACCCGATGTAAACTCCGCGGCCGACCGCAAAGCCTTCAGGCTTCAGGAGCGTGATCGCTTCTTCGCCGAAATCGCCATCGGCCGCGAGCGGGCTGACGACCGCGGCGTCCTTCTTGAGTACGGTCTTGTCGCCGGCCCCACGCACCGTGACGCGCGACCGCAGATGCAGCGAATCCCGCATCAGGTATTCGCCGGGGCCGATCTCGACCGTGCCGCCGCCAAGGGCCGCCACATAGTCGACCGCGGCTTGTAGCGCTCGGTTATCCCGGCCGATGAGATCCGCATCGGCCTGCCCCACGGTGATCCGCACCGCCGGCCGGGCAAGCAGGTCGTTCTCGGGATGCCGCCGCTCGTAGTGTTGAGCCGAAGCTGGCTCAGCCAAAAGGCCTAGCAACGCTGCGCCGCAGGCCAAAATAAGCAAGACACGACGCATGGGACGATTCTCCGGAGAGGCCAAAGGAGGGGCAGCGACCGCATTCTCGCCCCGGCCGTGGCGGCGTTCAATACTGCCGCCCTTGTAGGGTCCGCTATGCGGACCATCCGACCGACCGAGACATCGCGAAATGACGGGATCTTGGCCTGCAGACCGTGATTGTTGGTCCGCACAGCGGACCCTACTTCGGATAGAATGCTGGTTCAGCGGCGTTTCTTCGATCTTCCTGTTTCGAGCGGTTCATGGCGCGGGTTGTTTTGGCGATGTCGGGCGGGGTCGACAGCAGCGTGGCTGCCCACCTGCTCTGCGCGCAGGGGCACGAGGTGATCGGCCTCTTCATGCGCCATGGCGAACCCATCGAAACGGCCTGCGACACCGGCGGCGAATCGAAGCACGGGCTGCTGCCGATCGTGTCGACGCGGCTCGATCACAAGCAAGGCTGCTGCACCGCCAGCGACGCCGCCGATGCCCGCCGCGTGGCCGACCGGCTCGACATTCCGTTCTACGCCCTCGATTTTCAAGAGGCATTTGGGCGAATCATCGACTACTTCGTGGCCGAGTACTCGGCTGCCCGCACGCCCAACCCGTGCGTGATGTGCAACAACTGGCTCAAGTTTGGCAAGCTGCTCGAATATGCCGACGGCGTGGGCGCCGAGTTCGTGGCGACGGGGCACTACGCGCGGCTCGAGCCAGCCGCCGATGGCTCGCTCGCCCTGCGGCGCGGGCTCGATGGCACGAAGGATCAGTCGTACGTGCTGTTCGGCATCGAGCGAGCCGCGCTGCCGCGCGTGCTCTTTCCCATCGGCGGCGAACGCAAGGCGCGGATCCGCGAGCTGGCGCGCGAGGTCGGCCTGCGGGTAGCCGACAAGAAGGACAGCCAGGAGATCTGCTTCGTGTCGAGCGGCGACCACGCCGAGTTCGTCCGCCGTCGCCTGGGCGAGTTCGACACGGCCGGCGAGATCGTCACCACCGACGGACAGGTCGTCGGCCGCCACGAAGGCATTGAAGGCTTCACGATCGGCCAGCGCAAGGGGCTAAACCTGGCCTTTGGCGAGCGGCGTTTCGTGGTGCGGATCGAAGCCGACACACGCCGCGTGGTGATCGGTCCGCGCGAAGCCTTGGCCCGCTGCGAGCTGACCGCGAACCGACTGAACTGGCTCGTGGATGAACCCACGGGGCCGCTGAACTGCGAAGTGCAAATCCGCTACAACAGCCTGCCGGCGCCGGCCGTGATCGAGCCGCTACCAGGTGGGCGACTGCAGGTGCGGTTGGAAACCCCGCGCGACGGCGTGGCGCCCGGCCAGGCGCTGGTCTGCTACGACGGCGACCGCGTGCTCGGCGGCGGCTGGATCGAGTAGACCTAATCGGCGGTGCTTTTCGCTGGAACGATGCTTCCCCCCGGCGACTCGCCAGGGGCTAATGGCCAGCAACATTCGTTAGCCCCCCGTCAATGACGGGGGGGGAGTTCTACCGCAACTCCGCCGCTCGCGGTCCTGCTCGACGTTGTTGCACACTGTCGCAACGGTTTCTCCGATTGCACCGCCCCGCGTCGGGCTCCGGTTTTGCCGCCCAAACCAAGCCCAGTAGAATGGAGTCAGACGCCCTGAGGCGGTTGCGCAGGGAAGGATCGTCGCTCGCTTTATCGGTCGCCGGCCAAAGGATTCGCTCTCTTGAGCAGCAAGCCACGCAGTCTCGGAGATGTTCTCCAGGAGTTCAGCCAGCATCGGCAATTGATGCAGGAGGAGCTGCAGAAGGTCATCATTGGCCAGAACGAGGTCATCGAGCAGCTCTTCGCCGCTATCTTTACCCGTGGACACTGCCTGCTCGAAGGCGTGCCTGGCTTGGCGAAGACGCTCATGGTGAGCACGCTTGCGCGGATTCTCGACATCGGCTTCAAGCGCATTCAGTTCACGCCTGACTTGATGCCGTCGGACATCACCGGCACGAACGTGCTCGAGGAAGACGAGCACGGCCGGCGGAACTTTCGCTTCGTCGAAGGGCCGATCTTCACGAACATCCTGCTGGCCGACGAAATCAATCGCACGCCCCCCAAGACGCAGGCGGCCCTGCTGCAGGCGATGCAAGAACGCGAGGTGACCGTCGGTCAAACGACCTATACCTTGCCGGACCCGTTCTTCACGATCGCCACGCAGAATCCGATCGAGCAGGAAGGCACCTATCCGCTGCCTGAGGCCCAGCTCGACCGGTTCATGTTCAACATCAAGGTCGACTACCCCACGCGCGAAGAGGAAGAAAAGATTCTTGCCAGCACGACCCGCGGCGAGAAGCCCGAGATTCGCAAGGTGCTCTCAGGGCGGGCAATTCTCAACGTGCAAAAGCTCGTGAGCTCGGTCGCCGTGAGCGAGTACATCGTGAAGTACGTCGCCGCACTCGTGCGGGCAACCCGCCCCCGCGACGCCTCGGCCCCGGAGTACGTGAAGCAGTGGGTCGACTGGGGGGCCGGACCTCGCGCCGGCCAGTTCCTCATTCAAGGCGGCAAAGCGCTTGCCGCCATGGAAGGCCGCTTCTCGGTAGCCATCGCCGACGTGCAAAAGATCGCCGTACCGGTGCTACGGCACCGCATCAGCACCAACTTCCAAGCCCAGGCCGAAGGCATGACGAACGAAGACGTCGTGCGACGCCTCGTCGAGGAACTGCCGACGCCGGAAATTCCGAAATTCGGAGGCTAGTCGCACACTGCCCCGAGTATCGAACCACAAAGACACGAAGACACAAAGACTAATTAGATTGAGAGTCGACGAGTCTCGTCGATATTGGAGACCGTGAGAAACACTATGAGCCATCGACACTCAGAGGCCTTTACGCCGATACCCGAATCGACTGAGCGTTGCGCGGCGGCCATCGTCGATGCCGCAGTCAAGATTCATCAAGCCCTCGGGCCGGGACTTTTGGAGTCGGCTTATGAGGCCT
>JAESFN010000976.1_pt1 | contig 16856 bp, 17 predicted proteins | sample 9269411 | NCBI WGS metagenome assembly JAESFN01 (sample SAMN14505399, study PRJNA617100) | algae metagenome | isolation source: Iphinoe sp. HA4291-MV1 and co-occurring heterotrophs from trail next to... | place: USA: Maunawili Falls, Hawaii | collected 2009-07-25
GACACAAGGATCGCCCGCCGGGTGGCGGTGCTGTCCACCGGCGCGGAGGTGGCCGACGGCTACGTCCGGGACACCAACTGGGCCACGATCACCGGGGTGCTCACTCCTGACGGGTTCGCCTGTGAGCAGCGAGGCACGGTGCGCGACGACGCCGAGCTGATCGCCGGGTCGATCCGGATGTGCGTCGAAGCCGGATTCGGCCTGGTCGTGACCACCGGCGGGGTCGGTGCCGAGGACAAAGACCGCACGGTGGAGGCGGTCCAGCTCCTCGACCCGGGAGCGCACACCCCGTACCTGTGCCGGTTCGAAGCCGGCCACGGCCGGCACGTCAAGGACGGCGTGCGGATCGCGGTCGGCGGGTTCCGGGGGGCACGGATCGTCAGCCTGCCCGGCCCGAACGACGAAGTCACCGTCGCGGTCGCGGTGCTGCGCGACGGACTTACCGCCGGGTGGCCGCCAGCGACGCTGGCCGAGGCGCTGGCTGAGGCCTTGCGCCAGGTGCTGCGCGACCGGATGGCCAGCCGGCCCCGACACGGCCACGGACACGGAATGCACATCCCGAGTGGAGGAGATCGATGACGCACGCCTTCCTGTCCGAGCAGTGGTTCGCCGCGCTGGCCGCGTTGTTCGAGGCCGACGGCCTGCCCGAGCTGCCGCCGAAGCTGCGGAACATCGTGCTGAACGTCAACGCCACCGACGGCGACGTCATCACCCGCGCCACCTACCGGGGCTGCTACTTCCAGCCCGGCCACTCCGACGACGCGACCGCCGAGCTGACCACCCCGCGCGACCTCTGCTACCAGGTTTTCATTGAGAAGAAGATGGCCCACGGGGTCCGCGCGCTGGCCACCGGCCAGGCCAAGCTCAAGGGCGACCGCAACCAGATGATGCCGATCCGCGCGGTCAAGCCCACCCCGTCCCAGGCGGAGTTCGAACGCAAGGTCCGCGAGATGACGACCGTATGAGCGGCGTCCTCACCGTCACACCCCGGCGGATCACCGACGAGCTGCTGGCCGGTGTGACCGGCACCTTCCGGGCGGTTGTGGTGGCGACCAATCCGGGCCTGGTGGCCGGACTGGACCTGCTCGACCCGGGCGCGGCCCCGGCCCCCGTCGGAACCTGGCGGACGCTGTGCGTGGACGGAGATGAGGTACCCGCCGGACGGCCGATCGTCGAGATCACTGGAACCGCCGCCGAGCTGGGCGCGGCCGAGGACTTCGTGCTGGGACCGCTCGGGTTCGCCGGAGGGGTGGCGGCGCGGGCCCGGGCCGTCCGCCGAGCCGCACCGGCCGGGCTGGGCATCTCCTGCGGCGGTTGGAAGAAGCTGCCCGCGGCGATGAAACCGTTGCTGCGGGCCGGGCTGGAGGTGGCCGGTATCCGGCCTCGGCTGGTCGACGGCGACTTCGTCTACGTCCCGAAGAACACCGTCACCCTGCTCGGTGGTCTCGAAACCGCGGTCCGGGCCGGGCTGCGGCTCGACCACGGCCCGGTCGCGGCCCAGGTCACCGACGTCGCCGGAGCGCTGATCGCGGTCCGGGCCGGCGCCCGGATCGTCATGGTCGACAACGGCGACCTGCACACCCTGGCCGGGGTGGACGCCGCCCTGCGCGGAGAAGGCTTGCGACCAGCGGTGACCGTCGGGTTCGGCGGCGGGGTGACCGCCGAGGCCCTGGCCGCCGCCCGGACCGCCGGCGCCGACGTGGTCGATGTCGGCCGAGCCATCCTCGACGCCCCGCTGTGGGACCTGAGAGTGGAGGTGAGCCGATGACTGCCACGGCGGACGGGGACACCGCGGTGCTCGACGCCGTTCTGGCCACCGTTCCCCGCCCGGTCGTGGCGTGCAGCGGCGGGGTGGACAGCCTCCTGCTGGCGACCCTCACACACCGCCGGCGCCCGGGAGAGACGGTGATCGCGCACGACGTCACCCCCGCCGTGCCCGCCGTCGCCACCGCCCGGGTGCTGGACTACGCCCACACCTGGGGCTGGGACCTGCACCTGGTCCGCTCGGCGGAGTTCGCCGACCCGCGCTACCTGGCCAACCCGGTCGACCGGTGCTACTTCTGCAAGACCCACCTCTACGACACCCTGGACACCCTCACCGACCGGTTGGACGTCCCCGGCGCCACCGTTCTCAGCGGCGCGAACCTCGACGACCTCGGCGAGTACCGGCCCGGCCTGGCGGCCGCCGCCGAGCATGGCGTGCGCCACCCGTACATCGAGGCCGGGATCGGCAAGGCGGACATCCGCCGGATCGCCGGACGACTGGGCCTCGACTGCGCCGAGCTGCCCGCTTCCCCATGTCTGGCCAGCCGCCTCTACACCGGTACCGACGTGACCCCGTCCCGGCTACGCGCGATCGAGGTCGGCGAGGAGCTGCTCCGCTCAGCCACCGGCTTGGACGTGGTGCGCTGCCGGATCAAGGGCGACACAGTGCTGGTCGAGGTGCCGGCCGGTGTCCTCGTCGCGGACGACATGCTCGACCAGGTCGGCGCCGCCATGCGGCGGCTGGAGCCCTCACTGATCGACATCCGGCTCGACGAACGGCCCTACCACCCTGGGCGGGCGTTCCAGCTGACGGCCCGGTCATGACGGTTCGGTACGACCACGACCGGGCCCGCCGGATCGGGATGCCGGAGGCGGTTCTCTGCGCCGGCAAGTCCGACGACCAGCTGCGCGGCATCGTCGACGAGCTGCGCGGCGGATCCCCGGTGCTGTTCACCCGGATGTCCGCCGCCCAGCACGACGCGGTGCCGGACCGCGCCGGGCTGGACTACGACCCGGCTTCGCGCACCGCACTCCTCAACGGGAGCCTGCCTGAACGTCCCGGCCAGATCGCGGTGGTGACCGCCGGTACCTCCGACCTGCCGGTCGCGGGGGAGGCCGTCCGCACCCTGGAGTTCCTCGGGTTCTCGCCGGTGTTGATCTCCGACGTCGGGGTGGCCGGGCTGTGGCGGCTACAGGAACGCCTGGACGACATCGCCGCCGCCGACGTGGTGATCGTGGTCGCCGGGATGGACGCCGCGCTGGCCTCGGTGGTCGGCAGTCTGGTCGGCCAGCCGATCATCGCCGTCCCCACCTCCACCGGCTACGGCGTCGCCCGGGCCGGGGAGACCGCATTGCACGCCATGCTGGCCAGCTGCGCGCAGGGCGTAGCGGTGGTCAACATCGACAACGGGTTCGGCGCCGCCTGCGCCGCCGCCCGGATCTGGCCAGCCACGGCCCGGACATGATCGGCTGGCTGGACGCCCAGGCCGGGGCCAGCGGGGACATGCTGCTCGGAGCCCTGGTCGACGCCGGCGTCCCAATGACCGTGCTCCAGAACGCCGTGGACACCCTCGGGCTGGGCATCCGGTTGACCGCTCGGACCTGCGAGCGTGGCGGTCTCGGCGGCGTGCTGGTCGAGGTCGAAGCGCCGCCCAGCCACGAGCGGCGCGGCCTGGCCGAGGCCCGGGCCCTGCTGGCCGGGGTCGACGAGCCGGTACGCGCGGTGGCCGAGCAGGTGTTCCAACGGCTGGCCGTCGCCGAGGGCGCGGTGCACCGGATCCCGCCGGAGCAGGTGCACTTCCACGAGGTCGGCGCGCTGGACACGCTGGCCGACGTGGTGGGCGTAGCCGCAGGGTTCGCCCACCTCGGGCTGTCCGCGCTGCACTGCTCACGGGTCTCCCTGGGCTGCGGCCGCACCCGGGGCGCGCACGGACCGCTGCCCGTACCCGTGCCCGCTGTGCTCGCCCTGCTCGAAGGCGCCCCGGTCATCGCCGGCCCGGTCGCCGCCGAGTGCACCACCCCCACCGGGGCCGCCCTGCTCGCCACCCTTGTCACCACCTGGGGCGACCTGCCGCCGATGACGATCAGCGCCACCGGCTGCGGCGCCGGGCAGCGTGACCCCGCCGAGGCGGCGAACCTGATCCGCCTCGTGCTCGGCACCGAGCAGCGCCCGGCGACCACCCCGCTGCTCATCGAGACCAACATCGACGATCTTGACCCGAGACTGTGGCCGCACGTCATCGACCGGCTACTTGCCGCCGGTGCGCACGATGCCTGGGTCACCCCGATCGTGATGAAGAAGGGCCGGCCCGCGCATACCCTGTCCGTGCTGTGTCCCACCGGCCGTGCCCAGGACATCCGCGCCGCGGTGTTCAGGGAGACCAGCACCATCGGCGTTCGCGAGTCGGAGGTCCGCAAACACCACCTGGATCTCGACGAACACGTCGTGCTGGTGGACGGGCAGCCGATCCGGATCAAGACGGCCACCCTCGCCGGCGAGGTGCTTAACCGCAACCCCGAATGGACCGACGTCCAGGCCGCCGCCACCTGCCTGGGACGACCCGCAAAGCAGATCCTGGACACCGCCAGGCGCCTGGCCGCTCTTGACCCATCATGAGAATGTCGACGGTTCAGTCCCCACTGCCGGTGTGTCCAGATAGCGGCGGCGCCCACCGTCCGTCGCGGCCGTCACGTGGAATGACCGGACAAATGGCAATCATCATGGCTGCGAGTTGGAACGATTCGCAGCCAGTCAGTGCAGCAGGTACTGCAGCGAGTGCGGGCTGACCAGCTGTATTCACCTGGTTCACGGCTGAACTCGCCATTTGCAAGGCGGGGGTTAGGGTTCGATTCCCCTCGTCTCCACCAACGCCTGACCAGCAACAACGGTCGGCGAGCAGCTCCACGGTGTCACCCTGCATCCTGCGTCGTGCCCGTTCGGATCGGGTCCGGTCTCCGCTGACCGGCCCCTGGCGGCCCGACTTGATCTGGTCGCTGAGACCGTCCCGCGAGTTCGAGTTCGTCCAGTCGCGGTGGGTCAACGTCGGCACGTCTTCGTGCCAGGACTGCGCGGGCTGGAGCACCTCGCGGGCGAGGCATGATCCCGGCGCCCGGCGGCCGGATCAGGCGGCGCCGCCGAGGTGCTGGCGAGCGAGCCGGGCGAAGGACTCGATCGCCGGCATCGTCCGGTGCGGCGGGTAGCCGAGAGCGACGGTGATCGGTTCGACGTCGTTGAGCAGCACGACCGCGACGTCGTCGCGTCGGTGGTAGAGCGCGATCCCCTGGGGGAGCACGCAGAAGCCATGGCCGGCGGCGACGGCTTCGAGCCGCTCCTCGACCGCGAACAGCGGCCGATGCGGGAATACGGTGTCGCCCCGCCAACCGGATGGCGGCGCCGGGCCGCCGAGCAGTGGCAACGGCCGGAGCTGGTCGAGATCGAGTGACTCCGCGCCGGCTTGCGGGGTATCGGCGGGCACGACCGCGACCTTGGGCTCGGGGAACAGCGGGATGGCCTGCACCGATCGTGACCGCATCGGTAGCCGGACGAAGCTGACGTCGACCCGGCCGTCGAGCAGGTAGGGCTCCTGGTCGTCCATCGGCACGTAGACGACGTCGATCAGCAGGGAAGGCTCCTCGGCCGCGAACTTCTTGACGATCTCGGTCGAGGGCACACCGGGCATGAACCCGATGGTGAACTCGACCGGGGTCTTCGCCGCCGCTCGGACCCGGCGCTCGAGTGCCGCCGCGGCGGTGAGCAGCTGATGGGCGTCCTCGAGCAGTTGCCGTCCCGGTCCGGTGAGCGCGGTGCCCCGCCGGTCGCGCTCGAACAGGGTCGCCCCGAGGTCCCGCTCGAGCGACTGGATCTGCCGGCTCAGCGCCGGCTGGGTCAGGTGGAGTTCGGCCGCCGCCCGCACGAAGCTCAACCGCTCCGCCACGGCGACGAAGTAGCGGACTTTCCGCAGGTCAAGGTCCACTGTCCGGACTATACGCCGGGCTGGGGCGACTGCTCATGCTGATGAAGCATGACGGTGATGCCGATCGGTGACATGTGAGCCGGCGGGTCCAGTAGGTGACCGGGCTCAACCGGGGAGGTCGGCCAGCCATCGCAGGGCGCGGAGCCCGGGCAGGAACAGGTACTCCCCGCCCCGGGTGGTAGTGAACCGTGGGACGGCCCGCAGCCGCCGCCGGACCGGGTGCCGGGGGATGGTGAACACCCCGGTGCCGTCGTTCGCGCCGATCAGCGGATCCCGCTCCGAGCCGAGCCCGGCGAAGTCGCCGTCGTTGGCCCACTGGGACTTGATGAACTCGAACTGTCGGGCGAGGTCGGTGCCCATGAAGATGAACACGATGCCCCGTTCGGCACCGTCGTCGTCGAGCACTCCGTCGGGCAGCGGTGGACCGTAGGTCGCCCCGCGACGTAATGCGCGGTGTAGCCGGGGCTCGACGATGGTGTCGGCCAGCGAGTCGCGCGGGTTCATCCGCCGGATGTGCGCGCCGATCGGGCAGCGCAGCCCGTGCGGGTCCTGGGTGCGATAGGTGAAGTCGTTGACGCGGCCGGGGTCGGTGGCCAGTGCCGGGTCGTCGTGCTCCGGCGCGAGCATGAGTGGTGCGCCGCTGCGCCAGCGGCCGATCATCTTCGCCGCGAGCAGTTCTTCCTCCTCCGCACTGCTTGCGTTGGCGCGCAGGTAGCGTCGGAACGCCGCGACATGCACGTGCAGCTGGCGGAATGCCACGTAGGTGCCGTTGCGGCCGAGCACGTCCGGTTGTGGCATCGGCGTGGTCCCGCCCAGCTCGTTGACGTAGCCCAGCAGGAACTCCCCGGCCCGCACGGGATCGCCGAACCCAGGCAGGTCGCCGTGCCGGTCCGGGTCGGCCTGGAAGATGTCGGCCACTCCGCTGCCCTCGATGTCGGGTTCACCGATGCCGTCGACGAACCCCAGGTGGGTCCGCCCGCTGGGCAGCTGTGGGGTGTCGATCCGGTGGATCAGCGACACCCCCGCCAAACCGGTGTGGGCGTCGCGGGCGGTCGCCACCACGGCCCGCAGCGTGGGCTCGTCGGAAGCGAACAGGGCCAGCGCGATGTGCACATCGGTGCGGCCGAGCGGAGGCGCCCAGTGCTCCGGAGCGCTGTCTCCCACATCGCCGAGAATGCCCGCGCGGGCAGCCATCCCGGCGGAGAACTCCGGCGGGAAGCTGTCCAGCGACGCCTGCGGCACCCCCAGCGCGCCCAGCCCGGCGTAGCTCAGCGCGACGTTCAGCCAGGCCTGATGCGGGGGTGCCCACCAGTTGGTCGCGGTGGCCACCCGGGGTACCAGCCGGCGCAGCAGCTCCCGTCCGTCGGCCGGGTGGTCGATCCGCAGCAGGAGGTAGGCGCCGGTGTAGGGCGAGGGTCGTTGCCGCAGCACGGTGCCCTGGATGTCGGCCAGCTCCAGTACCTGCGGGGTGCCCGGCGGTGATCCCGGCTCGCTCATGGCACGCTGTCCGTTCGGCTCCGTCGGTCGGACTCCGCGGCCCGGCGGAACGCAGCGGCGTGGTCGGCGAACGCCTCGGGATGCAGGACCATGAGCCGGTTGAACCGTTGGTGGGCCCAGGCCAGCAGTGGCGCGGCGGTCGAGTCGGTGCCGTGACCGCGCAGCAGCAGGCCCAGCGCACCGGTGTAAGCCGGGTCGTCGCTCGCCGCGCACACCGGGTGCAGCCGCTCGACGGCCGCCGCGACCCGTCCGGACCGGGCCTCGGCGGTGGCGACGCCGAGCTGCGCGCGCGCGTGGCCGGGCAGCAGGTCGACGGCCAGCCGATAGGCCGACTCGGCGACCTCCTGGTCACCGGCATGCTCGTGGACGTGCGCCCAGTCGGCGAACAAGCAGGCCAGCGGGATGGGCGAGACCCCAGGGTAGGTCGCCACGGCCTCGGCCAGCAGGGCCTGGGCGTCCTCCCGAGCGCCTCGCTCGGCCTGGAGGCAGGCGAGTCGCCCGAGCACGTGGCTGTCCCGGCCCGTCCCGGCCGCGACGTTCCACAGCGCCCAGGCGTCGCTCGAGCGGCCGAGGGCCTGCAGAATCGTGGCTCGCTCCTCCGCCAGCTCGAGGGCTGGGGCGGCGTGCGCCTCAGCCTGCTCCAATCGGGCCAGGGCGGCGTCGAACCGGTGCAGGGCCGTGTCGGTGCGGGCGCGGGCCAGGTGGGCGAGGCCGTCCTCTGGATATTCGGTGACCAGCCCGGCGGTCAGGTCGTCGGCGGACTGGACGTCGTCGATCCGCCCGAGGATGCGGCCGCGGGTCAGCAGCGCCACGACCAGGTCGGCCACCGCCGCTGGGTGGTGGTACCGCGTGACGCGGCGCCAGGCGGAGGTGATGGTCACCGCCAGGTTGACCATTGCGATCCGCCCGGACGTCAGGCCGTGGGACGGTGCCGGCGGTTCGGGTGTCATCACGGTGCCGCGGTGATCGGTACGCCCGGGTCGGGCACCGGCGGGTCGTCGTTGGGTGGCGCGAGGAAGGGAAAGGCCACGTTCGCCGGGACCGTCGCCTGGTCGACGCCGTCCCGCACGGCCGGGCCGTCGATGCCGTTGACGATCAGGGTGTAGAGCGTGTCGATCGCGTCGTGGTTCGGTGTCCGGCCACCGCAGGTGAGGTGCGGCTGGCCGCGCAGTGCCGACCGCTCGATGTCGAGGAAGCCGTCGTCGCGGCTCGGCTTGGCCATGTCGACCAGGAGGAAGTCATCCAGCAGCAGGCTGGTCAGCGGGTGGCCGTCGGGTCCGGTGAACCCGGAGTCCCGCCGGGGGTCGAGGCCGTTGAACAGCGCCAGGTTGGCCGCCAACCGGGCGCGGAAGGCGGGCAGGTAGGTGTCGCTGAGCGCGAACGCGTCTTCGAGGTTGTACAGATCGCGCAGGTCGACGTCCCGGTTGCGCGGATCGTTTCCGTTGACCGACAGCAGCACGTTCTTCATCTCCGGCCGGCCCGTGCGCTCGAACCGGCAGCCGGGCTCACCGAGCGTCGCGGTCTCGGCGACGACCGCGATGACCGGGCCCAGGCCGTCGCCGAACACCGTGCGCACGTCGCAGTCGACGACGATGCTGAGCACGTTCAACCCGTCCACCGCATTGGTGCCGACGGGCTGGAAGGCCAGTGTCCGGGTTCGGCGCGTCCGCACCTCGGCCGCCACGTCCATGAAGAACGGGTCCAGCCGCGGACCGGCGAACAGCCGCGGCCCGCCGTCCCCGGAATCCACCGCGCCGACCGTCGCGGTGATGACCGACCCGGTGCCGAACGTGCAGGTCGCGGTCTGTCGTGGCCCGGAGTCCGAGGGGTCGGAGAGGTCGGAGAACGTCACCGTCAGGCCGTACTCACGGGTGTCGCACGTGACGTGGGGCGCGATGCCCGGGTGCACGGTGGCCGTCCGGAGCCGGAACCGGTAGGCGACGGCGTCGGAGAAGGCGGCGCCCGGACGGGCGTTCGGAAAGGTGTTCATGATGAGCGTCAGCCGCCCGTCGGCGCCCGGGGTGGGGAAGGCGTACAGGTCGGTCAGGTCCACAACGGGGTCGCACAGGGCCCGGTAGCTCGACAGATGATCGGACACGGGCGGTCAGCTCTGCGCGACGTCGAGCAGGTCGTCGAACACCGCCGAGAGCCGCAGGCTCTTGGTGACGTCCCGGACACTCGCCCGCGGGTTCGACGCGTACCACACCTGGGCCTGCACCTGGTACCTCATGATGTAGGGCACCGCCTCCGGTGAGGCCAGGCCGGGGTAGCCCTCGGCGACGCCGGTGAACATGTGGTCGATCCACGGGGTGGCGAACCGGATGACGTCGGCGACGTAGGGCTTGAAGTCGTCGCTGTAGGTGGCGGCGAAGAGGATCTGGCGGTCGTCGTTCACCAGCGCGACCCGCAGGTCGTGCACGGTGCCCAGCTTGTCCTCCCAGAACCCGGCCTCGTACTGGGCCTTCACCATCCGCTCGCGGAACACCTCGGCGCCGCCCGGACGGACCGGCGCGATCAGGGTGAACTCCGCCTTGTCGGCGATCCGCAGGCCCACGCCCTCGTCCTGCGGATGGCACTCCTGGGTGGCCCGGGCGATCTCCGCCGGGTCGATGTCCGGCGAGATGGGTTCGTACGGGGTGGTCATGGCGATCCCTCCGATGGTGCGACTGGGTCAGAGCGCCAGCAGGGCCTGCTCGACGACTTCGGTAAGCGCGGGGTGGATGTAGGTGACGTCGTGCGCGAGCTGGTCGACGGTCTGGCCGAAGGTGAGGCCCTGCAGCAGCGGCTGGATCAGCGTCGCCGCCTGCGGCCCGATGATGTGCGCGCCGAGCAGCCGCCGGGTGCCCGGGTCGGCCAGCAGCTTCACGAAGCCGGTGGTGTCCTCCAGCGCCCACCCGTAGGCGGTGTCGGCGTACTCGCGGACGGCGACCAGGTGCTCGATGCCGCCGGCCCGGGCGTCCTGCTCGGTCAGCCCGACCGACGCGACCTGGGGGTCGGCGAACACCGCGTGCGGCACCGGGACGGTCGAGGCGGCGATCGGGTCGTCCGGGTGCAGGATGTTGTGCCGCACCACCCGGGCCTCGGCGTTCGCCCGGTGCTTGAGCTGGAAGTGGTTGGTCGCGTCGCCGAGGGTCCACACCCCGGGCACCGAGGTGCGGAAGGACCGGTCGGCGGCGAGGTGCCCGTGCTCGTCCAGGGCGAGCCCGCCGGCGGCGGCGTCGATCAGGTCGGAGTTCGGCCGCCGCCCGACCGCCACCAGCAGCGTGTCCGCCTCGACGGTCTCCGACGGTCCGCTGCCGCCGGAGCCGGCCACCGCCACCGCGACACCGCCGCCCGGCCGGGCCCGGACCGCCGCCGCCCGGGAGTCGAGCAGTACCCGGTGCCGCTTGCCGGCCAGCTCGGTGAACCGCTGCCCGATCTGCTCGTCCTCGGCCATCAGCAGCCGGGGGCCCTGCTGGACGATCGTGACCCGGGTGCCCAGCCCACCGAACACGTGGCCCATCTCGGCGGCGATGAAGCCACCACCGATGATGATCATCGAGTCGGGCAGGGCGGCCTGTCGCATGACGGTGTCGGAGGTGTGGAACTCGACGCCGTCCAGCCCGTCGATCGCCGGGATGACCGGGCGGGAGCCGGTGGCCACCACGACGGTCGGCGCAGTGATCGTCTCTTGGCCGACCGCGACCACCCTGGGCGCGATGAACCGGCCGGGTTCGAGATAGACGTCCACGCCGGTGCGGCGGCGGTAGGCCACAGCGCTGTCGTGCAGGGGGTCGATGCGGCCGAAGACCCGGTCGCGGATCGCCGGCCAGTCGATGTGCTCGATCCGCGCGTGCACCCCGAGCCGAGCCGCGTCACCGACCCCGGCCGCCGCGTCGGCGGTCACCACGAACATCTTCGACGGGATGCAGCCGCGGTTCAGGCAGGTGCCACCGAACCGGTCCGGCTCGACGATCGCCGTGCGCAGCCGGGCGAGCCGCTCGTCGATCAGCGTGTTCCCGCTGCCGGTCCCGAGGATGATCAGGTCATAGGTCTTCATGCGGCTCCGATCCGGTGGGGTGCGCGGTCATGGCCGGCGTTCGAGCACGTTGCGCCAGAGCCGGCGCAGGCTGTCCAGCCCGCCGGCCGTCGAGCTCCATGCGGTCGCGTCGGTGACCAGCAGGTCGCCGGCGAACACCCCGGGGCGGGACTGCAGGATCGCGTCGAACGCGGGACGGCCGAACTCGTGCGCCGGCGCGGACGTCTCGACGGGCTGCCGGGCCAGCACGTCCAGCGTGCGGACGGCCCGGTCGACCCGTTGCAGGTGGGGCAGGTGCGGGTGCAGGTTCAGCGTCGCGACCCCGTCGAGCAGGCCGAGCCGGTCGACACCCGGCGGGACCACAATGGGCCCGGGGGAGCCGTCCGGGGCGGTGGCGGGACGCAGCCCGAACCGGTTGCGCACCGGCACACCCAGCCCGGCCAGCAGCGACCGGGCGAACCCGCCGAAGCCCTGCCGGGGCGGGATCGTCGGGTCACCGTGGTGGCGGAACTCGGCCTCCTGGTCACGGGCCAGGGGCCGGCCGGGCGCGCCGTCCACCGGCCGCGGGTCGTCGCGATCGCCGATGTCGTGGTGCGGGGCGACGACCAGCAAGTTGCCTGGGGTGGCGAGGAAGGCGCGAGCAGCCTCGATCTCCACCGCGCCGGCCCGTTGCCCGGTGCGCAGCGAGTCGAAGCTGATCATCAACACGGTGTCCGCGCCGGTCAGCGCATCGTCCAACCCGACGACGGTGCCGTCGGCGCCCACCCGTTCGCACTCGGTGGCGGGCCGGCCGGTCAGCTGCCCGGCCTCGGCGACGAACTCCGCGAAGTTCCGCTTCAGGATGTGCTCGATGAAACCCGAGACGCCCTGGTCGATTCGCTCGGGGTCGGCGAACTCGCGCAACCGCGGGTATCGCATCCGGCGGCTCTCGAAGAGCGTCGGGAAGCGATCCTCGATCACCCCGTACGGGGCGGCCGCTTCGGCCAGGCGGCTCCAGGAGTAGTAGACGACGACGCGGCCCGCGGACATCCGGGCTGGCTAGGCAGCGGCCGAGACCGCGGCCAGCACGGCCTCGACCACCGCCGCGGGCCGGGCCGCGGGCACGTCATGGCCGGAGTCGGCCCCGTGGACCAGCACGACGGTCGGTGCGGAGCTTGCCATCTGACTCTCCTGGGCTCGGCGACACCCGAAGCGTTGTCCGCCGAGCGGACTGCCCGCCAATGCCGATCGGCCGTGCGCTCATGCCTGCTGGGCATCGAAGGCCGCCGACGACCTGATCCGGCCTCGCCATCGACGCCGGCCGGCCGCACTAGTGCCAGTCGATGAGTTGGTCGACGAGCCCGGGGTAGAGGCGTCGGATCGACTCGTTGGAGCGTTCCTGGTGCGTGCGGGCGATGTTCCAGGCGGCCTGTCCGTCGCCGTCCCGGATGGCGTCGACCAGGTTCATATGGTCCTGAGTGATGCGACGACGTTCCGCCGGCGACCAGCTCGTGTGTTGGTCCGAGCGGACACGGTCGGTCAGGACCTCGCGGACGGCGTCGTCGATCAGGGCCAGGACGCGATTGGGTGCGAGTTCCTGCAGCAGGTTGTGAAACTTCATGCTGGTCTGCAGCCAGTCGGCGTCGGACAGTTCGCTGAGATCCACCCGGCTGGCCGCGGTGAGCGCTTCCAGCTTCTCGCGAGGTATGGAGCTGACGGTGTGTGCCGCCGTGGCCGCGATGACCCCGTCGATACCGGCTTGGGCGTCGAGGACTTCGCCGACGGTGATTCCCTGCATCTGCAGGAACAGGGTCATGGTGCGGCCGAAGTCGTTTCCGGTCGGTCTGCCGACCACCGGCCCACCCCTCGGGCCAGGGCGGATCTCGACCAAGCCCTGGGCTTCGAGGAGTCGGAGCGCCTCGCGGACGGTGTTGCGCCCGACCTGGAACTGCTGCGCCATTACGACCTCGTGCGGGAGCCGGGCGCCTGGCGCGAGCTGCTGCTCGGCGATGTCACGTGCGATACGGCGGGCGAGGGTCTGGGAGATCTTCTCGCCGCGCAGGTTGGCCGGGCTCAGCCGTACCGGCCGCTCTGGGTCGCCGGCAGGCCTTGCCGCCGGGCCAGCGGGGTGGGCCATGCCTGCTTCACCTCTCGTTCGGTGCTGTCGGGGGATCGCCGAGGACTCTAACGATCCCGCGGTCGCACACACCTCGACGGCGCGCACAGGGTCCCGTAATCTATAGCTATAGTAGCGTCTATATTTACGAAGGATCCGACATGCCGGTGCGGGACCACCACCAGATCATCTCGGTCGACGACCACCTCGTTGAACACCCCGGAGTGTGGCGCGACCGGCTGCCGGCGCGTTTCGTGGAGCTCGGCCCGCAGATCAAGGAGGTCGACGGGGCCCAGGTCTGGGTCTACGACGGCGAGAAGTTCCCGACCATCGGGCTCAACGCCGTGGCGGGCAAGCCCCGCGCGGACTGGGGCCTGGACCCGGTCCGCTACGACCAGATGATCCCCGGATGCTTCGACCCGGTGGCCCGCGTCGCCGACATGGACCTGGACGGGGTCCAGGCGGCCCTGTGCTTCCCGTCGTTCCCCGGGTTCGCCGGGGGCACGTTCTTCCGGGCGGCGGACCGTGAACTGGCCCTGCTGTGCATCCAGGCCTGGAACGACTTCTACATCGACGAATGGTGCGCGACCGCGCCGGACCGGTTCATTCCGCTCGGCATGGTGCCCTTCTGGGACGTGCAGGCCTCGGTACGCGAGGCCGAACGGATCGCCGCGAAAGGCGCGCGCACCATCTCGTTCCCGGACAGCCCGGTGCCGATGGGCCTGCCGTCCTTCCACACCGATCACTGGGACCCGCTGTGGCGGGTGTGCTGCGCGGCGAACATGCCGTTGTCGCTGCACTTCGGCTCCGGATCGTTCGTTCCGGGGTTCTCCTTCAGCAAGACGATGATGAGCCAGTCGACGATGGCCGAGCCCGAGGTGCCGTTCGCGATCGCCATCGCGTTGTTCTCCTCCAACCTCATGTGGACCACGGTCGACCTGCTGTTCTCCGGAGCGCTCACCCGGTTCCCGGAGTTGCAGTTCTCCCTGGCCGAGGGCGGGATCGGCTGGATCCCCTACATCCTGGAGCGGTCCGACTACACCTGGGATCGCCACCGCTGGTACCAGAACCTCGATCACGACGCCCGGCCCAGCGACCTGTTCCGCGAGCACTTCTGGGGTTGCTTCATCGACGACGAGCACGGGCTGGCCAACCGCCACGTGATCGGGGTGGATCGCATCACCTTCGAGGTGGACTACCCCCACTCCGACTCCAACTGGCCGAACAGTCGCAAGCGAGCTACCGAGACGCTGCTCGACGTGCCCGACGCCGAGGTGGAGATGATCCTGGAGACCAACGCCCGCCGGATGCTGCACTTCCCGCGCTCCAGCTGAACCGGTAGATCGCGACATCCGGCCACTTGGTGGTGTGTCACCCGGGGAAGCCGTGGACCTTCCAGTCGGCCGCCTCGGCCGCCAGGCACACCGCGTGCTGACGCCCCTCAGTCGCTCGAGGGCAGCGGCTTGGCCGCCTTGACCACCAGCGGCACACCGTCGGCGGCCAGCCCGGACGAGCCGGCCTTGGTCACCAGGAGCTCCAGGTCCTCGTGGTCGGGGGCGGTGTACCGCTTGCCGAGCTGGCCGGGCTCACCGCCCCCGGCCGCGGTCAGCCCGGGGGCCGGTTCGGCGGTGAGGTCGATCATCGGGTGCCCGCCGCAGGTCAGGGTGATGTCGGCGGGCCGGATGACGATCAGCTGGGTGGAGCACACCTGGCTGCGCAGCCGCAGGCCGGGGGTCAGCCGCATGGTCGAGGTCCTCTCGGGTCGGCGTTGGTACGGTTGATCAGCTCGCGGCGCAGCAGTTTGCCGGTCGCGGTGTAGGGCAGCTCGGGTGCGAAGAGGATCTGGTCGGGTGTGCGTGCGGAGCGCAGCCTCGTGCGCACCCAGGCGCGGAACTCCTCCGGGTCGGGGCCGTCGCGGGTCGTGCTGTCAGGGCGCAGTACCAGGGCAGCGACGATGCGGTCGCCCCAGTGCTCGTCCGCGACGCCGAACACGGCGCAGTCGAGCACGTGGGGGTGGGTCGCGAGGACCTCTTCGATCTCGGCGGGCGAGATGTTCTCCCCGCCCCGGATGATCGTGTCGTCGTCGCGTCCGTCGACGAACAGGTAGCCGGCGGTGTCGAAGTGGGCGCGGTCCCGGGTGGGGAACCAGCCCTCGGTGTCCAGGACGGATCCCGATCCGGCGTACTCGCCGGACACCTGGGCGCCGCGGACCCACAGCTCACCCACCTGGTGATCGTGCACGGGCTCGCCGGTGCGGCCGCGGATCTGGCCTTCGACACCGGCCACCAGCCGGCCGACGGAACCGAGACGAACCCGAACGGCGGGATCCGGTGATCTCAGGGCCGCGCGGTGATCGTCGGGGGTGAGGACCGCGATGGTGGAACTGGTCTCGGTCAGCCCGTAGGCGTTGGTGAACCCGACGTCGGGGAAGGCCGCGAGCGCCTTGCGCAGAGTCGCTTGCGGCAGCCGGGCGCCGCCGTAGGCGATCGCGCGCAGGGTGGGTAGGTCGGCCGAGGCGTCGCCGAGGTGCTCCACGATGCGCGCGAGCATGGTCGGCACCACCATCGCCGAGGTGATGCGCTCGCGCCGGACCAGCTCCAGCCAGGCCTGCGGGGTGAAGTCGGCCAGGTAGACGATGCGACGGCCGGCGTAGAGGTTGGTGAGGATCGTGCCGATCCCGGCGACGTGGTAGGGCGGCACGCTGACCAGCGCGGCTTCGTCCGTCCCGGCCGAAGCGAACTCGACGGTCCGCAGGACGTAGGACACCAGGTGGGAGTGTCGTAATAGCACACCCTTCGGGGCCGACGTGGTTCCGGAGGTGAACAGCATGACCGCGGTCGACTCGTCCGCCACGGCGGGCGGATCGCCCGCGTCGGCGCGGGTGAGCAGCTCGAGCCATTCCTCGGTGGTCAGGACGCGTTCGGCGTGCGGCACCGGTCCGACCGCTGCGGTGAACGACTGGTCGACGATCACCAGCGGACGGTCGAGCCGGGCCAGGAGCTCACGGAGCGCCCCGGGGCCCAACCGGTAGTTCAGCGGCGTGACGGGCACACCGGCGACGCAGGCCGACAACACCGACAGCGGCACCGCGACGCTGTTCACGCCGACGAACGCCACATGTCGGGCGCCCAGCTTGAGGATCTCGGTCGCGCCCCGGGTCACGCGCTCGGAGATCTCGGTTGCCTGCAGGCCGTTGTCGCGGGCGCCGATCGCAACCCGCCCGTCCTGAAGCTGTCCGGCCATGTCCAGTAGCAGTCCGACGGTCATCGGCGCCCTCCTCAAGAGACGTCACTGGTTCACGGGAGACCTTGCCGTTCACCAATCTATAGCTATAGTAGCGTCAGTAGCTAACAAACATAGGAGTTGGTGGCCGTGGCGGATCAAGCGGATGGCGCTCAGCGGTCATGCACGCTCGTCATCGGTGGGAGCCGGGGCATCGGCCGGGCCACGGTCTTGGAGCTGGCGGCGCGGGGACACGACATCGCCATCGGCTTCACCCGGCAGGACG
>JAESFN010000977.1_pt1 | contig 16842 bp, 13 predicted proteins | sample 9269411 | NCBI WGS metagenome assembly JAESFN01 (sample SAMN14505399, study PRJNA617100) | algae metagenome | isolation source: Iphinoe sp. HA4291-MV1 and co-occurring heterotrophs from trail next to... | place: USA: Maunawili Falls, Hawaii | collected 2009-07-25
ACCTACGATCAGGTTGCGCAAACCCTCACCGCCAACAATGTCGTGCTCCCCTCGGGTCAACTCCCGTCGGAAGGGAGCACGGTGCCGCTGCAAACCGTGGCGGTGCTGACCAGCGTCGACGCCATCCGCGCCCTGCCGCTGACCGCCGCCGATGGCAGCACCCTCACCCTCGGCGATATCGCGCAGGTTGAGCAGGTGGAGGGGAGCTCGGTTGGATTCAGCCGCACCGATGGCCAGCCCTCGGTCTCGATCCGCGTCACCAAGGAAAAAACCGCCAACACGGTCGAGGTGGCGCACCGCGTCACCGATAAGCTGGAAGAGCTCGAGCCGGGTCTGCAATCAGGCGTCTCGGTTTCGATTTTCGAGGATCTCTCCGAGTTCATCACCGAATCGGTGAACGCGGTGATCGAAGAGGGCGTGATCGGCGGTGTGCTCGCCGTGGTCATCGTCTTCCTCTTCCTGCGCAACTGGCGCACCACCCTGATCACGGCGGTGTCGATCCCGCTCTCGCTGCTGACCGCGATCATCGTGCTCGATCGCATGGGCTACTCGCTCAACATCATGACCCTGGCCGGGTTAACCATCGCGATCGGGCGCGTGATCGATGACACGATCGTGGTGCTGGAAAACGTCTATCGCCACATGGCGAACGGGCAAAAACCGTTCGATGCCGTGATGCAGGGCGCCAAGGAAGTCACCATCGCCATCGTCGGCGCCACCGCGGTGACCTGCGCCGTTTTCCTGCCGCTCGGGCTCACCGGCGGTCTGATCGGCGCGCTCTTCCTCCCCTTCGCGGTGGCGGTGGTGGCGGCGCTGGTGGCCTCACTCTTCGTGGCGGTGACGGTAGTGCCGGTGCTCTCGCGCTTGCTGCTGGTAGGCAAGGTGAAACCGGAACCGGAGAAGCACCCCGGCGATAGCTGGGCGGGACGCTTCTACACCCGCGTGCTGAAGTGGGCGCTCGGCAATCGCTGGAAAACCCTCATCGGCGCGGTGGTGCTGCTCTTCGCCAGCTTCGCGCTGGTGCCGACCCTGCCGGTCGCCTTCCTGCCCGATTCCGGCGAGAACATCATCACGGTCAGCGTCGATGCCCGCCCCGGTCAAACCGCGCAATCGGTACTCGACCAGGCGATCCAGGTTGAGGGCTTGCTGGGCGAATTCAACCCGGAGACCTATCAAACGATCATCACCGGCGCGTCCAGCGATGTCGGCGCCATCGGCAACATCATCACCGGCAATTCGCCGAACACCGCCACCATCACCGTGGAGCTCCCCTCGAAAACCGATCGCCAGGATGCGGCTGAGGATCTGCGCGAGCGCATCGCCAGCAACGTCCCGAACAGCGACAACATTTCGGTCTCGTCGGCGGGCGATAGCTTCAGCTCCGGGGTGGTGATCACCCTCTCCGCCGAAACCGCCGAAGGGCTGGCGGCGCTCCCCGATTTCTCCACCCAGGTCGCCCAAGCGGTCGCCGGGGTGAAGGACATCGTCAACGTGTCGAGTAATCTCTCGGCGGTGCAGAACACGATCCAGATCGCGGTCGATCCCGCCAAGGCAGCGCAGGCCGGTCTCAGCCCGGCGCAGATCTCGGCGCAACTCGCCAATCTCTCCAGCAACACCACGGTCACGATGGCCTCGATCGACGGCAAACCCTACCCGGTGCGCCTGCAGGTGAGCGGCGGCGAGGCGAACACGATCGAGGCGCTCGGCGCGCTGGAGGTGGCGCCCGGTGTGCCGCTGAACAGCGTCGCCACGCTGAGCGAGGTGCCGACGCAGGTCACGATCACCCGCGTGGACGGTCAACCGGCGGCATCGATCACGGCCGATATCACCAGCGACGACACCGGTGGTGTTTCGACGAAGGTGCAGCAGGCGGTCGATAAATTGACCGTACCGGCGGGCATCGAGGTCAAGCACGGTGGTGTGGCCGGTGACATCGGCGAAGGCTTCACCAATCTGATCGTGGCGATTCTGATCGCGATTGGGCTCGTCTACGGCATCATGGCGCTGCTCTTCCGCAGCTGGCTCGATCCGCTGGTGATTCTCTTCAGCCTGCCGCTGGCGGCGATCGGCGCGATCGTGGCGCTGAAGGTGACCGGCTCTGCCCTCAGTCTCAGCGCGATGATCGGCATGCTGATGCTGGTCGGCATCGTGGTGACGAATGCGATCGTGCTGCTGGAATTCGTGATCATGCTCCGTCACGAGCGCGGCTACAACCTCTACGACGCCCTGATCGAGGGGGGGCAAACGCGATTGCGCCCGATCCTGATGACCGCCTTCGCGGCGATGCTGGCGCTGGTGCCGCTCTCGCTCGGTCTCACCGAAGGACTCCTCATCGCCAGCGATCTCGGCCGCGTGGTGATCGGCGGGCTCTTCACCTCGACCCTGCTCACGCTGCTAGTAGTGCCGGTGATCTACAGCTTTGCTGATGGCATGAAGCGCCGCTTCCACCGCGAACCGAAACACGAGGAGACGGCGGTGAAGCAGGAAGTGGCGGCGGTGTAGCTCGAAGCAGCCCTCACCCCGGCGCTTACGCGCCACCCCTCTCCCACTGCGGTAGGAGAGGGGCCGGGCCACGGTCTACGACCGTGGCCCGAATACCGGCGTAGCGGAGGGTCTTGTGCCCTCCGTCTCCGTGCCGATAGCGGCTGATGTTGTCGCCGCAGCGAACAGACCTGGCTCACGGACGAGTTGCGCGCCATGAACGAGACGGAGGGCACAAGACCCTCCGCTACGACCGATTGGTTGTTGGTCGATGGTAGCAACGTCAGCTCCGGAGGAGCGTTTATGAATAGCCTGGGGTCGGAACCCCAGGTTTACGGCGCAAAGCTGGTGGCGAGTGCCTGCAGTGCGCTGCGCACGCCTTCATGTCCTCGCGCGACCGGCGTCACTACCACACCGTGCTCATCGAGGAGCACGGCCGACGGCGTCCCCGTCACGCCGAAGGTCTGGCCAAGCGAGCGGTCGTCATCCAGCACCACCCTCGATTGAAACCCAACTTCCTGATTCAGCCCGACCGGTCCACGCGAGACGATCACGACACGCAGCCGTTCCACCGTTGATTCAAACGTTTTGATTTCGGGGAGGAGCTGCTGGCAGCCGCTGCAGCCGGGGCTCCAGAACAGCACGAGCGTCGGTTCGCTCCGCGCCCCGCCGAGGTCGACCGGCTGCCCGCTCAGATCGGGTCGGCGGAGCGGCGGCGGCGTTTGCCCAACCCCTACAACCTGTACCGGTTGGTTAGGCGCTACTGGCATCATCAACCCGAGCGTGTCAGCGACGAGCTTGCGGATGGCATAGGAACCGTAGCGGGGACCGGCGGCCATGATTCCGTCCGGCTGAACGATCACTGCCGCCGGCTGTTGGTTCAGACCGAACGCCTCCATCGCCTCCTGCTCCTGTTGCAGCAGCACCGGACGAATGTCGTATTCAGCCGTCATCGCGATGTTGGCGTTCGGTTCGCCGGTGCTGATCAACGCGAATGAGAGCTGATCGCTATAGACACGTTGCCAACCGCCGAGATCGGGGAGCAGCTCGTAGCAGGGGCCGCACCGGGGATCGGTGAAGAGCAGCAACAACGGTTTCGCCGGAGCAAGCAGCGAGGCGAGGGTGGCTCGTCCACCGGTGAGCGCATCCAACGTCAGGTCGGGGATGGCTGTACCGGCCAGGAGATTGGTCCAATCCTTCTCCGGCTCTGGCGTGCTGGGAGGGGCGGATTCCGCTGGAACCGCGGCTCGGGCCCACAGGCGACCGGCAAGCGCATCGATCCTGCTCTCCAGGCGCTGCTGCTGAGCGCGGAGCTGTGCGAGCAACCAAAATCCCACCCCCAACGCCGCCAGACTCAGCGCGGAGAAAACGCATGCCACGATGAGCATCACTGGTCTCCTCGAACGGTTTCCCCAACACGCGATGCTCGCTCAGACGAGGAAACGACTCGCTGCGTGATGGCAATGAACGGCACTGTTAGAGCAATCATCAATGAACAGACTCGCTCCATCGAACACACTGACCGCATTAGCCATCGCAGCCGAGGGTCTCGGCGGATTCAGCTATTGCTGCGGATCGCGCGGACGTGTTCCCGCGTTGGCTGCACCACGTGGTCGGCATATTCCGGGTGCCTGGAAAGCCATGCCGCGACATACGGGCAGACAGGCACAATGAGATACCCGGACGCAACGGCGTCATCGAGAACCCGGTGCACGAGCTTCGATGCCAGACCCTGCCCCGAATACGCCTCAGCTACCTCTGTGTGATAAAAGATTCGCTCGCGGCCGGTATCCTGATCGATATCTTTGTAGAGTTCCTCGCCGATCGCCTGGGCCTCTGCCCCGTCATCACCATGGTCGAGCAGCACGTACCGCGACCTGTCGGGGCGATGCTGGATCTCATACCGGTCCTGATCTGTCATCTGCGGTCCTTTTGCTCGTGGGAAGTTGGTCAACGTGCTCGCGTCACCGCGGTCGCCTGGATATGCGGTTTCAGGGCAGCAACTGCCCGTCCGCGTCTCTCGCACGCACCCGGTGCTCGCTCAGAATGGAGATGCGATTGAACGCGTTGATGGTTGCCGCCACCCACTCCGCGGCCGCCATCGTCTCATCGCCGAGAACCACTCGCGCACCTTCGAGATCCGCCCGGAGACCCTCGTCCAGCGGCAACCGTGTCGCCGCTTCGGCGATCGCCAGCACGGCTCGCTCACGATCGGAGTACAGATCGCTCTCGCGCCACGCCGGGAGCAGATCCAGCTTCTGCGGGGTGATCCCGACTCGCCTGGCATCGCGGGAATGCAGGTCCAGGCAAAAGGCGCATTGGTTCAGCTGTGATGCCCGTACTTTGATCAGCTCCGCTTCCGGCCTGGTCAAGCCATGGTTCTCCACGGCTTGTCCGACGGCAAGCGCGTAGGCGCGAGCGGCCTCCCAGGCCTCCGGAATAACCTTGTCAATCAGCGGTCGCCTGGTGCTCCGTTCGGAACTCACGTCTGGGGCTGCCCGATCTCTGGTGTCGCCGGTCACGGCGTGCTCTGTTCACGGTGTTCGCAATTGGCATCGCAGTAGGGACGTCGCTCGCTCAATCCGCACCCGCACAGGGTGAGGCGCGTCTCCCGGCTGAGCTCTCCATCCGGACCGCGCCACTGGATGTCGCCGCGAAGCCTGATCATCCCCGCCTCGTCAACATCCACCGCAGTCGGACGATCCGGCTCCTCGGCGGGCACTGTCGTCGCGATGTACTGGAGCGCGCCACTCGGGCAGCGCCGGATCACGTCGGCGATTTCCTGGGCACTCGCGTTGTCAGCTTGGATCCACGGACGCTTCGCTGGATCGAACACCTGCGAGAGCCCCCGCACACATTCCCCGAAGTGCCGGCATCTTCTGGCGTCGTAATAGACATCGATGCCGGCCCCGGAATACTTCCGCCCGAGGTGCGGACCTGCGTTCGTTTCCGACATGAATTTCCTCCGATCCGCGGCGGGCATCGCCTTCATCAGGCACGATTGGGGCGGTGCTCATGCGCGCAATTCCTCAGGGTTCGAAGGTTAACATGAGCCCAATTTGACGTTGCGAGCGGGCGTCACAGAGCGCTCACATCCCAGCAAATCCGCCCAGGAGCACTCCAGGTGCTGCCATATCTTCTTTGCCGCTTGGGTGCTCCCTGGTGGTGACGACGGCGTAGGCTACGCACCCGCGCGGGAATTCGAAAACCGGAGAGACGACCGTGCCGACACCTGCGTGCGAACAAAATCGCCCCCGCGCCCAGTACTGGGCGCCGGGGGCGGCTCGTGGCGCTTCGGAGATCAGTTACGACGTCGGTGTTTCCGTGGGAGCCGGGGGCACCGTTGCGTTCGGATCGACGGTTGGTTGCGCGCCCTGCTCGGCCGTTGCCTCGGTGGTGGGCGATGGCGTCGGGGTGGCGGTCGCGAGCAGCTCGGCCGGTACATCCTCGCGATCGTATTCGGTGCGCAGTTTTTGCCCGTTGATCGTGTTGGCGTACTCGATGGCGCCGAGAATCTGCAGCATGCCATCGCGGTTATCCATACCCTGCGGCAGGGTGCGGCAACCGCCCTTATCCTTGAACTCCAGCTTGATCGCCACCGGCCCCAGCGCGCTCTGCTCGTTATCGATCGTGATCGAGGCACGCTCCACATTGCCGGCGAAAATTTCGGTCACGGCATCGTGCGGGGAGATATCGAGACAGGTGGCCTGCTTGCTGCCGTTGTCCTTGGTCGCGGAAACGATGATGATCACCAGGATCAGCAGGAGCGCACCCACTCCGGCGACGATCACCAGATAGAGGATCAGCGGTCGCCCGCCGATCCGTTGCTCCAGCCGATCGCGCCACCAGCTTGATGGCTCGTCGTGCTCGGGCAGATCAGGTTGCGTTTGATCCGGCTCGCGATAGGGCGTCGGTTGGTTCGACGGTTCGGGATTGTCCGACATAGAGCTTCCCCCTAAGCGTCGACCCATGCGCCCGGCATGGTGGTTGAATCAGTCACGTTCCTCGTCATCATCGTTAGGGCATTTTAGCGACAACAGTTTGGGTGAGCGCAAGCACATCGGTCGTGGGATCGCCGCCCACCGAATATCCGTAGATGCGGAAGATGACATTCCCCTTCAGCACGTAGATCACGGTGGCGGTGCCTTCGCCCTGCAACTGCATGGTTGTGGAGCGATCGCCCAGCGACTCCCCGTCGACCTCCTGATAGTCACCCGCGGCAGCCGCTTCCGTGAAGAGGTGGTAGGAATCGGCGGCCCCCTGGTCATTGCGGAAGATCGTCACGCTGACGAAGAACACCGAGGTTGCCGTATCAGGCGCATTGACATCATCGAGCGCGAATTGCCGCCGCCAGTTTGATGCGAAGCCATTGGCACGCAGCTCGTCATTGATCGGCCCACCACCGACTTCCCCGAGTGAAGCGGAGACATCGGCGCGGGTATAGCGTGAATCGGTGGTGTTATCGATGAAGTTGGGTTGCGGCAGCTCGTCGACCGCCGGGAGCAGCGCATCGCCGTCACCGTCGAAGAGCCCTGCGGTATCAGCAGGAGCGCTCTCCTCGGTGGGAGCCTGGGTCGGCTCAGCGGTCGGTTCCGTTTGCTGCGTTTCCTGAGTGACCGTCTCAGTCGCCGGAACCGTCGCGGTTTCCACCGCGCCCTCCGCGGTGGTCGCGGTCGGCGCGGTTTCACCGGTGGTGGTCGGGGTGAGCTCCGTCGTCAGCCCTGCCTGGGGTGTTGGCTCATCCTTCTTATCATCATCACCACCGAACACGATGAAGCCGATGACGATAGCGAGAATCATCAGCGCCAAGCCGCCGATGGCGAGCGCGGCGATGATCTGGGTTTGCCGGTTCGGCCCCGGCGCCGGGCGGGAGGAACGCGGATCACCGCTGAATCCCCCGCCCCCGTAACCGCCACCATAGGTGGAGGGCTGGATCGAGGTCAGATCTTCATCAGGCAGGGGCGCGATCCACCCGGCGCTGCCGGGCCGTCCCGCCGGAGCCTGCGCCGGCAATTGCCCGGTTTGTCCCGCCGGTGGATAGCCCCCTGGCTGCGGCTGGTAAGGCTGCTGCCCGCCATATCCCGCATAGGGATCGGGCGGGTTGCCGGGATACTGCGCGGGATAGCCGCCCTGCGGAGCGGTGGGTGGGTAAATCGGCCGCTGATATCCGGCGTAGGGATCGTTCGGCGGTTGCTGACCGTAGCCCGGCGCTGGATAGTTCGGCGCGGGCGGATAGGCAGGTGGTTGCTGCTGGTCGTACGGTGGATAGTCGGGATAGCGATTCGCCCCCGGATACCCTCCCTCGCGACGCCCGCCAGCCGGAGGCTGACCTGGCGCCGGTTGCCCGGTCTGATCCCACGGCTGCTGTGGTTGCCGCTGTTGCGGTTGCCGTGGAGCGGATCGAGGCGGCTTCGGTGGACGTGGCTCCATGCCGGTCTAGGGCTCCTCGTCTAAATCTCTCGCCCGGCGCGGGGCCGATCGCTTCCGCGCCAGCACGGGGCGGAACAATCGATCACACGGTAGCGACCCCATCGATCTCACCCGGTAAGTATAAGTTTCTCGCGCGGTTCCGGTGCGAAACCGGCAGCACGGCTAATCAGCAAACCGGGGAGGCTGCAGCGCCGATCGGGGGTTGGCGCAACGGCGAATTGAAGGCCGCTGCCAGCACCATACGCGACAGCCGCCGCGGGCGGCAACTTTGCCCTGTCAACGCCAGTCAAGGGTGATTTAAGATGAATCGCGGAAAATCGGCAATTTGCCACATTTTCGCTTGCGGATAACGAGTGTCCGTACATGACAGCTGTGTCAAATCTGGCACAATGGTTTACAAAGCTCGTGCCCGGGTCTAGTATCCTACTATGCAGTTGCAGAGTGAGTTCGCTCCTCGCATCCGCTGTTCGCCCGCTTTCGACCCGCCCGGAGAGCTGCTCGTGGCCATTGCTCGCCTTCATTCAGATGAATCAGCGTCGAGTCTGCCACGACTCTACATGACGAGCGATCTCCGCGCGGCCACCGGGCTCAGCCGCACCCACCTCGATTTCTACCTGCGCGAGGGGCTGATCGTTCCCGCCGCGCGTACCGAGAGCGGCTACCTCCTTTTCGACGATCGAGAGCTCTCCACCCTGCGCCACGTTATCGAACGGCGGCAGGCGGGAGTGGCGCTGCGCGATATCCGCCGCGAGATCGGGCGCGAGCAATGAAGCGCTTCGCCCCCCTCGCTCTCAGCCGCGATCCCTTCGCCACCGCGCCCGATCTCGCTTTCATGGCGAGCACCCTCGGGCAGCGCGATGCCCTCATGCGGCTCGACGAGCTGGTGAGCGATCGGCTCGGGCTGGGCTTCGTCAGCGGCGAGCGCGGTATCGGCAAAACGATTACCCGCCTGGCGCTGGCGCAGGCATTGCGCGACGACGCAACGATCACGCTCGCCGAACTGGCCGCCGGGATCGATTCCAATACCGATGTCACCTTCCTCCGGGCGGTGGCGAGCGCGCTGGGCGCGGCGACCGACGGTCGCAGCTCGCTCGATCTCACCACCGGTGTGATCGCCCGCCTGGAGGAGCTCAACGAAACCGGGCACTGGCCGGTGATGCTCATCGACGACGCGCATCTCCTCTCCAGCTCGCAACTGGAGCTGGTGCGCACCATCGCCGGGGGTGAGGATGAGCACAATCGCGCCACCATCGTTCTCTTCGGTGAGCCGGAACTGGAGGAGCGGATCGTGCGCCGCCGCGCGCTCTCCAAACGGCTAGCATTGCGGCACACACTCAATCCGCTCAATCGCCAGGATGCCGCCGCGTTGCTGCGCCATCGCCTGACGGTGGCAGGAAACGCCGATCTCTTCACCGCGGAGGCGCTCGTCCAGGTGGCGACGCAGGCACGCGGTAATCCGCGCGATCTGCTCGCGCTCGCCGGACGCGCGATCGAGCGCGCGACACAGGAGGAGGCAAATCAGATCGATAGCGCGATGATCGATCGATTGTTCGCGGTGGGTGAGCGGGGAGTGGTCACGAATCAACTGGGGCTGTTTGATAACGGTTCGCCACGGAAGCGGGAACTGGCCCGTTCGGGCGCTGGCGAGCGAGTTGAACTCAATGCGAGTTGAATTCGCCCGCCGGCGCCGGATCATCGCCCAGGATCCGGCACGGAGCGACGCAAGTGCGTCGAGCAGGAGGATACGGAATGGATGGAGCGGAAACGTGACGAAGGGTCGCGGAGATGCCAATCCGAGCGCGAGCGCCAATTCGCGTCCGGACAAACGAAAAGCGACCAGCGCGCCAACGCCGATCGCTTTCAGGTGTCTTGCGACAAAGTATTCAGTGATTGCCGACCGGTCTCTCGCAAACGTGTAGGCGCCAACCAGCCGTTTGCAACCGGATTCGAATAGCCGCCCATATCCCGGCCAAGGGAGGGTTTTGTGCACCCAGGCGACGGTGACTATCCTGACACGCCCAACGCGGCGAGTCAAGAAAACGAGCAACGCGCGATGAGCGACGCCAACGCGTCGCGGCAGCGCCGTGCTCGCCGGGTCACCCCAGCGCCGGCACAACCCGTCGTTCCCACCGCCGAGATCGTGGGGCGCGTGCTCGAACCGGTGCAGGCAGGCGAGGACGCGCGCAAGCGCGGTTGGTTCTGGCACTGGAATACGATCGTCACCCAGTTCGCCCCACTGATCGGCCTCAAGGGAGTTGGGTTGCTCAACTCCTACACCGTCTGGACCGATCGCCGCGACGAATCGGCGTACCGCGGTTACGCCTTCCCCTCGCAGCAGAGTGAGGCCGCCTTCTACGGTGTCGACCGCGCCGAACTGATCGCCATCAATAAAATCCTGGTTGCGCTCGATCTGATCGAGATCCGCAAGGAGATGGTGACGCGGGTCGACGAGCAGGGGCGGAAGTGGAGAGTCCCGCACAACCTCTACCGCGTGAAGGACCACGGCGATCATTACAACCTCACCACCCGCGATGTGGTGAAGGTGATCGAGCTCGCCGAAAAGGACCGCGCAGTTTACCGCCAGATCAAGCACGTCTTCTCCGAGCGCTTCGCTCCGATCGATCCCCAGAACGTCTGGTGGTCGATCCTTGACGAGCTCCGCGATCACGCGGGTTGGCAACGGTTGGCCGCGAAGACCGCCGCGGATGAAAATCGCGCGTCGGCCAGGACAAAAGCCGGACACGCCGCTCGCAAGGCATCTTTTTATTTGGCCGGAGAGCGTGACAACCCGACACCTAACGACAGCGACAACGACAGCACTGCTGTCAAATCCCAGGAGAGCAAGAAAACCTCTGTTGCACAGAACAACAATGGTTCAGAGGTCGATGTTGCAATCGTCAACAATGGTTTGCACGAGGGTGTTGAGCCGGGCAACAGAGGTTCCAGCCGGAAACAGCCGAGCATTGTCGAACCGGTCAACCAAGGTGAGGCAGGCAGTGTTGCTCCCGGCAACACGATTAAAGACCAATATCTATTAACTACTACGACCACAAGTGAGAACCAGGAATCGGAACCCGAGAACCGTGAGTACGCCAGTGGCGTACCGGGCTTGAAGCCAGAAACCGAGGAGTGGCGACTGGGCCGGGAAACGCGAGCGGTACTGGCGCAAGGACCAGGGCAGGCCCAACCTCCGGCTGATGCCCCGGCCGAGCAGGCGGCGATTCAGGCCTTCGAGGACGCGAACAACCGACCGTCGACAACCGCCGAGCGCAATCTCCTTCGCGATGTCGCCACCCGCACCGAACTCGATGCCTGGCGGCAGCGCGGCGATCGCATCTCCGGCTGGGAGTGGGTGAAGGACGCGGTCTACGAAGCCGTCGAGTCGGGCAGCCGTTACGTCGCGCCGCGCCGGTTGCGCGAAATCATCGCGCGCTGGCAGCGCGACGGGAGGCCGGTTGACGCCGAGGTGCCCAGCGAGGAACCGGGCGAGATCCGGCTCGGCGAGCGCACTGATCTGTCGCTGCCGCACGGCTTCGGCAGTCGCCGTACCTGGAGCTACGCGGTGGCGCGGATGACCGCCGCGCTCGATCGCGCGACCGCCGAGGCGCTCTTCACCGGTACCGCAATTGCGGCCTACCACGAGGGAGAGATCACGATCGCGGTGATCAACGAGCGGCAGGTCGATCAGCTTAGCGGTCCCTACCGGACGATGGTCGAGCGCGCGCTTGGCGAAGCGATGCGCCGCCCGGTGCGCCTGAGTCTGATCAGCCCGGCGCCCGAGCCTGATCCAATTGAGACCAACGACGAACCGGAACAGGAGGGTGATGGCCTTGATGCGTCGATCACCTTCCTGATCCCGGGGAGCGGGATGAACAACGAGCAGTTCTGGCAGGCGGTGCAGGCCGAGCTGGCGGCGAACGGCGAAATCGCCGCCGCCAACCTCGGCTCCTGGATCCGCCCCGCCCGGCTGATCGCGATGCCGGAGCCCAACCTGCTGGTGATCGGCGCCCCGCACGCCCCGGCGCAGCGCCGCATCGCTAGCCAGTACACCCGCCCGCTGGAGCGCGCCTGTAGTCGCCTCCTCGGCCGCGACATCCGCCTTGAGGTGGTCACTATCACCACCTGGCGAGGCCCCTTTGGCCTCCCGGATGCCGCTCAGGCGGGATAGCGACCGGGCAGGTTCGCGAACTCATGTAGCGGCGGGTCTCGTGCCCGCCGTCCTGTTACCAATGAATCGCTCCCGGATTGCCTCCGCTCACACCATGTTACCGATCGCTGGTAACTACACCGGCAGGCTCGGCCAAAGACACCGCCGTCACCTGGCGGTGGAAGGGAATAAACATCAACCAGCAGGCGAGCGAGGCCGCCGCGAACAACCCGCGCGAGCCGATCAACCCGGCGATCGCCACCCCAATCGGCGGACCCGCCACCGCCGCGCCGAGACTGATCGTGCGATAGGCCGCCACCACGCGCCCGCGCAGCTCCTCCGGCACGCTGCGCTGCTGCAGCGTTGCCACCGCCACGCGCCATTGCGGCGAAGCGCTATCACCGGCGAAAAAGGTCATCCCGATCAACCAGGGGGAGGCAGTCAGCGCGGGCATACCGAACGTGACCGCGTTGGCGAGAATGTTCAGCCCGATCCCCCAGCGATTCCCGACCCGGCGCAGCAGATGCGGTGAAAAGTGCGCGCCGAAAATGCCGCCCGCGATACTGGCGGTGAGCAGCAGGCTGTACTGTTGCGCTGAAAGTCCGATCGGTCCGGGATCGATGGCGTAGAGCACGAACGTGGCGGTAAACGCGGTCCAGGCAGTGTTGATCACCGCCCCCATCAGCGACACGCTGCGCAGCACCGGTACCCGCCAAAGCAAGCGCATACCGTCGAGCAACCCCGCTCCGCGAGTGGCGGCCGGGGTGGGTTCGGGCGTGGTTGCAGCCGGAACGCGCATCCGCCGCAGTACCGCGAAGGCGATCGCCGCGCTGATCACGCCAATGCCGCAGACCACGCTCGTACCGCCACTCGCCAGCGTACCGGCGATCAGCGCGGCGCCGGTTTCCACCGTCAGTTCGGCGGTGAGAAGGCGGGCATTGGCGCGCTCCAACTGATCGCGCTCGACCAAGCGCGGGGTGAGCGCGATGGTCGCGGTTTCCGTGATGACCTGCGATGCCCCGGCCGCGATTGCGATCACCAGCAATCCCACGTCGGGGAGCATGCCTGCCAGCGCCAGACTGCCCGCAACGAGGTAGATCGCACAGCGCACCCCCGCTGCTGTGAGCATCGCGGCGCGGCGATCGAAGCGATCGACCAGTGCCCCGGCGGTGAGCCCGAAGATCAACCAGGGGAGGCTGAGCGCCGTGGTGACCGCTGCCACCAGCAGGCGCGATTCGGTGAGCAACGCCGCCAGGATCGGCAGCGCGCTAGCGACGAGAAAATCACTCGCCGAGGAGATCGATTTGCCCAGCCACAGGCGGGCGAAGGGATGAGACCAATCGCGGCGGGAGACACCCCGCGCGCGCAACGAACGAATGGACACGCTCTTCTCCGGAAGAAACACGTTGGGCACAAAAAGGCCGCGCAGGTCACACCCAGGGACCACACGCGGTCGCATGCGCCGGACGCATCCGGAGGAGGAGCTCAGAGGATCGCGATCAGCGATCTGATGGTGTGTTCCCCCAGCGCGTCAGGCGCCGGGGCGAAGACAGATGCGGCTCATAGCCGCCTCCTGTGGCGTGCCGCAGCACGCGGATATCGCGGATTTCCACGTCGATGGTACCAGACGAGGCAGCGTGTAGAGAAACGACCGTACCCTCTCCCAGCATTGGGAGAGGGTGGCGCGTAAGCGCCGGGTGAGGGTGGTGCGGGACGGGGAGATTCGCGTTTCGAGGGTGCCCGACGCTAAAGCGATCGGGCTGACAGGGGAAGACTCTGCGAGTCTGCGACCGATGCGTTGTTCAGTCCCGGAGGGACTTCTCCTGTCAGCCTGGTGTCTTCAGACCCAGGCTTCTCCGGGATGCGAACATTCCCATCCCGAGCAACCTTCAGCCCAATAAAACCCATCACTTTCCCATGCTGGAGTAGGGAAACGTTTGTTCTGAATTGCTGATATGATCGTGGCCGAATGTCGAGCAGGCCTCAAGATGTCAAAGGAGACCGGTGTGGCGATTGTGACGATTCTCGAACTTCCCGGGGTGACCGAGGCGCAGTACGAGGCGGCGGGGGCCGCGCTTCCGCCCGGTGCGCCCGCCGGCATTCTCTATCACAGCTGCGGCGCGATTGAGGGCGGCTGGCGCATCGTCGATGTCTGGGAATCGCAATCGGCCTGGGATACCTGGCTCGACACGCACTACCTGGCGGCGATTGGCGTCGCTCCCGCCCGCCGCGAGGCTATGCCCGCGCACCACGCCGGTCCGGTGATTCGCTAGTCAGTCGCGCGGGCGATGATGACCTGGATGCGTGGCCCTTCATCGGGACGGATGCGCAGCAGGTAGCGATAGGCGTCGCGATCGAGCAGTCTCCCGTCGGAATCGGTGTACTCCCACGTGATATCGATACTCACGATTTCGGCCGAGAGCTGCTCGATCGCACCGATCACAGGGTGGGCGGTGGTGATGCCACGCTGGTGATAGTTCTCGGCGGCGGCGCGCACCGCGGTGGCGAGCTCGCGGGTGCTGGCGATCGGCACCGTGCCGCTATCGGCAATCACCAGCACCGGCAGCGCCATGAATGCCGTTACCGATTCCCCAGTCACCGTTGCCGCGCCGTAAGCGACAAAAAATGCGCGCAGACCATCGATGCCGATCGATTCGAAACTGCTCGATGCACTCATACGGGTGATCCTCATCGGTGATGGGGCGGCGCGATGTTACGAAACGGATGACACCGGTGCGGGTGCTTCTTCTCCATACAACGCAGCCATCTCCCGCGCGGATTGCCGGATGAGATCGCGCAGCTTATTGGTTCAATTATGTCGAATTATCAGAAGTGGAACCGGCCGGACCAAAGAGAGAACCAGGGTCCGGCCGATTTTACGCAGCGGTCGGGCAGTTATCCGGTTGGAGTGCTAACCGGGGTTCCACGCGGGTCGGGGGCGACAAACGGGATGGTCACTGTCCAGCCGCCGCCCTCCCAGCTCGCAGTGATCTCGTAGCAGCCAGTTTCCGGAAAGTAGACGTACGATTGGAAGTCTGCCCACCGCTGGTCTTGCGCTGAAAGTCGTCTCGTCGACGGGTCGAGCTGCAGGGTAGTCACTGGTGTGCTATCGCCGAGCTGAAAATGTAGGTTGGCGCCGGTGTCGCGATTCGTTCCCGAGACCGTGGCGATGACCGGTGATTGCGGCGGCAACACCCAGCGCACTTTCATGAACCATCCGTATTCGGTTGGTCCCGCGAAGCTATCCCCCATGAAGTAGGTTCCGGGAATGGGGGAGGGGGTGCCTGGTCCCGGAGCAGGCGGACCACCGAGGCCAATCATCCACAACTGATCGCCGCCAGTTCCCGTCTCACCGACGAAGGGATTTGCGTCAGGGATCGCGGTGATCGGGGTAGCGGTGCAATTGGCGGGAAATCCGGGACTGGTTTCACCCGGAGTGGCCGTCGCCGATGCTGCTGCGTGAGAAAGCGCAACAGCTGGCGAAGCCGCTAGCACGCTTAATCCCATCACAAAGACGCACAGAAGTACGCGAGCTACCGGCGAAGAAGGACGAAACATCGGAGCGTTCTCCCTCTCTCCAATCAGGTACGCGGGTGCCGAAGCTACCAGCGTACCTGATTGATGAGTACAACGAGCAGTGCGCCAGCGAAACAGAGCAAGCAAAGGCCATCAACACGACGATGGAGCCTTCCCCCGGCCCAGCTTGCTGGTCTTGAGGCATCGCGTCCACAATCGACGTTCGAGATGATGCCAATGGATCGCGCCATCCCGTGAATTCCTCCCAGCACCATTGCCACAACGGGATTGCCTCCCGCGAATACCATCAGTGGCACGATCCAGAAACCGGCGAGTGGATTGCGCGTCATGAATCCGGGACCGAGTGTGATTCCCCAAACTGCCGTTCGCAGCCACCACGATGAGCCGATCACCCAGGTCGAAGGCACTTGCCACGATGAGGTTGGCGATTGCAACGACGTTCCCAGTGACTCCGAAAGCCCATATCGCAGAGCGTAGACGGCAGCAAGCGTCATCCAAAGCCACCAGAGATGCGTCAGGAATAACGATGCCAGACCGAGCAGTGCCCAAACGATTGCCCCCGAAACCGTGAAGATCGCAACATACGCTGCGCGACTTCGCAGACGCCCTCGAACTGAGGGCAACGCGGCGGTTGCTGCCGCGTTGAATCCTCAGGGAGAGACCCGCTTGCCGAATCCAACGTGAGCGGCAATTGCCGCTGACATAACGATCAGCATCGCGGTGCTTGCATTCGCCCAGGTCGCTAGCACTCCAAGTGCGATCCCTCCCGCAAGAGCGAACGCTATGCGGGCGGGTGGGGAGATCGTAAGCAGCTTGTAAAACGGTCGATGGTTTGATCCGAGCCGCTCGCTCATCGCAAGGTGTCGCAGTTCAAGCAGTCGGAAAGGCAGGTACCAACGGGAGAATATCCCGGAGAGCACCCTTGGTCACAATCGGTGCAAATCCGATACCCGAGACCGCCTCCGAGCCCGGAGCAACCAGTGCCAACCCAATTGCCGTATTGGTAGTTACACCAACTGTTGCATCCCCATCCCGTATTGGGATCAACTGGATAAGTGCTGGTTGTACAAACATTCCAGCCCGACGGACAGCCACCGCCCGGACAGCCATAAATACGATTCCCATCTGCCCAGTTGCAACTACATGCAGCAAGGGCATCGGTCAGTCCCACTCGCTGCCCAATGAACGCCGCGGTTACGGTGGCAACGCCTCCCTTGATCCCAAGCGCGATCGTTCGCCGTCGCGAG
>JAESFN010000978.1_pt1 | contig 16740 bp, 18 predicted proteins | sample 9269411 | NCBI WGS metagenome assembly JAESFN01 (sample SAMN14505399, study PRJNA617100) | algae metagenome | isolation source: Iphinoe sp. HA4291-MV1 and co-occurring heterotrophs from trail next to... | place: USA: Maunawili Falls, Hawaii | collected 2009-07-25
CGTGGGGGCCGGGGGTGCCACGGCTCCCCTGGGTGGCGCGCTCAGGCGGCGGCGAGGTGGGCGCCGGCGAAGGGCAGGCCGAGCTCGTCGGCCAGGGCGCGGTCGGTGAGCGCGCCGTGGTGGGTGGACAGGCCGGCGGCCAGGCCGGCGTCGTCGGCCAGCGCGCGGCGCCAACCCTTGTCCGCCAGGGCCAGCACGTACGGCATGGTGGCGTTGGTCAGCGCCTGGGTGGAGGTGTGCGGGACCGAGCCGGGCATGTTGGTCACGCAGTAGAACAGCGAGTCCGCCACCCGGTAGGTCGGGTCGGCGTGCGTGGTGGGCCGGGAGTCCTCGAAGCAGCCGCCCTGGTCGATGGCGATGTCGACGAGCACCGAGCCGGGGCGCATCTTCTCCACCGTGGCGTGCGTGACCAGCTTCGGTGCCTTCGCCCCGGGCACCAGCACCGCGCCGACGACCAGGTCAGCGTTGATCACCGCGCGCTCGGTCTCCAGCGCGCTGGCGTACACCGTGCGGACCCGCCCGGCGTACCGCTCGTCCAGGGCGCGCAGCTTGGCCAGGTCCAGGTCGAGCACGGTCACGCTCGCGCCCAGCCCGACCGCCATGGCCACCGCGTTCGACCCGGCCACCCCGGCGCCGATCACCACGACGTCGGCCGGGGCCACCCCGGGCACGCCGCCCATCAGCACGCCGCGCCCGCCGGCGGGGGCCAGCAGGTGCGCCGCCCCGGCCTGCACGGACAGCCGGCCGGCGACCTCGCTCATCGGGGCCAGCAGCGGCAGGCTGTGCCCGTCGGAGCCGCGCACGGTCTCGTAGGCGATCGCGGTGGTGCCGGCGTCCAGCAGCGCGGCCGCGGTCTCCTTGGAGGCGGCCAGGTGCAGGTAGGTGAACAGCACCTGGTCGGCGCGCATCCGGTGGAACTCGGCGGCGACCGGCTCCTTGACCTTGAGCACCAGGTCGGCGGCGGCCCACACCTCGTCGGCGTCGCGGGCGATCTGGGCGCCGGCCTCGACGTAGTCCACGTCGGGCAGCGAGCTGCCGGCTCCGGCGTCGTGCTCGATGAGCACCCGGTGGCCGCGCCGGACCAGCTCATGCACCCCGGCGGGGGTGATGGCCACCCGGTACTCGTGGTTCTTCAGTTCCTTGGGTACGCCGATCAACATGCCTCAATGGTGAACTTATGCGCAGCTCAAGGCAATATGGTCTGCTGATTATTCGGTATGCTCGCGGAATGAGTGTCGATCGTTCGACCGGTTCGTCCGGACGCGCGGGCCCGCCGAACATCGTGCGGCGGCCGGTACTGGACGAGGTCGACCACGCGCTGCTGGCCGTGCTGCGCACCGATGCCCGGATCCCGAACAAGCTGCTGGCCGAGCGGGTGGGCATCGCCCCGTCCACCTGCCTCGCCCGGGTGCGGGCCCTGCGGCAGAGCGGGGTGATCCGCGGCTACTACGCCGACGTCGACCCGCGCGCGCTGGGGCACGACCTGCAGGCGATGATCGCCGTCCGGCTGGACAGCCACGCCCGGCACCACATCCGCGAGGGGATCGCCGCGCTGTCCCGCCGCCCGGAGGTGCTCGACGTGTTCTTCGTGGCCGGCGCGAACGACTACCTGGTGCACGTGGCCGTACCCGGCACCGAGGAGCTGCGCCGGTTCGTGGCCGACCACCTGTCCCGCAACCCGGACATCGGCTACACCGAGACCAACCTGATCTTCGAGCACATCCGCGCCGACGGTCACTGACTACCGGGAGCCCAGCCCCGACTCCACACCCGTTCCGTCGTCCCCACACCAGCCGTAACCGGTGTGAGGACGACGAACGGGGTGTGGAGTGGCGGGGCGGGGGTGTTCAGGCGTCGACGGCGGTGGAGCAGATCGTGCAGATCTCCAGCTGCCGCCGCTTCCAGCGCAGGACCGGGATGAAGAACACCGAGAACTGCTTGAACTCGCGGATCCGCACCCACTGGGTGGTGTTGTGGCAGCGCGGGCAGGTCCGGGTCAGGCCGGCGCCGAGGTGCTGCTGCTTGGTGCCGTAGCCGAAGATGAAGAACACCAGATCAGGGTAGGCAGCCCGGCTGAGCGCGAGCTGTGCGACGGCGCCGGACTCGGCGACCGCGCCGGGCTGTGCAGCGGCGGCCCAACAGCGCACGTCGACCCCACAGCGCACGTCGACCCCACAGCGCACGTCGACCCCACCATGATCGACGGGAATGGAGTATGTGCCGCGCTCAGCGCTGCTTAGACTCCATTCTCGGTGATCATGGGTCGGGCGGGCACGGCGCACAGCGGGCACGGCGCACTAGGGTCTCGGCCATGCGGATCGTGATCGTGGGAGCCGGGTTCGGTGGGATCGCGGCGGCGATCGAGCTGCGCCGGCACGGGTTCGACGACCTCACCATCCTGGAGGGCGCCGACGAGCTGGGCGGCACCTGGTTCCACAACAGCTACCCCGGGGCGGCGTGCGACGTGCCCAGCCACGCCTACTCGTTCTCCTACGCCCAGCGCCGCGACTGGCCCAAGCTGTGCCCGGAGCAGCCGGAGATCCTGGACTACCTGCGCGGGGTGGCCGAGGAGTACGACGTCGAGGACGACATCGTCACCGGGGCCAAGGTGTGGTCGGCGCGCTGGACCGGGAGCGGCTGGCGGCTGGACACCGAGGACGGCGCGAGCTACGCGTGCGACGCGATCGTGCTGGCCACCGGGCAGCTGCACCAGCCGCTGCTGCCGGCCATCCCCGGCCGCGACGAGTTCGCCGGCCACGCCTTCCACTCCGCGCAGTGGGACCACGACCACCCGCTCGAGGGCAAGCGGGTCGCGGTGATCGGCACCGGGGCCAGCGCGGTGCAGTTCGTCCCGGAGATCGCGCCCCTGGTCGGGCAGCTGACCGTCTTCCAGCGCAGCGGCAACTGGTTCCTGCCCCGGCGCAACCGGCCGTACCCGGGCTGGCTGCAATGGCTCAACCGGAAGGCGCCCGGGTTCCAGAAGCTCCGCCGGACGTTCGTGTTCGGCTACCTCGAGTCGCTGACCGCGACGATCCGCAACCCGCGCACCCTGGGCCTGATCGGGCGGCTCTGGTCGACGCTGTTCATGCGCCGGCAGCTACGCGACCCCGAGACCCGCAGACGGGCCTGGCCGGACTACACCTTCGGCTGCAAGCGGGTGCTGTTCAGCTCGTACTACCTGCCCGCCCTGGGCCGGGAGAACGTCGAGCTGGTCACCTCGCCGATCACCGGCATCGCCCCGGAGGGCCCGGTCACCGAGGACGGGCGGGTGCACGAGGTGGACACGATCATCTACGGCACCGGGTTCCGGACCAACGACTTCATGTTCCCGATGGAGGTCACCGGGGTGGACGGCCGGTCGCTGGCCGACGAGTGGGCCGGCGGGGCGCACGCCCACCTGGGCATGACCGTGCCCGGGTTCCCGTCGATGTTCGTGCTCTACGGCCCGAACACCAACACCTCCGGCGGCTCGATCATCTTCTTCCTGGAGCGGCAGACGGCGTACGTCCGGCAGGCGTTGTCGCTGGTCCGGGACGCGGGCGCGACCGCGATCGAGGTGCGACCCGAGGTCGAGGAGGCCGCCGACCGGGCGACCCAGGCCCGGTTCGCCGGCACCGCCTGGACCCGCTGCGACTCCTGGTACCGCAACGGCGAGGGCCGGATCATCGCCAACTGGCCGGGCTACATGCGCCAGTACGCCGCCGCCACCCAGACCCTCGACCCGAAGCAGTACACCCTGCTCGGCGTTCAGCCGCGCAGCACGTAGCCGGTGTAGCGGTAGTCGCCGCCGTGCTCCCGGCGCAGGGCGATCTCGACCCGCTCGGCGGCCACCGCCTCGGCCATCCCGGGCCGGTCGAGGTCGGCCGCGGCCAGCCGCTGCTCGATCGGCGTGTAGTACTCGTCCCACCAGTCCGACTCCGGCTGCGGGTACACGCCGACCACCCGGTACCCGGCCGACTCCGCCGCCGAGGCGTTCTCCGCCGAGGACCGCAGCGGGTAGACCGGCGCCCAGAACTCCCGGGCCGCCGCCGAGGGGTCGGCCCGGGCCCACTCGCACTCGGTGACCACCAGCGCGCCGCCCGGCGCCAGCAACCGCCGCCAGGCGCGCAGCGCCACATCGAACCCGATGTTGTACACCGACGACTCGGCCCAGAGCAGGTCGAACGACCCGTCCGGGAACGGCGGATCGGCCATCGAGGCGTTCACCGTCCGGATCCGCGAGTCCCCGGCGGCGTCCAGCTCGTCGAGGAACGGCTGGTGGGTGTCCAGCCCGACCACCTCGCCGCCGGTCTCCCGGGCCAGCAGGAGCGCGGCCCGTCCGGGTCCGCAGCCCAGGTCCAGCACCCGGGGCGGGCGGGCGAACGGCCCGGCCAGGTCGAGCAGCCGCCGGGTGGTGCCGTCCGACCCCGGGGCCTGCCGGGGCAGCCCGGCGTGGATCTCGAAGAACGCCGCCATCGCGGCGTCGGTCGGTGAGTCACTCATCGGCGCACAGGGTGCCAGGTCGCGGCCCACGTGACGACTGGGTTACCGATGGGCGCGTCCGGCGGGTCGGGGGGTTAGCGTGGGTCGTGCCGATCGTGACCGGGTATGAGGACACCCCCTCCAGCCACGACGCGCTGGTCCTCGGGGCGCAGCTGTCCCGGCTGACCGGGCTGGCCCCGGTGGTCGCCACCGTCTACCCGAACGACGTCCGCCGGGTCACCTCGTCGGTCGAGCTGCCGCGCAACGAGCTGCGCACCCAGCAGACCGCGCGGCGGCGGTTCGCCGAGGCCCGGGAGTTCATCGGCGAAGGTTGGGGCGACGACGAGCCGGAGTTCGCCGATCTGGGTCCGGGCGGGGTCGCGGACGCGCTCACCGAGTACTCCGACGAGGTCGGGGCGGCGGTGCTGGTGGTCGGCTCCACCGGGCACGGCCTGCTCGGCCGGCTGTCCCCGGGGCGGACGGTGCAGCGGCTGCTGCCGATGGCGAACTGTCCGGTGGCGATCGCCCCGCGCGGCTACCGGCACATGCCGCACCGCTCCCGCACCCCGCAGCCGATCCGGGTGATCGGGGTGGCCTACGACGGCGGCGCGGAGTCCGACCGGGCCGCCGCCGTCGCGGTGCACCTGGCCAGCCGGACCGGGGCGGAGTTGCGGTTCATCACCGTCGCCGGCCCGGACGACGACCTGGCCGAGGCCCGGGCGGTGGCGCACAAGGGCGTGGCCGACGTCCCGGTGGAGCTCGACGCGCACCCCGACGTGCTGGTCGGTCCGGTCGCCGCGACCCTGGCCGACCTGCCCGGGCGGACCGACGTGCTGGTCGTCGGCTCCCGGGGGTACCGGGTCATGCGGCGGCTGCTGCTCGGCGGGGTGGCCGGGGTGCTGGTGCGGTCCGCCCGCTACCCGGTGGTCATAGTGCCTTCGCAGTGAACGCACAGCGGTTGCCAAACCGGGGCGTCGGACCGCACCATGGAGTGCGGCGGTGATGTCGGGCCGGACCCCCCGCGGTCCGACGTCACCGCCCCCCTGACGTCCGCTCCCCGCTTCCCCTGGGTTCGCCGGCCCGGTACACCCGGCGCGCGCTCGGATACTCCCGCCGCTCCGGATACATGATCACGTAGCCGGGCAGCGCGGTGAGCTGCCAGCCGGGCAGCGCCTCGGCGATCAGCCCGAACAGCTCGTCGGCGGTCGGATCGTGGGTCGCCACCAGCACCGTCTTCGTCGCCGGGTCGGGGTGTTTGCCGATCCGGAACACGTACGGCAGCCGGGCCTTCATCGCCGCGACCAGCGCGGACACCACGTGGATGCCGGCGTCCACCCCTGTGATCACCACCGCGAGATCCGCCGGGTAGAGCATGTCGAAGTGGTCGTCCTTGTACAGCGTGGTGTCCCGCTGCTGGCCGGGGTCGTTGTTGCCGAAGCCGTTGAAGTTCCACCGCACCCGCCCCTGCGACCGGAAGCGGTCGATCAGCATCTTCTCCGGGGCCAGCGCGTCGAGGTCCTCGTCGACGTAGAGGCAGGTGAACGTGACGTCCCGGATCTCGATGTTCAGCCGCCCGGACAGCTTGGCCAGGTGCTTCTCCAGCCGCTGCGGCAGCGACTGGTCGGCCTTGCCCACGTAGACCAGCTCGCCGCGGTGGTAGAGCTGGTAGACGCCCGGGTACTCGTCCAGGCCGTTCAGCGCCTCGGACGTGAGCCGGCCCGGGGTGAGCTCGCTGAGCGCGCTCGCCATCTGGTCGGCCAGCGCCCGGGTGACGCTCAGGCTGAATCGCGCACTGTTGACTCCCCGACCCACCACGGGTTCCGGAGCGTAGTCGTGGGTGTTCTGTCGGTGCGGGCCGATACAGTTCTGCCCGTGCTCCCCCCGACCAGTATCGAGCTGTTCACCGGTGGTGGCGGGCTGGCCTGGGCGATGCACGAGGCCGGGTTCTCCCACCTGCTGGTCAACGAGATCGAGCGCCGGGCCTGCGAGACCCTGGAGCAGGCCGGGTGGCCGCTCGTCCCGGGGGACGTGCACGGGCTGGACTTCCGCGAGTTCGCCGGCCGGGTGGACGTGCTGGCCGGCGGGGTGCCCTGCCAGCCGTGGAGCCTGGGCGGGGTGCACGGCGGCTACGACGATCCGCGCAACCTGTGGCCGGAGCTGTTCCGCTGCGTCCGGGAGGCCCGGCCCCGGGCGGTGATCGCGGAGAACGTGCGTGGGCTGCTGCGGCCGTCGTTCAAGCCGTACTACGAGTACATCCTCAACGAGCTGCGGCTGCCGTTCGAGCAGCGGGTGGACGGGGAGGACTGGCGGGATCACGACCGGCGGCTGCGCAAGGCCCTGGCCCGGGGCGGGCACGATCCGCACGAGCGCTACGACGTGTTCTGCCTGCCGGTGAACGCCGCCGACTACGGGGTGCCCCAGCTGCGGCACCGGGTGTTCGTGGTCGCCTTCCGGGCCGATCTCGGTCTCGGCGGCTGGGCGCCCCCAGCCCCGACGCACTCCGACGCCGCCCTCCACCTCGACCAGCTCGACGGCTCCTACTGGTCCCGGCACGGCCTCGCGCCGCGCGCCGTGCCGGTGCCCGGCGTCCCGGTCGACGACGGCCGGCAACCGTGGCGGACGTTGCGGGACGCCATCGCCGATCTGCCCGAGCCGCTCGGCGATAAGATCGAGCACCCCGGCTGGCTGCACCACGTGGGCTGGCCGGGTGCCCGCAGCTACCCCGGGCACACGCCGAACGAGCTGGACCGGCCGGCCAAGACGGTCAAGGCCGGGGTGCACGGGGTGCCCGGCGGGGAGAGCGTGCTGCGCCGCGACGACGGCTCGATCCGCTACCTCACCGTGCGCGAGGTGGCCCGGATCATGACCTTCCCGGACCACTGGCGGCTGGCCGGCCCGCGCGGCGAGCAGATGCGCCAGCTGGGCAACGCCGTGCCCCCGCTGCTGGGCCGGGTGATGGCCGGCGCGGTCCGCGACGCCCTGGCGGAGGCGGCCGGTCCGTCGGTGGAGGCCAGGCCGCGCTCGGCCTAGCGGCGCCGCACACGGCTCCCTGCACTACATGTAGCGCTATACTGTAGAGAGGGAGGATCCATGTCGGTACCGACTTCGCTCAGGTTGGACGAGGAGCTCGACGCCCGCCTGCAGAAGCTCGCGCAGAGGACCGGTCGGAGCAAGACCTACTACATCCAGCAAGCGATCTTGATGCAGCTCGAGGACATCGAGGACGCCGAGCTGGCTGCCGAGCGCTACCGGGAGCATCTCCGCTCCGGAGAGGCCTCCATCCCGCTGGCTGACGCCTTCGACGACCAGTGAGTAGCTACCGCGTCGAGTTCACCCCTCGCGCGGCCAAAGAGGTCAGGAAACTGGACCGCCAGCAGGCCGACCGGGTCCGGCGGTTCCTGGCCGATCGGATCGACGGTCAGCCGGACCCTCGGGCACTGGGCAAGGCGCTCGTGGGGCAGCCCTTCTGGCGATACCGGGTCGGCGACATCAGGATCCTGGTCCACATCGAGGACGACGTGTTATTGGTGCTGGTGGTCGAAGTCGGGCACCGTGGCCAGGTCTACCGCTGACGCCGGGCGGCCGCCCGCCGTACCGCCGCGATCAGGTGCCAGCCCAGCAGGTGCAGCGCGACGTTGAGCAGGGCCGGCGCGATCAGCAGCAGGTAGTCCACGGGCGCGCCGGTGAAGACGAACGGGATCAGGCTGCTCCACGGCTGGCCGAGCCCGATCAGCACCAGGCCGACGATCCCGGCGCCGATGTTCGCGCCGGCGTCGTCGGCCGTGGTCAGCATCATCGCGGTGAACGCGACGGACAACCCGAGGACCACGAGCAGGTGCGCGCCGACCGCCACCCGGGCCGCCGGCGGGACGATACGGAGGCGCGGCGACCGGTCCATCGATGTGCCCATGGACGAACAGCCTGCCGCCCGCACCGCCGGGGCCGCGTCCGGGTAACTACGTATCCCGTGGGCAGCGGCGCCGGCGGCTCGGGCTCAGTACCCGGTCGGGGTGTCGTTCAGGATGACGGTCTTGGTCTCCAGGTAGGGCAGGAGTCCCTCCCGGCCGCCCTCGCGCCCGATGCCGGACTGCTTGAACCCGCCGAATGCCATCCCGAAGTCGGTGCGGAAGGCGTTGTGCCCGACCGTGCCGGAGCGGATCTGCCGGGCCACGGCCAGCGCCCGGTCGGTGTCCTGGGTGAACACCGACGCGTTCAGCCCGTAGATGGTGTCGTTGGCGATCCGGACGGCGTCGGCCTCATCGTCGGCCGGGATCACCGTGAGCACCGGCCCGAAGATCTCTTCCTGGGCGATAGTGTGGCTGTTGTCCACGTTCGCGAACACGGTCGGTTCCACGAACCACCCTTGGGGCAGGTGCTTGGGCCGGCCGCCGCCGGTGATCAGCTTGCCGCCGTCGGCCACACCGCGCGCGATGTAGCCCTCGACCCGGTCGCGCTGCCGTTCGGCGGCCAGCGGGCCCATCTGGGAGTCCGCCGCGAACGGGTCCCCCACCCGGACCTGCGAGAACGCGGCGGCCAGGGCCTCGGCCAGCTCGTCGTGCCGGCTGCGGGTGACCACGATCCGGGTCAGCGACGAGCACACCTGCCCGGACAGGAAGCACTCCGCCCGGGCCAGGGTCGCCGCCGTCACCCCCAGGTCGGCGTCGTCCAGCACCACCGCCGCCGACTTGCCGCCCAGCTCCAGGGTGCAGCGGGCGATCCGGTCGCCGCACAGCGCGGCGATCCGCCGCCCGGCCAGGGTCGACCCGGTGAACGAGATCTTGTCCACCCGGGCATCGGTGACCAGCAGCTCGGACACCTCGCGGTCGGCGGTGACCACGTTCAGCACGCCCGGCGGCAGGCCGATCTTCTCGGCGATCTCGGCGGCGACCAGCCCCTCACCCGGCGCCTCCGGGGACGACTTCAGGATGATCGTGCAGCCGGCCAGCAGCGCCGGGGCGACCTTGTTGGCGATCAACCCGACCGGGCCGTTCCACGGGATGATCGCCCCGACCACCCCGACCGGCTCGCGGACCAGCATCCCGAACTTGCCGCCGGCGGTCGGCTTCGCCCGCTCCTCGAACGGGTAGTCGGCGGCCAGGCCGGCGTAGAGGTCGAACGCGGCGGCCGCCCCGGCGGTGAACGGCTTGGCCACCGCGTGCAGCGCCCCGGACTCGCGGGGCCACATCTGCGCGACGTCCTCGGCCCGGGCGCGCAGCTCGTTGCCGAACGCCCGGACGTACTCGGCCCGCTCGGCGTGGCTGAACTTGGGCCAGGGTCCGTTGTCGAACGCCTCCCGGGCGGCGGCCACGGCCCGCGCCATGTCCGCCTGCTGCGCCTCGGCGACGGTGAAGTACGGCTGCTCGGTGACGGAGTCGATCACGTCGATGGTCGAGTCGGTGGCCGGCGCGACCCACTCACCGCCGATGTAGAACCGGTCGGGGCGGGCCAGTGGTGCGGTCGGTGCGCTCATGCGATGGGATCCCCTCGTTGGTAACTCCGACCCTAATCACATTCCCGATGGCCGCATCTCACGAAACCGACCCCGCGAGCGTCTACCCGTTGTGACCCACCCACCGTTCGACCAGGTCGTCACCGAGCACGGACCGACCGTGCTGCGGGTCTGCCGCGCGCTGCTGGCCGGCCCGGACGCCGAGGACGCCTGGTCGGAGACGTTCCTGGCCGCGCTGCGGGCCTACCCGGAGCTGCCGGCCGGGACGAACATGCAGGCCTGGCTGGTGCGGGTGGCCCACCGCAAGGCGATCGACCAGCACCGCGGCCGGGCCCGCCGACCGACCCCGCTGGGCGAGCTGCCCGAGCGGCCGGCGGCGGACGACCGGGATCCGGAGCTGTGGGAGGCCCTGGCCGCGCTGCCGGAGAAGCAGCGGCTGACGGTGGCCTACCACCACCTGGTCGGGCTGCCCTACGCGGAGATCGCCGAGCTGCTGGGCGGGTCGGAGGCGGCGGCCCGGCGGGCGGCGGCCGACGGCATCAAATCGCTGCGTCGAACCATCACTCTCGAGGAGGCACGCACATGACACTCTCACCGACCCCGGTATCCCCCGAGACCATGACCGGGCTGCGCGAGCGGCTGGCCGGCGCCGCCGACCGGGAGGGGCTGCTGGACGTGGCCTACCGGTCCGTCGACTCGCCGATCGGCGCGCTGCTGCTGGCCGCCACCCCGCAAGGGCTGGTGCGGGTCGGCTTCGCCGTCGAGGGCCACGACACGGTGCTGGCCGAGCTGGCGGACCGGGTCAGCCCCCGGGTGCTGTCCGCGCCGGCGAAGCTGGATGCGGTGGCCCGCGAGGTCGACGAGTACTTCGCCGGCCGCCGCCGCACCTTCGACCTGCCGCTGGACCTGCGGCTGGCCAGCGGTTTCCGCCGCTCGGTGATCGAGCGGCTGGCCGACATCGGCTACGGCCGCACCGCCAGCTACGCCGAGATGGCGGCGGCCGCCGGGAGCCCGAAGGCGGTGCGCGCGGTGGGTACGGCGTGCGCGCGCAACCCGCTGCCGATCGTGCTGCCCTGCCACCGGGTGGTGCGCAGCGACGGCGCGTACGGCAACTACCGCGGCGGCCCCGAGGCGAAGCACACCCTGCTCACCCTGGAGTCCCGGTGACCGCCGAGGCGGAGGTCGCGCGGGCCGCCGGGGCCGAGGTCAGCCGGGCCGCCGCGGCGCGGGTGGACGCCGTCGACTGGGCCAGCGTCACCGTCGAGCTCGACGCGGTAGGGGGCGCTTCGCTCGGGATGATCCTGAGCGCGGACGAGTGCGCGGGGATCCGGGAGCTGTTCGACGAGCCCGGCCGGTTCCGCTCGACGATCGACATGGCCCGCTACCGCTTCGGCGAGGGCCGCTACCGGTACTTCGACTACCCGCTGCCGCCGCTGGTCGCCGACCTGCGCCGGGCCTGCTACCGGGGGTTGCTGCCGGTCGCCCGGGACTGGGCCGGGCGCCTGGGTCGGGAGGCGCCGTGGCCGGACACCCTCGACGAGTGGCTCGAGGTCTGTCACCGCGCCGGGCAACCCCGCCCCACGCCGATCCTGCTGCGCTACACCGCCGGCGGCTGGAACGCGCTGCACCGCGACCTGTACGGCGAGCTGGTGTTCCCGCTGCAGGTGGCGATCTGCCTGGACGAGCCGGGGGTGGACCACACCGGCGGTGAGTTCCTGCTGGTCGAGCAGCGGCCTCGGGCGCAGAGCCGGGGCACGGTGCGGGCGCTGCGCCGGGGCGAGGCGCTGGCCTTCACCACTCGGGACCGGCCGGTGCGGTCGGCTCGCGGCTGGTCGGCGGCGCCGGTGCGGCACGGGGTGAGCACCCTGCTCTCCGGAACCCGGCACACCCTCGGCCTGGTGCTGCACGACGCGAGCTGAGCGCTCTGTTCCACGTGAAACCTCGTCGTGAATGAAGTACCCACTCACTAGCGTTTCGTCGTAAGCGACGCTAACGTGCCTTGCATGTTGCCCGGGTCACGACCGGGCCGTCCCAAGGAGGGGTAGCGATGTCCGAGCGCAGCCAGATCGCCATCGTGTGGTGGGCGTTGATCTTCACAGCCATCTACGGCCTGTCCCTCGGATTCCTGCTGCACATGATCGGCCCACCGTCGGCCACCCTGACCCCGGAGCAGGTCAAGGACTTCTACGTACAGAACGAGACGTCCATTCAGTGGGGCGCCACGATCGCCTCCTGGACCAGCATGTTCATGGCCCCGCTGTGGGGCGTGATCGCCGCCCAGATCTGGCGCCAGGAGCGGGCCGCCGGTCGGGTGCCGATCTGGACCCTGCTGGCCGGGGTGAACGGGCCGATGATGGGCCTGTTCCTCGCGTTCCCGCCCATCTTCTGGGGCGTCGCGGCGTTCAACCCGCAGCGGCCGGCCGAGGTCACCACGATCATGCACGAGCTCGCGCTGCTCACCCTGACCACCACCGACCAGATCTACATCTTCAACTTCGTCGCCCTCGCGGTGATCGCGCTGCTGCCGCAGACCGCGAAGTACTCGCCGTTCCCCCGCTGGTACGGCTACTTCACCGCGTTCTGGGCGCTGGCCTTCGAGGTGGGCGCGTTCGCGTTCAACTTCAAGCAGGGCCCGTTCTCCTGGAACGGCATCATCGTGTTCTGGATGCCGCTGAACGGCTTCGGGATCTGGATCATCGTCACCTCGGTGCTGCTGCTCAAGGCGCTCAAGCAGCAGATCCGGGACAACGAGTCGATCGACACCAAGGTCCCCGTCGCCGCCTGACGCCGTACACACGCGAAGCCGCCGCACACCAACGAGGTGTGCGGCGGCTTCGTTGTCCGGTACCCGGGACCTACGAGGCGCGGAGGTCGGCGGCGATCTGGCGGGCGCGGATGGCGCCGGCCTGGCCCGCACCCTCCACCCCGATGCCCTGGATCGGCGCCGAACCGTCGCCGGCGAAGTACAGGCCGGGTACGTCGGCGCTCTGCGCGGGCAGCTTCGGGCCGTGGGTGAGCGGGTTGAGCCAGTGGTGCTTGTGCGTCATGGTCTTGAGCTCGACGGTGGCGTCGGCGAACCCGGGGAACAGCTCCTCCTGCAGGTCCAGCAGGTGCTTCACCGCGCCGTCGTTGCCACCGATCTCGGCGTAGGCCTCCTTGGAGAACTGCGCCTGGGCGCACATCAGCCACTTGCCCTCCTCGGTGGAGGTCGGGGCGATGGAGTTCATCGGGAACAGGTAGGCCAGGTTGTTGCCCATCGCGTCGGCCACCATGGTCATGTTGGTCAGCCCGGACGCGTCCCGGTCCAGCAGCGAGTAGGTGCAGGCGTCGTGGCCGAGCAGCTCGGCGGCGTAGTCCAGGGCGCCGGACACCTCGTCGTAGACCTTGTCCAGCAGTGCCGGGATCCGCGGGTTGCCGACGGCCAGGGCCACCGCGCGGGCCCGCACCTCGTCGCCGTTCTCCAGCGCGACGCCGACCGCGCGGCCGTTCTCGATGATGATCTGGGAGACCTTGGAGCCGCGGCGCACCTCGCACCCGCTGGCGTCCAAACCCTTACCGAGCGGGACGCAGAGGCCCTCCCACGGGTCCGGGCACGGCGCGGTGACCACGGCCTCGCCGCTGACCAGGCCACGCAGCATGGCCATCATCCCGTAGACCGACACGTACTCGGCGGCCACCGCCGGGGTGGTCTCGGTGAGGTTGGCGGCCAGCACGCACATGATCATGGTGAGGACCTCGTTGCCGCCCTGCTCACCGACCCACTGGACCAGCGGGGTGCGCTGCAGCGCGGCCATCTCGTCCCAGGTCATCATCAGCCCGAGGTTGAGCACCCGCTCCAGCTCCGAGCGCATGTCGTCCAGCGGGAACGGCACCAGCGGGGCGAGCACGCCCAGGATGGCCGACGCGGACGGGCAGGCCTTGAGCTCGGCCCGGGCCCCGGTCTCCTTGTTGAGCAGGTGCAGGGCCGGGCCGATGTGGTAGGTGACGTCGGCGTTCACGATCCGGGCGGCGTTGAACCAGGAGCCGCCGCCCAGGTTCTGCTGCATCATCGGGTGCTGCACGAACCCCTTGCTGGACTTGCCCAGGTTGGCCGAGCGCAGCGCCCAGCCGACCTCGGGGGTCTCGGCGATCAGGGTCGGGGTCAGGCCCTCGTGCAGCAGGTGCGCGGCGCAGCACAGACCGGAAACGCCGGCCCCCACCACCACGACATCGACGTCGTTGCTCGGCATCAGTCGCCTCCAGATTTGTGCGTGCGGACCCGCTCGACTGTGACATGGATCGCGCGACAACGCGCGCTGGATGTGACTGTGTGACAAATTCCGCCTTGTGTCAAGGGGCGAGAGCCGGGCCCCGCGATGCCGACGTTGACAGTCAGCACTTGGTGTCACATAGTCAGACGGGGTGGCGCGGGCCACACGAGCCGACGTGCACAGGAGCCGGGCGATGAACAGCGTTGTGGTGGTCGGCGGCGGGCTGTCCGGGCTGGCGGCGGCCTACCGGCTGCACCGGGCCGGGGTCGAGGTCACCGTGCTGGAGCGCGGCCCGAACCCCGGCGGCCGGGCGCAGACCGAGCGGTCGAGCGGCTACGTGGTGGACACCGGCCCGGACGCGCTGACCGAGAGCTACCACAGCTACCTGGGTCTGCTCGACGAGCTGGGGCTGGCCGACCGGGTGGTGCCGAGCAGCCCGGTGGTCGGCCTGGTCCGGCGGGGCAAGCTGATCGACATCGACCCGAAACGGCCGTGGACGCTGCTGCGCGACCGTCCGCTCAGCGTGAAGGCCGTGGTCCGGCTGCTGCGCGGCTATCGGAAGCTGAGCGCCACGCTCAAGGACGTCGACTCCTACAACCTGGTCCGCTCGGCCGAGCACGACTCGGAGCGCTCGGCCTACGAGCAGGCGGTCGAGCATTTCGGCCCCGAGGTCGCCGACTACCTGATCGACCCGGTGATGCGGCTGACCACGGGCAGCGGCGCCAAGGAGGCGTCCTGGCTGAACGTGCTCGGCGCGCTGAACAGCTGGACCGCGCCACTGATCAACATCCGGGGCGGGCTGGGTGTACTGCCGTCGGCGATCGCCGAGGTCGTCCCGGTGCTCTGCAACGCCACGGTGACCGGGGTGGACGAGGCGGACGGCGGGGTCACGGTCAGCTGGATCCAGGACGGCCGGCAGCACGAGACCCGGGCCGACGGGTGCGTGATCGGTGCGATGTACCACGACGGCGTCGCGGTGTGGCCGGAGCTCAAGCGGCTGTCCGAGGACTTCGCCGACCACCTGCGCAACGTCAAGCTGATCAGCGTCAGCCTCGGCTACGCGACCACGACGAAGTCGAAGGCCTACGCCGTCCAGGTCCCCACGGTCGAGGACCCGAACTCGCTGCTGATCTTCCTGCAGCACAACAAGGCGCCCGACCGGGTCCCGGACGGGCACAGCCTGATCACCATCTACACCGACACCCTGGTCACCGACTCCTACCTGCCCAAGGACGACGCGGAGATCGTCGAGTGGGCGGCGGGCACGGTGGAGAAGCTGATGCCGGAGCTGGCCGGGCACCGCGACCTGGAGGTGGTCACCCGCTGGCCGAAGGCGGGTTACCTGGCCACCCCGGGGTTCTGGCGGCGGTCGTCGGTGCTGCTGGAGGCGCTGCCGGAGGACGGTCCGGTGCAGGTGGCCGGGGACCTGTTCGGCGCCGGGTCGATGGAGTCGGCGGTGCGCTGGGGTGAGGTCGCGGCGCAGCGGCTGCTGAAGCGGCTGGGCAGCCATGTCTGAGACCGTGATCGTGGTGGGCGCCGGGCCGGGTGGGCTGGCGGCGGCGTGGCGGCTGCGCCAGGCCGGGCACCGGGTGCGGATCCTGGAGGCCGGGCCGAAGGTCGGCGGCCGGATCCAGTCGATGCGCCACCACGGGCACGTGGTCGACCGGGCGGCCAGCATCGTCCCGGACGCCTACAAGAACATCCTGGGCATCGTGGCCGAGGCCGGGCTGACCGACGAGCTGGTCCCCGGCGGTTCGGTGATCGGGTTCGCCAAGCCGGGCGGCATCCACTACCTGGACTCCGCGAAGCTGTACTCGTCGGCGGCGAAGACCCGGCTGCTGTCCCCGAAGAGCAAGCTGCTCATGCTGCGGCTGCTGCGCGACGCCCGCCGGCTGGACCCGCTGATGTCCTACGAGGACCTGTCGGTGGCGAGCGAGTACGACACCGAGACCGCCGCCGAGTACGCGGCCAGGCGGCTGACGCCGGAGATCGGCGAGTACGTCATCGACGGGGCGATCCGGGCCATCCTGGGCACCCGGGCCGAGCACGTATCGGTGCTGGAGTTCTTCTTCTCCTTCTCCAAGGTGTTCGGCTCGACGCTGTGGAACTTCCGCAACGGGATGGGCTCCTACCCCGAGGCGCTGGCCACCCGGTTCGACGACATCCAGCTGAACGCGCAGGTCGTGGCCGTCGAGGAGGGCGCCGACGAGGTCACCGTCACCTGGCGGGACGACTCCGGGAAAGACCACGTGGAGCACGCCGCCGGGTGCGTGGTGGCCATCCCGGCCGACCGGGCCGCGCCGGTGCTGACCGGCCTGGACGAGTGGCGCCGGTCCTTCCTGGAGAGCGTCCGCTACACCACGACCGTGAGCATCAACGCCGGGCTCGCGGCTCCGCCGAAGGACGTGCCGGCGTTCGTGGTGCAGGTGCCGCCCAGCGTGGACGACGACCTGATGTGCGTGGTCATGGAGCACCACAAGGCACCCGCGCACGTGCCCCCCGGCAAGGGCGCGCTGACCACGTTCACCATGCACGAGGCGGCCCGGCGGCTGCTGGAGTTCGACGACGACCGGGTGGCCG
>JAESFN010000979.1_pt1 | contig 16737 bp, 17 predicted proteins | sample 9269411 | NCBI WGS metagenome assembly JAESFN01 (sample SAMN14505399, study PRJNA617100) | algae metagenome | isolation source: Iphinoe sp. HA4291-MV1 and co-occurring heterotrophs from trail next to... | place: USA: Maunawili Falls, Hawaii | collected 2009-07-25
CCTCCCAGCTTGAACTCGCCTTCGAAGACAACAAGCTCGCCGCGCAGCTCTACGGCGATTTCGACCAGCACCTTGCTTTGATCGAACAGCGCTTGTCCGTGCAGGCGACGCCGCGCGGCAACCATGTCATGCTGAAGGGTGGCGCCACTTCCGTTGACCAGGCGCGCCGCGTCCTCGAGTCGCTCTACGAGCAGCTCGAGGAAGGCCAGCAGATCGAGGTGTCGACCGTCGACGGCGTCATCCGCATGATCGAGACCGAAGACAGCCAGCTGTCGCTGCCCACGCTCGAGAAGAAGGGCAGGGTGCGCATGGCGCAGATCGCGACCCGCAAGGCCACCATCGTCGCCCGCACCCCGGCGCAGGACGCCTATATGCGCGCCATGGACCGGAGCGAGCTGGTGTTCGGCGTCGGCCCGGCCGGTACCGGCAAGACCTATCTCGCGGTGGCACACGCGGCGACGCTGCTCGAACGTGGCGACATCAACCGCATCATCCTGTCCCGTCCGGCCGTCGAAGCCGGCGAGCGCCTCGGGTTCCTCCCCGGCGACATGAAGGACAAGGTCGATCCGTACCTCCGTCCGCTCTATGACGCGCTCTACGACATGATGCGCCCCGAGCATGTGGAGCGCTGCATCACCTCCGGCATCATCGAGGTGGCGCCGCTCGCCTTCATGCGCGGCCGTACTCTCGCCAATGCGGTGGTCATCCTCGACGAGGCGCAGAACACCACCTCGATGCAGATGAAGATGTTCCTGACCCGCCTGGGTGAGAACAGTAAGATGATCGTCACCGGCGATCCGACCCAGGTCGACCTGCCGCGCGGCGAGAAATCCGGGCTGATCGAGGCAGTGCATCTGCTCGATGGCGTCGAGGGCGTGCATATCTCGCGCTTCAACGACAAGGACGTGGTACGTCACGCGCTGGTGGGCCGGATCGTCCGCGCCTACGAGGCCGATACCGCGCGCCGGCTGGCCGAGAACAACACGAAGGCCTGATGCAAGCCCCATTATCAATCGCCTTCGCGGTCAACGCGGAGGGCTGGCCCGAGAACCTCGAGGCCGTGGCCGAGACTGCCATTCGCGAAGCGCTGAAGCAGTCGGAGGCCAAGGTAACCGGCGTCACCGAGGTATCGGTCGTCCTCACCGACGATGCCGAGCAGCGCGAGCTCAACCGGCAGTGGCGCGGCCTCGACAAATCCACCAACGTGCTGAGCTTCCCGCAGATCGAGCCGTTCGCGCCGGTCTCGGGCCTGCTCGGCGACATCACGCTGGCGCGCGAGACGGTGGCGAAGGAAGCCGAGGAGATGGACATCAGCTTCGAAGCCCACTTCACCCACCTCGTGGTGCACGGCTTCCTGCACCTTCTGGGCTACGACCATATCGAGGAAGAGGACGCCGAGGAGATGGAGGGGCTCGAAACCGACATCCTCGCGACCCTCGGCATTGCCGATCCCTACGCCGATAGCTAAATTACACCCTCCGATGAATTGAAGGCCCATTGCGGCCATTGAGATGAACGACTCCGACAGTCCGTCCGCGCCGCCCAAGAAGCCGGCGCAAAAATCCAACAACGAGCCTCCTTCTAGTCCCGCCCCCGCGGCCACGTGGGGGCAGCGTATCTGGCAAAGTGTGCGCGGCCTCCTCGCCATGCGCACCGTCTCGCTGCGCGATGACCTGGAAGTTGCGCTCGAGAGCGAGAACAACGGCGGCACCGCCGATTTCACCCAATCTGAGCGGACGATCCTAAAGAACGTGCTCGATCTTGCGGAGAAGCGGGTCGAGGACGTGATGATCCCGCGCGCGGATATCGAGGCGATCGAGACCTCCGAGACGCTCGGCGTACTGGTCACCCGCTTCCGGCAGGTCGGCCACTCGCGCATGCCGGTCTACACCGACAGCCTCGACAACATTACCGGCTTCATCCACGTCAAGGACGCGCTGCGCCGGATCACCGAGCCGGTGAGCGACCCCGAAGCCAGCGTGCCGGTGAAGCTGGTCTCGACGCCGCTGCGTTCAAAACTCGAAAAGCTCGACCTGGTGCGCCAGGTGCTGTTCGTGCCGCCGCTGATGCCGGTCGGCGACCTGCTGCAGCAGATGCAATTGAAGCGCGTGCACATGGCCGTGGTGATCGACGAGTACGGCGGCACCGACGGCCTCGTCACCATCGAGGACTTACTCGAAGCCGTGGTCGGCGAGATCGAGGACGAGCACGACGACGACGTGGCGCTGGTCCGCAAGGTGAACTCCAACGTCTTCATCGCCTCGGCCCGCGCCGAGCTCGAGGAAGTGCAGGAAGTCATCGGCCCCGACTTCGACCCCGGCGCCCATGCCGACGAAGTCGACACGCTGGGCGGCCTCGTCTTCGAACTGGCCGGTCATGTTCCGGCCAAGGGCGAGCACGTCAACGGCATCAAGGGGTTCGAGTTCGAAATCCTGCAGGCCGACAGCCGCCAGGTCAAACGCGTCAAGATCAAGCGGTTGAAGCAGCCCAAGCCCCGGCCACCGAAGCCGCCGGTGGCGAAAGCGCCCGAGGATGCACCGGCACCGGCAGCGGAGTAGGTTAGATGCGGCAACGAGAGGCATTCGGTACCGGCGTTGCCCTTGACTATCGACCGCAATTCACGGCGCAAGAGTACGCCCTCCTTACAGCAGGACGCGTGTCCGCCGACATGGACGAGAAATGGGACGTCACGTACGACGCCCCGTTTTTAGACTTTCACCGCAGCTGGACCGGAAAGCCGGTCTATCGCATGACCCTTGTTGCGGGTCCGAATGGCGCTAGCGCGACGGAGACCCTATGGACGGGTCTGGGGGTGCCCGATGCGAGCTACAACGTGCAGCTGCTAGACTTTCTGGTTCAGCGCTTGCTTCTGCGTAGGGAAGCAACATTCCCAGTGCCACCCGACAGCACTGTACCTGAGGCCGTGGCTCGCCATAGTCTGGTTGGCGTGCTGCCTGAGCTTACGGGTCTCGGGTCGGACGCCAGCTCAGTACGCGACTAGGCACGGCTCCGCTAAGCCCTCACCACGTTCCCCACCACGATCTCGCGCCAGATCCGCGCCGGGGTGACCCAGCGGTCGAACAGGTTGTAGTCGCCGGCGTAGATGACACAGGCGATGCCGGCTTCGGGCGCCAGCCAGAGGCGCTGGCCGCCATTGCCGAAGGCGCCGATCCAGCGCAGCGGCTTGTCGTAGCCGGGCGCCGGCGCCTCGTGGATGTACCAGAGCCGGCCGTAGCCGAGCCCGTCCCAGGTCTGGATCGCCGGTGCCCATGACGCCTCGATCCACGCCTCTGGCACGACCTGTTTCCCCTCGAACCGCCCGCCATCGACCAGCATCGCCCCGATCTTGAGCAGGTCCGGCGCGGTGAGTCGCAGCCCGGAGGCGGGCGAGGCGACGCCATCGCTGCCGGCCAGCCAGAAGAAATCGGTGATCCCCAGCGGCGCGAACAACACTTCGCGGGCGAAGTCAGGTAGCTTCCGCCCTGAGCCGCGTTCGATCAGTGCGCCGATCAGTGCGACCGCTCCGCCGGAATAGACCCACTTCTCCCCCGGCGCCCCGGTGATCGGCCGATCGAGGATGAAGCGGTAGCGGTCGGCCGCCATTTCCATGGCGATCTCGGAATTGGTCGGGTCGGTATAGGGTTTGCTCTCGTCCCACTCCATGCCCATGGTCATGTTGAGCGTGTGCGCCACCGTGACCTTGCGCCGTTCCGGGTCGGCGACGAGGTCCGGATACTCCGGGAAGCTGTCGATCACCGGCGTGTCCAGCGCCGGCACCAGCCCGCGCTCCAGCGCGATGCCATAGAGCAGCCCGACGACGCTCTTGGTCACCGAGCGGAGGTCATGCAGCACCTCCGGCCCGAACTGCACGCGGCCGAGCGCGTCGCCCCAGGTCTCGTCCTCGCCCTCGAAATACTTCTCGAGCACCAGCTTGCCGCCGCGGCTCACCAGCAGGGCGTGGATCGGCAGCAGCAGCCCCGATTCGAACCCCGCAGCGAGCTTCCGCTCCAGATTGGGCGCAAAGCCCGCCGCCTCGGGGGTTGCCCGGTCCCAGTTCGTCATCGTCACATCCCTCTATCTGCCGCCACCTGCCCGATCACACCGGGGCGATGCCGCTTGACCCCACGCCTCTCGCTCGCGACCTTGCCACATGCCCCTTGATTCGAGCGCCGCATGACCTGGCTCGCCGAGACCGTGATGCTGAGCCATGGCTGGCGGCGATTCTTGATCCTGGTTGCGGCCGGGGCGCTCGCCGCGGCATCGGTGCCGCCGTTCTTCCTGCTTCCGGCCTTGTTCCTCGCCCTCCCCGTCTGGGTCTGGGCGCTCGATGGCGCGGAGCACCGGCGCGGCTGGCGGCGGCTGGTCGGTCCGGCGTTCCAGATCGGCTTTGCCTTCGGTCTCGGCTATTTCAGCGTGGCGCTCCACTGGCTGGGTGCGGCGTTCCTGCAGGAAGGCGGCATCTTCCTCGTCCTGATGCCGTTCGCCATTGTCGGGCTCGCGGCGATCCTCTCGATCTTCTGGGGGCTGGGCAGCGCGCTGGCGCACCTGATGTGGTCGGGCGGCGCGTTCCGCGTCGTCACGCTCGCCAGCTTCCTCGCGCTCGCCGAGTGGGGTCGCGGGCACCTGTTCACCGGCTTTCCGTTCGATCTCCTCGGCTACGCGCTCACCGCCAACGACGAGATGCTGCAGCTCGCCTCGGTGGTCGGCAGCTACGGGCTCACCTTCATCGCCGCGCTGATCGCCATGACGCCGGCGCTGATCTGGCCCGCCGACCAGCGCGGGCTGGTGCGGCGGCTGATCCCGATCTTCCTTGCCATCGCGGTGATCGCGGCGCAGGTCGCCTATGGCAACTGGCGGCTCACAACGACGACGCTGACCGCCCGCACCGACATGAAGGTGCGCATGGTGCAGCCGATGATCCTCGAGCACGCCGACTGGTCGGTGGCCGACCCCGACGCCATCATCAACCAGCTGATCAGCCTGTCGGAGACCAAGCTGACACCGTCCGACCCGGGCATCAGCGGCATCACCCACCTGGTGTGGCCGGAATCGGTGTTCCCGTTCTTTCTCACCAACTACCCCGACGGCATCGCGCGCATCGCCCGCATGCTGCCCGACACGACGCTGCTGCTCACCGGCGCGCCGCGCGAACCGCTCGGCGACGACGGCCTGCCGATCCCCGACAATCCGGGCTACAACTCGATCCTTGCCATCGACACCAATGGCGAGGTGGTGGCGAGCTACGACAAATCGCATCTCGTGCCGTTCGGCGAATATCTGCCGTTCCAGAGTTTCTGGCGGTTGTTCGGCATCAACCAGTTCGTGCCGGGCACCAATGGCTGGGCCGCCGGTGACGGCCGCCGGCTGATGACGCCGCCGGGCACGCCGCCGTTCCTGGCGCTGGTCTGCTATGAGGCGGTGTTCCCCGGCGATATCGGCGATCCAGGCGAGGCGCAGTTCATCCTCAACGTCACCAACGACGCCTGGTTCATGGGCTCGATCGGCCCAGCGCAGCACGCGCACCATGCGCGGATGCGCGCCGTCGAGACCGGATTGCCGATGCTGCGTGCTGCCAATACCGGGGTGACGCTGAGCGTCGATCCGCTCGGCCGCGTGGTGTCGCAACTGGCCGAAGGCCAGGTGGCGGTGCTCGACGTCGTGCCGTCCGAGCCGGTGCCGGGGGGCACGATTTTCAACCGACTGGGCGACCTGCCGTTCTGGGTGGCGGTCGCGCTGGGCATTCTCGGCTCACTGCTTGCCGCACGCCGCCCCCGCCGCATTGCATGAATTTTCTGCAACGGCGCCCAACTGGGACATAAAGCTTCCTTTATATGGCTTGACCGCGAGGTGCCCGAGTGGCAAAACACCGCTCAACTGTGCGATTTTAGCACTTTTTGACCATTTTTCGGGGGTTTCGCCTTGGCTAGGTCTTCCTATCTCTTCACCTCGGAGTCGGTTTCGGAGGGTCATCCGGACAAAGTCTGCGACCGGATTTCCGACGAGATCGTCGACCTGGTGTTCCGTGAGGCCAAGAAAGCCGGCATGGATCCGGCCAAGGTGCGTATCGCCTGCGAGACCCTTGCCACCACCAACCGCGTGGTCATCGCCGGTGAAGTGCGCGTGCCCGAGACGCTCTTGAAGAAGGGCAAGGACGGCAAGGTGCTGCTCGACGCCGCCGGCCATCCGGTGGTCAATCCCGCAAAATTCAAGTCGACGGCGCGCAAGGCGATCAAGGCGATCGGCTACGAGCAGTCGGGCTTCCACTGGAAGACCGCCAAGATCGACGTGCTGCTGCACGGCCAGTCGGCCGACATCGCGCAGGGCGTCGATGAATCCGGCAACAAGGACGTCGGCGCCGGCGACCAGGGCATCATGTTCGGCTATGCCAGCCGCGAGACCCCGGAACTGCTGCCCGCCCCGATCTACTACGCCCATAAGATCCTCGAAGCGCTGACCGTCGCCCGGAAGGCCGGCGAGGGCGCGGCGATCAAGCTCGGCCCGGATGCCAAGAGCCAGGTCACCATCCGCTACGAGAACGGCAAGCCGGTCGGCGTCACGCAGATCGTGGTCTCGACCCAGCATGTCGACGCGAGCCTTTCGTCTGAGGACGTGCGCAAGATCGTCGAGCCCTATGTCCGCGCCTCGCTGCCCGAGGGCTGGATCTCCAAGGACACCGTCTGGCACGTCAACCCGACCGGCAAGTTCGTGGTCGGCGGCCCGGATGGCGATGCCGGCCTCACCGGCCGCAAGATCATCGTGGACACCTATGGTGGCGCAGCCCCGCATGGCGGCGGCGCCTTCTCGGGCAAGGATCCGACCAAGGTCGACCGCTCGGCTGCCTATGCGGCGCGCTATCTCGCCAAGAACGTCGTCGCGGCTGGCCTTGCCGACCGCGCCACGATCCAACTCAGCTACGCCATCGGCGTGGCCAAGCCGCTCTCGATCTACGTTGACCTCCACGGCACCGGCAAGGTGGCCGAGGACACGCTTGAGACTGTGCTGGGCGAGGTGTTCGACCTCTCGCCGCGCGGTATCCGCACCCACCTCGACCTCAACAAGCCGATCTACGCCAAGACCTCGGCCTATGGCCATTTCGGCCGCAAGCCGGGCCGTGACGGGTCGTTCAGCTGGGAAAAGACCGACCTGGTCCCGGCGCTGAAGGCCGCGGTCAAGGCTGCCGCCTGACGCTTCGCCTCCACTGGAGGCACTCTCAATCAACCAAGTCATCCCCGCGAAAGCGGGGATCGCTGTTTTTGGCAGCCGGTGCCGAAACTCCGTGCTAGTGGGACCCCATGACCTCCAAACCCCACCATCCCCTCAACATCGATGGCGAGCCGCGGGCGTTTTTCGGCCGGCGCTCGGGCAAGCGGCTGCACAAGGGGCAGGACCAGCTGTTCAAGGAGCTGCTGCCGCGGCTCGAAATCGCGCTGGGTGACGATGTGCTCGAGCCCAAGGTGCTGTTCCCCGAGGCGACGCGGCATGAGATCGAGATCGGCTATGGCGGCGGCGAGCATCTGTCGCTGGAGGCCAGCCGGCATTCGGACACCGGCTACATCGGCTGCGAGGTGTTTTCGGGCGGCATCGCCAAGCTGTTGCAGCAGGTCGACGAGCAGGAGCTCGGCAACATCCGGCTCTACACCGATGACGCGCTGAAGCTGTTGAATAAACTGCCCGACGCCAGCCTCGATGGTGCCTTTCTGCTCTATCCCGATCCGTGGCCGAAGGTGCGGCACCACAAGCGCCGCTTCATCTCGCCGCTGACGCTGAGCGAACTCGGACGCACCCTGAAACCCGGCGCGCCGTTCCGCTTCGCCACCGATATCGAGGACTATGCGAACTGGACGCTGGCGCACATCCTGCGCTCGCCCGACTTCGTCTTCAGGCCCGAACGGCCGCGCATCTGGCACGAGCCCTATCCCGGCTGGGAGCCGACCCGCTACGAGGAAAAGGCCCGCGCGGCCGGTCGAGACCTCAGCTTCTACCTGAGCTTCGAGCGCCGCTCGTAGGACGTTCGCTTACCGAGAGTTAATGGAACGTTTAGGCAACCGGCCATTGAAATCTGGTCGGGGCCTCTGGAAAACGCCGCCTCGTGAACGATATGCGACCATGGGGAACTCGCGCCAGCCGGTAACGGCTGGCCACAAATCTGTGTGGAGTTGGCGCATGAGTCAGCAGAACCGTTCGCCCGTCAATCAGGCCGTGCTCGAGGAGCTCTTGACCACTCGCAACAGCAAGTGGACGCTGACCGTGGTGCTGCATCTGAGGCACGAGACGCTGCGCTTTTCCGAGCTGCAGCGTGAGATCGGAACGATCTCGCAAAAAGCGCTGACATCCAGCCTTCGGGCTCTGGAGCGTGACGGCTTCGTCAGCCGCACCAGCTACGCCACCATTCCGCCGCGGGTCGACTATGCGCTCACCGACCTCGGTACCGAGGCGCTGAAGGCCTTCGAAGCCTTCGAGGCTTTCGCCGCGCGCCACTGGTATCGGGTGCTGGAGGCGCGGCAGCTGTTCGACGCGCGTGACGCCGATCAGCTCGAGCCTCCGGTGCTGCGGATCAGCACCGGCCGTTGATCCCGCGGCATTTGCCCGGGATCAGCGAGCCGGCAGGCACGTAGCCCGCCGGCTCGGATGATCAGCATCAGTCGAAGAAGTTATCGACGAGCAGCGAACCTTCGTTGACCGGGGCCTTCTTGGCGCCAGTGTCAACCTTGCTCAGCACGCGGGTGTTGCCCTGAACCGAAGCCTTAACCGGGGTCAGAGTGTCCTGATAGAAGTACTCGAAGGTCGAGGAACCATCGGCCTGCTGAACCACGGCGCGGATCACGTTGTCGGCGTTCTCGTAAACGTCGGTGGCGTTGATCCCCTTGTGCTGCAGCTGCGTCACGAGGAAGTCGCTGTCGAAGCTGGAGCCTTCAGAGGCTGCAAAAGCCGGCACCGAGAGGCCACCGACGACGAGCAGGGCTGCAAGGCCAAGAGCGGAAGTCTTCATTTTTCATGTCCCTTTCGTTTTCTGGACAACAGGGAGATCGGACTCCGGCGGCTGACTCGCAAGGCACTAAATCTGCACCTGCGCCCCTTGAAATTCGCTAATCGGTGCAGAGGGTTACACCGGGGAATGCCACCACCTTCTGAGAAACCCACCTCCCTCAAGGAGGGTTGGTTGCCTCAAGGAAACCATCGACGAACGCTGGCTTTGAGCATGATTTTGCGCGCCGATCGGGCATGGTTTGGTGGGAACCGTGAGCGCATTTTCAGCGTCTCAGAACGACAAGGAGACCGCCCGTGCACCAAACCGTGAGAATCCTAAATATTCAGCAAGTGACGCATAATGTGCGCCGCTACGTGCTGGAAAAGCCCGCCGGCTACCGGTTCGAGCCCGGCCAGGCCACCGAACTGTCGCTCGACGAGGACGGCTGGCGCGACAGGAAGCACCCGTTCACCTTCACCGGGCTCAACGACTGGGGCCTTCTCGAGTTCACCATCAAGAGTTATTTCAACACCGGCGGCGACGGCATGACCGAACGGCTGTTCGGCTACAGCCCCGGCCAGAACCTGGTGTTGCGCGATCCGTGGGGCACCATCACCTACAAGGGGCCGGGCACCTTCATCGCGGGCGGCGCCGGGGTGACGCCGTTCGTCGCCATCCTCCGCCAGCTCAACAGGGACGGGAACCTCGCCGGCCACCGGCTGATCGCCTCCAATCGCAAGGCAGAGGACATCATCCTCCGCGACGAGTTCGAGGCGATGGAGGGGCTGGAAACCACCTGGACGGTCACCGACGAACCCGGCGCCAGCGGAGTACTGCACGAGCGGATCGACGAGGCCTTCCTCAAGCGCCACGTCCGCGACATCAGCCAGAACTTCTACCTCTGCGGTCCCGACCCGATGGTCGCCGATCTCAAGGCGGCGCTGGGCGGGCTCGGCGCCAAGGCGGAGGCGCTGACCTGGGAGAAGTGACGTCTGGGCGTTCAGCGAGGCTTCAGGCGCGTCGCCGGATAGTGTGGCGTCCCTGACTGGGAGGCTCAACATGATCCCGTCCACGCTGCGCGCCGCTTTCCTCGGCTTTGCTCTCCTCTCCGCCGCCGGCACGCCTGCCCTGGCGCAGGTGGGCAAGACCGTCGAGGCGCCAGAGACGATCGCCAGGGGTTCCACCTACCTCACCTCCGCAGAGCTCCGCGCCCGCGCTTTTTCAGCGCTCGAAAACAAGCTCGGCCAGCTGCCGCCGGTGTCGCGGATCGAGATTGCCGAGGACCGGATCACCGTGTGGACGCAAAGCCGCGCGGCCGCCTACTACACCGACAGCTGGACCATCTCGCGAATGAAGCTGCTCGTGTTCGATAGCGACACCGTGGCCGGCCCAAAGCCCACGGACGGCGACGGCATCGTGGCGCGACGGGAGGGCAGCTTCTTCGACCTCTCCTCGGTCCCGCTCGACCAGCTCGAAGCGACCGTCGCCGCCGCCATCGGCAAGGCCGGGATGGAGCAGCGTCCGGCCCTTACCTCACTGGTGATCGCCCGGCAGATCGCCATCCTGCCCGAGCCGCACTATGGCGACGTGCGCTGGACCATCGGGCTCGCGACCCCGCGCGAAACCGCCACTGTCTACGCGGATACTGGCGGCCGGGTGATCGGCGCCGACCTCTCGGGTACCACCCGCGCGCAGCGGCTCAACCTCATCGCCGACGACGACTGGCCGATGGCGGAAGCGCAGGTCGATATCGCGGCGGTGCTCGGCGGCCGACCGCTCAAGGAGCTCCGCATCTACGACACCTATGTCTATTTCACCGCGGCGCATCCGACCAAGTCGGACACCACCAGCGACTATTCTTGGAACCTTGGTGGCGTGCGGCAGGGACTTGAGACCCCGGCCTTCGACTTCGGCGACACCCTGCCCTTCGCCATCACCGAGTTCGACCTGGCGAAGCTGCCGCAGGTAAAGGCCGCGGCGCTCGCTGCCTTCGAGTCGCCGGGCGCGACGATCACCTATATCGAAGCCGAAAAGCCGACCGATCGCGCTGCCGCGCCGCAACTGGTGTGGAGCGTCGACATCCAGCAGGCGGATGGCGAGAAGGGCCATGTGCTGCTCGACGCCAGCGCCAAGGTGCTGGAGGTTGTCCTGCCCGAAAGCCGCGCGATCGCCAGCCAGGGGCCGTGGCTGGCCCCGGAAATGGTGATCGGCACGCTCAGGAGACTGGAGAAGGCGTTCGGACCCGACGCGAAGTTCGGCGAGATCCTCATCAACGACACCCAGGGCTCGGTGCTGGTCGAGGACCCGCAGGCACCGGGCAGCATGGCGAACTTCATCATCGACCCGCAGCGCATCGTACGCTTCGGCACGCCGATGCCGTGGGAGGCCGAGCTGAACGAGGCCAAGGCCTTCCGGCTCGCCGATCTCGCCTCGCTCGATGCGGCGGCACTCGCCAACTATGCGGCGACGACGCTCGACACCATGAAGCTCGAGGGGACGACGGTGTTCCGCTACACCTTCTCGCGCAAAACCCTGCTGCTGGCGCCGGACGATGCCCGGCTCCTGCTGGAGATCCGCGCCGGCAAGGACGACGGCTGGACCAGCGGCTGGGTCACCTTCGAACTCGACGGCACCGTCGCCGACCGGATGCTGCCATAGCAAAAGGGCCCGGCGCTGGAGCCGGGCCCTTTTCCTCGATCGGTGCGGGCTTACTCCGCCGCCTGCGGCTCTGCTCCCGCGGGAATACCCCTACCCTTGCCGGAGAGCGTGCGCTGTCCGAGCAGCACGGTGAGCAGCGCCAGGGCGCCGGCGACCACCGAGACGACGAAGCCGTTGCCGGCGCCGTAGGTGTCGACCACCCAGCCGGTGACGAACGAGCCCAGCGCCATGCCGATGCCGATGCCGGTCATCACCCAGGTGATGCCTTCGGTGAGCATCGCGGCCGGCACCCGGCGTTCGATCAGGCCGAAGGCGGTGATGAAGGTCGGCGAGATGGCGACGCCGCTGGCGAACACGGCGAGGGCCAGCATCGGCACGTTGTCGACGAACAGCAGCGGCCAGGCGGTGACCGCGATGACGGCCAGCGCGATGGCCAGCTGCTTTTCCAGCGCGAGCTTCAGATTCAGCGCCCCGACGATCAGGCCGACGACGAACGAGCCAACCGCATAGACGCCGATGACGAGGCTCGCCGCGCCGGGTTCGCCCAGTTCTTCAGTGATCGCCACCGCGCTCACTTCAGCGGTAGCAAAGATCGCGCCGACAAAGACTAGGGCAAGCGTGATGATCTGCACCGGCCGCTGCCGGATGGCCGACTGCCCACCGCCGGTGGCCGTGTTGCTGGGCTTCGGTTCGGTGCGCCGCTGCGCGATGAAGCTGAGGCCACCGAGCGCCAGGAACAGCGTGCTGGCCAACAGCCCGGCCTCGGGGAACAGTGCTACGGCGAGGCCAACCGACAGCGAGGCACCGGCGATGTAGACCAGCTCGTCGGCCGAGGACTCGAAGGCGAAGGCGGTGTTGAGCTCGGGCCGGTCACGGAACAGTTCGCTCCAGCGCGCCCGGATCATTGCCGGGAAGCTCGGCATCACCGCCGCGGCGAGGGCGGCAGCGAACAGGGTCCAGATCGGCCAGTCTTGATAGGCGGCCAGCATCAGCACGGCGAAGGCGACGACCGCGACGAGCGTCGTCGGAATCAGCACGCGCGACTGGCCCAGCCGGTCGACGACGCGCGAGATCTGCGGCGCGAACAGCGCGTTGGCAAACGCATAGGTGGCGGACACCGCGCCGGCGAGCCAGAACTCGCCGTGGGTCTGCGACAGCATGGCGACGATGCCGATCGGCGCCATGGCCATCGGCATGCGGGCGACGAAACCGGCGGCGGCAAAGCCCTTGGCGCCGGGCGCCCGGAAGATTTCTGCATATGGATTCGGCATGACGATCCCTCGACATTTCGTGGGCCGCGGATTACATGATTGACATACGCGGCGTATGCGAAACATCTAGTAACATACGCTGCGTATGTCAATTGGCATACGTGACGTATGTGAGAAACAGAGCATGGCCCAGCGTACCCGCAGTGAAATGATCGTCGAAACCCGCGCCAAGCTGGTGGCGGCCGGCCGCAAGGCCTTCGCCGAAGTCGGCTATGCCGAGGCCTCGATGGATCACTTCACCTCCGATGTCGGGCTGACGCGCGGCGCGCTCTACCACCATTTCGGCGACAAGCGCGGGCTGTTCGAGGCGGTGGTTACCGAGATCGACGGCGAGATGACGGTGCGGCTCAAGGCCCGCGCAGCCAAGGCGCCGAACGCCTGGGAGGGCTTCGTCGAAGAAGGCATCGGCTATATCGAGATGGCGCTCGAGCCCGAGATCCAGCGCATCGTGCTGCGTGATGGTCCGGCAGTGCTAGGCGACCCCGCCTCGTGGCCGACTGCCAATGGCTGCATCACCGCCATGCGGCACACCCTCGAGGGGCTGCTCGAGGCCGGTGTGATCGTCGCCGTCGACCCCGAAGCGACGGCCCGGATGATCACCGGCGCCTCCTGCTACGCCGCGGCGTGGATCGCCAATGCGGAGGATCCGGTCGCCATCTCGCGCCAGGCCACGGCCGCCTATCGCCGCCTGCTCGAAGGGCTGCGGAGCAAGCCGAACTAGCCGAGCTCGATAACCGCGCCGGTGACAAAGGCGGTCACCTTGTCGACCGGCATTTCGCAGGGCTTCAGCGCCGGTTCGGCGCTGCTCGGCGGGCGGTAGATGTTGAGGCTGATGAAGTCCTTGCCGCCGAGTTCTTCCGCGTAGAGCTTGAAGCTCTGGCCGTTGGCGTGGGCCGAGTTGGTTACGCCGTAACGCCGGCCGGCATAACGCGCGGTGAAGTAGCCCCGCGGCCACGACGCGAGGATCGACCAGACGGCAGCCGGCGAAGTGTCGGAGATCATGCCCCATAACATGGGGTGCCGCGATGCGCGTGCCAATTCCCGTCACGGTGCGATGTCGGAGATTGTCGAACAAGCCTGACAGCGGTTGGCAGGAATAGCGGCGTAGCATCCTGCCATCGAATGGAAGAGCTGAAAGGAACGCCGCATGTCGGCCACGACGCCTATGCGCGCTACACGCCGTGAATGGATCGGCCTCGCGGTCATCGCGCTGCCGTGCATCCTCTATGCCATGGACCTGACGGTCCTCAACCTGGCGGTGCCGTCGCTGACGGCGTCGCTCAACCCCACTGCGGCGCAGCTGCTGTGGATCGTCGACATCTATGGCTTCTTCGTCGCCGGCTCGCTCCTCACCATGGGAACGCTGGGCGACCGGATCGGGCGGCGAAAACTGCTGCTGATCGGGGCCGTGGCGTTCGGCGCGGCCTCGATCCTCGCCGCCTTCTCTCCCACGGCCGAGACACTGATCTTCGCCCGCGCCCTGCTAGGCCTCGCCGGCGCAACGCTGGCGCCCTCGACCCTGTCGCTGATCACCAACATGTTCCGCGACGACCGGGAGCGGACCATTGCCATCAGCGTGTGGGTGGCGAGCTTTTCGACCGGGGCGGCGATCGGCCCGGTGGTCGGCGGCATGCTGCTCAACTATTTCTGGTGGGGCTCGGTGTTCCTCATCGCCGTGCCGATCATGGTGCTGCTGCTGGTGCTCGCGCCCCGGCTGCTCCCCGAGTACAAGGACCCGCAGGCCGGCAAGCTCGATCTCGTCAGCGCCGCCATGTCGGTCGCTGCCGTGCTGTCGATCATCTATGGCATCAAGTCGCTGGCCGAGGGTGGCGAGCTGACGGTCAGCATGGGCGCGATCATGCTGGGTCTCGGCATCGGTGTCGTCTTTGCCTGGCGACAGCTGCACCTGACCCATCCGCTGCTCGATCTCAGCCTGTTCGCGCGTCCGGCCTTCACCGCGGCGCTCGGCATCAACGTGTTCGGCTTCTTCGCGATGTTCGGCATGTTCCTCGTCGTCGCGCTATACATGCAGCTGGTGCTGGGGCTGTCGCCGTTCGAAGCGGGCCTGTGGAGCCTGCCGCCGGCGCTCGGCTTCGTTGCCGGCTCGCTGCTCACTCCTGCGCTGTTGAGCCGGATGCGGCCGGCCTATGTGCTGGCGCTGGGGCTCACCGTCGCCGCGTTGGCGCTGCTGGTGATCGGGCTGGTGGCGCCGTCGCGCGACCTGCTCACGGTGATCACCGCCGACACCGTGCTGTCGCTCGGCCTTGCGCCGGTGGCGACGATCGCCGCCGATCTGGTGATGAGCTCGGCTCCGCCGGAGCGAGCCGGAGCGGCATCGGGCCTCAACGAGACCAGCTCGGAGTTCGGTGGAGCGCTGGGCATCGCGCTGCTCGGCAGCATCCTCACCGCGCTCTATCGCGGCAGCCTCGGCGAGAGCCTGCCGACCGGGCTGTCCGTCGAAACGGTGGCGATGGCGCTGCGTGGCATCGGCGGCGCCCACAGCGCGGCAGAGACGCTGCCCGAGGGCGGCGTGGCACTGCTGGAAGCCGCCCGCGTCGCCTATGCCGACGCCATGCTGGTGACGGCGCTGCTGGGTGCGACGCTGGTCTTCCTCGCCGCGGTGACCACCATCGCGATGTTCCGCGGCATGCGGCCGGCCACGGCCTGACGCCACCATCCGAGGATTCGTCCCCGCCACGGCGGGGACGAACTCACGTCTACGCGGTTGGCTCAGCGCAGCAGGAGCTGACCGCCACGGCCCGATGGCGTGGGGCCGGCTTTGGCGGCGGCATCGATGGCAACCACCAGCCGTTGCCGCTCCCGGGCGCGCCAATCGCCCTCCGGGTAGTTCCGGATGAACGCTTCGATGAACTCCAGCGGGTCGTCGCCGACCACGTCGCGGATCGGCGTGTCATCCGCCGCGCTCTGCTCGAACAGGTCGGCAAGGTTCTCGAACAGCGACGCCGCGCTGTCGCCATCCACCACGCCACCGGCGAACATCAGGTAGCGCTCGAACGCCTCGACAGCGCCGCGATACGGCTCGGGCAGCTTGCGGACCCGCGCCTTGTAGGCGCGCCAGCGCTGCTTTTCACCGATCACCTTGGCGGCGAGCTTGGTAAGGGACATGTCACTTCTCTCCTTGGTTGAGCTGGCCGAGCCGATCGGAGAGGAAGCTCCAGGTTCGCCAGAATTCGTCGAGATATTGCCGACCCTCGAGGTTGAGCGAGTACACCTTGCGGGGCGGCCCCTTCTCCGACGGTACCTTGAGGACGTCGATCAGGCCGCGCTGCTCGATCCTGACGAGCAATGCATAGATGGTGCCTTCGGCGATGTCGGTGAAGCCGCGATCCCGCAGCCAGGCGGTAATCTCGTAGCCATAGGCGGAGCGAGTGGAGAGGATCGCGAGCACGATACCCTCCAGCGTGCCCTTGAGCATTTCGGTCATCTGCTTGCTCATTCGCGCCTCGCTACTCAGCATCACTGACTACCGGTACATAGTGACACAGAGTACCGGTGTCAATGGCTGGCAGGGCCGCGCGCAAACGAAAAGGCCCGGGATCGCTCCCGGGCCTTTCGCATGTCTGGAGTGCTGCCGATTACTCGGCGGCTTCCTCGACGATTTCCTTGCCGGTCGCCTGGTCGACGACCTTCATCGACAGGCGGACCTTGCCGCGCTCGTCGAAGCCGAGCAGCTTCACCCACACCTTATCGCCTTCCTTGACGACGTCGGTGGTCTTGCCGACGCGCTGGGCGGCGAGCTGGGAGATGTGCACGAGGCCGTCCTTGGCGCCGAAGAAGTTCACGAACGCGCCGAAATCGGCGGTCTTGACCACGGTGCCC
>JAESFN010000980.1_pt1 | contig 16722 bp, 20 predicted proteins | sample 9269411 | NCBI WGS metagenome assembly JAESFN01 (sample SAMN14505399, study PRJNA617100) | algae metagenome | isolation source: Iphinoe sp. HA4291-MV1 and co-occurring heterotrophs from trail next to... | place: USA: Maunawili Falls, Hawaii | collected 2009-07-25
GACGGCTTCTTCGACACCTACCACCTGCAGTTCCTGCACCCGGAGACGGTCGGCCCGTTCTTCCACACCAACACCCACACCTACGACGGCTACGGCCGCAACTCCCGGCTGGTGGTGGCCCGCCGCAGCATCGACAAGCTGCGCGAGTCCGGCCTGGAAGGCCGCAACCTCGACGAGTACGTGATCACCAACTACACCGTCTACCCGGCCACCGTGTGGGCCACCGAGCCCGACCACGTCGAGGCCTGGACGATCCTGCCCGACCCGCACGAGCCGAACCGCTGCCAGGTCGTGCTGCGCTTCCTGGTGCCCGAGCTGCCGACCACCGACAAGCAGCGCCGTTACCGCGACCGCAACTGGGAGATCCTGCTCGGCGCGGTGCTCAACGAGGACTGGGCGGTGGCCCGCTCGATCGCCGAGTCGCTGCCCGGCGGGCACGTCCCCGAGGTGGTCTACGGCCGCAACGAGATCGCCGCCCAGGCCTTCTACCAGCAGATTCAGGCCGATCTCAACACAGCGGGAGCCGGCTAGTGGACCTGAGCGGCATCGGGCGCTACTGGGCCCGCTGGCAACCCGACCGCACCGCCATCCGCTGGGCCGGCGCGGACGTCAGCTGGGCCGAGCTGGAGCGGCGGATCGCCGGGCTGGCCGCCGGGCTGCGCGCGCACGGCGTGGCGTCCGGCGACCGGGTCGGGATCCTGGCCGGCAACAGCGTCGAGTGGTGCGAGCTGGTGCTGGCCACCTACCGGGCCGGGGCGGTGGTGGTGCCGCTGAACCTGCGGCTGTCCGCGCCGGAGCTCTCCCGGCTGGTCGCCGACGCCGGCTGCACGGTGATCGGCCTGGACGCGGCCCTCGCCACCCGCTGGGCCGAGGTCGCCGCCGAGCACCCCAAGGTGACCAGGCTCGGTCTGCAGGAAGGCGTGGCCGCCGACCTGTCGCTGCCGGTGCTCCGGTCGACGCCGGGGGCCGAGCAAGGGCCGGTGAACGCGGCGAGCGACCCGGCGATCATCTCCTACACCTCCGGCACCACCGGCCTGCCCCGCGGCGTCACCCTGACCCACGGCAACGTGCTGGCCGCCGCGCAGCAGTGGCAGCAGGCCGACGGCTGGAACCGGGACACCAACCTGCTGCTCTGCGTGCCGCTGGCCTTCACCGGCGGCATCGTGAACAACTTCATGGGCGCCTACTGCTGCGGCGCCACCCTGATCCTGGAAGCCGATTTCGCCCCGTCACGGGCCCTGAATCTGATCACCGAGACCCCGATCCACGCCATGGCCGGCGTCCCGGTGATGTTCCAGGGCATCGCCGCCGCCCCCGGGTTCGCCGAGGCCGACCTGACCGCGCTGCGCTCGGCGGTCACCGGCGGCTCCCCGGTCCCGGAGACGTTGCTGCGCGCCTACCAGGACAAAGGGGTGCGGATCCGGCAGGCCTACGCGTTGACCGAGGCGGCCGGCAGCGTGTGCATCCTGCCGCCCGAACACGCCCTGGACCGGCTGGAGTCGGCCGGGCTGCCGCAGCTGCACACGCGCTTGCGGGTGGTCTCCGCTGACGGGGACGACGTCCCGGTGAACGAGATCGGCGAGATCCTGGTGTCCGGGCCGCAGGTGATGTCCGGCTACTGGAACAACCCGACCGCCACGGCGGCCGCGCTGCGGGACGGCTGGCTGTACACCGGTGACCTGGGCCGTCTCGACGCCGACGGCTACCTTTCCGTGGTCGACCGGCGCAACGACAAGATCATCTCGGGCGGGCTGAACCTGTACCCGGCCGAGATCGAGAACGTGGTCGCCGGGTTCCCCGGGGTGGTCGAGGTCGGCGCGTACGGGGTGCCGCACGAGCGCTGGGGGGAGACGGTGGCGATCTCGGTCGGCGGCGCGGACATCGATGTGGACGCGCTCGTCGCGCACTGCCGGGCCCACCTCGGCGACTACAAGGTGCCCCGCTACGTGACCGTCGCGCGGGAGCCGCTGCCGCGCAGCGGGTCCGGCAAGGTGCTGCGCCGCGAGCTGCGGGCCACGTTCGACCCGTCCATCGCCGTCCCCACCGGTGCCACGTAGAGGAGCTGCCCGTGGATCTCTCGACGTTCTCCCACTACGACCCCGACTACCTGGCCGAACCGGACGCCACCTGGGCCGCCCTGCGGGCCCACCCGTCGATCGCGCACAGCGACGAGCACGGCGGTTTCCACGTGGTCGCCCGGTACGCCGACCTGTGCGCGGCGGCCAACGACACCGGCCTGTTCAGCTCGGCCCAGGGTGTGGCCATCCCGCCGTTCCCGTTCACCGGGCTGATCCCCGGGGACATCGACCCGCCCCGGCAGCACCTCTACCGCAAGATCCTCAACCCGTACCTGACCCCGCGCGCGCTGGCCCCGCGCGAGCCGGAGATCCGGGCCATGGCGCACGCCCTGATGGACGACCTGCTGGTCAAGCTGGCCGACGGGGCCACGGTCGACTTCATGGCGGAGTTCGCGGTGCCGCTGCCCCAGCAGGTGGCGTTGCGGGTGATCGGCTTCCCGGACCGCGACCGGGGCGACACCGCCCAGGCCATCTACGACCTGAGCCACCTGCGCGGGATCGACGATCAACGGGTCGGCGAGGCGGCCCTGCAGGTGATGGGTCGGATCATGGAGTTCGTGGCCGAGCGGCGGCCGGCGCCCCGGGAGAACGACCTGATCAGCGGGCTGCTCGACGGTGACATCGACGGCGAGCCGCTGACCGACAACGAGCTGCTGTTCTACCTGTTCCTGCTGCTGTTCGGCGGGCTGGACACCACCACGGCGGCCACCGCCGGGACGTTCCTGCACCTCGGCCGGCACCCGGACGTTCGGGCTCGACTGCGGGCCGACCCGGAGCTGCGGCGGACGGCGCTGGAGGAGTTCCTCCGCTGGACCTCGCCGATCCAGGGCCTGGGTCGGGCGCTCACCCGGGACGCCGACTTCGCCGGCTGCCCGATGAAGGCCGACGACCGGGCGCTGCTGCTGTTCGCGGCCGGCAACCGGGACGAGTCGGTGTTCGAGGCCCCGGACGAGCTGCGCCTGGACCGCTCGCCCAACCAGCACCTCACCTTCGGCTTCGGCCCGCACCGCTGCATGGGCTCGCACCTGGCCAAGCTGATGCTCGGGACGGCGATCGACATCGGGCTGGAGCGGCTGGGCGAGTTCCACGTCGTCGACCCGGACAACCTGGAGTGGGCCGGCGGCGAGGGCCGGCAGCTCAAGAGCCTGCCGATCCGGCTCGGCCCTCCGCTCGCATGAGTGACGTGCTGCTCCGCGACACCCCGGCCGACGGGGTGCTGCGGCTGACCATCAACCGCCCGGAGTCGCTGAACGCGATCACCATCGACGTGCAGCGGCGGATCGACGCCGCTCTGGTCGCGGCCGCCGACGACCCGTCGGTGCGGGCGATCGTGCTGGCCGGGGCGGGTGGTCGGGCGCTGTCCGCCGGCTACGACATCCACGAGCTGACGTCCATGACCGAGGACGAGCACACCCTGGTGCAGGTCGAGCGGGAGGAGTTGCTCTGGCGCTGGACGGCGTCCCCGGTGCCGACCGTGGTGGCCTGCACCGGCACCGTGTTCGGCGCGGGGATGCTGCTGGCCACCTGCGCGGACCTGCGGGTCGGGTCGGCGTCGACGAAGATCAAGGTCACCGCGACCATGTACGGCGGGGCCAACCTGACCTGGATCCTGGACCAGCTGGTCGGCGCGAGCCTGGCCCGGGACATGCTCTTGACGTCCCGGCTGGTCGGCGGTGAGGAGGCGGCGCGCGCCGGCTTCCTGTCCCGGTACGTCGAGGACGACGACGTGGCGGACGACGCGACGGCCGGCGGCGCCGTGCCCGGCGCCGCGGTCGTCGACGCCGCCGTGGCCGCCGCCGCCGAGATCGCGGCGATCGACCCCCGGACGGTCGCCGAGGTCAAGCGGCTGCTGCTGGCCGGACCCGGCGCCGCGCTGCGCCCGCGCTACGACGCGGAGAACACCGTCATGCTGACCACCCTGCGCCCGGGCCCCCTCGACCAGACGTTCGCCACCTTCCTGAACAAGAAACCGGGCTAGCCGAGGTCGCGGCGCATCACTATCCGGGGCAACCCGCCGGACACCGCGCCGGTCTCGCCGATCACCCGGAACCCGGCCCGTTCGAACATCGACCGGGTGCCGACGAACGCCATGGTCAGGTCCATCCGGCCGCCCGGGTCCACCGGGTACGCCTCCACGGCCGGCGCCCCGTTGGCGGCCGCGTAGGCCACCGCGCCCTCGATCAGCCGGCCGGTGACGCCCCGGCGCCGGTGCCCGGTCCGCACGATCAGGCAGACCACGCTCCACACCGGCACGTCGTCCACCGGCTTGATCAGCCGCGACCGGGCCAGCCGGGTGATCTCCGCCCGCGGGCCGACGTTGCACCAGCCGACCGGCTCCCCGTCGGCGTAGGCCACCACCCCCGGCGGGTGCTCCCGCTCGCACAGCCGGCGCATGGCCTGCTCCCGGCTACCGCCGCCCAGCTCCTCGATCTCCCGGGAGGACAGCCGGTGGGACAGGCACCAGCAGTGGTTCGCCCGCCGGCTGCGGTTGACCACATCGGCGAAGTCGTCGAACCGCTCCGGCGTCACCGGATGCGTCTCCCAGCGCTCGGCCACCACGCCATCCTGGCCGGTCACGCCAGCGCCGCCACGATCACCTCCCCGAGCTCGGTGGGGCGGGTGAACTGCGGCCAGTGCCCGGTCGGCAGGTCGACGTAGCCGACGTCGCGGATCAGCGCCAGCTCCCGGACGTACGGGTGCCCGTCCCGCACCCAGCCGCGCAGCATCTCGCTGGGGAACTCGCAGGCGACCACCGTGACCGGGACGTCGTATCGCCGCTGGTCGGACAGCTTCTGCGGATCTCCTGCCACCCGTGCCGGGGTGGGGATCGCCCGCGCCCGGAACGCCGCCCGCTGCTCGTCGTCGAGATCCAGCAGGTCGCCGTCCTCGAAGTACTCCCAGTCCGGCAGGGGGATCTCCCCGTCGACCACCGGGAGCTGGGCGTTGATCGCATCGCCCTCGGCGAGCGGGCCGCTGTCCACGTACACCACCCGGGCCACCCGATCCGGCCGGGCGTCGACCGCGGCGTGCGCCACCGCCCCGCCGCCGGAATGCCCGACCAGCACCACCGGGACGGCCGGATCGAGCGCGTCGATCTCGGCGACCACCGCGTCCACGTGGTCGCGCAACGAGATGCCGGACCGGTCGGCGCCGGGTGACTCCAGGCCGGGCAGGGTGAGCGGGCGGGGCCGGAGCCCGGCCCGCTCCAGCACCGGCGTGACCTCCGCCCACGACGAACCGTCCAGCCAGAACCCGGGGATCAGGATGACGTCCACTCCCGGCACGTTAGGCCACAGCACCGACAAGAACGGTCACGGCGGCGAGTACGGCGTCCCGTAGATGGCCGGCACCCAGATGGTGAGCAGGGCCTCCACCGCGTCCTCCGGGCCGGCCACGCTCGGGTCGACGCCCCGCGTGCTCAGGTAGAACAGCCGCTCCGAGGCCCAGATCAGGGTGGACGCCAGCAGGGCCGCGTCGTCCGCCGGCACCCGGCGGCGGGCCCGCTCGGCCTCGATCTCGCCGCGCAGGGCCGTCCGGCAGCGGTCCATGGTGGCGAACCACGCCGCGCCCAGCTCGGCGGACACGTGCGCGTTCTCGTGCGCCGCCCGCAGCACCGGGGCGTGCTCGTGCAGGGTCACCGCCGAGCGGCGCAGGACCTGGCGCAGCAGCGGGACGGGTCGCTCGGCCAGCCCGGCGGTCAGCCAGGGCGCGACCGTGGCCAGGATGTCGTCGAACACCTCACCCAGCAGGGCGGCGGCGATCGCGTGCTTCGACGGGTAGTAGGCGTAGAAGGTGGGCCGGGAGACGCCGGCCGCCTGGGCGATCTCCGAGGCCGACAGGTCGTGCAGCGGCCGGGTGTCCAGCAGCGTCCGGGTGGCGTCCAGGATGGCCCGGTCGGCGGCGGTGCGGGGTGGGGCGCTCAGGCCGGCACCGCCGTCCGGTCGACGGCCGCGGCTTCCTGGGCGGAGATCGCCCGGAAGGTCATCACCGACATGGCCACCACCCAGCCGAAGAACACGAACAGCGGGATGTAGAACGCGAACACGCCGTCCCAGGCCAGCGGCCCGGTCTTGGTGAACACGATGATCCCGGCGGGCACGAAGAAGATCGCCGTCCAGATGTTCAGGTAGGCCACCCAGCGCGGGTAGACGGGACTGTCGGACCGGTCCTGCAGGATCGGCACCGCGATCGCCAGGCACCACAGCGAGAACGGCACCCACGGCCAGAGGAAGGTGAACCAGCCGAGGTCGTTCAGCGCGCGGGTGACGTCCGGGCTGGTGTCGTCCGGGCGGAACGCGGCCGCCTCCCAGAAGATCGCGCAGAACACCGCGATCACCGCGCAGACCGCCATCACCGGCAGCTGCAGGTAGGTCATGATCGGCTGCCAGGCGGACTCGATGCGCCGGGTCTGCACGGCCACGGCCACCCCGAAGGTCAGGAACAGCCCGGCCACGATCAGCACCAGGAACATGCCGATCCGGATGTTCACCGCGTTCTGCGTGTACATCGCGGCGATGGTGGCGGCGTCCGCGGTGGGTGGTGGCGGCGGCAGGAACCTCGCCAGCGGGACGAAGCCGACGAAGAAGAGCACGGTCATCGCCGGGCCGCACCAGACACAGGCGCGTTGTACGCGTGCGTTCATCAGCCGCTCCTCCGCCGTCTTTACAGCCTGTAAAGACTTTACAGTGTGTAAAGTAGGGCGGTGGGGCCGGGATCACAACACCAGGTACATGAGGTGCAGGCCGACGAACCCCTCGGTGGGGTGCCGGAACGCCTCGGGCACGGTGGCCAGCACCTGGAAGCCGAGCGACTTCCACAACCGCACCGCGCCGGTGTTCGTCTGCACCACCGCGTTGAACTGCATGGACCGGTAGCCCTCGGCCCGGGCCCGGTCCAGGGTGTCCTCGGCCAGCCGCCGCCCGGCGCCCCGGCCGCGCGCGGCCGGATCCACCGCGAAGCTGGCGTTGGCCACGTGCGACCCCGGCCCGTGCTGGTTGGGGTGCAGCACCGAGGTGCCGAGCACGTCCGGCCCGTCGCGCAGGACCAGCGTCAGGTTCGGCGCCGGAGCCATCCACTCCGCCCGCACGGTCTGCTCGTCGACGTCGCGCGGCCAGCAGAACGTGTCGCCGGCCCGGGCCACGGCGCGCAGGATCGGCCAGAGCGCGGGCCAGTCGTCATCGGTGGCGTCGGCGGTTCGCATGCTGGTCACGGTGCCCGACCGGCCCGCGCCACGCACCCGGTTTCCGGTCCGTCGTCATTCCTCCGGGATGAGGCCCTGCACGGCCTCGGTCGTCGCGGCCAGCAGGGCCGTCGCGGTGCGTCCGGCGGCGTCGCCGTCACCCGCGCTGATCGCGGACGCGATGTCGCCGAGGACGTCCGTCCGCCGGTACTCGTCGAGCAGGGTGCGCATGAGCAGCGGGCCGCCGGGCGAGGCGGCGGCGGTCTCCAGGCCGGCGACCAGGGTGTTCAGCGCGAGGCGGTAGCCGAGGTTCCGCGCGCCGTCCACGATGGCCGCCCAGTACGCCTGCGTCCGGCTGTCCAGGTCCTCAGGCGACGCGTCCGGGGCGGGGATGAGGGCGGTGAGCGGGGCGCCGACCTCGGGCGAGCGCAGCGCGCACAGGCGGGCCGCGTCGGCCCCGACCGCCGCCCGCATCTCCAGCACGGCCGCGACGACCGACATGTCGAGCGTTCCGCGGCGGACCAGGAGTTCGGGGAGCAGGTCGAGACGGCCGTGCTCGGCGAGCGGCAGCAGGCGGGTCGCCCCGCCCTGGTTCACCTCGACCAGGTTGGCCTGCTGCAGGCGCTTGATCGCCTCGCGGACCGCGTGCCGGTTGACGCCGAACGTCGTGGCGAGTTCGCGCTCGGACGGGAGCGCGCCGTCGAACGATCCGTCCAGGATCGCGTCGAGCAACTGGCGGTAGACCTGCTCGGAGAGGGGCAGCGCACCGACCGGAGCGAGCGTCACCGGTGAACGGTATCAGCATGGGTTACTGGTTGACTGGTTGTACCAGTTGGCTTACCGTTGTCCGGCATGGAGGCCTACACGCTGATCATCCTGCTGGCCATCCCGGTGTTCTTCCTGGGCATGGCGGTCGAGCTGCTCGTGCTGCGGCGGCGCCGGCGGCCGGGCTACGACACCCGCGACTCGGTGGCGAACGTCCTGTCCAGCGTGGGGAGCCTGCTGATCAGCCTGCCGTTCTCGGTGGTCGAGATCGCGCTGCTGCTCTGGATGAACGACCAGGTGCCGTGGCGGCTCACCGGCTGGGTGGCCTGGGTCGTGGCGTTGGTCGCGGTGGACTTCACCTACTACTGGTATCACCGGACCCACCACGAGATCCGCGCGCTCTGGGCCGTGCACAGCGTGCACCACTCGAGCCGGCGGTACGACCTGTCGGTCGCGCTGCGGCAGACCTGGGTCGTCTTCACCACGCTGCCGTTCCTGGTCCCGGTGGCCCTGCTCGGGGTGGACGCGAAGATCGTGCTGTCCGCCTTCGTGATCAACCTGGTGTACCAGTTCTTCATCCACACCGAGGTCGTCGGCCGGCTGTGGCGACCGGTCGAGTTCGTCTTCAACACCCCCTCGCACCACCGCGTGCACCACGGGGCGAACGCCGAGTACCTGGACCGGAACTACGGCGGCATCCTGATCGTCTGGGACCGGCTGTTCGGGACGTTCGAGCCGGAGCGGGCCCGCGTCGTGTACGGGCTGACGAAGAACATCGACACCTACAACGTGCTGCGGATCGAGGTCCACGAGTTCGTCGCCATCTGGCGCGACGTCCGGGCCGCCCGGACCTGGCGGGACCGGTTCGGGCACGTGTTCCGCGGTCCCGGCTGGCAACCGGCGCCGACGCCGGCGCTGGTGGCGTTGCCGGCGTAGGGCTTTCCCCCGGTCGGGGAAGGGTGCGCACCAGTGAGTCCGGCCGCCGGCGGTGCGAGCCTGAGCGGACCGACGACCGGAGGCTCCGATGCTCGAGCAGGCGTTCTACTGGGTGATGCTGGCGTTGTTCTCCGGCGGCTTCCTGGCCTACGGCTACTGCGTGGTCACCGGGCGGCCGATCTTCGACGACGCGGCGAAGGACGCCAGCCCGTCGGTGGTCCGGTTGCGCGCCCTGCTCTGGACGTCGCTGTGCCTGTGGCTGGCGGTCAGGGCGGTCCGCCGGTTGTTCCCGGACGCGCTGCCGGACGGCGTGCTGGTCGGGGTGTTCGGGCTGGCCGCGATCGGGGTCGTGGTCGGGGTGGCGGCACGGGTGTGGCTGCGGGTGCGAGCCGGCCGGAGCGTCGACCGGGTCGGCTGACGGCTTTTGCGTGTCCGCGGCGCCGCCGATCGGCCACGATGGCGACATGCCGAGTGACCAGCGGATCACCGAGTCGGACCTGGCCGAGCTCGTCGACCGGATGAACGAGGCCGCGGCCGCCTACATCCGAGGCGACGTGCACCACTACTACTCGCTGTTCGACCATCCCGCCGACTACACCCTGATGCCCCCGTACGGCGGCGACACGAGACACGGGTTCGTCTTCACCGAGGAGGGGGCGGCGGAGACGAGCCGGTTCTTCGCCTCCGGTGAGGCCCGGCTCGACCTCGAGCAGTCCTACGTCTCCGGGAACCTGGCCGTGCTGGTCGCGGTGGAACGCCAGCACGGCGAGGTCGGCGGCCTGCCCGACCAGGACTGGTCACTCCGGGTCACGCTGGTCTTCCGCCGAGCCGGCGACCGGTGGGAGATCGTGCACCGGCACGCCGACCCACTGGTCCGGGAGATCCCCTTCGAACACTTCGCCCGGATCGCCCGCGGCCCGGACGACTGACCCGGCCCCGATGCGTCAGGCCTTGTACCGGCTGGTGATGGCGATCCGGTTGAAGGCGTTCATGGTGATCGCGGTCCACACGGCGGCGGCGATCTCCGACGGGCCGAGGACGGCCGCCGCGGCGGCGTAGACGTCGTCCGGCACCTGGTGGTCGGCCACCCGGGTCACGGCCTCGGCGAGGCTCAGGGCGGCGCGTTCCTGGTCGGAGAACAGCCGGGACTCCCGCCACGCGGGCAGCACGGCCAGCCGGTCCGTGGACTCGCCCTCGCCCAGCGCGGTCTTGGTGTGCATCCGCAGGCAGAACGCGCACCCGTTGATCTGGGAGACGCGAATCTTGATCAACTCTTCGGTCAGCTTGCCGAGCTCGGATCGCCGGACGTAGTCAGCGGTCGTTTCGGCGAGGGCCGTCATGGCCTTGTAGACATCCGGAGCCGCGTCGGCCACGTTGACTCGGGTCCTGTCGGTCATGACCACGACACTACGAGCGGGCACCGACAACAACGGAGGCACTGTGGCCGAGCTGATCACCCCGGACGGCGTCTTCCCGGTGCCGCCGGGCTTCGTCGAGCGGGTGGAGCGCGCGATCGGGCTCACCGAACGCCTCAACGCCGTGCCCTACGCCGACCGGGACACGATCCGGGCGCTCTGGGCCGAGCTGACCGGGCAACCGGTCGACGAGACGCTCAACCTCATCCCGCCGATGTACTCCGATCACGGGGTCAACATCCGGCTCGGCCGCAACGTGTTCATCAACCAGGGGTGCCGGCTCAACGACATCGGCGGCATCGAGATCGGCGACGACGTGATGATCGGACCGTCGGTCAGCCTGATCACCTCGGGGCATCCCGTCGACCCGGCGAAGCGTCGTTCCGGGATCACCGCCGCTCCGATCCGGATCGAGGCCGGGGTGTGGATCGGCGCGTCGGTGATGATCACCCAGGGGGTCACGGTCGGGCGGGACGCGGTGATCGGGGCCGGGGCGGTGGTCACCCGCGACGTCCCGCCGGCCACCCTGGCCGTCGGCGTGCCGGCCCGGGTGGTGCGGCGGATCGGCGGGTGAACCCTGGCGCCGCCGTCCGGCCCCGCTGATCATTGGTTCGTGAGCGAACCGCACCCGGCCGAGGCTGCTCCTCCGTCGCCCGTGCGCTGCACCCGCCTCTACGCCGACCCGGACGGAACCCCTCGATTCGACGAGATCGAGTACGAGCTGGGCCCGGTGAACTACGCGCCACCGGCGCCGCCCGTGGACGTCTCCGCTCCGACGCCGGCCGACGCGGCCATGTTCATGCGGTTCCCGGCGGGATTCACCAGCGCGGCGCACCCCACACCGGTGCGGCAACTGGCGCTGGTCCTGCAGGGCGAGATCATCGGGGTGGCCGGCCAGGAGTCGCGGCGGTTCGGGCCGGGCGACGTGCTGCTGATGGAGGACACCCACGGACCGGGCCACGAGACACACGCGCCGACGGACATCGTGCTGGTCATCGTCCGCCTGTAGCCCCGTTCACGGGAGCCTGGCCGGTCGTGCCGGGACGAACGCTGGTCCGTCGAGCACCGGGACAGCGTCGCTCCGGTCGAGCTGGCCGGCGGTGTCGACGTCGTCCGCGTAGCCGATCTCCACGAGTTCTCGTCCGCTGGCGCAGCGGTGCAGGGCTCGCTCGATGTCATCGGCGACGCTGGTGAAGGCCCCGGCCGCCGCGCCGGCTTCGGGAGCCACGTCGGTCCATCCGCCGGCGACGAGGGAGGCGGTGAGCGCCCCGGCGCCCCACTGATCTTCGATGGCCGGGCGCAGAGTGTGGTCCGGCCAGCGTTCGCCGGCGGCGATGATCGCGACCCGGAGGCCCGGGTCTGCCTCGCGGCGACGGAGGAGCCAGCGTGCCGCGGCGTTCCGGTTGCGGAGGCTCACGCCGATGACCTGGGTTGCCGCGCCGGCGAGGCGTGCGCTGATGCTCGACCCGTTGGGAGAGGGCAGGACCAGCCGTGGCAGTCGCTCGGCCGCGCGGACGCTGGCCGGCGAGAGGCTCACCTGGCCGGGCGCGGCCTGCGAGCGTCCGACCGCAAGTACGGCGTCATGGTCCGCGGCGAAGGCTGCCGCTGATTCGTCGCGCCACCGGTACGGGTAGACGTGCGTGCCTCGGTCCGCCGCGACCGTCAGGGTGGTGGTGAAACTGAGGACGTCGATGACGGCGGCCACGTCGCACCCGGCCGCTACCGCATCGGCGCCGGTCGGGCCCCAGTCCATGCGAAGCGAGTAGTCGAGCTGCCGGTGCACGTCACGGAGCTGGCTCACCGGGCGAGAGTAGAGGCACAGAAGATCAGTGGAGAGGGACTGTCTTCCTGCGAATTTCGCTCGCCACGGCTTCCGGCGCCAGTGTCGTCGTGTCGATGATGTCGCCGGCTCGGGTCAGCCAGCGAAGAGCGTCCTCGTAGCGGGACAGATGCCGCAGGCGCCACGCGCGGTTCGACTCGGTGTCGTTCTCGGATCCGATGGCGGAGGACCGGGGGGTCGGCGTGTAGTACGAAGTGGCGGAGTGGTGTCTTGCGCGCGCTGAGGCTCGTTGCGATCTCCGTCCAGTAGTCGGCGACGAGGACAGTCTGTGGGATCACCAGTGTCCCGCCGACGTAGTCGTGAACCTGGCGAGCGGTTTCGGCGACGAGGGACCGCCATGGGGGCCAGTGCTGAAAGTCGCCGAGCTCCGGGAAACCGCCGATGCGACCGAGTAGGTAGCCGACCTCTTCGGCGTCGAAGAGCCGCGCGTTTGGTATGTCGCGGACGAGCAGGTTGGCGGTCGTTGTCTTTCCGACTCCGAAGGTCCCGTTCAGCCAGAGGATCACGGAGTCCAGTGTGCTGGCGGCGTGATTATTTGCAGACCGGCGCCCGGGGTTCGAGATCGATTCCGGACGCATGCAGAGTGAGGTCATGGAGCGTGCTGTGGAGTGGGAAGGATTCTTCAACGCCAGGGATCTCGGGGGTCTGCCTGTCCGAACCGGTGGGATGACGAAGCCCGGCCGGGTGTTTCGGTCCGCCACCCTGCGTTTCGTGACTGACCAGGGCTGGCAGGCAGCCTGGACGGCGGGTATCCGCACGATCGTGGACCTCCGGAACGATGACGAGGTCCATCCGCGCGATGCCGCTCCGCTTCCCGGCTCAGCGTTGTTCAAGGACGTCGAGATGGTCTCCCACCCGCCCGCTGAGATGGATCGGGTCCGCGTCCAGCTCGACGACGTCGATGACACGCGGTTGTGGCAGTTGATCCGGTCCGAAGGTCTGGATGGGACGCCGATGTACTACCGCTTGTTCCTCGCCCGGAAGGCTGATCGCTGCGCCGAAGCAGTTCGTGCTGTCGCTCGTGCGCGACCCGGTGGTGTCCTGTTCCACTGCGGCGCCGGACGCGACCGAACCGGACTCGTGGCGTTGCTGCTTCTCTCGCTCGCCGGCGTCGAAGACACCGCGATCGCCGCGGACTATGAGGCCGGCTCGCGGGCCTTGCCGGCGCTCTTCGCGGCCATGAATTCCCCCGACCAGGCCCCGTTGGTGGAGCAGGCACTCCACGCGCGCGGAGCTACCGCCCGGAGCGCCGTACTGGACGTGCTCGACGGGCTGGACGCGGAGGCCGCCTTGCGTGATGGTGGCGTACCAGCCGATGAGATCGCCGCTGTCCGCGATCGGCTGCTGACGTAGCTGCTCTTCGGAGCGCTGCCCGTCCAGCGGCCGGGTCGGGGTAGTCGGCCCCGGTGGAGTGAGGGCACGAGAGGCGGGTTCGAGCCCAGAAGCACGAAAGCCCAGGTGCGGCGCTTACGCCTTCTGACCTGGGCTTTTGGGTGTGGAGCGGATGACGGGAATCGAACCCGCGTATTCAGCTTGGGAAGCTGATGTTCTACCATTGAACTACATCCGCGCGATCCTGCGTCGCCCAGCCTAGCACCCCGGCCCGGGCCAACTTCACACCCCGTTTCGCTCCACACAGCGGGTGCGGCGGCTGTCGCGGGAGCCCGCTGCACGTAGCCGAACCGGCCGGTTAGCCTGTCCGGGTGCTGCTCTCCGACGGTGATCTGCGCAAGGAGCTGGCGTCCGGGCGCCTCACCCTCGACCCGTGGGAGCCGACGATGCTCCAGCCTTCCAGCATCGACGTCCGGCTCGACCGCTACTTCCGGGTGTTCCAGAACTCCCGCTACACCCACATCGACCCGCGCGAGCGGCAGGACGACCTGACGCAGCTGGTGGAGGCCGACGGCGACGAACCGTTCGTGCTGCACCCCGGGGAGTTCGTGCTCGGCTCCACGTTCGAGCAGGTCGGGCTGCCGGACGATCTGGCCGGGCGGCTGGAGGGCAAGTCCAGCCTCGGCCGCCTCGGGCTGCTCACCCACTCCACGGCCGGCTTCATCGACCCCGGCTTCACCGGGCACATCACCCTCGAGCTGTCCAACGTGGCCAACCTGCCGATCACCCTCTGGCCGGGGATGAAGATCGGCCAGCTGTGCCTGTTCCGGCTGTCCAGCCCGTCGGACAACCCGTACGGCAGTGCCGCCGCCGGCAGCCGCTACCAGGGCCAACGCGGTCCGACGCCGTCCCGGGCCTACCTCAACTTCCACCGCGCCGACACCCGCCGCCCCTGAAACTGTCGGACCCTCCTGCTTCACTCGAACACATGTTCGACGAAGGAGGTTCCATGTCCGACCGGATGCCCTGGGCCGAGGCGGTCACGCCCGCCCGCGAGCGGTTCGGCCCGCTGATCGCGGCGGCCTGCCGCTGGCACGAGCAGCGCGGTGTGATCGCCGATCCGGATCTGTTCGCGCTGGTCTGCGCGGCGGCGTCGCCCCTCGACCAGGCCGATCCGGAGGCCGAGCTCGCGCCCCTGCTCTGGACCCGGACCGGGGTGCACCGGCTGCTCTGGGCGGGCTTCCCCAACTGGTGCACCCTGCACAACGCCGACACCTGGCCGCTGGAGGTCGTCCCGGCCACCTGGCAGTGGCTCGACTTCCTGGATCACACTGGCCGGCTCGATCCGCGCGGCGACCCGCTGTGGGAGCTGCGCAAGCCGCTGATCTGCTACGGCGGGCTGGACTTCGACGGTCGCTGGCGCCCGGAGACCGACCCGTCGCCGATCCCCTGCGAGTGCCACCTGCCCTACCGGGAGACCGTCGACTACCTGAACGGCTGGCTGGAGAGCGGCGCGCTGTACAACACGCCGTTGTTCGCGCACGGCGCGGACGGCCCGGCTCCGGGCGGAGGTGCGGCTAGGGTCGGTGGGCGATGGACGAGCGATCGGCGTGGCAGGGATCCGGGCGGCGCTTCCCGGGAGGGTCCCCGCGCGGGGCCGGTCGGCCGGGCCACACGTCGTCCGAGGTCCCGGGGCAGCCGGCCGAGCCGGAGCGATCCCGGCTGATCCGGCGGCGTCCGCTGCGGGTCGTGGTGGGTGTGGCCATCCTGGCCGCGATCGGGCTGCTGTGGCCGTTCGCGGACTGGAACTGGTGGCCGATCGTCGTCGGCGTCGGTGTGCTCGTGCTGCTCTACCTGCTGCGGCTGAACTGGTTGCTGCTCGGCTGGGCTCCGCACCTGGCCGGGCTGGTCACCGTGGCACTGCTGCTGGCCCGGACGGGGCCGTGGGCGTGGGGGTTCGCCGCCGGCCTGGCGGTGCTCGGGTACGGGCTGGTGCGGTTGCCGGACTGGTGGGTGGCGGCGGTCGGGCTGGCGCTGACCGTGGCGTTCGGTATCGGCTACGGCGTCTCGCAGTACCGGACCGACGCCCAGGTGACCGCCGAGACGGCCAAGCGCATCCAGGAGCAGCAGGTCGCGGTGATCGGTGGCCCGGCCGAGCTGGTGCTGTCCCGGCTGGCCGCCGGCATCGCGGCGGACGACCCCGGGGTGGTGTGCAACGTGCTCGGGCCGTCCGCCGCCGCCCAGTTCGCCGCCGCCACCGGGGCGCCGGACTGCCCGGGCGCCGTGCACGCACTGGCCGGCCGGGTCGGCGACAAGGCCAAGTACGTCGACGGCTACACCTACCGGCTACCCACCGGCGTCATCGTGAAGCAGCAGGCCACCGCGTCGGCCGACGGCTGCCGGGTGCCGCTGCCGGCCACCGTCGGGCCGCCGCTCGGGCGGCTGGAGCTGCGCCGCGACAAGCCCAGCCAGTACGTGGTCACCGGCTACCGACCCTGCCGCTGACCCGGCGTCCCCGAGACGGCCACGAGGGACCGCTCACACAGCTCCAGCGGCGTCACACAGCCGGTATACGCGCTGTGCGGGGCCGCTGGAGCTGTGTGAGCCGGTACGGGCGGTCGAGGGTCAGGTGGTGCCGGCGTCGGGCTTGTCCGCCTCGGACGTGGCGTCCGACTTGGCGGCGTCGACCTTCTCCTTCTCGGCCGGCGGCTCGGCCGGAGCCGGAGCGTCGGAGTCGGCGTGCTTGCCGTGCCCGTTGGTGGTCGGGTCGCCACGCTTGACCGACGCCAGCAGCATCTGCGCCACGTCCAGCACCTGGACGCCCTCGCCCACACCCTCGCTCTGCTTCTCGGTCAGACCGTCGGTGATCATGGTCTTGCAGAACGGGCAGCCGGTGGCGATCTGCTCGGCCTCGGTGGCCAGCGCCTCCTCGGTGCGGGCCAGGTTGACCCGCTTGCCGATGTGCTCCTCCATCCACATCCGCGCACCACCGGCCCCGCAGCAGAACGAGCGGTCGGCGTGCCGGGGCATCTCGGTCAGCTTCAGGCCGGCCGCGCCGACCAGCTCACGCGGCGGCGAGTACACCTCGTTGTGCCGACCCAGGTAGCACGGGTCGTGGTAGGTGACCGCCGGCCCGGAATCGGCCGCCGCCACCGGCACCAGCTTGCCCTCGCGGAT
>JAESFN010000981.1_pt1 | contig 16710 bp, 11 predicted proteins | sample 9269411 | NCBI WGS metagenome assembly JAESFN01 (sample SAMN14505399, study PRJNA617100) | algae metagenome | isolation source: Iphinoe sp. HA4291-MV1 and co-occurring heterotrophs from trail next to... | place: USA: Maunawili Falls, Hawaii | collected 2009-07-25
GAGCAGTTCGGGCACGGATTCGGTGACGGGGCTGAGGACGTCGGTTACCGCGTCTGTGACCGGGTTGAGGATCTCGGGTAGGGCGTCGGTGATCGGCGTGAGCACCTCGGTGACGGGGGTCAGGACCTCGGGCAGTACGTCGGTGATCGGCGTGAGCACCTCGGTGACCGGGGCCAGCACCTCGGGGACGGTCTCGGTGACTGGGGTGAGCAGTTCGGGCACGGATTCGGTGACGGGGCTGAGGACGTCGGTTACCGCGTCTGTGACCGGGTTGAGGATCTCGGGTAGGGCGTCGGTGATCGGCGTGAGCACCTCGGTGACGGGGGCCAGGATCTCGGGGACGGTGTTGACGACCGGGGCGAGGACTTCGGGGATGGTCTCGGTGACCGGGGCGAGGATCTCGGGGATGGTCTCAGTGACTGGGGCAAGGATGCCGGTGACCGGGGCGAGGATCTCGGGGACGGTGTCGACGACCGGGCCGAGTACCTCGGTGACGGGGGTCAGGACTTCGGGGACGGTCTCGGTGATGGGGGTGAGGATCTCCGGGACGGCCCCGGTGACTGGGGCCAGAGCCTCGGTGACGGGGGTCAGGACCGCGGGGATCACGTCAGTGATCGGCGTGAGTACTTCGGTGATCGGGGCCAGGATCTCGGGGACGGTGTCGACTACCGGGGCGAGGATCTCGGTGACTGGGGCGAGGACTTCGGGGACGATGTCGACGACCGGCGTGAGGATCTCGGTGACGGGACTGAGGACGTCGGTTACCGCGTCGGTCACCGGGTTGAGGATCTCGGGGATGACGTCGGTGACTGGGGTGAGGACCTCGGTGATGGGTGTGAGGATCTCGGGGATGACGTCGGTGACTGGGGTGAGGACCTCGGTGATGGGTGTGAGGATCTCGGGGATGACGTCGGTGACTGGCGTGATGATCTCGGTGACCGGGGTCAAGATCTCGGTGATCGGGGTGACGATCGCGCCGACGGGGTCGGGCAGCGGGGGGAGAACCTCGCCGATCGGATCGGCGACGCCGCCGCCGGCGGGTGGGGCCGGGGTTTCTGGTGTGGTGCCGCCGCCGGCGGGTGGGGCCGGGGTTTCTGGTGTGGTGCCGCCGCCGGTCGGTGGGGCCGGGGGTTCCGGTGTGGTGCCGCCGCCCGAGGGGGGCGTCGGTGACCCGGCGCCCGGGTTCTCGGCGGGCGGGACGGGCGGTTCGCCGCCGGTCGCCGGTGGCTCGCCCCCGCCGACCACGGGTGGCGTGCCACCGGTACCGGGCGGGACGGTGCCGGGAGCGGGCGGGACGGTGCTGGGAGCGGGCGGGACGGTGCCGGGTGCGGGCGTGCCGACGGTCGGCGCGGCCACCCGGGCCAGCGTCCCACCGGCCTGCGCGCCGCCGAGCAGGGTGAACGACGCCGGGGCCAGAGCGAAGGGCAGGCCGTTGAGCGGCGGCGGCTGCACCCGCGGCGGGCCGAACAGGCTCGGCAGCAGGTTGGGCAGCCGGTCGAGGACGCCGCCGGGGAAGCCGCCGTCCAGGGTGCCCGCGCTGAACGCCCCGAGCGCGGTCTGACCGAGCAGTGCCGCGGCTGCGGCGAGCGCGCCGAACGCCGACATCGCGTTCGTGTTCGGGTGCGCCAGGTGCTGCGGGGTGAGAGCCTTGGCGCCCTCGATCTCCAGTTCACTCGGCTGGTCGGTCGTCCCGTCCGGTCTCTCCCGGCGGACCAGATCCCTGACCCGGACCGTGATCCGCGGCTCCGGGTTCAGCAGGCGGAGCACCTGGGTCGCCTCGTAGACCTCGTCCCGGTCGGACTCGCAACCGAGGAGCTCGGTCAAAGTGATCACGGTTCCGGGCCGGTGGTGGTTACGCTGGGGAGCGGAGGCGGGCATCTGCTGTCCTTCGAATGGGCCAGTCGAGCTGAGTATTTGTACCCTGAGTGACGGCTCAGCTGAAGGTCTCACGGGTACCCGTTCGACCGCCCATCGTGGTTGCGCTGAACGGCCTAGCGACCGTCCAACGCGTCAAATATGCCGTTCATCGTGCCACTCTGCCGTTCGTCGCACAGGAAGAGCGCCGAGTGGCGGCGATTGCTGCTCCGAAACCGCTCCCTGGGAGCCCGTGAGTGATCACGCAGGGTGCATGGCAAGCAATTACCCCCCGTAGCCGTAGTGCGACCTTGCGGCACGTGATTCCCGCCGGAGCGCGGTGAGTCCACTCACAAGGCCCTCGAACCGCCGCCGCACACCCGCCACCATGCTCGGGTGAATCCCCGGGACACCGATCGACGGTCGCCGTCCGCGCGGCCGGGCGACCTGACGGTCTGGCTCGGCGGCGGAGCCTGGCGTGACATCGACGAGCCGGGCGAGCGGGCCGGCTACCAGGCCACCGGTCTGGTCGTGCTGCTCGGCGCCCTGGTCGCCTGGGCGGTGAGCGCCGGAGCCCTGGTGGCGGTGGGCACGCTCGGCTGGCTCGTCGCGATCCCGGTGACCGTGGTCGTCGGGTTGCTGGCCGGCGCGCAGGGCCGGGTCCTGGCGGCGGCACCGGCGCGGCGCGGCACGCTGGCCGGCTTGGGTCTGTTCGCCGCCCTGACCGGCGTGCTGCTGGGCGAACTGGCCGCGTTGATCCTCTTCGCCGGCTCGCTGGCCCCGTACCTGGACGCCCGGGCCGAGCGGGACGCGGCCACCGCCGTCGAGGCCGGCGCCGGTCGGTTGGCCGACCTCCGGGCCGAGCGCGGCGGGCTCGACCGGCGCGTCGACGAGGCGGCCGGACGCCGGGACGAGGCCCTGCTGGTGGCCCGCTGCGAGTACCGCCCGGCCCCCGGCTGCCCGGAGCGGTTGATCACCGGCGATCCCGGTCGGGGGCTCGAGGCCGAGCAGGCCCGCGCCGCGCTGACCGGTGCGGGCGCCGACCTGGACGCCGCGCGCACCGACCGGGACCGGCGGGCACCCGGGCTCGACCGCGACATCACCGCGACCGCCGCCCGGGTCGAGCAGGAGCGCGGCGCCGCGACGCGCCTGGCCCGGGAGGACAGCGGCCTGGTCGCGCACTGGGGCGCGATGAACGACTACACCGGCGCGCACCCGGCGGCCTGGCTGCCCCGGCTGGCCGCGATCGCCGCGCTGGTGCTGCTGCTGATCGCGCCGCTGCTGCTGCGGCTCTGGCGCGGGACGACCGAGCAGGACCGGCTGGTCGAGGCCCGGCTCCGGCGCCGGCAGGCCGAGCGGGACGCGGACACCGCCGTGGCCGTCCGCCGGGCCGAGGTGCGGGCGGCCCGCGAGCTCGGCCTGCTCGACGCCGGCCTGCTCGAGACCGGCGAGACCGGTGTGCTCGATGCCGGTGTGCTCGACGCCGAGCCGGTGTCGGTGACCGGGGCTTCGGCCACCGTCCGGCCCGCGCTCCCGGCCGCTACCGCGCCGGCTGCGGAACCCCGACCGAGCGGGACCGAGATCGAGCCGGCGACCACCCGGAACGCGCTGGACCGCCTGCCCGGTCCGCTGCCGTTGATCGGGCGGACGGTCGGCGGGATCGCCGGCGCCTTCATCCCCGCCCCGGTCGCCCGGATGGCGGCGGCCCGGCCGCGGCCGCTGCGCATGGCCCGGACGATCTGGGACGAGGTCGAGGAGTTTCAGTTCTCGGTGATGCGCCGGCGGCGGGTGACGGTCACCGAGGTCGAGGTCGAGGAACCCGTCGACGACCGGCCGACCGGCGTCCCCGGCTACCTGGACGTCCAGCAGGCGCGGGCCGAGCGCCTCGACGGCGACCGGCCCGACGCCGAGCGGCTCGGCGCGCGGAGCGGACCGGCGGGCCTGGACCGCGGCCGGCGCGCGCTGCCGTCCGTCGACGACACCGACTGAGCGGGCAGCGCCGAATTCACCGGATTGCCGGGGTGTGAACCTCTGTGAGCAGCGGGAAAACCCTTGCCGCCTCGGGGTCCGGGTGGGCGTTGCGCGTGGTTCGCTGGGCGCCGGACGAGTAGTCGGGAGGGGACCAGGTGACCCACACGAACGTCGCCCAGCTACCGGTCGCGGCGCCCCGGTCGTCACGGACCGCCGACGTGATGCGGCCACCGGCGCAGGCGGTGGGGCCGGACACCCCGATGGCCACGGCCGCCACGCTGCTGGCCGGCACCGGGTGCAGCGGTCTGCCGGTGGTCGATCCGGAAGGCCGGGTGATCGGTCTGGTCACCGAGACCGACCTGGTCCGCCATCGGCTCACCCGCACGGGATCCGATGCGGTGGTGCGGGAGGTGATGACCGAGCAGCCGTTGCTCGCCCCGGCCGACCACGACCTCGACGCGCTGGTCGGGCTGATGCTCGCGGCGGGGACCCCGGTGGTGCCGCTCGTGCACGGCCGGCGGTTGGTCGGGTCGGTCGACCTGCGGGACCTCGTCGGCCTGATCGGCCTCGGCGGGGCCCGGACGCCGGAGCCGCGCCGGGCATCCGGGCAGTGAGACTGCGGCCGCGCCGGGCGTCCGGGCAGTGAGACGGCGGGCCGCGCCGGGGGTCCGGGGAGTGAGACGGCGGGCCGCGCCGACCCCCGGGGGGTGAGATCGACGCGACCCGCCGCTGGAGTCGGTGGCGTTCCCTGAGGGAGTCAGCGGGAGCGGCCACCGGAGCTCTTGTGCGAGCCACCGCCGGAGCTCTTGCGTGAGCCACCGCCGGAACTCTTGTGGGAGCCGCCACCCGAACTCTTGTGGGAGCTACCACCGGACCTCTTGCTGGAGCCCCGGTCGGAGCCGCCGGAGTCGCGCTTCGAGCTCCGCGACTCGCTCCTGCCCGACCCCGAGTCCGAGTCGCGGTCGGAGCTCCTCGACCGGCTCTTCGACTCGCTCCGGGCGCTCCGGCTCGAGCTGCCCGAGTCCGAGTCGTCTGAGTCCGAGGCCTTCGACCGGGAGCCGCTCCGGCCGGAGCTGCGCGAACCCTTGTCCGAGCCGTCCGAGTCGTCGGCCGAACTCCGGTCGCTCCTCGATCCGGACCCGGCGAGCCGCGACAGTGGACCGGTCAGGGACCCGCCGGACTCCGATTCCGACTTCGAATCCGAATCCGGTTTCGAGTCCGCCGCCGACCTCGATTCGGGCGTCGAGGACGACCGGCTCTTCGTGGCGGACGACCCCAGCGAGCCGAGCAGCCCGGACCTCTCGCTGGAGGCGGCGTCCCGGGCGCCGTCGGCGGCGGTGATCGGAGCGGTCAGCGCGCTGAGCGCGGACCCGGCGGACGGCTCGGACCCGGCGGACGGCTCGTTCCCGCCCGACGGTGTCGAGGACGGTGCGGCCTGGGGGAGCGCGGCCCTCGGAGCGTCGCCGCTCTGGGGGCCGGCCGTCGAGGAGGAGACCTCGCCGAGGGCCCGGGTCAGCGTCTCGGGTGCCTCCGCCGCTTCGGATGCGCGCGACACGGCCTCGGCCGGCTCGGACGCCAAAGCCCGAGCCGATGACGCCGCCTCGGACGCCACCGCCCGGGCCGACGACCCGGCCTCGGTCGTGACCGCTTCGGTCGGTGCAGACGCCGTGGGTGCGGGAGCCGTGGGTGCGGCCGCCACCGCCTCGGGGACCTGCGCCAACGCCTGGGCCGACGAGCTGCGCCCGAACAGCGCGGACAGCGGGCCGGAGGTGCCCACCAGCGGTTCGGCGAGCGGGGCGAGGGGCGCCGTCAACGGGGTCAGCACCGGGGCCACGGCGTTGGTGACCGGGGCGAGGGCGTCGGTGACCGGGGCGGCCGCCTTCACCACCGGGGCCAGCGCGGGGGCGGCGGCCTTGGTGACCGGGGCCAGCACGTCCGCCGCGGTTCCGGTCAGCGGGTTGATCGCCTGGCCGACCGAGTTGGTCACCGGGTTGAGCACGTCGGCGGCCGCGCCGGTGACCGGCTCCACCACGGTGCCGGCGGCCTGGGTGATCGGGCTGGCCAGCGTGCCGACCGCGCCGGTGACCGGGTCGAGCGCCGGGACGAGCGCTTCGGTGACCGGGGTGAGGGACTTGGTGATCGGGGTGAGTGACTTGCCCACCGTGTCGGTGAGCGGCTGGGCCACCTGGCCGACGGTGTTGGCCAGCGGGGCGGTGACCTGACCGACGGCGCCGGTGACCGGGTCGACCACACCGGCCACGGCCTCGGTGGCCGGACTCAGCGCGGAGACGACGTCGCCCACCGGGGCGGTGACCGCAGCGAGCGGCGTGACGATGCTCCCGACGGTCTCGGTGACCGGCCCGAGGACGTCGGTCACCGGCCCGAGCACACCACCGACGACGCCGCCCACGGTCTCGGTGACCGGGGTCAGGACATCCTCGCCGATGGGCTTGGTGATCGGGTCGAGCACGCCGCCACCACCATTATCGGGTGGCTGCTGGGGGTTGGTGGGCGGCTGTTGCGGATTGGTGGGCGGTTGTTGCGGGTTGCCGGTGCCGGGGGGCGGCGTGCCGGTGCCCGGGGGCACGACCCCGCCACCCGGGGGCACGACCCCGCCACCCGGCAGCAGGGGCGTGACCCCGATGCCGGACAGGGCGCCCGCCGGGGCGGCCAGCGTGCCCCCGGCCGCGCTGAACGCCGCCGGGGAGAACGAGACCGGCAGGCCGAGGCCGCCGGTGATCAGCCCGCCGAACAGCCCGGGCGTCACACCGGGCAGCCCGTCGGACGGGTCGCTGCCGGGGAAACCGCCGTCCAGGGTGCCGGCGCTGAACGCGCCCAGGGCGGTCTGCCCGAACAGCGCGGCGGCCACCGCCAGCGAGCCGAAAGCGAGCGCGGCGTTGGCGGCCGACCCGTTCTTCCGGTGCGCCGCGGCCAGCGCCGTGAGGCCCTGCACCTCGAGGGTGCTGGCGTGCGCGGGATGCTCGGCGGTGCGGTTCTCGCGCTGCAGCAGGTCGCGGACCCGCACGGTGATCCGGGGTTCGGGGTTGAGCATCCGGAGTACCTCGGTGGCGTCCTCGATGTCGCCCGCGTCCGCCTCGCACCCGAGGATATCGGCCAAAGTGATCACAGACCGCGACGACTTGCCGCCACGTTGGGGAGCCTGCTTCGGCACAGAGTGTCCTTCGAACGAGTGATGGAGTACTGAGTAGTTTTACTCCTTGTAACAATGAACGCCAATATTGAGAAGCCGGTCGCTCATCCGCTCGCCGCAGTTCCCCTGTTCGGTCTAAGTTCCGCTCATCGCGCCGAAAAGACCGCTCACCGCACCCAGATGCTGCTCGTCGCACCGATTGTGCGCCGAGCGGACGTACGGGCTGGTCCTGAAGGACCTGAAAATCCGCTCGGGATCAGGTTTTCCGCCCGGTCGAACCGGGTACTGACAGTGACGAACCGTGACTCCCCGGCTCTGGAGGTTCCCGATGCCCCGGCATCGCGCTGTGTCACCGTCACGCCTGTCGATCACCGGCGTGCTCGCCGGTACCACCCTCGGCGCCACGGTGTTGCTCCCCGGCACCGCGCTCGCGCACCCCGTCGCCACCGCCGCCGGCCAGGCCGGTTCGGCCGCCGGCCAGGCCGGTTCGGCCACCGGCCGCGCCGGGTCGTCCGACCGTGACCGTCCGGGCGACTCGCGTCCGGCCGACGACGGATCCGACCCCGGGCGGCCCGCCGCGCACCGCCACACCCGGCACCACGGCCACTCGCGGCACCACGTCGCGCGTCCCCGCCCGATGACCAGCGGCGAGCGGCAGTACCGCAACGGCTGCCGGCAGGGCTACATCCTGGACGGCTGCGCGCAGTTCGACGTGCCGCACCTGCTGCGCCGGGGCATCAGCCCGTTCGGCTGATCGGGCTCCGCCGTCACGGCAGCGGTCGGGGCGGGGGCGTCCCCGGCCCGGGCCGGCGGCGGCTCGGGGTACGCGGCGGCAGGCTGTTCGCCACGATCACCGCGATCCAGGGCAGCGCCGCCGTGGCCACGATGAGCACCAGCCCGGTCGTCCGGGCCACGTGGTAGAGCGATCCGCCGACGCCGAACCCGACGAGGTGGACGGCCATCAGCACGGTGTAGGTGCGCTTGCGGCGACGCAGCTGCTCGTCGGCCGACGGCTGCACGTCGGTCAGGCTCGGGATCGGTCTGCGGAAGCGTCGCACCGGCCACCACGGTACGGGACTCAGCGATGGACGCAGGCCGTCCCGGCGGGTGAGGATTGGGATCACCAGTGCCGGTGGGAGGACCGATCCGATGACCGATCAGGCCGACGCGACGTTCGAGTTCGACCCCGCGCTGCTCGATCCACCCTGGCCGCTGTTCGAGATGCTCCGGGACAACGCCCCGGTGTTCGAGATCCCCGGCATGGGCGCCTACCTGGTCACCCGGTACGAGGACGTGCACCGGGTGGTGATGGACCCCGCGACCTTCTCCAGCGAGCTGGAGTTCGGCACCGGGCTGTCCTTCCTGCCCGCGACGCCGGAGAAGGAGGCGGCGCTGGCCCGGGGCGGCTACCGCTGGGTGCCGACGGTGGGGTTCACCGACCCGCCGGTGCACAAGCGGGTCCGGACGACGGTGCAGAAGGCGTTCACCGCGCGCCGGGTCCGCCAGCTCGAGGACGTGGTGCGGCGGCTGGCCGAGGAACTGATCGACGGCCTCGACCCCGCCGACGTGATCGACTACGCGCAGGCCGTGGCGCTGCCGCTGCCGGCGCTGGTGATCGGCGAGTCGCTGGGGGTGGCCAAGGCCGACCGGGCGCGGTTCATCCGCTGGTCGGACGCGGTGCTGGCCCGGCTCGGCGAGCAGATCACCGAGGAGGAGGACCTGGCGCTGATCGACGAGTACGTGGACGCCGAGCTGTACTTCACCGAGCTCATCGCGGCCCGCCGGGCGCAGCGGACCGACGACCTGCTCTCCGACCTGGTCTGGGCCCAGCAGGAATCCGACGACCCGATCACCGACGAGGAGCTGATGTCGATCGTCAGCTTCCTGCCGGTGGCCGGCTCCCGGACCAGCACCGGGCTGCTCGGCATGCTCATGCACCACCTGCTCGAGCACCCCGACGACCTGGCCCGCTGCCGTACCGACGACCAGCACCTGGACGCGGTGATCGAGGAGGTGCTGCGCACGCAGAGCCCGATTCAGGCCTGGTTCCGGCGGACCACCTGTGAGGTCGAGCTGGGTGGGGTGACGATCCCGCCCGACTCCCGGCTGCTGGTGGCCTACGCCTCGGCCAACCGCGACGGCCGGCGGTTCGGCTGCCCGGACGAGTTCCGGGCCGGCCGGGAGAACATCCGCGAGCACCTGGCCTTCGGCCGCGGCCAGCACGTCTGCCCGGGGGCCAGCCTGGCCCGGGTGTCCGCGCGGATCACCACCCGGGTGTTCCTGGACCGCTTCCCGTCGATCGAGCTGGTCGGGGAACCCGCCGGGCACCCGAACCTGGTGCACCGGATGGTCGACCACCTGCCGATCGTCGTCCGCCGTACCTGAGCGACCGGTCCGGCATTCGGCCTACCGGACCGGGCGAACGGAGCAGGCACCCGCTGCTCGGCCCCCGCATCGGCCCGACCGGCGTTCGGAGCGGGCCCCGGCTCTCATACAGCGGGTCGGTCGGGTCCGGGCCGCCTAGCCTCGGGTGATCCAAGGCCCGCGGATGCGGGTCCGCCTGACGGTCCACCCCGCTCCCCAAGCCGAGGACCGGCACGGCGTCCGCGCTCCCCCCTGCGGAGGAACCACTGGTGTGTGCCCGCGTTGCGGACAGTTCGATGGCCCTGCCCATGCCCTGGGCGGTGGTCGGCTCCCCGGGCCGGCACCGTCCGACGGCCGGATCCGAGGCCCGGTCGACGGCTGAGGCACCGGGCCGGCCGTGGGCGGCCGCCGGTTCCGCGGGCCGGCCGGTGGCCGGATCCGAGGGGCGGCACCGGGCCGGCGCCGAAGGTCGGAATCCGCCCAGCGGGCATCCGCTCGGCATCAGGAGCCGGCACCGGTCCGGCACCGACGGCCGGCACCGCGCGCGGGTCACCGACCGGCTTCCGGCGGGCTCTCGGCGGGTGATGGCGGCCGTGGTGGCGATCGCCGCGGTCGGCGGTGGTGGCCTGCTGCTCGACCCGCAGGCGCGGACGGTCGCCCAGCCGGAGCAACCGATCCCCGAGCCCGCCACGACGCCCCCCACGCCGGCCGCCCAGGCCCTGGCCGCGCCGCCGCCGAACGCCCGGCCGCCAGCCCAGGCCCTCCCGACTCAGGCCCTCCCGACTCAGGCCCTCCCGGAGCAGGCCTTCTCGGCCCAACCGCCCCCGGCCCCGGCGCGGATCCCGGCGCCCCGGTCCCCGGAGACGTCGCCGGGGGACCGAGCGCCGTCGTCCGGCCGGACGCCGGAGCGGTCGCGGACCGCCCGGCCGCCCGCCGCGAACCGGGCCGAGCCGAGCGGCATCGACCTGGCCGGCTGGCGGCTGACCCTGCCGACCAAGGGTGACAAGGGCGGCGCCGCACTGGTCGACCCGCTGAACCAGGTCGGACCGTGGCTGAACCGGACGCTCAACGGCGCCTTCACCTTCTGGGCGCCCACCAAGGGGGCGACCACGAAGAACTCCCAGCACGCCCGGACCGAGCTGGTCAGCCGGCAGAACTTCACCGCCGGTCAGGATGCGCGCACGCTGCGCGCGTCGGTCACGGTCACCCAGACGCCATCCTCGGACAACATCATCCTGGGGCAGATCCACGGGGCCGGGGACATGAAGTCGGTGCCGTACGTGATGCTGCACTACAAGGGCGGGACGATCGAGGTCGTGGTGAAGAAGGGGCGCAGCGGCGACGCCGCGGACCGCTTCACCCTGCTCACCGGCGTCCCGCTGGGGGCCCGGTTCGGCTTCACCATCGCCGACGCCGGCGACGGCACCATGGTCTTCTCGGCCACCCGGGGTGCGCAGACCCGCCGGGTCAGCGCCGAGGTACCGCAGTCGTTCCGCGGGGCCACGGTGCGCTTCCAGGCCGGCGCCTACCAGCTCGGTGAGGGCGGCGGGAGCGACGAGGGCGGCCGGGTCACCTTCCACGGGCTCACCGAGAAGTGACGGGGTCGTCGCCCGGGCGGCCGTGTGTCGTTGCACGAGACAGTCAGGTCTCGTCAGCAGGGGTGGTCGACGATGCGAACGCCGAAGGTGCTGGTGGCGGTCGCGCTCGCCGCGGCGCTGACCCTCACCGGTGGCGGCCCGGCCTGGGCGGGGAGCCTCCCGGGCTCCGGTGATGACGACGGCACCGACCACCACGCCGACCACCACGGCCGCTGCCCGGCCGCCTCGGTGGCGCCCGGGCCGGGCCCGATCCTGTCGTTGCCGCGGCCGGGAGCGCCCGGACCGCTGCCGCCGCTGCCGACCTCCGGCGCGCCCGAACCCCCCGACCGCGACCCGTTCTACCGGGCCCCCGGGGGCTTCGCGGCCTGCGCGCCGGGCACGGTGCTGCGCTCCCGGGTGGTGGGTGTCCTCGGGCTGACCAGCCTCACCGGCTCGATCGCCGCCCGCCAGCTCCTGTTCCGCTCGACCAGCGCGCGCGGCCGTCCGATCGTCGCCGTGACGACGCTGCTCACGCCCACGGTGCCGGCCCCGGGGCCCGCCCGGCTGGTCTCCTACCAGGCGTTCGAGGACAGCTTCACCACCGGCTGCGCGCCGTCCTACACGCTGCGCACCAACTCCGGGCTCGGCCAGCCGGCGGAGAACGGCGTCGTCGCCGCCCTGCTGGCCGCCGGCTGGGCCGTATCGGTCCCCGACCACGAGGGCCCGCGCTCGCTGCTGGCCGTCGGCCCGGAGGCCGGGCGGATCACCCTCGACTCGATCCGGGCGGTGGAGAGTCTCGGGCCGGGCGGGGCGCGCACCCCGGTCGGCCTGATGGGGTACTCCGGTGGCTCGACGCCGACCCTCTGGGCTAACGCGCTGGCCCGGGACTACGCGCCCGAGCTGAACATCGTCGGCTCCGCCGCCGGCGGGGTCATCGCCGACCTGGGCGGCATCATGCGCGCCCACGGCGAGCCGCCGATCTTCGGCGGGGTCCTGGCCGTCGGGGTCTCCCTGGACCGCGCCTACCCCGACTTCGACTTCTATCCGCTGCTCACCGACCGGGGCCGGGCGGCGGCCGACCGCATCGCCCGGGACGCCACCGGGTGCATCGGCGTGCTGACCGCGGCTCCGCTGGACAGCGTCACCACCGACACCCACCACCCGGACATGGACAGCCTGCTCGCCGTGCCCAGGGTCGCCCGGACGGTGGCGAAGGTGAACCTGGTGACCGGCCCGAACCTGCGCACCCCGTCCCTGATCTACCAGGGAATCCAGGACGAGCTGGTGCCGGTCCGCCAGGTCGACGACCTCGTCGCGGTCAACCGCCGGAGCGGGGCCCAGGTCGACTACCAGCGGGTTCCCGGCGAGCACGTGACCACCTTCGCGCCCTACGCGGCGCACGCCCTGACCTTCCTGCGCGACCGGTTCGCCGGAGCGCCGGCCTAAGGGACGGTCGCGGCCGGCGTCGCCCGGTCCCGGCGGTTGAGCGCGTCGAGCATGACCTTGGACATGACCAGCATCCACAGCGCGAAGGTCATCAGCGGCATCCAGAAGGCGAAGATGCCGTTCCAGGCGACCGGGCCGCTCTTGAAGAACACCGCGAACGAGCCGGGCAGGTACAGGAACTCGGCGAAGATCGAGAAGTAGGCGGCCCAGCGGGGGAGGGTCGGCGGCTCGGCGCGGTCGCGCAGAATCGGGATGGCCGCCGACAGCATCAGCGGTGGGCCGGGGAAGACCACCACGACGAACAGCAGCCAGCCGGCGTCGTGCAGCATGTTGGTGATCTCGACCGAGCGGGTCTCGGGCCGGTACGAGGCGATCAGCCAGGCCATCATCGGCAGCAGGAACACGATCGGCAACGTCACCGCGGTGGCCAGCTGGGTGTAGGCCATCGGCGTCGAGGTGCCCTCGATCCGCCGCAGCGCGACCACCAGGGCGGACGCCCACGGGATGAAGAAGAAGATCGCGAACAGGCCCAGGAGCAGCCCGACCCGGATCGAGTTCGCGTGCTCGACGTACATCCGGGCGACGGCCTCCGGGGCGATGCCCGGCGCCGTGGGCGGCATGAAGCGGGCGATCGGCCAGAAGCCGATGAAGAACACCGCGAGCAGGGTCGGCCCGCACCAGATGCACCAGCGCTCCGTGGTCGTACTCATGTGGCCAGTGCTCCATCGCCGTATCTCAACCGTCCGGTTGAAGAATAGACCTGCTCCTGACCCGGGCGGAGCCCGAGATCGGGTGTCGCGCGTCCCTACCGCCCAGGAGCTCGTTAGTCCATTCAGGGGAGCACTCTGGGTTGCTCCCACATGGTTCTGGTGGTCAGCGATGAAATTGAGCAGAGCGTTCACCGGAGCGGCGCTGACGGTGGCGCTTCTCGCGGCCGGTGGCGGTACGGCGTGGGCAGGGGGCCTTCCTGGCGATTCCGGCAGGGACGACAACGACGACCACCATCGCGCCAACAGCCGTCACTGCCCCGGTGCTGAAGCGGCAGGATCGGCCGGCCTCCCATCGTTGAGCGCGGCGCTGGTTTCGCTGGTGCCTCCCGGCAGCGGAGCACCTGGTCCGGTCCCGCCGCTGCCCGGTGGCCCCCAGGTCCCCGATCGTGACCCGTTCTACTCCGCACCCGAGGGATTCGCCGCGTGCAATCCGGGAACGGTGCTGCGCTCCCGCACGGTCACCATCCTGGGCCTGACCAGCGTGGGTTCGTTGTCGGCCTATCAGCTGCTGTTCCGATCAACCGACGCTCGCGGCGAACCGATCGCCGCCGTCACCACCTTGCTGCAGCCCACCTTGCCCGCCCCCGGGCCTCGGAAAGTCGTCTCGTACCAGGTGTTCGAGGACAGCATGACCACCGGGTGCGCCCCGTCATACGCGCTACGCACGAACTCCGGCCTCAGCCAGCCCATCGAGAACGGCCCCATTGCCGCCATGTTGGCCAACGGCTGGGATGTGCTGATCCCCGACCACCAGGGACCCCACGCGATCCCCATGGTGGGCCCGTTGGCCGGTCACATCACCCTCGACTCGATCCGCGCCGTGGAGAACTTCGAACCGGCCGGGCTCGACGGCCCGGACACCCCGGTCGGGCTCATGGGCTACTCCGGCGGCTCGATCCCCACGATCTGGGCGAACGCTCTCGCCCGGGACTACGCGCCCGAACTGAACCTCGTGGGGATCGCCGCCGGCGGCATCTTCTCCGACTATGGACCGATCTACCGGGCGGTGACCGGGCCGCCGTTCTTCGGCGCCGTGTTCGCGTTCGGGATCCCCTTCGATCGCGCCTATCCAGACCTCGACTACGACTCGCTGATCACCGAGCAGGGACGGGCCCAGGCCGAGCGGTTCGGCGGCGACGCGAACGGCTGCGGTGGCTACGTCTACGGCGCCCCCTTGGCGAAGTTCTCCGACTTCATCCGTGCCCCCGACCCGGACGCCTTCCTGGCGATACCGCGCGTCGGACACGTCATCGACACGCTGAATCTGGCGAAGGGGCCGACGTTCACGGCGCCGGCGTTATTCGTGCAGGCCATCGGGGACGAGGCGGCGCTGATCAGCCAGGTCGATGACCTCGTGACCGCGAACTGCCGTCACGGAGCAACGATCGACTACCGGCGAACGCCGGGCGAGCACTTCGGCACGATCCCGCTGTACGTGGCCCAGAGCATGGTGTACCTCCGGGACCGATTCGCGAACCGGGCGCCGGCCAACACCTGCTCCTGACCGAGGTCACCGGCCTGAGCCGGGCTTGGCCTCGACGGGTGGGGATGACGTGGTGACCGGCTGGCGCAGGATGGTCCGCATCCGGCTCGGATCGGTCCGGCGCGGATCGCTGAGGTAGATCTCGTGATGCTTGCCGACCATGCGCAGGCCGTGCCCGGGAATGAACTCCTCGTGCATGTGGCGCAGCAGTCCCGCCTCGTCGTCGTAGGCGCCGACGTGCAGGGCCTGGACGCAGCGCCGTTCGGACAGTGACTCCAGCCGAACGGCCCGGAGGCGTTCGGGGCGCCGCTTCGCCGCGACGTCCTCGACCGCCCGGTCGAACATCTCACCGGTGATCCAGTCCGGCACCATGATCATGAGAGTCCAGTCCCACCGCGCCTTGTCCCGGGCGGAGGTGAAGGTGTCCATGTCGTCGGCCCACCAGAGACCCTCCAGCGGCATCACCACGTAGTCCCGCCCGAGCTCCCGCTTGCTGGCGAACTTGACCGCGAAGGCCACGGGGTACAGGGCCGACACCGCGGTCGCGTAGGCGGGCGTGTTCGGATCACCGTGGCCGTCGATCATCAGGTACCGGAGATCCGGGACGTCGACGATCTCCGGTGAGTCCCGCTTCGCCGAGTAGCAGGCCAGCCGGCGCTTGAAGTCGACCTTGGGGGTCAGCTGGTTTCAGCTCTCGGAGTTGTCGAACTTGTAGCCGGCGAACTTGTCCCGCAGGGTCTTCTTGGAGAACTTGCCGACGCTGGTCTTGGGCACCTCGTCGATGAACTCCACCGCGTCCGGCAGCCACCACTTGGCCACCCGGGGCTTGAGGTGTTCGAGCACCTCGTCGGCGGTCAGCTCCTCGCCCGGCTTGACCACCACGCAGGCCATCGGCCGCTCCACCCAGCGCTCGTGCGGGATGGCGATCACCGCCGCCTCGGCGATCTTCGGGTGGGCCATGATCTCGTTCTCCAGCTCCACCGAGCTGATCCACTCGCCGCCGGTCTTGATCAGGTCCTTGGTCCGGTCGACCAGCCGCAGGTAGCCGTACTTGTCGTAGATGCCCACGTCACCGGTGCGCAGCCAGCCGTCCTCGGTGAACTGCGCGCCGCCGCCCTCGCCCCGGTAGTACTCGCTGGCGATCCACGGGCCGGCGGCCTGCACCTCGCCGCTGGTGACGTCGTCCCAGGGCACCTCCTCGCCGGTGTCCGGGTCGGCCAGCCGCAGCTCCACCAGCGGCGCCGCCTGGCCCTGCCGGGCCCGCACGTTCGCCTTCTCGTCGTCGGTCATCGAGTCGTGGTGGGTGCGCAGGGTGCCCACCGTGCACAGCGGGCTGGTCTCGGTCATGCCCCAGCCCTGGGTCAGCGGCAGGCCGATCTTCTCCCGGATCGCCTCGGACAGCGACTTCGGCACCGCCGAACCGCCGCACAGGATGATCCGCAGGCTCGACAGGTCGTAGTCGTCGATGATCGGCAGCGCGCCCATCCAGATCGTCGGCACCGCCCCGGTGACCGTCACCTTGTGCTCGGCGACCAGACCCAGGCACGCCTGCGGGGTCATGTTCGGGCCCGGGAAGACGATCTCCGCGCCGACCATCAGGCAGGCGTACGGCAGGCCCCAGGCGTTGGCGTGGAACATCGGCACGATCGGCAGCACCACGTCCCGCTCGGACAGGGCCAGGGTGTCGGCGATCATCGTGATCAGCGAGTGCAGCACAGTCGAGCGGTGCGAGTACACCACGCCCTTCGGGTTGCCGGTGGTGCCGGAGGTGTAGCACATCGCGGCGGCGGTGTTCTCGTCCTCGACCACGAACCGGCCGGTGAACGGCTCGTTCTCGGCCAGTAGCCGCTCGTAGTGCAGGATCCGCGGGTCGTCCGGGATCTCGTTGTCCGCGCCGTCGTCGATCACCACGAAGTGCCGGACGGTGTCCATCTTGTCGGTCAGCGGCCACAGCAGCGGCAGCAGCGACCGGTCCACGAAGATGATCTCGTCCTGGGCGTGGTCGACGATGTAGGTGAGCTGGTCGGGGAACAGCCGGATGTTCAGCGTGTGCAGCACCCGGCCGGTGCACGGCGCGGCCAGGTACAGCTCCAG